>Ga0180009_10000263_pt1 | contig 76924 bp, 66 predicted proteins | sample OS_PC_MetaG_FD_123537 | JGI IMG/M metagenome (GOLD analysis project Ga0180009, IMG submission 123537) | Groundwater microbial communities from the Aspo Hard Rock Laboratory (HRL) deep subsurface site, Sweden - OS_PC_MetaG | ecosystem: Environmental > Aquatic > Deep subsurface > Groundwater... | reverse complement strand
CCAGTTTTCTGAGGAATCTACCAAAAATTCCGTGGATTGGGGGAATTTAAGGTGTTCACTTTTCATCTGTAAATGGTTCACTTTTCAAGTTTAAACAGTTCACTTTTCAACTTTAAATGACAAAATGTTAACAACCTGTTGAAAACCAAAACGTTTTGGTTTACAATAGTGTTAATCCGAAACGTTTTGGAAAATGACATCAAGAAGGAGGGATTAGGGCTGCGATGAAGGTCACCATTAAAGATATTGCCAGGAAGGCAAATCGCTCCATTACAACTGTCTCCAGGGCGTTGAACGGCTATGACGATGTGAGCCCGCAGACGAAGGCGCTCATCGTTGAAACGGCCAAAAAGATGGGGTACACCCCCAATACGTTGGCACAAAGATTACAAAAGCAAATGACTGATACGATCGGACTGGTCTTGCCGACCTTCAGCCCTCGTTTTGCAGATCCCTTCTTTAGCGAACTTTTGGCGGGGATTGGCAATCGGGCTGCTATTCTGGAATATGATCTCTTGGTATCCACCCGCGCGCCGGGCGAGCAGGAGATCAAAGCTTATAAGAAACTAATTGAAGGTGGCCGGGTAGATGGGTTCATTGTGGTGCGGACCCGCACGTGTGATGTCCGCATTGAGTATCTGATCGAGCAAGACTTTCCGTTTGCCGCTTTTGGACGAACTGATTCCAGCGCTGATTTTTCCTATGTGGATGAAGATGGCTATTTTGGCATGCAATTGGTCGCGGAACACATTGCCGCTCTGGGGCATACGAAAATTGCTACGATTACCTCGAATTCAACGATCTATTTCACCAGTCAGCGCATAAACGGCTTGCGGAATGGTCTTGCCAGATATGATATTCCTTTACAAGAAAACCTGATCCGTACCGGAGACTTGACCCAAAAGAGTGGTTATGAAAATGCCCTTGAACTATTGAAAAGCCCCGAGCGGCCCACTGTCATTGTGGCGTTTAATGATCTGATGGCGTTGGGGGTGATGAGCGCAGCGCAGGAATTGGGGTTCGTGGTTGGTGAGGAAGTTTTGGTGACCGGTTTTGATGATATTCCCATGGCGGAACATAGCCATCCCTCATTAACCACGGTCCACCAGCCAGTTTATGCGATTGGGGGAATGGTTTGTGAGATGTTGATCCAAACCATCAAGAAGGAAATGGATGGTCATCAACAGCAACTATTAACACCGTCTTTGGTTGTGCGACAATCCACAATGCATGGAGACAACCCAGCCAATAAGGAAAGATAAGGAGGTTATTTGGAAAAACTGGCGCAAAGAAAAAGAGTGTGTAACCAACAAACTTAATTCTAAAAGGAGTAGAAAATCATGAAAAAGTTTTCACTAGGTATGGTCTTGGTCTTGATCCTCGGCGTTGTCCTGACGGCCTGTCAACCTCAGGACACCCCGGAGGACGTGGTTGATTCTGACATCGTGATCGAATTCTGGACCACGGACAATGAGGAAGAGCGCATCATCGCGTATGAAACCCTGGCCGATGCCTTTATGGTCGAGCATCCAGAGGTGGATCTGCGCATCGTCCCGATTGAGGAAACGGGGATCGCTCAGCGGATTGCGACAGCCCAAGCGGCCAATCGTTTGCCCGATATCATCCGCCTGGGTGTGGAGCGGGTTTCTTCGTTCTCCGCGGATGGTATTCTCGATCAGGATGCAGCCGGTGCCACGATCCAGGCTATTGGCGAGGACGATTTCCAGAGTGGCCCTCTGGCGATGGTAACCGACCCAGCGACGGGTAAATATTCGGCCATTCCTTTTGATGGCTGGATCCAGGCGCTTTGGTATCGCTCGGATGTTTTTAAGGATGCTGACCTTGCTGCGCCCTTAAGTTGGGAGGATATTAACGCTGCCTGCGACGCCTTGCCGGGCGTGGGTGATATCACCTATGCTTTGACGCTAGGCACAGACCCCGGACAGAACTACCCCCATCAGGTCTTTGAACAGGTTGCCCTGTCCAATAACGCTTGGCCGTTCGATGAAGCGGGTAATGTGACGATGGACACCCCCGAGATGGTCGCTGCCCTTCAGTTCTATACTGATTTGCAGCGTTGTGCTTTGCCTGGCCCACAATATTGGCGCGGCGCGCGTGAATCCTACGAGCTGGGCCAATCAGCGATGATGTTCTACAGCACCTATATTATGGATGACCTGGTTGAAGGCTCCGGGACCGAAGAGGGTGGCGCAATTGAGATCGCCGTGGAAGATCTGCCCGCCAATTCAGGCTTTGCGCCCCTGATGGAAGGCCCAAACGGGGAGGCGACCTATGGACAGTTGGTAGCCCTGGGCATCCTCCAAGGTGCGGACCCGATGGCACAAGAAGTGGTCAAATTCTTCATGGATGGGCAGAATTACCTGGACATCCTGGCCCTTGCGCCGATGGGTAAAGTGCCGGTGTTGAAGAGCGCGGTGGACGGTTGGAGAGAGCTGAGCGAATACTTCCAATACTATTCGTCAGATACAATTGAACAGGTGGCTAGCGGGTATGAAACCATGCAGCGCTGGTTATTCCGTCCTGATTATGGCACGCTTGAGCGGGCTGTGATTGGCGATATTGAGGGCCGATTATTGATCTCCCAGGCGATCAGTAATATTGCCCTGGAAGGCACCATGACGCCTGAGACTGCGGCTGAATGGCTTCAGGAACAGGTGGAGCTGTTGGTGGTAGAACGCAGTGAGTAAGGTTTGATCTCTTGACCCCTTTGGGGATGCGGGCAAGTCTAAGGGCATCCCCAAAGGTCTATTCCAGTTCGACAAGGAGGAGGTGTCGTTATGTCAAAATCGAAAGGCACTGTTTGGAAACCGCATAAGACCAATGAGGCACGCTTGGCCTGGTCCCTTGTTACCCCCACTGCGTTGATCGTCTTCGGCCTGGTGATCTTTCCGGCAATTTTTAATATCTGGGTCAGCTTTCATAATGTAGGCCTGCATAATTTAAACGATGTCTTTCATGCACCCTTTGTCAGGTTCGAAAATTATAAAAGCGTTTTTCAGGATTTTTCATTTAAATTTCAGAGTTGGGATAATTGGGGGGCAGCCGTTACGACGGTTGTCTATGCTTTTTCCGCGACCACACTTTCGACTTTGTTGGGCTTGATCGCAGCATTGCTCCTCAATCGTCCCTTTAGGGGGCAAGGTGTGGCCAGGGCTATTTTCTTGTTCCCGTATGTCGCGCCCATGGTGAGTGTGGCCTTTGTTTGGCGTTGGGTTTTGGACCCGAAACCCTCCGGGGTACTCAATGATATTCTGTTGGGGCTGAATCTCATCGACACATCGCAGGCCTATCTGGCGACGCGAGGCCTCTCGCTGCTGATGGTGATCCTGTTGGATGCCTGGCGTTACTTCCCGTTTGCGATGTTGATGATCCTTTCCAGGTTGCAGGCTGTGGATAGCATGCTGTATGAAGCGGCCAAGGTAGACGGGGCTAATCCCATTCAGCAGTTTTCTGCGATCACGCTGCCAGAGTTGCGCTATGTGCTCGGTGCGACTTTCCTGCTGCGGTTGATGTGGACCTTTAATAAATTTGATGATATTTTCCTCTATACGGGTGGGGGGTTTGGGACAAAAGTATTATCTGTGTTGACTTATGAATTCAGTTTCCGGTTATATGATTTTGGGCGTGGCGCGGCAACCTCTGTGATTCAATTGCTCATCCTGGTTATCTTCCTGGTTGCATATGTGAGTCTGGTGATGAAAAATGTCGGTGAGGAGTAATCATGAAGAAAAATAAGAAAAATCTGATTGGCCATTTGTCGGACTGGTTGACTTGGAAACGCTTCATTTTTTCGGTGGTGATGCTCTTCTTTATCACCGGCATTCTTTTCCCCTTCTATTGGATGGTCAGTTCCTCCTTTAAGACCCGGGCTGAAATAGGAGGCCGCGAACCCGTTTATATCCCGAAAAGTTTGCAGCTAGGGGCTTATCGGGAACTCTTTGATCCCAGCCACCCCAGTTACCAGAATTTTGGCCGCAACATTCTGAACACCCTGAAAGTATCGCTCCCCACCTCGATCATCGCGGTCATTCTCGCGATATTGGGCGCGTATGCCATCGCCCGGCTCAAGTTCAGAGGCAAGAATCTCTTGCTAAATGGGATCTTGTTGGTGTATCTTTTCCCGGGGGTCCTGTTGGTCATTCCCCTATTTGCCATGTTGAGCCAAATTGGCGATAAACTCGGTTTTGCAGTGCAGGATAATTTGGTGGTCTTGATCTTAACCTATCTATCCCAAACCTTGCCGGTCGCCCTGTATATGCTCACGAACTATTTCCGCACGATCCCGGATGAAATTGAGCAGGCAGCCTTGATTGATGGGTGCACTCGCCTGGAGGTCATTTATCGGGTGACCTTGCCGCTTTCTATCCCGGCGATCATCTCAGTTGGCATTTACACGTTCATGATCGCCTGGAATGAATTTCTCTACGCGTTTATTTTCCTAAATGACAGGATGATGTTTACGATGCCGATCAAGATCAATACGATTTATAATGATCCCAGCCCCAGGCCCAACGTGGTGATGGCCGCTTCGACGATCATGACCATCCCGATCATTATTTTGTTCCTGGCTTTGGAAAAATATTTGTCAGCTGGTCTGACGGCGGGTGGCGTAAAAGGATAAAAACCTAACTGTGCTGGTTATCTTTGCTAAGGGTACATAAAAAGCAGCGCTGTTCCTATCGCTGCATTTGCCCAATAAAGGTGAATTATATTTCGGCGGCAAGCGTATCGATACCTGAAATCCATCCAGTAAGTTAAACCGACCCAATCCAATGCGGTATACTGTTCGCAAAGTGTTTGCTGAGATAACGATGATAAAGGGCGGTTAATCCTGGCATATGAACACGTGCTCAAAATTTTCCAAACCATTTACGGTGTGGGTCTCCATGAGAGACACGTTCACCGGCTGGTTGAAATATTAGATGTTGTCACGCATGCTTGCGCAGTGCGTGACCTACATTTTCCTGGTTGTGCATATTAAATGTTGGAAGAGGTAACGCCGCTGATTGATGCTAAGTTATATCTTAGTAGAGCTCCGTGTAGGTCACGCTTCCAGCGGGACAATGATGTTGTCACGCATGCTTGCGTAGTGCGTGACCTACATCTTCTTGGTTGTGCATATTAAATGTTGGAAGAGGTAACACCGCTGATTGATACTGAGTTTTATCTTTTTAGAGCCCTGTGTAGGTCACACTTCCAGCGGGACAGTGATGTTGTCACGCATGCTTGCGCAGTGCGTGACCTACATTTTCCTGGTTGTGCATATTAAATGTTGGAAGAGGTAACACCGCTGATTGATGCTAAGTTATATCTTAGTAGAGCCCTGTGTAGGTCACGTTTTCAGAGGCTGCCTTTATAGATAGCACCTTCTTTTTACATCAAGTAGTTGATACACTTTCTACGGTAATTTATTGTCGTATGTCTGCAAGGCTTTCATGTAATTGGCTCGTTCGAATGCAGCAGGATTTTCCACATTTTTCTGGCTCATGCTGCCGCGCATTTTCTCGATGGAAGTATATTCATAGGCCGTCATCCAATTTTCCATCTCCGCCAGCATTTCCTCTGCCTGTTTAACACCGTTGGCGACGAATTCCGATGCCACCATCGCCACGCTCGCACCTGCCATGACTGACTTGACCAGATCGACGCCGGTGTGCACGCCGGTGGTCAGCGCCAGGTCGGCGTCCACCCGCCCATACAGGAGCGCCACCCAGCGCAAGGGCAGGAGTAATTCCGCTGAAGTAGAAAGGTGCAGGGTGGGATCTACTTCCAGTTTCTCGATGTCGATGTCGGGCTGGATGAAGCGGTTGAAGAGCACCATGCCCTCAGCACCGGCATCCACCAGGCTGGTGATCAAATTTGGCAACGCGGAGAAGAACGGGCTCAGCTTCACCGAGACGGGGATTTCAACATTACTACAGACAGCTTTCACAAGTTCGATGTAATTTTCTTCCAACTGGCTGGCAGTGATGTCTGGACTGGTGGGGATGTAATAGGTGTTCAACTCCAGTGCATCCGCACCAGCCTCTTCCATCTTCTTGGCATATTTTATCCATCCCGTGTTGGAAACACCATTCAAACTACCGATTATGGGGATATCCACGGCTTCTTTGTTCTTGCGGATCTGCTCCAGATATTCATCCGGATCAACGTTATAACGATCGAGGTCCGGGAAGTAATCCAGCGATTCCGCGAAGCGTTCGGTGCCGCGCTCCATGAAATAGTTGAAAGCCAGACTGTCATGCACGATCTGCTCTTCAAAGAGGGAATACATAACGGCGGCGCTGATGCCAGCGTCTTCCATTTGCTTCATATAGGATGTCCTCTTTGAAAGGGCGGAGGCGGATGCCATAAGGGGGTTTTTGAGGTCAAGTCCAAGATATTTGGTCTTTAGGTCAATCATTTTTCCTCCATCATCGGAATCCTGTATATTGAGGGTTGTTTGTTCGTAAAAAATAATGGTGATGAACCGAAGCCCACCACCATTATTATACTTGTCTGGGTTGCCGAATTCAAAATTATTCTTTGGGTTCCGGTTTGGTATAGTGCATATCCGCCATTTGCTGGTAAAGGTTCCAGCGGCTGGCTGCATCACGTTTTGCTTTTGCCATCAACATTTCCGCACGTTCTTCATTACTCTGCAAGAGCATGCGATAACGGGTCTCGTTGTAGGCGTATTCTTCCACTGTTACGGTCGGGTCTTTCGAGTCAATCAAGAGCGGGTTTTCGCCTTGCGCAGCCAGTTCGGGATTGTAGCGATAGAGCGGCCATACGCCTGATTTCACCGCCAGGTCCTGTTGTTTCAGGCCGTATTTCATGGTGATTCCGTGGGCGATACAGTGTGTGTAGGCGATGATCAGTGAAGGTCCGTTGTAGGCTTCTGCTTCACGGAAGGCTTGCAACGTTTGCCGGTCGCTGGCGCCCATCGCCACGCGGGCGACGTAGATGTAACCATAGGACATAGCCATCATGCCCAGGTCCTTCTTGGGGAGGTCCTTGCCGTTGGCTGCGAATTTTGCCACAGCCGCCCGGGGGGTTGCCTTGGAAGACTGGCCACCGGTGTTGGAATAGACCTCGGTGTCGAGGACGAGTACGTTGATGTCCCGACCGGAGGCGAGGACATGGTCCAGACCACCGTAGCCGATGTCGTAAGCCCAGCCGTCGCCACCGATGATCCACACGCTCTTGCGAACGAGGTAATCGGCGATGGAAAGCAGGTTCCGGGCAGCGGGGGTATCCAGTGCTTCAAGTTTTTGCTTGAGCTGGTCTACACGCTTCCGTTGGGTTTCCAGTTCTTCTTCCGTCTTCTGGTTGGCGTTCAAAATGGAGTCTGCCAGGTCTTTGCCAGCCTCATCCGCCATCTTCGCCAGGAGTTCATTGGCGAATTCGACGAACTTATCGATCGTCAGGCGCATACCCAGGCCGAACTCTGCGTTATCTTCGAACAGTGAGTTGGACCAGGCAGGTCCGCGCCCATCCGCATTGAAGGTGTAAGGCGTGGTCGGCAGGTTGCCGCCATAAATCGACGAGCAGCCTGTTGCATTCGCAATCACCATCCGGTCGCCAAACAACTGGGTCGCTAATTTGATATAGGGGGTTTCACCACAACCGGCGCAGGCGCCCGAGAACTCAAAGAGCGGTTCCAGGAGCTGTGAATTCTTGACTGTTTGGGGTGTGAAGCTCTTACGATCCGGATAGGGGATCGAGTCGAAGAATGCCCAGTTTTCCGCTTCTTGCTCACGCAATGGCGGTTGGGATTCCATGTTGATCGCCTTATGGCTCGGGTTCTCCCGGTCCTTGGCGGGGCAATTTTCTACGCACATACCGCATCCGGTGCAGTCTTCGGGAGCCACCTGAACGGTGAACGCCCAGCCATCACGGAATTCGCGGAATTTGGCGTTCGTGGATTTGAAGGTCTCAGGCGCGTTTTCGAGGTAGGAGTCTTCGTAAACTTTTGTGCGGATGGTGGCATGTGGGCACACGAAGGCGCATTTACCGCATTGGATACAAATGTCCGGATCCCAAACGGGGATCTCGAGAGCCACATTGCGCTTTTCCCATTGGGTTGTGCCAGATGGGAAAGTACCGTCAATCGGCATCTCGCTCACCAGCACATCATCGCCACGGCGATCAATGATCTTACCGAGGACGCTCCGCACATATTCCGGCGCCGCTTCGGGAACCGGGGGCAGCATGGGGATAGTGCTGGTGACCATATCGGGCACCTTGACTTCAAACATATTCTCGATGGCGCTGTCGACCGCAGCGTAGTTTTGTTTCACGACAGCGTCGCCGCGCTTGCCATAGGTCTTCTTGATCGATTTCTTGATCTCTTCAATTGCCTGTTCTTTGGGGAGGATGCCGCTGATAGCAAAGAAACAGGTCTGCATGATCGTGTTGATCCGTTGCCCCATGTTGGTCTGGCTGGCGACATCGTAGGCGTCGATGATGTAGAATTTGAGGTTCTTTTTGATCAGGGCTTCCTGCACTCTGGCAGGAAGGTAATCCCAAACTTCACTTGGTCCGTAGATGCTGTTGAGCAGGAAAATGCCGCCGGGTCGGGCATATTTGAGCATGTCATATTTTTCAAGGAAGTTGAACTGGTGGCAAGCCAAAAAGTTCGCTTCGCCTTCGGCGATCAGGTAGGGCGCCCGGATCGGATCCGGTCCGAAACGCAGGTGTGAAACGGTCACCGCACCGGATTTCTTCGAGTCGTACTGGAAGTAACCCTGAGCGTAATTCTTGGTTTCCTCACCGATGATCTTGATCGAGTTCTTGTTGGCGCTCACGGTGCCGTCGGCACCGAGACCATAGAACATCGCCTGGACGACATCTTCACCGAGGATCTCGTAGGCGGGATCCCAGTCCAGGTTGGTGTGGGTCACATCGTCAAAGATGCCGACCGTGAAGTGGTTCTTGGGGGTCTCTTTGTCCATCTCATCAAAGACACCCTTGACCATCGCCGGGGTTAATTCTTTGGAGGATAGTCCGTAGCGGCCGCCGGTGACCTTGGGCATCGTCTCGAAGGGAGCGATTCCCAGTTCCATGCCTTCTTTGACGGCATTGACCACGTCCAGATAGAGGGGTTCGCCACCAGCGCCGGGTTCCTTTGTGCGGTCGAGGGCAGTGATGACCTTGACCGTGCTGGGGAGGGCTTCCATCAGGTGCTGGGTGGAGAAGGGGCGATAAAGACGGACGGAAATGACGCCGACCTTTTCACCGTCCTTAACCAGAGCTTTAGCAGTTTCTTCTGCAGTCTCCGTGCCGGAGGCTATCAGAACGATCACTTTTTCGGCATCGGGCGCGCCCACATAATCGAAGAGGTGGTAAGTGCGGCCGACCTGCTCGGCAAATGCATCCATGACTTCCTGGACGATCCCGGGGGTCTTATCATAGTAGGGGTTGACTGTCTCACGTCCCTGAAAAAACACGTCAGGGTTTTGGGCGGTACCGCGCACCACCGGATGATCCGGGGAAAGGGCGCGGGAGCGGTGCTGGGAAATGAGATCGTCATCAATCAGCGCTCGCAGGTCATCCTCATCCAACCTTTCAATCTTGGTGATCTCGTGGGAGGTACGGAAACCGTCGAAGAAATGCAGGAAAGGCACCCGGCTGCGCAAGGTTGCCGCCTGGGCAATCAGTGCCATATCCTGAGCCTGCTGTACGGAACTGCTGGCGAGGAGGGCAAAGCCGGTGGCGCGGGCGGCGGTCACATCTGAGTGGTCGCCGAAGATGGAAAGCGCCTGGGCTGCCACGGAGCGGGCGCTCACATTGAACACACACGATGTGAGCTCGCCGGCGATTTTATACATATTGGGGATCATCAGGAGCAAGCCTTGTGAAGCAGTAAAGGTGGTGGTCAAGCCACCAGCTTGCAATGCACCGTGCACAGCGCCGGCAGCGCCGCCTTCGGCTTGCATTTCTGTGACATCAGGGACCGTGCCCCAGATATTTGGGATGCCTTTGGCAGACCAGGCGTCGGCATATTCGCCCATCGGGGACGAGGGGGTGATCGGGTAGATCGCGATGATCTCGTTCAGCCGGTAAGCGACCCAGGCCGTTGCCTCGTTGGCATCAGTCATTACCATTTGACGCGTCATGAACAATACTCCTTTTATCGGGATTAATAATTTAACTAAAACGTTCTGAGAACGGGATGATGCCAGGGGTTGGAAATACATATACTTCTGGTCTTATCCAACTGTTAAGTATAACCTGTTTCTTGGGTTATTATAGTTATTTATTTCACATTGTCAGGGCAAAGTAGTAATGTCCTATTGGAGGTGAATAGGACATGACAGAAAATAGGATAATAATGAGCAAAGAAGAAATTAAACGAACTGAGATATTGAGAATGGCTGAGGAAAGACGGATAACACAATAAGGAGGGGGCAAAGCGGATAGGAATTAGCGCTCGGCATTTTAGGCGATTACTACGACAATATAGAACACACGGGCCAGAAGGGATCATATCTGGTCATCGAGGGAAGCCAAGCAATAACAGAATGAAAGAAGAAAAAAGAAAAAAGATTCTTGGAAAAATAAGAAAGAACTACCCTGATTTTGGGCCAACTCTGGCCAGTGAAAAGTTATGGGAGCGAGATGGAATAAAAGTCAGCAAAGAGACAGTACGCCAGCTGATGATCCAAGCAGGATTGCATCAAGCAAAAATACAGCCAGAAGAAGAAAACCATCCAATGCGAGAGAGGCGGAAACACCGTGGGGAATTGGTACAGATTGATGGATCATATCATGCCTGGCTTGAAGATCGGGCAGAAAAAGCCTGTTTATTAGTATTTATTGATGACGCCACCAGTGAGATCTTAGCAGCGAAATTTGTAGCTCATGAAACATATTTTGCATACGCAGGCCTCTGTAAGCACTATTTTCAACAATATGGCCTTCCAGAGGCCTTTTATACAGATCGTTTCAGCGTTTTTGAGGTCAATCACAAAAATGTAACGGGAACAGATGCGGAAACACAATTTAAACGGACTATGAATGAACTGGGAATTGAAACGATCCCAGCCAGTTCTCCTGAGGCTAAAGGCAGAGTAGAACGAGCTAATCAAACTCTGCAAGATCGCCTGGTCAAAGAAATGCGTTTAGAGGGGATCAATGATTACGAACAAGCCAATCTGTTTCTCTCTAAGTATCTGTCCATTCACAATCAGAAGTTCGCTGTTTAACCTGCTAATCCCATGGATTGGCATGAACCCCTGCGGCCCGAAAACGACCTTGATCTAATTTTCACCATAAGAAAAACTCGAACGCTTTCAAAAAACCTTGAATTCCAATATGATCGAGTTGTTTATCAAATTCAATCTGATCGTCCCTCCTATGCCTTAAAGGGGCGAAAAGTGGAGGTATGTGAAAACGAGAAAGGCGAGATATCGGTGCTCTTAAATAAAATACCCCTTGAATTCAAGCGCTTCTATAAACAACCCAAACAAAATCCAGTTGCTTCTTCCAAGGAAATAAATAGATTACCTAATAAACCAGCCAAGGATCATCCCTGGAGAAATTATGGTCATCGGATCAATAGTAACCCTATTCAATTGCCTGATTAGGACATTTCTACTTTGCTAGGAAGTAGGACATTTTAACTTTGCCTTGACATCCATTTTCACAAGATTCCTACCTCATCCAAAAAGGCTGGATTATATAAAATCAATCAAAAAATCATCCTATTATCTCTCATTTAATTGTTTCTAGCGAAACTATATTTTCTCCTCAAACTTACCAAATTATCAATAGGCGCAATCCTGTATGTCACGACTAAGCAAGTTGAAGTAGCTGATCCAAATGCAAAACACCGTCGTAATCCGGGATAGTTCCCTTGGTGATCACCCCTCTTTCACCGTCAGGATCACCTAAACTGGAAACAATAATATCCGCGTCGCTCAGGTCTTCTTTTTCGGTGTAGTGGTTAGTGGTAGCCACGATGTGAAGTCCAGCTGCTTTTGCTGCCAGGACCCCGTTGTGCGAATCTTCAATTACAAGGCATTCTTCAGGTTTCAAACCAGTCTTTGAGAGTGCGAGGTTGTAGATTTCAGGATCCGGCTTCTTGTTGCTGACAATGTCTCCTGCTAACACAAATTCGAACCGAATATCGTTTAATATGTTGTAAGCAATTGCACTAGCCGCTCGTTCGTTGGAGGTAGTACAGATCCCCAAGGTTAAGCCCTTCTGCATCACTTCCTTCATCAAGCGATGGACACCTGGACGCAATGGCAACTTTCCGCTTTCGATCAACTCGATGAAGCGTGTAGTTTTGCGTTTGTGCATTGCTTTGATCAATTCCTCTTCATCCTCTGGTTTTACTTCCTTGCCGAAACCCCAAGTATGTAAGTGGTGTTTCATGCGTTCTTTCCCGCCACCAACTTGGAGCAGCTCGTGATAGAACTCTTCATCCCAATAAACGTCGAAACCCATTTCCTTGAAGGTCTCGTTAAAGGCGACCCGGTGTCCATCCCGTTCAGTGTCGATGATGACTCCATCCTGGTCAAAGAAAATCGCTTTGATTGTCATATGTAATTCTCCTTTCTATGCTTTCCCTGTACTACCAAGCATGTTAATCCAATGCCCAACTGCGGTCATAATGGCATCTTTGACAGCGATATCGATCTTGCCCGGGTTATATTCTTCCCGGTGATTGGATATATAGGTGTATGTCGTATTAATCAAAACACGCTTCAGTTCAGTTGATACGTTAAATTTGGCGCCACCCATTTTAATGAGGTGTTTTACATAGTCATCCGGCAAACCAGTACCACCATGCACCACTAGGGGAACCTTGACACTATCACTATTCAACATCTTATTGATCTCACCCATCCGCTCAAAATCTATTTTTGGATTCTTTGTCTTGTAAACACCATGGGCAGTACCAATGGCTGGCGCAAACAAATCCACACCAGTACGCTCTACAAATTCTATTGCCTGTTTGGGATTGGCCAGTTGCGCCTCATCCTCTGCTACCTTTATTTGATCTTCGACACCCCCGACCGTGCCTAACTCACCCTCCACTGAGATATTTCCCAGAGAATGGCAGTGACCTACAACGGCTTTGGTTTGGCGGATGTTCTCCTCATAGCTTTGTTTGGAGGCATCAATCATGATATTTGTGTATCCGATATCTGCACATTGATTGCAGTAATCTATGTCAGTGCAGTGATCCAAGTGGAGGCAGATTGGAATTGGTGCTGATTCAGCAAGTGCGCGATAGGTGGCAACGAGAACCTTTCTACCCAAGAATTTTGAGGGTGTTACAGAAGTTTGGATGATCAAAGGGGCTTTCTTATCTACAGCGACTTGCACTACTGCTTCCATTTGGATCAGGTTTGTTATGTTGAAAGCACCTACGGCATATTTGTTTTTGGCAGCTTCAATCAGGATATCTTTTGCATTGACGATAGACATTTAACCTCCTCCAGGTTAATTATAGTTGTTTGGTTGCGTAATTGTAGATCAGGTCTATGAATGCATCACTTTGTACTATATTGCTTACGAAAATACTAAATATAGTACTATTGGTTCTTCGGCATTATATAAGCGCTTAAATTGGCTTTAAATGAATCTTGAATTATAGGTTCAGTGTCTTGAAGGAGGGATTTGAAATCATCTATAGAACATCATTAGAGAGACATCTATATAAACCTCAAGATCCGGGTTCGTTTTCATCAATTGCTCATTTGGGCGTTCATTCTTAATCAACACTTTTTTCTTGAATACACGCTCTTAGCTAGCAATGTGAAATTGTTAAGGTTTTTATTTTATCCCAGTTATTCCAGGTTCAATAAAACAGGATTAACATTACCGTGAAGTCTGGGATGGTCAATTTTGATGCTGTGGGGGTGTACAGGGATAACCGCACACCCCCGATGTTTATTTAGATTTTTCTGATTCGCCGATTATTCTTAGAAAGTCCGGATTGCGATCTCAGCGGGTGCAGCAAGTAGATCTTCAAGTTCTGGATCTAGCTTAACTAAAGTAAGTGAAACGCCAGCCATTTCTAGCGATGTGCAGTACTCGCCTACATAGTTGCACTTGATCTTCAAGCCACGCTTCTCACATTGTTCGTGGGCATACCCGTACAACAGGTATAGCTCAGAAATTGGCGTGCCACCCATACCGTTGATCATCAAGGCTACTTCATCACCGGATTTGTAGGGCAGGTCACTGGCAACTGCTTCGAGAAGTTCATCCACGATCTCATTGGCAAAAGCAAGTTTGACTCGCTTGCGTCCGGGTTCACCATGGATGCCTATGCCCATTTCCATTTCGTCTTCAGCTAAGGTAAAGATTGGTGAGCCTTTACCTGGAGGTGTACAACCAGTCAGTGCCATGCCCATCGTACGTGTGACCTCAACCACATGGTTGCCAACAGCTTCTAGTTCTTCCAGGTCAGCACCTTTTTCGGATGCAGCGCCTGTAGCCTTAATCACAAAGAAGTTTCCAGCGACACCGCGGCGACCGACAGTATAAAGTGAATCTTTTACAGCAACATCATCGTTGATTACAACTGTGCGGACTTCGATTCCATCTGCCTCAGCCATTTCACGCCCCATGTCGAATGACATGGTGTCACCGGTGTAGTTGTTCAGCAGGTGTAAAACACCCTTGGGGCCTGCGACCAGCTTGGTGGTCTGGTACACAAAATCAGCTGGGGGCGCAGCAAACACGTTACCCGGGCAGGCTGCATCCAGCATACCCTTACCAACAATCATGACGTGTGCTGGTTCGTGACCGGAGCCCGAGCCCTGCATAATGGATACTTTGTTTTCCTGGGGGATATCTGTTCGCATGATTAGGTTGTAATCCGGAATATACTTCAACTTCTCCGGATTTGCGAGGGCAATGCCTTTAAGCATTTCTGGTACAAAATTCTTTGGGTCGTTTACAAACTTTTTCATTGAAACTCCTTTCTAATTTTGTGAATTGGTTAATCTTTCCAGGCTTCACTCATAGCCTCGAAAATAACTGCTACTGCAACACAACCTGCATCCAAAGTTCCAATACTGCGCTCGCCTGTATAAGCAGCACGACCACGTTTGGCGACCATTGGTCGGGTAGCTTCAGCTGCTTCTCGGGCAACCACAGCTGTTTCTTGTAAAGCAACTGTCGTTTCTTTACCATCCTGGAAAGCTTGTTCCAACGTGTCAACTGTCGGTACCAGGGCGTCCAGATAAGTTTTATCCCCCAAGTCACACTTGCCACGTTTCTTAATTCCTTCTATGGCAGCGCGGAACATGGCGATGACATCCTCGCGAGTTATTTCTGGTTTGTTACCCAAGGTCATCCCAGCACGTAAGAAGGCAGTTCCCCAAATAGTACCGGAAACACCACCAACTGCACTAATGATCGTTGATGCTACCTTCTTCAAAAAATTACCAGGCAAACTGTGGTCCATATTATCCCATTCTTCAAGGACCTTATCAAAACCCCGTGCGATTGAGAAACCAAAATCTCCATCACCGACGACACCGTCCAATTCGGAAAAGTACGTTTCGTTTTCTAATACAGTGTCTGCAAGAACTCGAACGACAAATTCAGCATCTTTACTCATTTGCATAGTTCCTTTTATTTTATTAAAAATATTTTGGTAATTTGTAGATGGACGGGATAAATCCAGATGGCTTGTGAGACTGGTACTAGATGATTCCTAAGAATATGATTTATCAACACCAAAAAATCCATTGAAAAGCCCTGCTGGCAATTCTTCAAGACTGACCAACAGTTACTTTATGTTATGAATCCGCACAACTTTTTCTTCCATTAATTTGGCTGACTTTGTATATTCTATTAAAAATTATTATACTATAGAATACGTTTCTAAACAAGGTGTCATTGGAGTATGTGTCATTGGAGTATGTCATTGGAGTATTTATGTCACATTCAACGATGCAACCTGTCATATTCACCATAATCCTTTTCAATGGGATAACTTGTAGATACCGTCTTGAAAGTCAAGAGGAAAAATTATATTGAGCCTCATAATTTAGATCGAAAGGCAATTGAGTTCTCAAAACACCATATGCAAGGTGAAGTAGTTTGCGCATAGGAGCCACTACTATCTCCATCTTGTGTTTTTTTCTTTCTGTCAAACGCTCTGCTAAAGATTGAATAACAGGATTGCAAGACAAGGCAACAATCGCTGGCATGTAAAGACAATGACGTAGACAAGCCCTACCTTGTTTAGAGATTCGCGTCTTTTTGTGCACAGAAGTACCAGAGCGATGATTTTTTGGGTTGAGCTCAGCGAAAGCAGCCAATTGTGGCGCCCCATCAAAAACAGAAATATCACCAATTTCTGCCAATAAGATGTTTGCCGTTAGGTCACCAATCCCTGGAATGGAGGCCAAAAGTCCATGCTGAGATTTCAAACCTGGCGTTTGGTCGACGAATTCCTTGATCTCTTTTTCTGTCGCTTTGATATGGTGGTTCAGATAATCTATATGAGCCTGCAAATCATTCATCACCCAGGTGTCCTTCTCCCCACTCTTCATTCGGTTGATTTCCTGTTGACGATTGGTCTTTAGGTCAGTTAATCGTCGGACAAGTGCCCTTAAATGCTTTGTTTCAGGGTTTAAAGGCTTCCAGAAGGCGGGTTTTTCCTTCTGACAAAACTCTGCAATCAAATCTGCACTAGCTTTGTCGTTCTTATTGCGATGCAATTTGCTCTCACCATAATGTTTAATCCGTACTGGATTCACAACACTCACGAAAAGGTCCCACTCGTATAGATATTCTGCCACTCCATCGCCAGATTGTCCCGTGGCTTCCATACAAGCATGTACCTGCTCTGCTTGGGATGCGATCAGCCACTTCTCTAGAGATATGAACCCTTTAGGATTATTATCGAATACTTTGTGGTGTTTTCCATTCTCTGAAAGAAGAACCACATCAAAAGTGTCTTTAGATATGTCTATCCCCAAAATACTTTGCATTTTTCACCTCTTTTTTGATACACTATGGGTAGCATCGGTCAGGCGCAAATTTTGGATCATCCTTGTGAATGCAAGCTCATCTCTGTAGAGTGTAGGAGAGGTTTCAGATACCGTCCGATCTCTGTGTAAAATGGCGAGGAGATCAAATTTACGAATCAGGCTCAATGCCTAGAGGTCACGCTCAGATTCACCCTCACCGTCCTGACTGGTGCTCTTTGCCTCTCTGGCATATACCATATTTAATATACAAGATTTGACTTTAACGCATTAACCCAACAAATTGTCTGAACAAAATATTTGACAAAATATTGTCTGACAAATGTTGTCTGACAATTGACAGAACCGGCACTTTTCGATAAACTTAAAGCGCAAGTGTCTGACAATCTTTTGTCTGCCATACTCACCAACTCCGGTGGAGGGACATGTCGACCATATTGATTAAAAATATAGAAATGCTGGTCACCATGGACGACCAGCGCTGTGAACTGTCCCATACTAATCTTTATATTGAGAATGGGTTCATAAAAGCCATCGGCGACACCCAAGAATTACCCGAGTCAATTGACCAGGTGCTGGATCTCTCCGGGCATATTGTCTTCCCCGGTTTCGTTAACACCCATCACCACTTCTACCAAACGCTGACGCGTGCGGTTCCCAAAGCCCAAAACGCGAACCTCTTCAACTGGCTGGTGACGCTTTACCCCATTTGGGCAAAGCTCACCCCGGAGGATATCCGCACCTCCACCCAGACGGCGCTGGTGGAACTTGCCCTTTCGGGCTGCACCACTGCCTCAGACCACCTTTACCTCTTCCCCAACGGTTCCAAATTGGATGATGAGATCGAAGCGGCAGCTGAAGTCGGCTTACGGCTGCATGCCTCCCGCGGTTCAATGAGCCTGGGCGAATCCGGAGGCGGTCTCCCCCCGGATAGCGTGGTGGATTCGGAAGAAGACATCCTTAAGGACAGCCAGCGGTTGATTGAAATCTACCATAATCCCAACCCGGGTTCCATGGTACAGATCGTATTAGCCCCCTGCTCCCCGTTCAGCGTGACGGGTGAATTGATGCGCCAATCTGCCGCCCTGGCACGGGAATATGGCGTCCATTTGCATACCCACCTTGCTGAGACAAAGGATGAAGAGGACTTCTGCCTGGAGAAATTCGGGTATCGCCCGGTGGCGTATATGCAAGCAGTGGATTGGATCGGCAGCGATGTGTGGTTTGCTCACAGCGTGCATGTTAACCACGACGAGATCCGACTCTATGCCGACACCGGCTGCGGCGTGGCGCACTGTCCCAGTTCTAATATGCGCCTGGCTTCCGGGATCGCCCCGATCCTGGAGATGCTCACGATGGGCGTGAAGGTCGGTCTCGGCGTGGACGGTTCCGCCAGCAATGACAGTTCCCACCTCCTGGCGGAAGCCCGCCAGGCAATGCTCCTCTCCCGATTGGCTGCTGGTCTGGGCGGCGCTTCCCGCTCCGATGAAGATGCCCCCCCGCTGATGAGCGCCCGGCAAGCATTGGAGATCGCCACGCGCGGCGGCGCAGCGATCTTGGGTCGGGAAGATATCGGCTCGCTGGAAGTGGGCAAATGCGCCGACCTGTTCGCTATCAACCTCAACCGCCTGGATTATGCCGGCGCATTGCATGACCCGATCGCCGCAGCCTTGTTCTGCGCTCCGCAAAAAGTGGATCTCAGTATCGTGGGAGGCAAGATAGTTGTCCAAGGTAGCGAACTGACCACAATCGATGTTCCAAACCTGGTCCAGAAGCACAACCGGGCTGCCACTAGACTGCTGAATGGATAATTCCATTCGACTTCTTCTTTTGTTAACCGACCTCTGGTTCAGATCCTACCAGCGTCAGGGAATACATTATGACCAATGAGCTCTCTACATACCAGCGCTTGCAAAATGAATTGAGTAACCTGATTGAAAGCGCGCCAAAAGGCACCAAATTGCCATCCGAGCCCAAACTTGCGGAGGAACTCGGGGTCTCCCGAGCCACCCTGCGGGAAGCGATGCGCACCTTCGAAAGCCAGGGTCTGCTCCGCCGCCGTCAGGGTCTAGGTACCTTCGTGGTTGGACCCACCCAGGTGATCGAATCCGGTCTGGAAGTTCTCGAAAGTATTGAAACGCAGGCAGAAAAGATCAGCCTGGATGTTGCCATGGGCGATGTTGAGATCTCCCATATCCGGGCGGACGAAAAAAAGGCTGAAAAATTAAACGTCAAGATTGGCGCACCCCTGATTGAGGTTCGGCGGGTGATCCTGACCGAAGGTTCTCCCGTGGCTTACCTGGTGGATATCCTTTCTGAGGACGTCCTGAGTCCTGAAGCCCTTGAGACCAAGTTCACCGGCTCTATCCTGGACCTCCTGATCCACATCGGCGAACCCCCACTTTCCATCTCTAAGACCGAGATCAGCGCCATTAACGCCCCTGCCGATGTTGCTAAAGCCCTGGATATCCAGCGCGGCGACACGTTGCTCTTGCTTAATGGCCTGTTACTCGATGAGGAAGGAGACCCTGTCGATTTTTCCTACAGCTATTTCCTGCCGGGCTATTTCCGGCTGCATATCATTCGTAAAATTGGCGGTGTTAGTTAATAAATGGCACCCCTTTGTTTTAACCCATCTTATTCACCAAAAGGAGTAAAGTAACCATGCGTAGTTTCTTAGGTCGTGACATACTTTCGTTGAAGGACTTCGAACGAAATGAATTTTTCCGTGTTTTCGAGATCGCTGAAGAGCTAGAACCCATCGCCAGGAATCGGCAAAACACCGATCTTTTGAAAGAGAAGACCCTGGTGACCGCTTTCTATCAACCCAGCACGCGCACCCGCCTGGCACACGAAGCAGCCATGATCCGCCTGGGTGGTCAGGTGACCGGTTTCGCTGACGCTAAAATGACCCGTGCTGGGGATTTCTATCAGGAATCCATCAAAGATACTGTCAAAATGCTGGAATTTTATGGCGACGTCATCGTTATGCGCCACTTCCAGCAGGGCGCACCTCAAGAGGCTGCCAAATGGGCCAGTATCCCCGTTATCAACGGTGGTGACGGCTGGGGCGAACACCCTACCCAGATCCTGACCGACCTCTACACCGTCCTGCGTGAAAAAGGCCGGCTCGACGGCCTACGCTGGCTGGCAGTGGGCGATATGCGCATGCGCACCATGCACTCCCTCGCCTTCGGCCTGACCCAGTTCGATTGCCCGATCACCTTTGTATCACCACCAGAGCTTTCCCTGACTGACGAGATGAAAGCAGAACTCGATCAGTACAGCTTGGATTACACCGAAGCGGAACATGTCGAACAGGCGATCGCTGATGCGGATGTGATCCTGGTTGAGCCCGTCGTGCAGCCTGACTACACTAAATCCCGCGACGAGCGCGAGGGCGACGTCGGCATGACCCCCGCCAACTACAAGATCACCCGCGACCTCCTGGCTAATAAGGCAAAGACGGATGCCATTCTGCTGCACTCCCTGCCCCGTATGGACGAGATCCCTCCCGATGTAGACATCACCAAGTGGTCTCGCTATTGGCAGGAAGCCTTCAACGGCGTTGTGATGCGGATGGCGCTGCTCGCCCTGATCCTGGGCGCGACGGAGTAATCTATTCAAAATCTCAGGATGCCATCCAATATTTCGGGGGTGGCATCTTGAATCAGACAAAAGGAGTCTCTAAATGATCACCGATCTACGAGGACGCAACCTGATCAGCGATCTTGATTTCAGTAAAGAGGAAGTCGAAACCGTTCTGGATGTTGCCTTTGACCTGAAAATGAAACGCGCCCTGGGGCAACCCCACGCTCTCTTGCGCGATAAAGTGCTCGGCATGTTGTTCTTCTTCTCCAGCACCCGCACCCGCTGCAGTTTTGAAGCTGGTATGGCGCAGCTGGGCGGGCATGCCGCCTTCATTGAATCCAAGACCACCCAGATCTCCCATGGCGACACCGAAAAAGAGATCGGCGAGATCCTCGGACGCTATTTTGACGGCCTGGCAATCCGTCATTGTGATTGGGGCATCGGCAACCGCTATCTCAACCTGGTCGCGAGTGCTTCGCGGGTGCCGGTATTGAACATGCAGTGCGATGTCTATCACCCGCACCAGTGCCTGGCTGACCTGATGACCATCTGGGAAAGGAAAGGCAGAGACCTGCGCGGCAAGAAAATTGTTGTCTCCTGGGCTTATGCTGCTTCCTATTCCAAACCGATTTCCGTGCCCCAATCCCTGATCCTCCAAATGCCCCGCTTCGGGCTGGATGTCACCCTGGCGCACCCGCCGGAGTTTGAACTGATGCCAGAGATCATGGACCAGGCGCGCGAACAAGCCCGCAAATATAAGACCGGGTTTGAAGTCGTGGACAGCATGGAAGATGGCTTTAAAGACGCCGATATCGTCTATGCCAAATCCTGGGGTCCCCTCGTCACCACCAGCGATCCGGATGAGATCAAAAAAGTTACCCAGAAATACGAGAGCTGGATCACCGATGAGAAAAAGATGGCTCTGGCGAAGGACGATGCGATTTATATGCATCCCTTGCCAGCCGACAGGAATATCGAGGTGACCGACGGCGTGATCGACGGACCGCATTCAGTCGTCTTTGACGAAGCCGAGAACCGCCTGCACGCGCAAAAAGCCGTTATGGCATTGACGATGGCATAAATCAAACACCAAAACTAAGAGGAGTGATTAACCATATGGAAAGAAAAGGAATTGCAGTCGTTGCCGTGGGCGGCAACGCGTTAATCAAAGATAAATCACATCAGACTGTGGAAGACCAGTTCGATTGTGCCAAAGATACGATGAGTCATATCGTGGACATGATCGAAATAGGTTGGGATGTCGTCGTGACTCACGGCAATGGACCGCAAGTGGGTTTCATCCTGCGCCGTTCGGAGATCGCCCGGGATACGCTTCATGAAATCCCGCTGGATTACTGCGGCGCAGATACCCAGGGTGCGATTGGTTATATGTTCCAGATGGCACTGCATAACGAGTTCAATCGCCGGGGGATTAAAAAAGATGTTGCGACTGTGGTCACCCAAACCATTGTCGGTAAGGATGACCCCGCCTTCCAGAACCCCACCAAACCGATCGGTTCGTTCATGGATGAAGCCGAAGCCAAAACCCGCGCCGTCAATGACAATTGGAGCGTCGTTGAAGACGCCGGCCGCGGCTGGCGCCGGGTAGTTCCCTCTCCCCGTCCTGAGAGGATCGTAGAAGCGAAGGTGATCAACACCCTGATCAATGCTGGCATCATTGTGATTGGTGTGGGCGGCGGCGGGATCCCCGTTGTCGAAGATGAAGATAGCAAGATCAAAGGCGTGGAGGCTGTGATCGATAAAGATTTCAGTGCTTCTCTTCTGGCAACGCTGATTGACGCAGATCTATTCGTCATCAGCACCGCTGTCGAAAAAGTTGCTCTGAATTTTAATCAGCCCAATGAGAAATGGCTGGATGAAATGTCCGTCGCAGAAGCCAGACAATATATTGAAGAAGACCAATTCGCACCGGGCAGCATGCTGCCGAAGATCCAGGCGATCATCCAATATCTGGAGAATGGCGGCAAGAAAGCTTTGATTACTGATCCGGAACACATCGGCGATGCCCTGGAAGGCAAAACCGGAACATGGATCGTGCCCTAACCCTGAGTAAATATAGGCTGCTATAATCATCATAGCAGCCCTTTTTCTTAACTATTGCCAACTATGCAACAATGGAAAATCCTATGAAACATAAATTCTCACATTTCATCTGTTCCCTTTGCGGCGCTGACTATGGTCCAGAGGAAGTCACCTACACCTGCCCGAAAGACGGCGGCAACCTGAACGTCATCCTGGATTATGAAGCCCTGAAATCGCTATATACGCCGGAGAAGTTCATGGACCTGCCGGAGGCTTCTCTCTGGCGCTATTTGAACCTGCTACCTGTCTATGACCCGGGCGGTTTAGGGACTCCCTTGCGCCGCGCCGGTTGGACACCCGTCTACCAGCCAGCCCGGTTGGCAGAGAAACTGGGGCTCAAACAACTGTGGGTCAAAGATGAAAGCCCAAACCCCACTGCCTCATTCAAAGACCGCGCCAGTGCCATTGTGGTCGCCCGTGCTGCGCAGATCGGCGCAGAGGTGACCGTAGCCGCGTCCACTGGCAATGCCGGCGCCGCCCTGGCTGGGATGGCTGCGGCTGTCGGCGCGAAAGCTGTTATCTTCGCGCCGCGGACCGCCCCGCCCGCCAAGATCGCCCAATTGATCGTGTTTGGCGCCCGGGTGTTGCTGGTTGATGGGACGTATGACCAGGCTTTCGATCTGAGTATTGAAGCGACTGAGAATTTCGGCTGGTATAACCGCAATACAGGCTTCAACCCTTTCACTGCGGAAGGGAAGAAGACAGCAGCTTTCGAAATCTGGGAACAGGTCATCCGGCGCATGCCGGCGGACGGGAAACCACTCACGGTCTTTATCCCGGTGGGAGATGGCAACATCATCTCCGGCGTGCATAAGGGTTTCAAAGACCTGCAAGCCCTGGGTTGGCTCCCCCAGATGCCGCGCATTATAGGCGTTCAATCTGAGGGCTCAGCCGCCATCGCCAACACCTTCCATCAGGGCAACGAAGATATCCAGGCTGTCCATGCGGACACCCTGGCAGACAGTATCTCCGTGGACCTGCCACGGGATGGCGTGCGTGCAGTGCGTGCCGCGCGGGAAACTGGAGGCATCTACCTCACCGTTGCTGATGAGGCTATCCTCAGGGCGATCGCCGAACTCGGGCGGGTCGGAATCTTCGCGGAACCAGCCGCCGCTACTGCCTATGCCGGGTTGGTGAAGGCTGTGGATGAAGCGGTGGTCGAGCTTGAGGAACCGGTATTGGTGCTCTGCACGGGCAGTGGTCTCAAGGATGTGAAAGCCGCCATGCAGGCTGTAGCAGAAGCGCCCGTGATTGAACCCACTCTAGATGCAGTGAAAAAGGTGTTCCAATGAAAAAACCAACCTTTACCATCATTGCGCCTATCTACAACGAACTGGAAAATATTCCCGAGCTTTACCCGCGGGTGCGGGACGTGATGGACCGGACTGGCGAAGCCTGGGAATTGATCCTGGTGGATGACGGCTCGACCGATGGTTCCACGGATGTGATTCGCAACCTGGCGGAGAATGACGAACGGGTGCGCCCGGTCATCTTCGCCCGGAACTTTGGACACCAGATTGCAGTCACCGCCGGTGTAGATTACAGTCGCGGCGATGCCGTGGTTATTATTGACGCTGATCTGCAGGATCCACCCGAAGTGATCCTGGACTTGATCGAGAAATGGCACGCAGGATATGATGTGGTCTATGCCGTCCGGGCAGAACGCGAGGGCGAATCCTGGTTCAAGAAGACCACCGCCTCTCTCTTTTACCGAATAATCTACCGTATCACTGATGTGGACATCCCCCTGGACACGGGTGATTTCCGCCTGATGGACAGGAAGGTCGTGGCGGTGATGAACCAGATGCGCGAGAAACATCGTTTCTTGCGTGGTATGTCCGCCTGGGTTGGTTTCAAACAGATCGGTGTGGAATATAAACGCAAAGCGCGCTTTGCCGGTGAGACGAAGTATCCCTTCAGCAAGATGTTCAAGCTAGCTTTGAACGCGATCACCAGTTTCTCCTATTTCCCCCTCCAGCTGGCAACCTATATTGGCTTCATTTCTGCCGGGCTGAGCGTCCTCGCCATTCCCGTTGTTGCTCTGGTACGGTTAATCACAGGGACAGCCCTGTTGGGACAGGCAACAACGCTCATCATCGTGTTGTTCCTGGGCGGCGTGCAGCTGATCAGCCTGGGGATCATCGGGGAATATATTGGGCGGATCTACGATGAAGCTAAAAACCGCCCGCTTTATATCGTGGCGGAAGCGCCTGAAGACATCATAGGCAAAGAAGAGTGAGACTTCCCATCGCCAAGCCCCATAATTTCCAAAATTGGATATAATACTACCCTATTTGTCTGACAAATAATGAAGGAGACTCAAAATGGCAAAAATCGACCTCACCGTCTATCCCGATCGTCTCGAACGCACGATCAAGCGGGTGCGCGAGCGCGACATTATCATTCCGACCTTCGAACAAATGCGCGACCCCAGCCGGGTCCCGGATAAGATCAAGGAAGAATTGAAGGGGATCGGGTTGTGGGACCTGCACCCCCGCAACCTGTTCCGAATCACCTGGCACAACGAACCCAAACCCAGCGGCGGCCTGTTTGGCGGTCTGAACTACATGGAATTTCCCGAGAGCCTGACGGGCACTCCTGCCCGAATTATTGCCCTCGTTGGTAAATGGATGCCAACCGGTTCCCATAAAGTCGGCGCGGCCTTCGGCTGTCTGGTGCCCCGTCTCGTGACCGGGCAATTTGACCCCACCCAGCAGAAAGCCGTTTGGCCTTCAACCGGAAACTATTGCCGCGGCGGTGCATATGATTCTGCCCTGCTAGCTTGCGAGTCCATCGCGATCCTGCCGGAGGAGATGAGCCAAGAACGCTTCGACTGGCTCTCCAGCATCGCTGGCGAAACCATCAAAACACCCGGTTCCGAATCCAACGTCAAAGAGATCTTTGATAAATGCTGGGAACTGCGCGAATCCGGTGAAGACCTGATGATCTTCAACCAGTTTGATGAATTCGGCAATTACCTCTGGCATTATTACCTGACTGGACATGCCTTGGAAACTCTGGTCAAGCAGATCGCTGGACCTAAGGACGAATACCGCGGTATGGTATCCGCCACCGGTTCAGCCGGCACGATCGCCAGCGGTGATTATCTGAAGCAAGCTTTTCCCGGCAGTTTCGTGACCGCTTCCGAAGCCGTGCAATGCCCCACCCTGTTGATGAACGGCTTTGGCGCCCACCGGATCGAGGGTATCGGTGACAAGCACGTCCCCTGGATCCACCATGCTGCCAACACCGATCTGGTCGTCGGCATTGATGACAACGCCGTGGTCAACCTCGCCCGCCTGTTCAATGAACCGGAAGGCAAGGCTCATTTAGTAAAATCCGGCGTCACGCAAAAAGTGGTTGAGAAGCTTGATCTGCTTGGTTTCTCAAGCATCTCGAATATTCTTTCCGCCATCAAAGTCGCCAAGTACCAGGAACTCACCGAGAATGACATCGTCCTAACCATGCTGACCGACTCTATGGAGCTCTACCAGAGCCGCCTGGTCGAAATGCACGAGCAAATGGGTGAGTATACCGTAAAGGACGCTGCGGTGGATGACGCCCGCTGGCTGAAGGGCATTGCCACCGATTACCTAGAAGACCTGACCTACATCGGACAGAAGCGCATTCACAACTTGAAGTATTTCACCTGGGTCGAGCAACAGGGCAAAACCTACGCTGAGATCCAGGCACAATGGTACCAGCGGGATTACTGGACCGAACTCCAACAGCAGATCCCCGAGATTGATGCCAAAATTAAGGAGTTCAACGCTAAGGTGGGTTTGGCGTAAGTTCTGACCCGATCAAAGATAATGTAAACCCCCGAAATTTAGTAAAAATTTCGGGGGTTTTGCTTTTCCACCATGTATTTTCCCGTCAGTACGAGGAGGCTATTGTATCTTCCGTCATTGCGAGGAGGCTCCAAAGGAGCCGACGTGGCAATCTCGGTATGGCATCACGACCTCTCTGGTCAGCTATGTTATAGTTATTCATAGAATTTCTATGAACAATCCTTTATATAAATAAGTTCAAATGCGCGAATTTTATGTTTACATTCTCACCAATAAAAAACATACCGTTCTCTATACCGGTGTAACTGGCAATCTCTATGAAAGAGTTCGGCAGCATAAGGCGGGGAAAGGAAGCAAGTTTACCTCCCGGTATCACACCAACAAACTTGTTTACCTAGAAACATATGAAAATGCCTATGATGCCATCTCAAGGAAAAAGCAAATCAAAGCAGGATCCAGGCAGGACAAACTTAATCTGATTAATGAAATGAATCCTAGGTGGAAGGATTTGCTTGATGATTTAACTTACTGACTCTTTATTATGAAAGCCATATTGGTATAAAAAGTTTCACTTGACCAATTTTCTTTCGAGACTGCCACGCCCCCTAGCAGGGGCTCGCAGTGACGATATTTCCCCGTCATTGCGAGGAGGCTCCAAAGGAGCCAACGTGGCAATCTCGGAAATATAGCCTATTCAACTGAAATTGTATGCGTCCGGCAATCCATAAGACGAATTAGCCTTCACTATGTTTCATGAAATTCTTGATATAGATCGTGAGACCTTCATTGGCAAATCATCCTCCCAAGACTGCCAAGCCCCCGACAGGGGGCTTGCAGTGACGATATTTCCCCGTCATTGCAAGGAGGCTCCATAGGAGCCAACGTGGCAATCTCGGAAATATAGCCTATTCAACTGAAATTGTATGCGTCCGGAAATCCATAAGATGAATTAGCCTTCACTATGTTTCATGAAATTCTTGATATAGATCGTGAGACCTTCATTGGCAAATCATCCTCCCAAGACTGCCAAGCCCCCGACAGGGGGCTTGCAGTGACAGGATTCCATGATAGAATTCCCAAAAGCCTTCCATGTTAAGGGGTTTTTATGAACACAACCCTGCCTAAAACTGCCCTCATCCTGGTCGCAATCCTGCCTAACCAGCGCGATTTTGACATCGCCCGGCTGTTCGGCTGGTACCGCATCCCACTCAAGAACGCGCCAAAGGTCATCTCAGTGGATTATCTGGCTTTCTACCAGACCAAAACCTTTGGCGAAGGTGAACGCTGGCAGATCGCTTATGTGGCTGAAATCCTGGGACATGAACTGACCCGGCGGCGTGACCTCATCCGGGATGAACCGGACCACCCCCATGCCCATGAAGAATATTTCAAGCTCCAGATCGGCCCGCTTCTGCGCTTGGGAAACCCCATCCCGGCAGGCGATTGGAAACGGATTACCTTCTTTTACACCACAGGCGAACAGTTCCAAAGAGCGCAAACCATCAATGATCTGGTGGTTAAAGCGCAGGATGAAAGGGATGTCCTCTGGCATTCGTTGCGCGAACGCGCCTTGAAAGCCAATGAATACAAAGCCCAGGAACTCCCGGAAACGGTCATCGACCCGGCTATCCTGGCTTTATTGGGACAATTTGGAAATCTCTAATCTTTTGGGGTAAAATTCTACTTAAATAAAAGCCGACCAGTTTGCGGAAACCTGGCCGGCATCTTTTTCTAGACTAGTGGGTCTTGGGGTCTACAGGGGTGTAACATCCTTGGCTTGCAGTCCCTTCGGACCTTGTTCGACGGAGAATTCCACCTGCTGGTCTTCACGCAGTGATTTGAAGCCTGATCCGAGGATCGCGGTGTGATGTACGAAAACATCATCGCCTGCTTCACGAGCGATAAAACCATAACCTTTTGCATCGTTGAACCATTTCACGGTTCCAATTTCTTTTTCTGCCATTCTAAATACTTCCTTTGTTAATAAATGTTGATTTTTGTGAGCCAATTAGTGTCGGTAAAAAAAAGACCTTCCAGTCTCCGCAAGTCTGGACGGTCGCTACCTTAACCAAAACTGACTTCACTTCATGCATAATAATACCACAATATCATCTTTTGTCAAATCGATCTTTCATTAAATTAAATGACCAGACTTTTACATCTTCACTAATTCCCTCATAATCTGCTAAAATCATTTCATAAGCGCAAACTCAATATCAGTCTCCGGAGTGATTTCTATGGCTATTTTAATCAAAAACGGCACCCTCATCACCGCCAGCGAAACCTTTAAAGCGGATATTCTGATTGAGGGTGAAAAGATCTCCCTCATCGGGCAGGACCTTTCCCACCCCAATGCCGAAGTGATCAACGCGTCCGGGAAATTCATCCTGCCAGGCGGGATCGACGCGCACGTCCACCTGGACCTGCCGATGTTCAATACCGTCTCCTCCGACGACCACTACACCGGCATGAAAGCGGCAGCCTTTGGCGGCACCACCACCGTGATCGACTTCGTCCCACAGGCCGAGGGCACTCTGGCAGAGAACATTAACCGCTGGCACGCCAAAGCCGATCCCAAAGCCGCGCTGGATTTCGGTTTTCATATGAACATCACCCGTTTTGATAGGGATGTCGCCAAAGAGATTTTCACCCTCCCCGACCTTGGGATCACCAGTCTTAAAGTCTTCACCGCGTATAACGGCCGGTTACGGCTCCAGGATGGCGAGATCTTCCGGGTGATGCGGGTGGCGAACGCCGCGGGCATGCTGACCCTTGTCCACACCGAGAACGGCGACGTGATCGATATTCTGGTGGATGAAGCCCTCATTGCAGGCAACACCGATCCAATCTATCACGCCAGGACCCGGCCCGCCTGGGGCACTGTGGAAGCAGCCCTGCGGGCAGCTGCCCTCTCAGCCCAGGCTGGCGATGCGCCGCTATATCTGGTGCACATGAATACTGCTGGAGAGGTGGATCAGTTGCAATACGCCCGGGAACACGGTCTCAAAATGATGGGAGAAACCTGCCCCCAATACCTGTTCTTTGTCGAGGACGACCTGCGCAGGGAAGACGGAGCGAAATGGGTTTGCTCGCCACCCATGCGGACCGCAGCAGACAATGAAAGAATTTGGGAGGGGCTGGAAAGCAACACGATTCAGGTGATGTCCACCGACCACTGCCCCTTCTTCTATGACGGCACCACTCCCATAACATATGAAGACGAACAGATCGCCACCCCCGGTAAGGAATTGGGACAGGGAAATTTCACCAAAATCCCCAACGGTCTGCCCGGCGTCGGCGACCGGATGCCCATCCTCTGGACTCAGGGCGTGGTCAGCGGTCGTCTCACCCCCAACCAGTTCGTGGCGCTGCATTGTACCAATCCAGCCCGGATCTTCGGTCTGTATCCCCAAAAGGGCGCCTTATTACCCGGTGCGGACGCGGATATTGCTATTTGGGACCCCAACAAAGAGCTCCGCTATGGTGTGGATGTTGCCCGGCACCGCACCGACTACAACCTCTACGAAGGCTGGCAGCTCAAAGGTTTCCCGGTAATGGTCTTCCTGCGCGGTCAGAAGATCGTCGACAGCGAGAATTGGTATGGCGAGCCGGGTATGGGTCAGTTCCTGCATCGGCATGAAGGTGAGATCCTGAGTTGAGCGACTCCTTCTGATCCATGATTATCCTCTTTCCTATCGGATTGCTACTGGTGGCAGCTCTTGCCATCTTTATCCTGGACCGTGTTCGCCCACATTTCGGGACGAGCTGGTTAATCGCTGCCGCAGCCAGCGTGGTCGCCTGGTTAACCATTTTCCTTCTTCGCCTCCGCCTGCCCACCACCCTGGAACTTCTTTCCTGGGAACAATCAGACCTTAACCTGACGGGGCACTTTTCCCTCTTACTCGACTATGATTCCTGGCCTTACGTTCTGGCGCTGATCACCATAACACTAGCGGTCATCCTGACCGGAGCAGCTCGCACCCGCTATGACAGCACCCCCCGTTCCTGGGCTGCCAGCCTGGTGATCACCGCCCTTAGTCTGCTCGCCCTCCAATCTGGCAGCAGCCTGACTTTGATGGCTTCGTGGGTCCTGGTCGACCTGCTCGAGCTTTTCTATCTCCTTCGGCTGAAGGATGCCAGTCAATTCAATCTCCGGATCATCATTTCATATGGCGTTCGGACCGCCTCCATTATGATGCTCTTTTTGGCGACCAGTCTCGGTTGGCAAGCTCAAGCCAATTTTGACCTCAGCCAGATCCCCCAGAAGGCAGGGTTCTTTTTCCTGCTCGCTGCAGGTTTCCGGTTGGGAGTTTTCCCACTGAACTTGCCCTTTCTCCAGGAACCCGGCATGCGACGCGGCGCCGGCAACATCATCCGCCTGGCGCCCGTTGCTTCCAGCCTGGTTCTGCTGGCGCGCCTGCCAGCCGATCTACTCCCGCAGGGATTAAGCGGGTGGATGTGGCTCTTTCAGGCTTTGCTGGCGGTCGCTGCGCTCTACGCTGCCTTCCGCTGGCTTTCAGCTTCGGATGAAATTGAAGGCCGTCCTTTCTGGATCGCCGCCTGGGCAGCCCTGGCAACCGCCTCACTTCTAAATGGGGAACACCGCGCCAGCCTGGCATGGGGACTCGCACTGATTCTTCCGGGCAGTTTACTCTTCCTCTACTTTCCCCGTGTCCAGCGCATGAATTTCCTGCTCTATTTTGGTTTGATTGGGTTAATCGGCTTGCCCTACACACCTATTGCCAGCGGATGGATTGGTCTGGTCGGCAATGGCGTTACTTTCTGGATGTTTTTATTTCTCATTGCACACGCTGTGTTGGTTTTCGGTTATCTTAACAGGACACTGCAGCCAGGGGGTGAAGCTGGCGCTTTAGAATCCTGGGCTCGAATCGTGTACCCCTTGGGACTGATCATCATCATTCAAGCAATCATGGCATTGGGATTGATCGGCTGGCCAGATTCGCTTACCCTTGGTGTGTGGTGGCTGCCGCTCATTAGCAATCTGCTCGTCATTGGTACGCTGGTGATCATCCGGCGATTGGGGATCATGCCGCCCTATATCCAACTCCCCGCCAGCAGCGCTCTGACCAAAACCCTCAATTGGATCATTCCCCGCCTGGAACCTGTCTTCCGGCTGGAATGGCTTTACCAGGTCGCCCGGCAAATCTTCAACTTCCTGGGCAGAGTCCTCAAAGGGTTCTCCATGATCCTGGAAGGCGAAGGGGGGATCCTCTGGACGATCCTGTTGCTGGTCTTGTTGATTTCGATCCTGACTGGAGGTGGGTAACTGATATGCTGACTTTATCCACGCTTGCCTTCGTCCTGATCGTGATCACAGCCATGGTTATCCTGGTCTTTCGTGATTGGCGTGTTAATGCCGGTGCCCTAGCGGCTCAATACCTGGCTGCTTTTGCACTTGTGACCCTCTCCTGGCCAATCGGGATGTCCATCGTGAAGCTCATCGTCGGATGGATGGCCACTGCCACGATTGCCCTTACCTGTCTGCGCCAGAAAGAATCAGAACCCTCCTCTGAACCTGCAGCCAGTCTGTTTTTACGGGGACTGTCCGGTCTGCTGGTGATCCTGGTTATTTTTATCCTGGCGCCAAACTTGCGAGAAAACATTTTCCCAAAATTGGATCTGGTCATCGTCCAGGGGGGATTAATGTTGCTTGGCATGGCATTAATGCAATTAGGAACCAATTCCGACCCCTACCTGACGATTATCAGTCTGCTCAGTCTTCTTTCCGGCTTTGAGATCATCCATGCAGGTCTGGAGATCTCAACCTTGCTGACCGGGCTGCTGGCAATCGTGAATTTGGGTCTCGCCCTTGTTGGCGTGTATTTCATTGCCAAAACAAGCGAGCAAGAAGAAACCACAGCCAGCGGGGAGGAATCATGACGCTCAGCACACCCATCCTGTGGGTCATCCTTCCAATGGGCATTGCAGCGATCGTCGGTGTTTTTTATAACCGGTATATTTTTAGTATTATCCTCACCAGCGTGACCGCTTTCGCTCTTTCCATGCTGGCGTTATTTTTCCCGGAAAATATGACCCTATCCCTCGGTCCCCTCAATCTGGTGTTTGTAGAGAGTCTGGCGATCCTGGGCCGCCAAATAACCATTGCTTATGAAATGCTGCCCTTCATCACCCTCATCTTCTTCATGAATGGTCTCTGGGCGCTGAGCAGTGGGATTTCAAGCGTCCCGAAGACCTTTCGGCCTGTGAGCCTGGTGATGACCAGCCTGCTGACCGCTGCCCTTGGTGTAGAGCCATTTCTCTATGCAGCCTTACTGATTGAGACGGCTGTGCTGGTGTCCATCCCAATGCTCTCCCCACTGGGACAACAACCCCATGCGGGCGTCTTGCGCTTTCTCAGCCTCCAGACTCTCGCACTGCCATTCATTCTGTTGGCGGGGAGGTTGCTCACAGGTGTTGAAGCACTCCCTCCTGACAGCCCATTGGTATTCCAGTCAGCATTAATGCTGGGGCTTGGCTTTGGGTTATGGTTAGCCATTTTCCCCTTCCATAGCTGGGTGCCCATGGTCAGCCAGCGCGGCAGCCCATTGGTAACCAGCTTCCTGCTATTCATCATGCCCACAACCATCCTGCTGTTCAGTTTGAATTTCATTAACCGTTATACTTTCCTCCGGGAATCACAGGGGTTGTATGAAACACTGCGGTTAATCGGGACAATCATGATCGTGATCGGTGGGGCATGGTCGGCTTTCCAGAATAATCTGAAGCGCGCCTTTGGCTTTTCCGCGCTGACGGAAACGGGATTTTCACTCCTTGCCATTGGGTTAACCTCTCAAGGAGGGCTGGTCTGGATGCTTTTGCTTTTCCCTGTGAGGGCGCTCAGTTTCTGGTTGTGGGGATATATTCTGACATTAATTGAGGTGCGCACCGGTTCACTGCAAATCAAGGGGGTTCAGGGTTTCGCCCGCCGGTATCCGGTCCTCTCGATTGGTCTGCTGCTAGCCCAGTTGAGCGTTGCCGGGCTGCCGTTGCTGGCAGAATTCCCCATAAAAATATCCCTTATTACTGCAGCCTTCGAAACCAGCACACCCATCGGTGTCCTGAGTTTCCTCGGCAACCTCGGCGTTTTCCTTTTCACGGTCAGGCTGCTGGCTTTTCTGGTTACACCGGAGGATGCTGATTTTCCGACCCGATGGTCTTTCACAGAAGAAACCTTCGAATACCTCCCGGTTCTGATCATGATCCTGGCACTTTTAGCATTAGGTTTATTCCCTCATACATTCCTGAGCGGTATTATTCAAACCTTGACCGCTTTCAGCCAATTGCAGTAAAGTCGAGTCAGTGACACTCCATAAAAAGGACGATTGGTCTCTTGAAAAGCAAAAGAATCGGTTTATGTGTATAATTTAGTGGCAAACGGATAAAACGAACCCCCAATGCCATGCGGGGTTTTTATTGACCCCAACGATAATAGGTGAATTCAATGGAAGACAAACTTAAACTGGAACAGCTGGAAAAACGCGTAGAATGGCTTGATACTGAACAACGTAACGACAAAACCGTAATCGCCTCCCTCCAAAATAAATTGGAGAATCTCGACACCGAAAATACCTCCCTCCGGACTCGCCTGGCGGATATGGAGAGCGAGATCACCCGCCTCAATACACTAATGGCGCGCCTGGAACAATTCGAACTCGATATCGCCGGATTGCGGACGGACACTGGCCGGCAACTCGAAGATTTCAAAGATACAATGCAGGAAAAAGCCCTCCAGACCGAGAAACACAACCAGGAAATTGAGGGGATCAACCAAAACCTGACCGATGTTCGGAAAAAGATCCAGAATGTCGATGGCGTCAAAAAAGCGTTGGAAGACCGGAAGGAAGAAGATGTCCGGCTCGCGAGATTGATTGAGGAGCTAAAAAGCCAGGTCAATGAAATGGGACATTTTGACGAAGATTACAAACGCTCCTTACGCCTGATCGAGGAAAACCGCCGCCAGGATGCCAAACGCCTGACCGATATCCAGGGCGAAGTAGCTGCAATGCGCAAACGCCAGGATGAAACCCGCGGGAAACAAGATCTGGTTGGCGACAATATGCGTAAGCTCGAAAACCGGATCAAGGACCTCTTGGAAGCAGAATCTGAACGAAGGGAAGCTCAGATTGCTTTTACGGAAAAAATTAATCTCGCCCAGATCGAGCGTGACCGCACCTTTAAGGAATGGACAGGACGTTTTGACGAGATGGAACGCAACACAACCGGGTTGGATAAAGAACTTTCCGACCTTGAAAACACCCACCGTTCCGTTAAACAATCACAGGCAGCATTGGATGAAGTTACCCAACGGTTTGACCGCCGGATAAATGAGATCACGGAAATTCAGCGACTGAACGAAGACCGCTTCCGCCAGGAATGGACCACTTTCAAATCCGATGACCAGAAACGCTGGTCAAATTACACGCTGTCACAGGAAGAGCAACACCGCGAGATGAATCGCAACCTCGAGAACCTGGGGAACCGCATCACTACACTGGAAGACCACCTGGAAGATATTCAGGATAACCTGCAGCAACTCGGCAAAGACGATATCAAACGCATGACGACACTCCTGAATTCCCTCAGAGATTCGATTGAAACCTACAACAGTATCTTCAAAGAATAGATCAGACAGGAAATTATTCACGTGCAAGTCATCGGCACCGCTGGACATGTCGACCATGGCAAATCAACGCTTATCAACCGGCTGACGGGGATCAACCCCGACCGCTTGAAAGAAGAACAAGAACGGGAGATGAGCATCGAGCTGGGCTTTGCCTGGTTTGAACTGCCCAATGGCGAAGAAGTCGGGATTGTGGACGTGCCCGGACACCGGGACTTCATTGAGAACATGCTGGCTGGCATCGGGGGAATTGACGCCGCCCTGTTCGTGGTGGCTGCCGATGAGGGCGTGATGCCCCAAACCCGGGAACACCTCGCCATCCTTGACCTGCTCCAGGTCCCTGCCGGGGTAGTCGCCCTCACAAAGATCGACCTGGTCAAAGAGTCCGATTGGCTTGATCTGGTTGAAGCTGACCTGAGCGAAACCCTGGCGGACACCGTGTTAGAGAACGCACCCATTGTCCGGGTCAGCGCACGCACCGGTGCCGGGATGGATGACCTCGTGCAAGCCTTGCAGGAAGTCCTCACAAAACACCCCCACCGGCCAGATTTAGGTCGGCCCCGCTTACCGATTGATCGCGTATTCACATTGCCAGGTTTCGGCACGATCGTCACTGGAACCCTGATGGACGGACAGCTTTCGGTTGGTGACCCGGTCGAAGTCCTGCCACCTGGAGTGGAAGGCCGGATCCGTGACTTGCAGACGCATAAACAAGCAGAAGAAAGAGCCCTACCGGGTGGACGGACAGCTGTGAATATCTCCGGCGTCAGCGTGGATCAAATCCAGCGCGGCCAAGTTCTCGCGCATCCCGGAACCTTTCAGCCTACAAAAATGATCGATGTATGGTTCACGCTATTGGATGACGCAGACACGCCTTTGAAACACAACACGGAAGTCAAACTCTTTCTGGGTGCGGCTGAAGTCATGGCGAGGGTGCGGTTGCTGGGTGTTCAAGAACTCCAGCCGGGGAAGGACACCTTTCTCCAACTGATGCTCCAGCACCCCGTGGTTGCATTGCGCCAGGACAGGTTCATCATCCGTCGCCCCTCTCCTCCTGCTACAATTGGCGGCGGGCAGGTCGTTGACCCCCATCCCAAACGCCGCCACAAACGCTTCAATGCCGACCGGCTGGAAGGACTTGAACGCTTGCTGGTAGGCACGCCGGAGGAAATTCTACTCCAAACAGCTCAAAAACTGGGGGCAACTCCGCTGGAGAAACTGGTGGAAGACTCCGGTCTTGAAGCGGAACCGGCAAAACAAGCTCTGGATGCCCTGCTCGGACAAGGCGTTTTGACTGAACTTAACAATAAACGGTTACTCATAACCACAGATATGGAAAACCGTCTGAAAGAAAAAATCGAAGGTGCTCTCGCTGCACATCACCAGCAATTTCCTCTGCGCTTAGGCATGCCCCGCGAACAACTTAAATCACAGAGCAATCTAGCGAGTGATGTATTTGACGCCCTGATCAGCCGGATGACGGATGAGGGAACGTTGGTGTCCTTCAATGCTAAAGTACGCCTGGCGGGACATAAAGTTGACTTTTCTCCCGAGCAGAAGGCTCAGGTCTCAGCCCTTCTCGGCCAATTTAAGGATCAGCCGTATTCTCCCCCATCAGTAAAACAGAGTATAGAGGAAACCGGCGCAGAACTCCTCATCGCCCTGATCGAGACGGGCCAGCTCGTGCAGCTGGGCGAAGATGTTCTTCTTCAACCGGAATTCTACGAGGAAATGCGGGAAGCAGTGGTCAACCACATCCGTCAGTATGGGGGTATTACCCTGTCTGAATTGCGGGACAAATTTGACACCAGCCGGAAATATGCCGTTGCCGTCCTGGAATACCTGGATGAAACGGGGGTCACCATCCGCAAGGGCGACACCCGCCAATTAAGGCGTAAAATCTAAGTTTCTCTATCTCAAAAAATTTTATAACGTGAAATCTGAGAATAATTTCACTTAAGAAATTGCGGTAAAATTGATTGGCACTCACCTATAATCTCACTTGAGGAGGAGCAATCAATCCCATGCAATGGAAAATTTTACTCACCGACGGTCTCGCACCAATTTCGGATCAGGAGCTGCTGGCATCTGTCGAGCTGGCGGACCGCAAAGGCATTTCCGCTGAGGAACTGCTGGAAGTAATCGGCGACTACGATGCGGTCATTGTGCGCGGGCGGACAAAAATTACCGAGGACGTTCTTTCTGCTGCGAAAGAACTGAAAGTGGTCGGGCGGATGGGCGTCGGCGTGGATAATATCGATCTCCAGGCTGCCAGCAAGCACGGCGTAACCGTTGTCAACGCGCCGGTTGCCACCACCGTTTCCGTGGCTGAACTCACCCTGGGACTGATGTTAAGCCTGATCCGCGGTATTCCCAAAGCGGACTCCGGTCTGAAAGCGGGCGAATGGCTGAAGAAAGAACTGGTCGGAACCGAACTCTACCAAAAGACTCTAGGTGTAATCGGGTTTGGTAATATCGGCGAAACGGTAAACAAACGGGCGCTAGCATTCGAGATGAACGTCATCGCCTATGACCCGATACGTCCCGCAGAAGAAATCAAGGCTGCAGGAGCCGAACCCGTCAGTTTTGAAGAACTGCTTAAGCGATCCGATATCATTACCCTGCATATCCCGCATATCGACACCACCCATCACCTGCTCAACGAAGCCGCCTTCAACCTGATGAAAGACGGCGCCCGCATCATCTGCGCTGCCCGTGGCGGTGTGATCGACGAAAACGCCCTGCTCGCAGCGCTGGAAAGCGGCAAGATCGCCGGCGCCGCCCTGGATGTCTATGAAATTGAGCCGCCGGGAGCGAGTCCGCTGCCGATGCATCCCAAGGTTGTCGGGACTCCGCATATCGGGGCACAGACCAAAGAAGCTCAACTCAGGGCTGGCCATGATATCGTCTCCGAGGTGGTCGCCGCCCTGGAAGAAAAGCCTTTACGCTGGAAAATCGTCTGAGTCTGTCAAGAGGATTACCGCCAGCATCATTGATCTCTTCTGTCAAATCAATAAAGGAAAACTATGTCTGAAAAATCCGAACAGTCAGAAAAAATGCAAAAATTGATCGAGCTCGCAGCGGAATTGGAAGATCTCGGTCATATTGAGGCTGTCCTGGGCTGGGATCAGCAAGTCAATATGCCCCATGGTGGTGCTGAGGAACGCGGCATGCAATCCGCAGTGCTGGGACGTATTATGCATGATAAATTCACATCCGATGAGGTCGGACAGTTAATTGCCGACCTGGAAAAGGAGGTGGGCGATCTCAATGCTGAAACCGATGAAGCCAGGTCTGTCAAAGTTGCCAAGCACCAATACGAGAAGCAAACCAAGGTCCCCTTGCCCATGCTGATGGAAATCATTCAGACAACCACGATGGCGCATGAAGCCTGGGTTGAAGCCAGAACCAAATCCGATTTTTCAATCTTTGAACCCCACCTTAAAAAGATCGTTGACCTGCGCAAACAATACGCAGACCTGTTCAAACCCTATGACCATATCTATGATCCCTTGCTGGATGACTACGAACCGGGCATGAAAACCGCAGAAGTCAAAGAGATCTTCAATAAGCTCCGCCCGCAACAGGTTGAACTCTTGCAAGCGATCGCAGAAAAAGAACCGCCCGATGACTCCTTCATCAAACAGTATTACAAAGAAGAATATCAAGGGATCATTGGTCGCTATGTGATCACCCGCTTTGGTTATGACTGGAAGCGCGGCCGCCTTGACCTCGCACCCCATCCCTTCACCACTGAGTTCGGGCAGGGCGATGTCCGCATCACAACCCGCTACCTCAAAGACGATGCCGGTTCCGCCTTGTTCAGCACCATGCACGAAGCTGGTCATGCCATGTACGGTCAGGGCGTGCCAAAGAAATACCGCCACCATCCCCTGGGTGGCTCGGCGTCCCTTGCCATTCACGAATCCCAATCCCGCTTGTGGGAAAACATCATCGGTCGGAGCAAGGAATTCTGGTCCTTCTTCTATCCCTCCTTGCAAATGCTCTTTCCGGAATACCTCAGCGATGTCAGCATGGCTGACTTTTATCGCGGGATTAACAAAGTGGAACCATCCTTAATCCGGGTGGAAGCAGACGAGGCGACCTACAACATGCACATCATGCTCCGTCTGGAAATCGAGATGGGTTTGATGGAAGGCACTATGGAGGTCAAGGACCTGCCAGAGATATGGAACACCAAGATGCAGGACTATCTCGGGATCATTCCACCTAATGATGCCCAAGGCGTCTTGCAGGATATCCATTGGTCAGGAGGCATGATCGGTTACTTCCCCACCTATGCACTAGGCAATCTTGCCTCCGTCCAGTTGTGGGACAAGATGTTAGAAGAACAACCCAACGTGCCGGATGAGATTGCGCAAGGGAAATTTGACACCGTTCTCGGCTGGATGCGTGAAAAGGTGCACCAGTATGGGAGCAAATACGAACCCCAGGAGATCATGCTCAAAGCCACCGGCAGCAAGATCACCCCGGAACCTTACATCAAGTATCTCAAAACCAAGTACGGTGAGATTTACGATCTCTAAACGATTTTGCTCTTAAAAATGAGGCTGTCTCGCTCATCGGGACAGCCTCATTTTATCCAATTAAAAGTCCTGGAGTGCGGATATCAGTCCGCATTCTTAGTTTCAAACTTAATAATTAATGCATTATCGAAGGTAAAATTATCATCACGACCTCCCCTCTGGCTACAAATCTATACCCATTGCTTGTATAATACCCTTATGCAAAATACACACCGTTTCTGGCTCATCCTGTGCTTCATCCTTTTACTGAGTCTGCTAACCCCTAAAACCGGGACCGCTCTGCCCTCACCCACGATGACCATTCTCACGCCGGGTGACGGCTCTGTAGTGACTGCGCCAATTCACGTCTCCGCGGAAGTTCAACCCGGCATGGATGATCTGATCAGGCTCACCCTCACCGATCAAAATAACAACGTGATCGCCCGACAATTACTTCGGATCGAAGCGGACAATCAGTCACCGATCCAATTTGAGACCTGGTTATCGTACGAAATCCCAAAGGAAAGCACCCAGGCGTTGCTGACACTTGCTACACAAGATACCTACCACCGCCCTGAAACCCTACGCTCGGCCCTGCTCACATTGAAATCCAGCGGGGAAGCAGTGATCCAATCCCATCAAACAGAAGACCAGTGGCTAACAATCACCTATCCCGAACCATTGGATATCATCAGTGGCGAACAATTTCTCGTTTCGGGCACAGTCACACCGCTGACTGAGAATCCAATCTTCTTCGAGCTGATCACCGACAGTGGCGGCGTGGTCGGTTCCTCACAACTGGCTGTTCCGGCAGTGGGAGAACCATTTGACTTCGAAATGCCACTTTCTTATGCTTTCATCACCTCCAATCGGGACGTCCGATTGGTCATCCGCCAGACCATTGACACCTACGCCACTAATGTTATTCTGGACAGCCTACCTCTGACACTCACACCCTGATACCTCCCTTCGCGAATCTACACTTTATGAGGTTATCTTTGTCACCAAAGAGACCTTGCATGCTTCCAGTAATGGGGTTGCGCACATCCACGGGATGTGGTTAGAAGGTATAATTGGTGGCGTTGTCCTGAGGACAAATCCGATTCGAATTGGAGGCTTGCATGTCCTAAAAGTACGATGTCATCATCGGTGCCGGGATCGTCGGCAGTATGGTGGCGCGTTTCCTTTCCAAATACCAGTTGAAAATTTTATTAATGAAGAAAAGGAAATGAACCATGGCTGAAATTAATGAAATCATCTGTGTGACCTGTCCCAAAGGCTGCACATTACGCGTCAAACACAAGAGCAATGAAGTCCTGGAAGTGCTGGACGGCGGATGTAAACGGGGAGAGGATTATGCCATCTGCGAATTGCAAGACCCACGCCGCATGGTCGTCTCCACGGTTAAGGTCAAGGATGGGCTGCACCCATTGGTGCCTGTCTATACCTGTAAGTCATTTTCCAAGCCGCTGATCTCCCAACTGGCGCAGCGGTTACGGGATGTAGAAATTCAAGCGCCGGTGAAGATCAACCAGGTCGTCCTAGAAAATGCTCTGGGCACCGGGATCGACATCATCGCCAGCCGGGATATGCCCAAGGTGGAATAGACTAAGCGTTTTTTGTTCTGAATGACAATTTTTTTGCTGGTAAAAAACTGAGACGCTCCGGCGGGGCATCTCGATGTGTACAACTTTTGATTTCTGATTTTTCTATGGCGCACCGGGTCCGTAGAAATCTTCATCCGTCGGGGTCTGGCCGCTGGGATCGTGCACCCAGACAGTGTCGCCTTCGTCTGCCCATTGGAACAACCAGTTAGCATCCCCCGGAGAGAGATTGACACAGCCATGGGATTGTTGGTAGCCAAAGAGCGTATGCCAGTATGTCGCATGCAGAGCTCGTGCTTGGTCAAAATACATCGTCCAGGGTACGTCCTGTAAATAATAAAAATCGGAGCGATCCGCTTCAAAAGATCCCTGCATTGTTTCCAACAGTTTCTTTTCATAGATCTGGAAAACGCCGGGCTGGGTATAGAACGGTTCCACGCCAGTGGCGATCAGAGTTGCGAACTGCAACTGTCCATCCTCGTAAACACTCATGGTATTTTGAAGCAGGTTGATCTCAATCCAACGGTTCGTATCCACCCCTTCCGGCGGTCTTGTATTTACCGAGACCACCCGTGCTTTCATGCTATTGACCCACTCATCGGGTGCGATCTGGTACCAGGTCACACCCTCCGCCTCGACGGTATTATAGACCTGGATCACATCCTCACGGATATAATCGTTTCCGGTGGACTGAGAGGAGAAGGAGGGCTCATAATAACCGGGGGTCTGGTCAATGATCCAGCCAAAATCATTGCGGGGGTTCTCGTAGAAAACCAACCCTTGAAAATCTGTGTAAGCCGCTGGCGAGGCGCGCATCCACCCACCCGTTTCAAGCTGTAAATAAGGTTTGCCATTGTAATCCGCACGGGTGACATAACTGATATACCGCAGTGAACCTGGGTCGATCTGTCCCACGGGATTAACACCTGCGACAGCATCATCAAAGGAAGCATAGATCGGCGCGGATTGATCTTCCGGCAGGTTGATCTTCGCCACAAAGACCGGCAGCTCAGCCAAGTCGGAAGAGGGGAGCGCTGCCGGAAGGTCACGGATCGGGTAAGGAAAACCCGCTGCTTCCATCTCCGCAACCGTTTGAGCGGGACCATAAAGCAGGCATGTGCCATCCGCCGGCATGCCAGGCAGGCATAATGGCAAGCCGAAGTATCCAACATCATCCTGACCAACTTCAGTTGTGAGTCCACGCGCGAATATGAAATCCGCTGGTAGAGCGAATAACCCTATGAGAAGGATAACCAATAATAATCGTTTCATAGTTCCTCAGTCACTTTCACTGGGAATAATTATACCTAAATTTGTCCTATTTGCTAGTTAGAGATAAAACCGCGCAATTGAATACAGAAATAAATATTTTTCAGCGAACCACATTCAAAAATTAGTAAGACCATAGATAATCTAGGTTTACCTGGCAGTCTTTCACCTATCATTAAAGGCGAAAGAGAAAGGTAATAAATAATTCAATCTCCTCAACCTTCTCCTCCGTTCCGGGAAAGGTACGACTGACATCAACGGTCCTTCGGGGCCGTTGATGCGCGTTTGGGCATGATATTGGACCTAAATCATCGGCGCTTCCCCATAGGGTAACGTCCTGACGGATTGACCATATCTCAAACCCAGTTCCTTGAGCCGGTCAACGGTACGATTTGCCAGACCCAGAGGTTTTATCCCGGGTCGCGGAAGTCGGAAGAAGTTATCCCAATGGGAGAGCAGTACCTGTTGTGCTCCTGTTGATAAAACCGTCTCCTGATAAAGTTCTTCCAGATAAGCTCTGGTTTTTGTTTCCAAACCGCCAATCGCCAGGATCACTGTTTTGATATCCAAACCAGCATAGGCACCCGGAGTGAACCCGGCACTCCCAAACACCAATAGATAATCCACCTGGATGGCGTAAACCTCCCCGCACTGATATTGCCAAAACCATGCGGGTGGTGATAAAGGTTGAGTGATCTCGCCCGCCTCAGGAAGGAAGCGGCGCAATGACGTCGGGAGTTTGATATGCTGGCCGGGATGGAAGTTGACAGAGAAAGCGCCTACATTGATAAATTCACCTGGATTTACAGTTTGGTATTGGTCCTCACCCAAGCCAGCACCTTTTGCCAGATTTACTGCAGACCTTGAACCATAAATAACACCGCCCGATTGCCGAACGACCTCAGACGCATCGAGTGCATGATCGTAATGGGCATGGGTCAGCAAAACGCCATCCAAACGACCAATTCGCGGCCCATTAATGCCAATTTTTATTTTTTCAGGGTCTGGCTGAATTTTTCCGAGCAATGACCATAGGCTGGGACGTGTGAAATGTGGATCGATAAAGAGCGTCGACTGCCCTTTTTTCACAACCAGCGTATTGGTGCCGCAATAAATCAGATGGAGACCGATCATAGATTAATTCTAATCTATACCCATTTCTTTTGAGCCTGGCGTCAGTTATAATAAACTCATCTAAAGAGACACAGTAAATGATGCTTAACTCCTGTTGAGCGGACTTTTCCGCTAGGTATCACAAGTACCTGAAATGCCGTCCGGTGTAAAAGCCGGACGGCATCTTGATTAAGTCATTAATGCTGATAACAATTCAGACGAATAGTTCCGCCCTGAAGATGATTTTTGCAGCGCCCGATATCCGTACCCGGTCGCCCACCAACTTCAAATGGAGCTTACCCCCGCGTTGTGAAGCCTGGTAGGCGTCAAATTCAGATTTCCCGAGTTTCTTCGCCCAATAGGGCGCTAACAGGCAATGGGCGGATCCTGTCACCGGGTCTTCATTGATACCCAATTGCGGTGCGAAGAACCGGGAGATGAAATCAAATGCCGGATCCTTGGTCCTGGAGGTGATGATGACCTCCGGCATAGGCAACTTCTCCAATGCTGTGAAGTCAGGTTGCGATTTTCGAATTACTTTTTCATCCTCCGCCTCAAACAAGAAAAAATTCCCCGCGAAGACAGCCTCCCGTGGTGTAAAACCCAGCACTTCATCAACTGTCCTCTCATAAGAGAAATGCTTAAACTCCATGGCAGGGAAATCTAATTCAATTTTCCCATCCACCCATCGCGCTAGTAATTCACCGCTTCTCGTCTGGAATCTGATCGGCTGCTTTTGCAAGGTTGGCTGGATCTCATACAGCACCTTAGCGCTCGCCAGAGTCGCATGCCCACATAAGCTCACCTCTCGTTTCGGCGTGAACCAGCGCAACCGCCAGGCATCTCCTTCCGGCAGTAAATACGCCGTCTCGGAGAGATTCATCTCCTTCGCTAAATTTTGCATCCAGTTATCCGGTTGCGGACCTTCCAGCAAGCACACAACCGCAGGGTTGCCTTTGAAGGGTTCTGCGGTGAAAGCATCAACTTGATACAGAATTTGTGACATAAATTCCTCCGGTTTTCTAGAAGAATGCTCCTGGTTTATTGCATAAATTCATACCAGATCTTCTTTAACAATAAAGATTTCGCCCAACCAGAAGAATGCACCAATTTTTGTAAAACAAGACCTTGGCCTACTGCACTGGCAGGGCATAAACGGTGAAAAATTCATAGTAGGTTTCTGCTCCTACTATCAAGTTTCCTGTGATCACATTTATTGCTACCCCAATATCCCCGGGTATCATCCGGGATGTGATATCAAATTCCTGAATAAACACACCATTCAAGAAGAACATCCCACGGGTCTCCCACACTATCAGCGTGAAGCTATTAGGTGTGTTCACGCCAAGATTGACATTATTCAGGTTGCCCTCAACTATATAATTTTCTTCTTCGCCCTTTTGGTCGAGGAGATAATAATAGCCGGATGACTCAACCACCAACCTGAATTCATCATTTCGTCCCTGGTCACGGAAGAAAATTCCCATATCCCATTTGCCTTCATCAGTGCTGTAAGGCGGGTAAAAATCCACGGTGATGACACTATTTAAATAGTCAACACCTGCGTAGGAGGTTTCCACATTACCATCATCTTTGTGAGCTATCGAGCCTGATACCGGGCCATAAAGTGGCGAAGTTCCCATTGCGTCAGCGACGATGTCCCAATAGTAATCGATGGCGGCGGCTGTTGCTTCGGCCTGGGCTGTAGCGGTACCCTGGGCTTGGGCCTGGCTGGTAGCCTGCGCCTGCGCCGTACCCGTGGCATAGGGAGCCTGAGTCATCGCTACTTTGGTGTTTTCTAAATTGGCTTGGTCCGTCTGTAAAAGGTAGTCATCCATCGCCTGGGCTGTTTGGCGTTCCGGGTTATTAAATAAATTGAGCGCGAATATCCCACCTCCGCCAACCACGATCACACCCGCACAGAGCAAGCCAATCCCCAGCACGACAAAGATGATCCAAGCCGGGAAAGATTTCTTTTTAGGCTTGGGCTGCTGGAAAGATTGCTGCGGCATTGGTTCGGGGACATAATCCGGGAACTCCTGTGGTGCGCCAACTACTGTCCGGTCACCCAGATCTTCTGTCAGTGGCGTGAATTTTAATTTTGTTTTGGTCCCCACCTGAATCGTCGCACCCGGGGTGATTGGTGTAGGAACTTTGACCCGTTTTCCATTGACAAAGGTGCCATTCGTACTACCCAGGTCCTCAATAAAAACGAGGCTTTCACGCTGCAACAATCGCGCATGATAGGCGGAGACATGCACTTCGTCCACCACCATGTCATTCTCCGCTGCCCGACCTATGGTGATGACATCCTGATCAAAATCAGTCGTCAAGCCCTTATAAGGTTCGGTTAGATAAGTCATTCGATAGCGCAACGGATTTCCTTTTTGGTTTTAGTGGGGTAACTGCTACGATAATATTTTAAACCCGAATTTAACTCCGGGCAAATAACTCTTCTGGTTCGCTAACATGACCATAAAAAAGAAACGGGGTCAATCTCAAACTATCTAAACTTGGTCACGACCGAACCCAACATAAATTGCGAGAAAATTGGTCACACTGGTCGTTGAAATAATGTTCAGAAGTGTATATAATATTATCAGATAGTTACGAATAATCTTAATAATGTAATGGTTGCAACCCAAGGAGGAAATCTAATGATGGTCAATATTATTTACCCACATCACGAGATCAGCCGGATAATGACAGCCGCTGTTGTCAGCCTGACATTCCGCAGGAATCTGCTTTCCAACCCCCTCCATGCCATTGAAATGGGTTTTGGCGAAGAAACCTTTATTCTCGAACAAGAACAGGCAGATCGCCTGGCAAATATTCGTGCCAACACCCTGGAAGAATTCGCGACAAAAATTATCTATGCATGAAACTCCTATTAGGTTAATAGATCGCTTAGGGGAGGCTGTCTCAAAAGTCTTCATTTTCCTTTGGGGACAGCCTTAAGTGGGGGAGAGGCCCTAAAATAAGCCCTATGGTGGGGCGAATACATGTTTTAGCGTCTAAAATCGCCAGCAAAGTGGGATTATCTGAAGGGGCTATTTTCTTTTGGGACAGCCTCTATGGAATAGTTGGATTTTTTAAAAAAGGTGGGGCCATTTATCCGCCCAGATACGCTGCTTTCACCTGTTGATTCTCCATCAACGCTTCGGATTCACCGGAAAGGGCTACTTTCCCTGTCTCCAGGACGTATGCCCGGGCGGCAATAGATAACGCCATGTGCGCGTTCTGCTCCACCAGCAAGATGCTGACACCCTGCTGATTGATATCCTGGATGACTTCAAAGATCTGTTCTACCAGGATCGGCGCCAGACCCATTGAGGGTTCATCGAGCAGCAGCAACCGCGGGTCCGCCATTAAGCCGCGGCCCATCGCCAGCATCTGCTGTTCACCGCCGGAGAGCGTCCCACCCATCTGGCGCTGGCGTTCCTCCAACCGGGGAAAAATCTCAAAGACTCGCGCCAGGTGCGCCAGGAACTGGTCTTTATCCTGCAAGGTATAAGCGCCCATTTCCAGGTTCTCCAACACAGTCATCCGGGCAAAGATCTTCCTACCTTCAGGCACCTGGACGATACCCTGTTGGACGATTTGGGCGGGCGATGTTTGGGTGAGGTCTTCTCCCTCGAAGTCAATCCCGCCCGAATCCGGACGAAGGATGCCAGAGATCGTATTCAGCGTGGTGCTTTTTCCGGCGCCGTTTGCACCAATCAAGGCAACAATCTCACCCTTCTCGAGGTGAAAGGTCACACCTTTGAGCGCGTGGATCGCGCCATAGGAGACATTCAGTTCTTCGACGTTAAGCATAATGTGTCTTCTTCCGTTTGAATTTTTTAGAGAGCGCAGCAGCTCCCGGACCAAGATAAGCCTCGATCACGCGTTGATTAGACTGGATCTCTGCCGGTTTCCCCTCGGCAATCTTAACTCCGTAATCCAGCACGGTGATCTGGTCAGAGATATCCATCACCACCCGCATGTCGTGCTCGATCAACAATATTGTGATCTGGCGGGAATCCCGCAGATTCTTAATGAAAGCCGTCATCTCCGCCGTCTCCTGCGGGTTCATCCCCGCGGTCGGTTCATCCAGCAGCAACAACGAAGGCTGGCTGGCCAGGGCGCGAGCAATCTCCAACCGTCGCTGGGCGCCATAGGGCAGGTTGTGGGCGGGGGTATCGCCCAGACCGGATAAGCCCACAAAGTCCAGAAGGTCAAAAGCTTGCTGAAGTGCGGCTTTCTCCTCACGTAAGTAACGGGGGTTGTGCAGGATCGACTCAACCCAGATAGACTGCATACGTGTATGTTGCCCGACCAGGATATTTTCAATGGCGGTCATCTCACTAAACAACCGGATGTTCTGATAAGTCCGGGCGATCCCCAGTTCGCTGATCTTGTGGGTAGGAAAACCTTCGATCGGTTGCCCAAAGAAGTGGATCTCACCCTTATCCGGCACGTAGAACCCGGACACACAATTAAATAGTGTGGTCTTCCCGGCGCCATTAGGGCCGATGATGCTTGAGATAGAATGCTCCGGTACTATCAGATCGATATTATCGATGGCGGTCAGGCCGCCAAAACACTTGGTTATGCCCCGGGAGTAGATGGCTGCCTGGGTCATACTTCCACCTCCGCCGCGCCATTCTCATACGGGTCACGATTCAAGCGCCGGAAGCGAGTCCGTTTTGCAGGCCAAAGCCCTTCCGGGCGGATGATCATCATCAACACCAGCAGCGCTCCAAAAGCTAGCAGACGGTAATCCGCCAGTTCCCGTAGTAACTCAGGCAAGCCTTTGAGGACAAAAGCGCCAACCACCACACCGGGTAAACTTCCCATCCCGCCGACGATCACAATGCATAGCACATTGACGGAGACCATCAGGGTGAAGTCCTCCGGCCCGGTGAACTGGTTGCGTGAGGCGAATAACGCTCCGCCAAGCCCAGCAAAAGCCGCACCCAGCAGCAACGCCAGGATCTTATACCCGTAAGTATTGATACCGGTCGCCTGGGCAACTGTCTGGTCTTCCCGGATGGCGATCCATGCCCGTCCGGTGCGGGAATCCTTGAGGCGCTTGGCGACAAACAACCCCGCCAGCACCAGGAGCATCAGCAAGTGCATGTAATTGACATCGGAAAAGACCTGCCCAAACCAGTTAGGTTGGCCGACGTTCGTGACGCCCTTAGGGCCATTGGTCAGCGGCGTCAGCAAGTCGCTTCTGATCAGGATTCGGATGATCTCGCCAAAACCGAGGGTCACAATCGCCAGGTAGTCTCCTCGCAAATTAAGGATCGGCAGCCCCAATAATAACCCCGTCAGTGTGGAGACCAGGACCGACAAGCCAACCGCCAGCACCAAATTGAGCTCAATGCCATGCGGTGCTGGCGATGTCAGCAAGGCAAAGGTGTAGGCGCCAGTGGCGAAGAAAGCCACATAGCCCAACACAAGCTGTCCGGAGTAACCAACAATGATGTTCAACCCCAAGCCCAACAGGATATAGATCGCTACGGTGCCCATAATGTAATTCCAGTAGGAACCCCAAGCCAGTGGCAGGAAATACAATAGAGCCGCCACGGTAATCATGACCACAGCCAGTACCCATTTGTTATCAAATATCTGTCTAACTGTTTTCGTATCCAGCCATTGGGTTACACTCTCTTTAGCACGTGTCAATCCGCGTTTCAACCCGTGCACCGCTGAGACAGCCCATGCCAGAACAGACCCAGCCAGACTGAATAATATAAAATAGGTCAGATAGGTGTTAGCTGCCGCTTCCGGCGTACTGTAAAACAATAAATAACGCATTCTTTCCGGTCCAAGGTTTGGGAGGTACGTCCGGAAGTCCACTCCCTGCATATACAGGGAACCAGAACCCCAGACCGCCAACCACACCAGCCAGCCACTGGCTAAGCCGCCTGCCAAACCGCCCAAAATGCCAGACCACCATTTACCATCCCCCTCATCCTTTCGGGCGTTGATCCCAGTGAACAGACCAAACAAACCGGAAAAGATCAATAGATTACTCACCGGCAATCGTGCTTCCTCGCCGAGGTTCTCCATGTTTCCAAGGAGATCCCCAATCATATTTGATCCCACGTTAATAAATCCAATCAGCATCAAAAAGATAAAGACAATCCCAAAAACAATACCTGATCGGAGTCCCTTTTTCAGTGATGTCATCATCAGAGTTTCTCCTCCGTCAATGCCTCACCCAACAACCCTGAAGGTCTGAAGATCAACACCAGGATCAGGATGGTGAAGGCGATCACATCTTTGAGCTGGAAATCGAGTCCCAAAAGTGCGGGCCCCAACGACTCGAGCAATCCCAGCAACATCCCGCCCATCATCGCACCGGGGATGTTCCCGATCCCACCCAGGACCGCAGCAGTAAAAGCCTTGATGCCCGGGATAAAACCGACAAAATGGTTAAACAAGCCATTATGGATCCCCCACATGACACCTGCGGCGCCCGCCAGCACACCGCTGATAATAAAGGTCTTGCTGATGACGGAATCCACATCAATACCCATCAGCGCAGCCGCCTGTTTGTTCTCAGCCACCGCGCGCATGGACTTGCCTAATTTTGTTTTTTTGACCAGGATGAAGAGTCCAACCATCAAGAGAATTGAAAGAATAAATGAGAACGCGCCGGTATAAGTCAACATGACCTCTTTCCCGCCCACAGGGATCATCCACCCCGTGCCTCGCCAGAGGAGGTCCGGGTTCTGATATTGCCGACGCTGGGGACCAAACAGCAGCTGAGCCGCGTTCTGCAGGAAGATCGATGCGCCAATTGCACTGATCAGAGGGATCAGACGCGGCGCACCGCGCAATGGGCGGTAAGCAATCTTCTCCAGCAAGTACCCGAGCAGTGCCGAAACGCCAGCCCCAGCCAGGAAGGTCAGGACGAGGGCAATCACAGGCTGGGCATTCAGAAAAGTCAGATCCGGGTCTGCTGGAGTCGGCGCAGGGATGGAGGCGAATGCTTCCAACATAAAATACCCGGCGAAGGTACCCAGCATCACCACCTCGCCATGGGCGAAATTGATCATAAAAAGAATGCCATACACCAGGGTATAACCGATCGCAATCAGGGCATACATCCCGCCGATGACCAGGCCGGTAATCAAAAATCGCATCCAGGTGTCCGGTCCGTAAGTCCCTTCGCCGAATGCGATTTGGTAAATTCGCCATCCCAGGTAAATCAAAACCACCAATCCTACCAATAGTCGCAGGATCAGCCCCGGTGTGAGTTTAAGGTTCTGTAGTTTTTTGATCATAAAGCAATAATTCCAGTGTAAAGAAAAAGGTGGGGAAGTTCATCACTTCCCCACCCCATTGAAGGAAACAATAATTATTAGTTGCTGACAAGCGCTAGGGGAACCCAGGCACCATCCACGACCTGATAGAAGGATGGACCGGAAGCGTTGCATTCACCAACCTCATCACATTCAATCAATCCGGTAATACCAATGTAACTGGCATTCCGAACGGCATCGATCAGGGCGCCTCTCGGCACAAACAGCATGTCATTTTCAACAAAGGCCACCGATTCAATCGCGCTCATGAGCACACCACCCGTATCGAATGCAGCCCATGTGAAGGCGCTAAGTTCACCAGGTTTGGTTGGGAATTTCTCACCATAAGCTTGATCAAAGACCGTTTTCTCATCAGATTCCGGTGGAACCAGCGAAGCCGCAATAGCGCCTTCACCATTGGCGCCGGTCTTCTCGGTGAATTCGATGCCAAATGTGCCATCACAACCAAAGAATTGCACACCATCCAAACCAGCCTGCGACCATTGGTTGACCATCACAATCGCATCTGCAGCATAGCCACCAAAAAATACAGCTTGCGGTTCAGCAGCAGCAACCGCGGAAAGCGGTGCTACATAATCGGCCTCACCAGGTGTAATCGCTTCATAGGCAACCACTTCGCCACCATAGGCTTCGAAGGCCGCTTGAACTTCGTCTGCCAAACCCTGACCGTAACCGCTGCCATCATGCATCGCAGCGATCTTGGTGAAACCAAGGAAATTGAACAATAGGTCAGCCGCAGCAGCGCCCTGCGCAGCATCCGTAAAGGCCAAGCGGTTGAAAACTGGTGATCCTTTTTGGGTCAGCAAAGGATTGGTTGCTGAAGGGGACATCATGGGCAAACCGGCTTTTTCATAAATCGGCATTGCGGCAGCGGTTGAATCTGTAAAGATATGCCCAGCAATGGCGACTAAAGTCGGGTCTGTTACCATTTTATTTGCGACCGATGCACCACCTTCGGCGGAACCGCCTGTGTCCTCAGCGATGAGTTCATAGGTCCAGCCCTCAAAGCCATCATCTTGCTGTAGCGCCAGCGAGACACCCTGGCTGATATCAATACCGAACATGGCGTAGTCGCCCAGGAGAGGCGCACCCATGCCGATCTTAATGGTTTCACCAGCGGGGATAACGGCACAACCAAATTCATCATCCAAGCAAACCTGCGGCAGTGAATCCTCAACTGCTTCGGTTTCCTCAACCGCTACAGCCTCTTCTGTGGCAGCTTCCGTAGCTTCCTCTGCGGGCGGTGCTTCGGTTTCTTCCACCGGTTTAGGCGCACAAGCGCTCAAAGCTAAAACAAAGACCAACATCAATACGACAAAATTCTTAACCTTCATTGTTCTTCTCCTCAAAATAGTTTTTTAAAGTTTTATTAAACAAGGTTCAAAAACGTCCAGCCGATGTACCTCCTTTCATCGTGTGGCTGTGGTATTGGATGCAAATAATCAAAAAAGCCACCCTTAGTTGGGTGGCTTGAAAATTTCGTCCTGCTCCGGTCTATTTTCGTCTATTGCTCTCTCTGACCGTTACCATCCCAACCGCAAACTGATGCTTTCCCATATACAAGTAAAGCACCCAAAGAATGGTAATGGTAATAAAAATACTGATTGTTCCGGTCAAACGGTTGCCTCGCGGTTAATCTATGGTTTCAACGATTATAAATGAGCAATGTTAAGAACAGATACACAGAATCGGCAGTCTTGGTTAATAATTGATTAACAATGCTGGTTTTCCTGTGATTTATCGGGTAATTCACCCTGCAGAGCACAAATTTAGCTCTCCAACCCAACCAGCCCAGCGCTGATAGCCCAAATTTTTCCCTTCAGATCCCTGTCTCCGGCAGTCTCTGAGGAGCCTAACTCCCGAAGGGAGCTGAAGCATTAGCTGGGTGGGAGGTAAATTTAGATTGTCACTTCCATTGGAGTTTGTGAACGCGATATTATCTTTAGAAAAATTCTCGGGAACAGTTGCCCGCTCCCGGGAATTGCGTTGCTACAGGTGTTTCTCTCAATATCGCAAGATCGCCGCGATATGTCCCGTTTTCTCCAATGGTGCATTATCCTGCACCACTTTGACATCCGCACTTTTTTGCAAAGTCTCCTGCACCGCCATTTCCACCGCAGACTTGATCATCTCAAATTCACCGCTGCAGAAGGGACAGTGCTCCAATTCCTGGGTCGTCAAATAACCGCAGCCGGCGCAACGATAACCCGGCTGCTCGAAATCAGCGGAGACCAACAGCATCTTGACGCGACCCTCGTGGATAGCGTTGAGGGTATCAATTAGACCAATCACACCGGTGCTGCCCTTCGCCGCCAGGGTGATCGCCTGGTCCACCAGGCTTTTGTTCAGCTTCTCCTGCACGGCCAGCGCTTCCTCGGTCGCCTTATCCAATACATCGTTATAACTGGCGTTCATACTCATCGGGAATTCGCCTACCACCAGTGACTGCCATGACTTAGGCAGTTCGTCCTTGAAACGGGCCACGTTGTCATCCGTCCCGCCAATCATGATACGCCGGATATGGTTATGACTGAAAAAGTCTGTGGCGTATTCGATCACTTCTTTGATGTTGCGTTCAATGGTCTTCTCGACATTGCCGCTGGCGCTGGAACCACCCATGCGCCCGTGCATGGCGTTGCCACCCCCGCGTTTGGTTTGTTTAACATCCTCGCCAGTGACCCCTTTCATCTCCCCTAGATCACCCAGGTTGAACGAAAACAAGCGCGCTCCCTGCTTGTCAACCAGGACCACACTCCAACCGGTGAAAGTATCCAGTAACCGGACCAACGGACGGATGGTTGGCTGCTCGCCGACATAGACCCTATCGGGCACTGATAAACTAAACTGGTACGCTTGGAAAAAGTCCGCTTCCTGGTTTGAGAACACCACCAACCCCCTAGCCGCCCAATCATATTCGAGGCCAACAAAATCCTCGACCGCCCGGACATCCTCTGGGAGATCAACCGTTTTTAAGAGATTGCGAAGTCTGAGTTTTGCAGCCTCAGTATTCATCTCGGTGGGGTCCGTGTTTAAATAAACACTCAGAACCTGTCCCTCCGCGGAATAATCCAACAGCGCCTGCAGGTCTTTTTCGGAAAACATGGTTGCCTCCATTATATGTTGTGGATTTTTAAGGTGAGCTTTTCAAACATGCAATCAAACTTTAATTAATTTTATCCTAAAGCGAGGTTAAATTCAAAAATTATCCTCTCCGTCAGGTAAGAAAATACGGGGGTGTTGAATAACCATTAATAATCATGAACTATTGTTGTTTCTCGTCAGAAATTTTTATAATAAAAGGTAGATATTGCAAGTCAATGGTGACCACAAGGGGCAACCCTTCCCTAGACACCCTTCAGGGTGCTGTGGTTGCCCAGCCCGAAGGGTGCTTCGCAAGGCAGACACGGAGGTCTACCCCTACAAATACAAAGATGAATGCATTTTCTTTGTAAAGTCCCAAGTATGATTTTCAACACCCTCAAAATACCGCCACTGACCTTTCGTAGCGGCGGTAATTGGTTATCAGCGTTTTTCTAGTGCCCGTTGGCGGGGCGCTCACCCAGGGTCACAGTGAATTCCATTTCAACGCCATCTCGCAGAACGGTGATGACCATCTCGTCGCCGGGCTCCTTATTGAGCATCATATAACTCAGCATATCGCTGAATTGCAATACTTCCGTACCATCAGCGCGGATGATCAGGTCCTCACCGGCGAACAAGCCCTGGACCTCTGTCGGTTCATCTCCTGCTCGGATACCGGCTTCATCCGCCGGACCGCCTGTTACAATCTCAACGACATAGGCACCAGTTGCCCGGGAAAGACCTAAGTATTCCGCCTGTGTCAGCGAAAGCGAAGGTAAGGCTGATAGACCGAGATAGGGATAATCGTATGTCTCACCCTGCTTAAGCGATGGCAACACGCGTTTAAGAATATTGGAAGAAACCGCAAAGCCAATCCCGGTGTTCACCGGATCACCTGTGGTGGTGCTTCCGGAGGTCTGGATTGCGCGGTTGATACCGATCACTTCTCCATTTAGATTCAGCAGAGGCCCACCTGAATTGCCGGGGTTGATGGTCGCGTCCGTCTGGATCAGGTCACCGGCAGAGAAGAAAGCGCCAGAAGCCGTCTGGCGGATCGATTCAAGCGTGCGACCAAGTGCAGACACGATCCCGACGGTCATCGTGCCGCTCAGCCCATAAGGGTTGCCTATGGCAACCACGGTCTGGCCTACCCGCACCTGGTCAGAATCGCCCAGAGGTATTGGCACAAGTTGATCCGGATCGACATCCACCTGGATAATAGCAATATCAGAATCCAAATCTTCACCGATCACCTGTCCGTAGACCTTGAGACCATTCTGAAAATGGACTTCCATCTCTCCCGCGTTCTCCACAACATGGTAATTCGTAATAATGTGACCTTCTTTATCGATCACAAATCCAGACCCTAATCCAGAGCCGGTTGCTGCATATACCTGGATAGAAACAACACCCGGACTCACACTATCATATAGTTGTACAAGCGCGTCCTGTAGAAGAATCTCATCTGGAATGACAAATGATTCTGGAGATGCGTCATCGGCAACCTGCGTTTCAGTCGTCGCTGTTTCATCTGTCTCCATTGGAGTTGTCAGAGTGGCGATGCCAGGTAACGTGCAGGCTGTGATCGCCATTACCAACACAAATACAACAAGCCAAAGTTTAAATTTATGAGTCTTCATATTTCAATTCCTTTCAAAACTCATCATATCCTCGAATAATAAAATGATTGTTAACGAGTCCACAAGAAAAATGCTTGAGCCGGGTTTTTAAGCGACCACAAAACTCCGCAAACCAAACATCATTATTACGATACCCCAAACAGATGTGCGTATCATTCATTTGTAGATTCTATTGCTCAAGTATTCATTTTTCATAAAGGAAAAGGTACTTAAGTGGATTGTAAACGGGTATCATTAATAAGAAAACAGGTAAAATCACAGACATGATCTGAATGCCGTCTAGGAAATTAATTCGTCGAGAGATGAATTTCGTGTAACTTGACGCTTAAAAAAACTTATGCTACTATCGTATTAACATCATATTCAGATAATTATTATCTTATCAAACTCAATTTACCTGACGAAGGAGATGCCTCAATGACGAAAAGATCAGCGCTTGTCATTGTTAGTTTTATCCTATTCACCTTAATGCTCTCCGGATGTAAGTTGCCCGCGTCCAAGGCTCCGGTCACAGAGACCGACCAGGCTATGACCACGCCAATCCGCATCCAGACAGATTCCCCCACATTCATGACCCAAACCGCGATCGCGAAGGCGCCTGGCACAGCGACGCTTGGCGAAGGCGAGACTGCTGCACCGACTCCGACCAACACCCCTGAACCGACTGAAGCAGTCGTGGTCCCCACAGTGACCCGGCCTGCCACATACACTCTCAAGGAAGGTGAGTTCCCCTATTGCATCGCCCGCCGCTTCAACCTGGACCCGGTAGATCTTCTGAGCATTAACAACCTCAGTGGCGACCAGTTAGTCAGCCCTGGGACCACCCTGCAGATCCCATCCACCGGGTCCTGGGCTGGTGATGGGCGCATCCGGAATCCCCACCCCACTACCTACACAGTGGACTCGGGTGAAACGATCTATTCAATCGCCTGCTATTTTGGCGATGTCTCTCCAGAGGCAATCATTGCGGTCAATCATTTGGAAGAGCCTTATGACCTGACCCCCGGTCAAAAGCTGAATATCCCATAGTCCTGGTTCCTTACCAGACAATTATTAATGACCCTGACTCGCTGCGCTTTTGGATAATCCCAACAGCGCAGTGTTTTTATCTGCCGTATATTCAAATGAGGTAGGCGCCCAATGTCTTTTCTTATATTAAACCGTGAAAAACAATACCGGGGGCATGCATTCGACGTTGCCAAAGTGCACGTCCGGCTGCCGGATGACCGGGAACGGGACTATGACCTGGTCGAGCATGGCGACTCAGTCACGATCCTTCCACTGGATGGCGACGGCAACATCTCCTTTGTTACCCAGCACAGGGTCGGTGCTGGCAGTGAGATTCTCGAACTCCCTGCGGGCGTCCTCGAAGAAGGCGAAAACCCCATGGAGTGCGCCAGACGGGAGATCAGGGAAGAGACCGGGATGGCCGCCATGGAAATGCGCGAGTTGGGTGGATTCTACCTCGCACCAGGTTATACAGACGAATATATGACCGTTTTCCTCGCAACCGGGCTGTATGACTCCCCATTGGACCCAGACGCAGATGAATTCCTCAATGTCGAGACCTTGTGCGTGGACGAAGTTTATCGCAAAGCGTTATCCGGCGGTTTTCACGACGGGAAGACCCTTGCCGCGCTTCTGTTGGCGCAACCCTATCTCCAATCATGGATTCAATGATCGCGCAAATGGTTCGGCAGCGGCAGACCTGGTCAATGACAACAAAACAGTCGCGCTGGAAGCATGACAACTACAACTCTATTTCTTTCTGAATGATTCGTTGGGGTCTACGCCCCATAACGTTCCGTCCAGACCAACTGCAAAAACGCCGCACCCGAGTAAAGCCTCCGCTTGCCAACGCTCATAAATGCCCCCATCCGCGATCACCCGCAGTCCGGCGTTCACCAGAGTCTGCGCGGCGCTCAGCATCAAGGGGAAGATCGCCGGGCCATACAGACGCCCTGACACCAGTCCCCCATCCGGCTCGGGCAATGCCCCGCGCGGTTCGGTCAGGTGCACCGCGGCAGGCTGCAATGCTTTGAGCGCCGTCAGCAGGGTCGGAACCTGTTCCGGACCGAGGCTGATCAAGACCGGCAGTTCGCCCGTTGAAGCTGCCATGAAGTCAAAAAGCAGTTTCGGTGAGCATTCCGGCGGCAGGCCCAATTCCACCGCCAGCACGTTCTCCAGCCCTTCCAGCTTCTGCACCATCTCCGCTACTGTTTCAGGTGCCTCCGCAAGCAGGTGAACGATGATGGGGAGCGTTGCGCTTGCCCAGCGCCGCCGGTAACGGGAGACAGCCCGGCTGATGCCGGGGTTCGCCAACCCGGTATGGAGCAGGAACCCGCCCGGGAAAGGCAGGCAGCAGCGGTTAGCAGCCGGTTGGCGCGGGCGGCGGCTGATCGGGTGGGTGATGAACGCTCCCAGGTGGTTCAGGAAGGGCATCGCGCGCGGGTCGGGTGTAAAACCGAGAGTCCCGGCCGCGTTGACATAGGGATTTGTTAGAAGCAGGTCTTGTTTGCGGATCGTGCTTTGCCCATCAAGCCACATGCAGCACCTCCGCGAGCGGAAAAACTGGCCCATTTACGCAGGCCAGTCGCCAACCGCGCCGTGTTTTCACCGTACAGACACCACATTCCCCCACGCCATGACAGGGCATGGACGTCCGGACCAGCACCTGTCCTTCGAAAGGCAGCGGCAGGGGGGGCAGAATCTCCTGCAAATGTTCCAGACGCGCCAGCGGCAGGTCCACCGCCAGGAAATCGGGCCACTGGAGGTTATCCTGCAAAGCGGAGAGTGGACCCACCTCCACCACCGAGGGTACCCGGCTGAGCAGGTCCGGATCGGGTTGGGGGTTGCAAAACAATGAAACGGCGGCGTTTTGTGCCAGGGCAGGTTTGACGAGGGTGAGCAGCCGGGAGGGCGGGATGCTCATCGCCAACAAACCAATCCGGCGGGCGTTGTGGGGGAGTTTGAAACCGTTTCCCTGGGGAGGCAGGAGGGCTAAACGGTCGCCGGGAGTCCAGGACCCAGGTAAGGGTGCCACACATAATCGGTTAGGATCGCCGATGACCTTGAAAAGCGGGGTGGTCATGATCTCCGGCTTCTCTGAAAGCCGCTGGCAGGGAAGGTACTGGCCCGGTTCCGGCCAGAAATGACGCGGGAGATCCAGAACCCCGACGATCTCCTCACCTAATTGGAAGACTTCCACCAACTTTGCCGTCAAATTGGGCATAATTTTCCCTCTGATAGATCTGGTCCGGATTACAGGCTGAACCGGGTCTGGATTTTCTGACGCATTTTGGTCAGCTCGGACTGGATAGTCTGTAACCCTTCTTCAACAGGGACGATCCAGCGGTTCTCCTGATCGCGGCGTTTGAATTCAAAGCCGCCGTTCGCCAGTGAACGCGCGGAGACGGTGACCCGCAGGGGCAGGCCGATCAGATCCGCATCGTTGAATTTGACCCCAGCGCGCTCGTCCCGGTCATCGTAAAGCGGTTCCAGATCGGCTTCCACCAAGTTCTGGTAGAGCTGGTCGGCGGCGGCTTTCTCCGTACCATCTTTGCTGCTCAGGAGGACCAGATGCACCGGATAGGGGGCTATGGCGACCGGCCAGATCAGTCCGTGCTCATTGTGGTATTCTTCCGCCACGCAGGCCAGCAGGCGACCCACGCCAATGCCATAGGAACCCATGATGATCGGTTGGGCTTCGCCATCCTCATTCAGGAAGGTGGCGCCCAGGGCTTCCGTGTAGCGGGTGCCTAATTTGAAGATATTGCCAACTTCGACCCCGCGGTAGGCTTCCAGAATGCCGTCACATTGTGGGCAGGGTGCATCGTCCTCTGCCAGGGCGATATCCGCCACGATATCCGGCTCGTAATCCCGCCCAAGATTCGTGTTTCGCAGGTGGAAATCTTCCTCGTTGGCGCCTGCGACCAGGTTGGGCGTAGAGGGCAGCAGGTCATCCACGACGACCAGTACATTTGCCCGCTCGATCCCGATCGGTGAGGCATATCCGGGGGTCGCACCAATGGCTTCAATCTCCGCGTCCTGCGCAGGACGCAGGTTCTTGAAGCTGCCTTTCCCTGAGGTTGCGACTGCATTAGCCAGTTTGGTCTCGTTCAGTACCATATCTCCGCGAAGGACAGCAAAAACCAACAAGGGCTCTTGAGCTCCGGTGTCTTGACCACCCGCCATTTCCGCGACAAAGAACACGGCTTTGGCGGTCCGGGATGCAGTAAGTTCCAGATACCCCGCCAGGTCAGCGATGGTGGAAATGGCAGGGGTGGGGATTTTCTCCAGGGGCAGGAGGTCTTCGGCAGCAGGTTCGGGTTTCCTGAAGTCTGCTACCTGGCGGTTGGCGGCATAGTCGCAGGAGTTGCAGAACATCAGGGTATCCTCGCCGACGGGTGTTAGATACATATACTCATGGGCTTCCTTGCCGCCCATCATGCCGGTATCGGACCCGACTGCCCGGACGGGCAACCCGCAGCGGTTGAAAATCCGGAAATAGGCACTATAATGCGCCTGATATTGCTTGTCCAACCCATCCCAATCACGGTCCAGGCTGTAACTGTCGAGCATGGTAAATTCACGCACGCGGATCAACCCCGCCCGCGGGCGGGGATCATCCCGGAATTTGGTCTGGATGTGGTAGATCAGTTGGGGGAGCTGGCGATAGGATCGGATTTCCCGCCGGGCGAGGTCGGTCACGACCTCTTCATGTGTCATCGCCAGCACCATGTCATGGTCTGTGCGGTCCTTGAAGCGCGCCATCTCATCCCCGATCTGTGACCAGCGACCGGTCTCCTGCCAAACATCAGCAGGGTGCACCACGGGCATGGTCAGTTCCTGCCCGCCGATGGCATTGATCTCCTCACGCATGATGTTTTCGATGTTGGTCATCGCCCGGCGCGCCAGCGGCAGGTAAGAAAAGATCCCCGCGCCCAACTGGCGGATGAATCCAGCCCTGAGGAGAAGCTGGTGGCTGGGGATTTCGGCTTCTGAGGGGACTTCACGGAGAGTGGTGCTGAAGAGTTTAGTCATCCGCATGGGTCAGTCCCCACTCTCTTCTTGTTGTTCTTCTTCAATCGCTTCGATCTCAGCTTCTTCCTGGGATGGTTCAGGGAGGTCGGAGAGGTTCACATTTTCTTCCATGGTGACTTTGCCGCGCAGGAAAGCGCCTTCTTCAGTGGAAAAGGACAGGGTGGTCACATCGCCGTAGACCCGGCCGGTCGCGCGAATCTCCAGTTTTTCAGCGACGATCTGCCCGTTCACAGCACCGGACACAATGATCGTGTCCGCTTTGAAGGTCTCACAGGTCACCCGACCGGTCTCACCGATGATGACCAGACCGCGCACGGCGATCTCGCCCTCAAGGGCGCCCTCAATCCGCACACCGCCCTTGCCGCGCAGGTCGCCCTTCCAGTTGATGCCGGGACCCAGCACGGTGGTCACGCGTTCAGCCGATCCGTTTGAGGAAAAAGTGGGGGTTGATTTTTTCTTACCGAACAACATATTTAATGCCTTTCTTTACGTTCATGATTCCAGAAAAAGTGCTGCAACGCAGCTTAATTGCAAAAAATTGCTAGCGACGGGGCGGCCAGATTGTTCCGGCGGGGACTACACCCCCATCCGGCACGTCCGCTTTAACGGTGGCGCCGTTGCCGATGAGTGCCCGTTGTCCAATGTGGACATTCAAGTTCACGGTGGCGCGCATACCGACCAGGGTGCCCTCGCCGATGGTAACTATGCCAGCCAGGGTTGCACCGGGAGAGAGGTTGACATGGGGAGACAGTTCACAATCATGAGAAACGATTGCACCGGTGTTGATGATGCAGCCATAACCGACTCGCACCTGGGTGCCGACGTAGGCAAAGGGGAACACCTGAACCCCATCGTTCAGTTCAGTGCTGTCTTCTAGGAAGGCTGTGGGGTGAACCACGGTAGGGCAGCGGAAGCCCGCTTTCCTCAGGAGGTCATACACAGCCAGCCGGGATGGCAGATCGCCGATGCCGCCCACGCCGTTGACCGCAAGGCGGATGCCCTCTTCTGCCAGTTCGCCGAGCTGGGTGCGTCCACCCAGAACTTTCAATCCCAACACTTCTTCACCGGGTTGGTAGCCATCATCAAGAAAACCAACGATCTCATATCCGCCCATTTTCCGGATCAAGGCTGCCAATGAGCATCCATGCCCACCTGCGCCATAGATCACAAGACGGTTCTCACCATCGGGTATCTCAGTGTGTCTGGTGGATGTTTTGGCGTTTGCCAGCTCCAGCACCATTTGCCGGGTGACCAGGGGACCGTGGGGGAGGGAGTCCAGTTCCAAGCCTTTTTCCAGGGCAAGTTCCCGGGCGGGCGCGGTGATCCGCAAGCCTGCCGGTGAAACTTCCCCTGCCAGGCTGATCGTTTCGTCAGCCCAGGGCGGCAAAGCGGGGTCTTTGGCGGTAGGTGAAACGCCGATATAAGCCAGGATTTCTCCTGCGCGCAGGGTATCACTTTCCTTAAACCGCAGCCCGACCAGATACCCATCCGCATCCGCCCGGACTTCCCCGGTGGACTTGGTGGTCTCGATCACAGCTACCACATCGCCTGTTTCAAGCAGTTCCCCTTCTTTGACTTCCAGGGAAGCCAAGAGTGCTTCCGGTTCGTTAGGATTAAGTAAGGGGATTTTGATTGGGATCAATTTTTCCATCACTTTTGCACCATTTCTCTGGCTCGGGTGACAATATCAGCAACATCCGGCAAGCAATCTGCCTCCAGGTCAAGCGCTACGGGGATGACAGTTCCCCTGGCGGTCAGGCGCCCGGCTCTGGTCAAGCCCGCGCCCAGGGCTTCCGCCGTCCTCGCCAGGACTTCCGCGCCCCAACCCAAAGAGAGTGTACCTTCTTCCACCGCTAGGAGTCGTTTGGTCTTGCTTACCGACTCATACAAAGGGGAGAGGTCAAAGGGCGCCAGATGGGTCGGCACCAGCAGTTCGCAGAAGATTTCATATTCATAAGCGAGGTTGTGGATGGCTCCCAATGCCAGATGCGCCATGTAACCGTAGGCGGTCAGGGTGAGCTGAGCGGCGGGGGCTGACCGGAGCGACAATTTGTAGCATGGGAAGCGGATATTACCTGAAGTGCCGGTCTCCGCCAGGTCATATTCTTCCAGATCGTAGGGAATCAATAATTTCAGCAGGTATTGCAGCTTGTTTTCAATGAAGAACACCGGAGAATCCAGCCCCACGATGGCTTCATAGAGCAACTGTCCAGGCCCCCCCAGTTCATGGTCGCCTTTGATGTGGAAGGGCGCCAGCACGGTCAACCCGGGTGTGCCCAGGAAAAGCTTCTCAAGGGTCTGGCTGTGAGTGGGACCATAGCCACGCCGGCCGCCCATCGGTGTCCGGATGACCACGGGGACGGTGACCTGTCCGTTGTACATGGCGTTGAACTTTGTAAGGTGATTGATAACCTGGTCGGCGATCAGGGTGCTGAAATCTCCGAACATGATCTCCACTACCGGTCGCATCCCGCGCAATGCCATCCCCCCGGCGATGCCTGTGATCCCCGCTTCTGAGATGGGCGTGGGCAGCACCCGGTCGGGGTAAGCGCTGGAGAGACCCCGGGCGACTTTGAAGGATCCGCCGTAGGGATCGAGGATATCTTCGCCCAAGAACATGACTTGCGCGTTATCCGCCATGGCTTGATGCAATCCCTGGTTGAGAGAATCGAGGACGGTGAGCGGTGAGCGGTCGGTCATACGCGTCCGCCTTCTATCGTCAGTGCCATCTCGAAGGCAGCCTGGAGTTCGTTATCAATTCTGCGATTGATCGCATATCTGACTTGATCCTCGAGCATTTCACCCTGGATAGAGATGGGGTCCCGAAGTTGCCAGAGGAGTTCAACATCCATGTCAGCGCGGGTGTCGTCCCCTTTGGAATGGTGACCCAAACGTGGCGTTTCGATCACCAGTGCCCGGGGACTGCATTCGTTCCGCACTTGACGCACCAGTTCCTTTGCCACCAGCAGGATCTCCGTGACATTACTGGTATCTAATTGCATAACGGGGATATCAAAGGCTTCAAAGCGCTTCACCACGCTCCCCGCTATCGCAAGGTGGGAAGGTGTGGTTTGCGCGATGTGGTTGTTTTCCAGGACGATCAGAAGGGGTAACTGCCATAGTGAAGCCATGTTCAGACATTCATAAACAATGCCCTCGCCGAGGGTGCCGTCCCCCATAAAGTCAAATACGATTGAACCCTGCCCGGCGAGTTTTTCCGCCAGCGCCATCCCGGTTGCCATCGCTACAGTGCCTCCCTGGATCCCACTGGAGTAGAAGTTTCGCCAGTGGAGGTGTTGCGAGCCACCCACCCCCCCGCAAATCCCGGCGGGTTTGCCCATTAGTTCTGCGAAGAGAGCTTGGGGGTCGCCGCCATACGCCAGGAAATGTCCATGGCAGCGGTGGTTGCTGACCACGACATCGTTCGCCGCCAGATGTGCCAGGACGCCCACTGCGTTGGCTTCCTGCCCCAGGCTGGTGTGTGTGGTCCCGGGAAAGATCCCGGTTGAGAATTGTTCCAGCAGCAACGTTTCAAACTGCCGGATTGTATAAAGTTGCTCGTAAAGCCGGGCGTTCTTATCCATATAATGCCCTCTGGTCCACGACGAACCGCCAGGAGATCGACCGCCAGGGTTCGGGGACTGAATTCAGTCCCACCCGGGAGGTGCGTTCCACATTGATATCCTTGACAGGAGCACTGGGTTCGATCCACAAACCGCCTTTCTGGTTGCAAAGATCGATGGTATTGAAATCTCCATTGATTGCCAGCGCCTGGGTGAGTTTGGCGGGGCCATCCATCCATCCAGCTTTCCCGGCATTATAGGGCCGGTTTTTTAACATAAGCGCTTCACCTTCCACTGGATAGATAGCGCGGATCAGCACGGCAGCCGGGGTGTCTTTTCCGCTGGTGACTGCGTTCAGTAGCCAGTGCATGCCATAGGTGAAATAGACATAGGCATGACCGGGAGGACCGTACATCACTTCCGTCCGCGGTGTTTTCCCTGCTGAAGCATGACAGCCCAGGTCGTCTTCGCCCTGGTAAGCTTCCGTTTCGATGATCAAGCCAGCCAGCCGCTGACCGGATTGGACCCGCACCAGGCGACAGCCAAGCAGGTCCCGCGCGACTTCCAGCGCCGGGCGGTTATAAAACTCACGTTCAATAACAGACATGGTATCATTTTACTAGATTATCGGTTCTCTGATGATAATAACGCTCATCAGGAACCCCTTCTGCCCAATGACAGGGCAATCCCGAACATTGTCCCCCGAATTTAAAGCATCGATTTTATTTACCGTTTTGAAATTGAGGATCCTTTTCGATCGTCAGCCGGAGTCCCATCTCTAGGGGGATCAGCGGGATGTAGTTCAATTCTTCTTTCGCCAGTGAGATATCCGCGCACATCCGGGAGACGCCGCCGCTCATCCGGGGGTTATAGACCTCTTCCGGTTTGCCACCGGTGATCTCAACCACCTGTCGGGCTAATTCCCTGACGCTGGTCTCCGTGCCGTTGCCGACGTTGATCACCTTTCCATTTACACCCTGAACGGTGGCCGCCGCAACCAGTGCGTTGACCACATCGTCCACGTAAACATAATCACGGGTCTGGATGCCATCACCATGAAAGATCAGCGTGCCGTTCTGTTGGGATTGGCGGATGAAGTTGGGAATCACAGGAGGATGGGAAGGGGGAATCCGCTGCCCGGGGCCATAGGCGTTGAAGATCCGCAGGCAAATGGTCTCAATGCCTGAAAGTGCGCCGATGGTGCGGACATACCATTCCGACGCCAGTTTGGATACGGCATAAGGAGAAAGGGGGTGCGGCTGCATTGCCTCGGTCATCAATGGGGTCTTCTGGTTGCCATAGACTGCACCGGAGGATGCCAGTACGACCCGGGGGGTGCCGGCATCGCGGGCTGCTTCCATTAAGGTTGCCGTCCCGCCGACATTGACCTCATTGTAGTCGCTCGGGAAAAGGACTGATTCCGGAACGGATACCCGCGCGGCCAGATGATAAATGCAGTCAATGTCCTGTAATATTGACCAGAGTTTAGGGCGGTCGTTGATATCCCCGCGCGTGAAATGTATTTCGGGGTCGAGAGAATCCGGATCGCCGGTGGATAAGTCGTCCAGCACGCGGATGTGGTGCCCCTGGCGCAATAATCGGTTACTTAAAGCGGAGCCGATGAAGCCAGCCCCGCCTGTGATTAGAAAATTCATAGTTTAAACCTTTAATTTTTTAGGAATAGGTATCATAGCACACTCCGCAAAATGAGGGAAGCGCGTTTAAAGGATCGTCTTGGAGGGCAGCAGGGCTGCCAGCCGGGCAGGAGCATCGGTGGTCAGTTCATCTACCCCGTGTTCGACCAAAAACTGCGCCAGTTTGATTTGCTCTGGCTGGTCCACATCAATCGTCCAACTGTCTACGGTGGACCCGTTTTGATGGAGGAAATCGATCCAATCGAACCCGGCTTTAAGCGCCATTTCCAGTATCTCCGCGCGGATATACCACTCACAACCTTTAGGAGCCTGCACCAGCAGGGCGCCAGCGCGAGCGGCAAAATAATCGCCCAGGGGACCCCATTTGTAAGCGGAGAGTGGGTGGTCGTCCCGCAGTTCATAAGCACCAACCCGGAACGGCGGCACGCCCTCCGGGCGGGGTTCATCTTCCACCAGGTCCAGGTACAGAAGCGGGTCAAAGCCGAGGGAAAGTTTCGGCGAGAACTGGCGCAGGGACCGGATAGCCCAATCCGCCACAGAAGTGACCTGGATACGGTCCTGGACGGGTGCAATCAGTGCCAGGAAGTCCCGCAGGACAGCCCGGGTGAGGGGTGTATATGGCTTCAGGTCAAGCTGCAGCCGGGTTGTATTGGGGTGTTGTTTTAAAAGATCTATCGCGCCTTCCAAAAAGCCGATCTTTTCATCGCTGACCACGCCGTTATTCGCATAAAAAAGCTGGGCGATCTGTTCCCTGGTCGAGTGGATTGCATCCCCTTCACCGCTGGTTTCCGCGCCAAGGTCGCGGTCGTGCAGAAGGGCGAAACTGCCATCTGCCAGGGGGATGATGTCAATTTCGATGACAGCCGCGTCCGAGGCGAGGCATTTTTTGAGAGCGGACAGCGAACTGGGGGGGTCAGCATGACCGCAGTTGGCGGCGTGATGGATCAATGTCACCGGTCTTTTCAGGACATCAAGGGTTTCAGGCAACATGGTTTCTCCTGTGGTCGGGCGTTCGATGTTATTAAGCTTCTATTTTAACCACAAAATTTGGAAATATAAAGAAAAACCTATCCTCCCAGATAAAAACAAGTGGGATGGGCGTGAGAGTCTGGAATTTCTGGGTATAATACTAAATTGGTATCTTTCTGTGGCGGCATTATTTCCGCCATGCTGGAATGAACTAAAATATCAACCTTTTAAGGAGTGACAATGATTGTAACCACCAAAAAACTATTTGAAGCCGCTTATGGAAAATACGCCATCGGTGCTTATAACATCAACAATCTGGAACAGACTGTCGGACTTTTCCGCGGAAATCTACAGTCTGAAGCCCCGTTCATCATCCAGCTCAGCAAAGGTGCCCGATCCTATACCGATAAGATCCTGCTGGAAGGGCTGATCCGCAGCGCGGACAAGATCTTTCCTGAAGCGATTTTCGCCGTCCATCTGGACCATGGCGATGAAGAAGCCTGCATGGATAGTATCGAATCCGGCTTTTACAGCTCGGTAATGATTGACGCCAGCCATGAGGATTTCGAAAACAATATCGCCACTACCAAACGCGTGGTGGACGCCGCTCATGCCGTGGGGATCGTGGTGGAGGCAGAATTGGGCCAACTGGGCGGCGTGGAAGAACACGTCAAGGTTGATGAGGCAAACGCCAAACTGACCGACCCGGAGCAAGCCAAAGAATTCGTGGAGCGCTCAGGTTGTGATTCCCTGGCTGTTGCTATTGGCACCAGCCACGGTGCCTTTAAGTTCTCCGGCTCGCAGTCTTTGCACTTTGACGTCCTGGCTGAGATCCAGAAGAGGCTGCCCGGCTTCCCGCTGGTGATGCATGGCTCCAGCTCTGTCCCGCAGGAAGAGATCAAACGCATCAACGCTGCCGGCGGAAAGATCGAAGGCGCCAAAGGTGTGGATGCTAGCCAGTTCAAACGCGCGTCCGAGCTTGGTGTAACCAAGATCAATATCGACACCGACGGACGGCTGGTCTGGACCCGCGTGCACCGTGAGATATTCCGTGACCATCCTGAAGTATTTGACCTGCGCAAGCCCGGCGAGATCTTCATGCAGGAATATGCAAATTTCATTGCGGAAAAGAATGGCTACCTCGGCAGCGCCGGACAACTTGAAAAAGTCAGGAAGATCATCTCCGCTTAGGAGGTTTTATGAAACCCATCGAGATCCGCCCCGGAGTATTTTGGGTTGGGATTAACGACCGTGTGACCGAGCGCTTTGAGGGGCTGTGGCCGATCAGCGAGGAAGGTATTTCTTATAATTCCTACTTGATCAAAGATGAGAAATCGGCGCTGATTGACCTTTCTAAAGAAATGCTGAGCGATGATTACCTCACCCAGCTCTCAGAGGTCTTTGATATCGCTACCTTGGATTATGTGATCATCAACCACATGGAACCGGACCACAGCGGTGCGTTGAAGCACTTGCTGGCACTCGCACCTGACGCGACAATCCTGGGGATGCCCAAGACAGTGCACATGCTGGATGATTTCTACGGGCTGACGGAGAACGTCGAACGCCTGGCTAATGGGCAGGAACTTGAACTGGGAAAGAACACCCTGCGCTTCGTCTATACGCCCTTCGTCCACTGGCCTGAGACCATGATGACTTATATGGTGGAGCAGAAAGTCCTGTTTTCCTGTGACGGGTTTGGGGGTTATGGAGTATTGGATGGGGCGATCTTTGATGATACCTGTGCTGATCTCGATTATTACGAAGCGGAATCCCTCCGTTATTTCACCAATATTGTGGCAGCCTTCAGCAAATCGGTACTGAGTGCCATCTCAAAGTTGGCGGACACCCCGATTGAGATAGTGGCGCCTTCCCACGGTCTGATCTGGCGGGAGAACCCCAGCCGGATCATCGAGCTTTATAGGACCTGGTCAGAATACTATCATTCACCTGCCGAAGTGGGCGTCACGGTACTGTTTGGTACGATGTACCGCAACACCGAACATGCTCTCAGCGCCGCGCTGGAGGGCATCGCCTCGGAAGGTGTCCCGGTCCGGGTGCATGATGTGCGCAAGACCCACGTCAGCTATATCCTCCCCGACCTATGGACCAGGCAGGGTGTGCTGGTGGCTGCGCCGACCTATGAAGGCGGCATGTTCCCCACCATGATGGATGTCCTGATGATGGCAGACCGCAAACGCGTGACCCACAAGCACGCTGCTTATGTCGGCAGCTACGCCTGGGGCGGCGGCGCGCAGGATGAATTTGCGCGCATGGCTGAGAAGATGGAATGGAACGTCCTGAACAGCTTTGGCTTCATCGGCGGACCGAAAGCCACCGACCTGGAGCGTGCCCGTGAGATGGGCGTCCAGTTAGCTCGCGCTGTTAAAGGTGAGGGTTAGGTGTAAGGATATTTATAATCAGGTAGAGGGCATTTCCCCGCAGCTTGCTGCGGGGATAAGGATTTCAAGGATTTTAGCTTTACTACAATCCTGGTCACCTCATGGGTGATCAGTGAAATTAAGCAGTAACGGAGAATCGCTATGAGTGAAGAATCAAACGCAACCCGCTCTAACTTTATCACCGATATTATCGACGAACATTTGGAAAACGGCAGGTTTGACCATGTGCATACCCGGTTCCCGCCGGAGCCCAACGGTTACTTGCACATTGGCCATGCCAAATCGATCTGCCTTAATTTTGGCATTGCTGAAGCATATGGCGGCTTGACAAACTTACGGTTCGACGACACCAACCCCACCAAGGAAGAGGTGGAATATGTTGAATCGATCAAGGAAGATATCCATTGGTTGGGTTTTGATTGGGATGACCGTTTATTTTTCGCCTCAGACTACTTTGGCGCGCTCTACCAGTATGCTATCGAGCTGATCGAAAAGGATATGGCGTATGTCTGCGACCTTTCCGCTGAGGAGCTGCGGGAATATCGCGGGACCCTGACTGAACCGGGGAAGAATAGCTCCTACCGTGACCGTTCTATTGAGGAAAACCTGGATCTATTCGAACGGATGAAGCAAGGCGAATTCCCGGATGGCTCCCGCACCTTGCGTGCCAAGATCGATATGAGCTCGCCCAACCTGAACATGCGCGACCCGGTCATGTATCGCATCCTCCACGCGGAACACCACCGCACCGGGGATGAGTGGTGCATCTACCCGATGTACGATTATGCCCACTGCGTTTCCGACTCTCTCGAACACATTACCCACTCCATCTGCACGCTGGAATTTGAAGACCACCGCCCGCTTTACGACTGGTTCCTGGATGAATTAGAGATCTTCCCTTCCCAGCAGATCGAGTTCGCCCGTCTCAACCTGACCCACACCGTGATGAGCAAGCGCAAACTGCTCCAATTGGTGAAGGAAGGTTTTGTCAGCGGGTGGGATGACCCGCGCATGCCGACTCTCTCCGGGATGCGCCGCCGGGGTTATACTCCCGAAGCGATCCGCACCTTTGCGGATACGATCGGCGTTTCCAAAGCCAACAGCCTGGTGGATGTGGAACTTCTGGAACACGTCTTGCGGGACGACCTGAACACCCGCGCCCGGCGGGTGATGGCTGTGCTGAAGCCGCTCAAGGTGATCATTGACAACTACCCCGAGGATCAGGAAGAGGAATTTGATGTGCCCTACTTTCCCTGGGACCGGGACCTAGCCGGCAGCCCCACCCGCTCTGTGCCCTTCAGCCGGGAAATCTACATCGAGCAATCCGACTTCATGGAAGACCCGCCCAAGAAGTTCTACCGCCTGGCACCCGGGGTTGAAGTGCGGCTGATGAACGCCTACTATATCACCTGTAATGAAGTGGTCAAGGATGAGGATGGGAATGTTGTGGAATTGCATTGCACCTATGACCCTGAATCCCGTGGCGGGATGTCGCCCGACGGGCGCAAGGTGCGGGGGACGTTGCATTGGGTCTCCGCCCGGCACGCGCTGGACGCTGAACTGCGATTGTATGACTACCTGTTCACCAAGGCAGACCCTTACGAGGTGACCGATGGCGGCGATTTTACCGATAATGTGAACCCGGATTCGCTGCAGGTGGTGACGGATGCCAGACTGGAGCCCAGTTTAAAGGATGCTAAAGCCGGGGAGCCGTTCCAGTTCATGCGTCAGGGATATTTTAGTGTTGATCCTGTCGATTCGAAACCTGGTGCACTGGTCTTCAACCGCACGATCTCGCTGGTGGATACCTGGGCGAAGATGGAGAAGGAACGCGGGAAATAATTGGTATACGATCGTAGGGACGCATGCGTCGCCCCTACACGATACCTCCCTCGTGGTATAATTTTCAAACTAAAGCAGGGGCCCGTAGCTCAGCGGCAGAGCAGGCGGCTCATAACCGCTCGGTCGTAGGTTCGAATCCTGCCGGGCCCACCTTTAATAGAAATTGAAGGGTGCAATTTTGTAAAAATATGTTAAGTTTGGTTTTATTAAATACGGAGTGAGAATGAAAAGCATTTTTTCTGAGCGTATGGGTTATAAAAAGCCTCGCACAGTCATCCAATCCGAATCAATGGATGATAGCCTCAGGACTGCGTTGTGGAATGCTATTTACAAATTATACTTTATTGGTTTTTTAGAACAGCAGTGGTTTCGCTTAGAGTTCACTGAGCAAAATTGTATGTTTATAAAACTTTGGACAGAATTTTTCAATCAAAAAATTGACGAGATCCCTTCAAAAACGAAACAGGGAGTTGATTATATAAAAGAAAGGTTCCTTAAATTTGAATGGTTTGAAGTATATGATATTGTAGAATTTATAATAGAATTAACTGATGAAAAATTATTTGTCTATGCAATAAATTCAATATTGGAGGAAAATTTAAGTGGGTACAGAGTAATTTCTAAAGAAATTGTTCCTATTATTTCAGAACAAGAAATAGAATCCATTGAATCTGCATTACAAATACATAATATCGTTAGTAGCCATTTAGAAGCTTCATTGAAACTGTTATCAGATAAGACAAATCCGAATTATAGAAATTCAATAAAAGAATCAATTTCTGCAGTAGAAGCCATTGCTAAACTAATTGTTGGAAAGCCAAAGGCTACCTTGGGTACTGCTATAAAAGAGATTGAGAATGCTGGAAAGATACAAATTCATAAAGCGTTAAGAGATGGTTTTATGAAATTATATGGTTGGACTAGTGATGATGAAGGAATTAGGCATTCTTTGATGGATGAACCTACTCTTTCCCAAGAAGACGCCGTTTATATGTTGGTTACATGCTCAGCATTCATTAATTATCTAAATGAAAAATACCGAAAATTCGATCTGAATCTTTCGGGAAAATGATAATCATTGTTTATAAAACACTTTGGCTGTTTCTGATTATATGACCCATTAACTAATTTCCAATTTTTCTTTATGTTTTGATCAACATAATTTGCATCAACTAAATAGGACATGTAGTATGAAACGAATTAAGGAATTTTTAGATTTTCTAATTTCTGTGATTACGATTTGGAAAATAATTTTTCCTATTATTTTAATTTTGGTAGCTGTAATAGGAAATTTATTTGAAATTGGCACACAAATTATCCAGCTAAAATTACCCCTATGGATTATTGTAACTATTTCTTTCTTGTCATTATATCCAATAGTTGATTTATTTGTGCACCTTCTTACACGAAGAAAAATTACAAAAGAGTTATATGGACTACTCTGGAAAAAACCATTATTACCTTTTGGATATCCTCAGCCCTATTGCCCTCGTGAAAATTGTGGTCACAAAGTATTATGTAGAGTCGTACCTCCAAAACCGGTACATTTGATGTTATCTATCTCAGACTACAATAATATTGATTTAGCAAATCATTATTATTATGAATGTCCTATTCATGATCGATTATCCGGAGTTCCAGATGAAGATATTAAAGTTTTGCAGGAAAAAGCAAGACTGGCAATGCAGAAGTAAGAATTTCTTATCCTTATTGGATTGATGCTATTATCCGCTCGGTCGCAGGTTCGAACTGCCCGCAGGGCGTGCCGGGCCCACTGAGATACTCTAATCGAAAAACCTTCAGATTATGATCTACTAAATCACTTCACAATAGAAATGGGAAAATTTATACGCCAGGCACGAGTAGAAAATGGATTTAGTCAGAGGGAATTAGCTACAAAGATTTATCGAAGACAAGCGGCCATTTCCGATATGGAAAATGGGAAAATGGAACCTAACGCAAGTACTTTATTATTATTGTCATATCATCTCAATAAACCAATTGTTTATTTTTTCCCAGATCCATTTAAACCTGAAATAGAAAATGGGGAATTGTCCGAGCTTGAAAAAGAAATATTGTTGTATGCAAAAAACCTTGATATAAATGATCAGATAAAAGTAATTGCACAACTAAGAGCTTTGTCTGAACTTGATGAAGATTCAAAAGAATAGAAGAGAAATATTGTCATTCGATACAAATTCGGAAAGGGAACCGATATGAATAAGCTGTTTTATGGGGACAATTTAGATATCCTTCGGAATTACATCAAAGATGAATCGGTAGACCTGGTGTATCTTGACCCGCCTTTCAATTCAAATGCGAATTATAATGTGCTGTTTTCCCAGCAGAACGGGAGCCAATCCAGCGCGCAGATCCAGGCATTTGAAGATACATGGCATTGGGATGAAGAGGCGGCGAGGACTTATGAGATGACTGTTGAGCGTGGGGGATCGGTGGCAGAAGCCTTAAGAGCCTTTCGGGGGTTACTGGGCGACAGCAATATGCTGGCTTACCTGGTGATGATGGCGCCACGATTAGTGGAACTTTATAGGGTATTAAGGCAGACTGGAACTTTGTATTTACACTGTGATCAAACAGCTAGCCATTATTTGAAAATACTTCTGGATTCAATTTTTGAAGTAAAGAATTTTCGAAATGAGATTATTTGGGTAAGGTCTAATCCAAAAAGCCATATTAGTATTAATTTTTCGAATTGCACTGATACAATTCTCCGTTACACAAAGAGCGATACCTTCTTCTTTGATATTCCCTATGGAGAGCATGATCCTGAGTATATTAAGAAAGCTTACAGATATGAAGATGAGAATGGTAAATACAGATTATTACCTCTATTAAATCCAAACAAAGATAGACCTAATCTAACTTATGAATTCTTGGGCGTGAAGAGAGTTTGGCGATGGACCAAAGAAAGAATGGAAAAGGCATATAAGGAAGGAATTGTAGTTCAACTTAAGCCTGGAGCAGTTCCCCAGTACAAGAAATATTTGCAAGACTCAAAAGGGAGAACGGTTACAAATTGCTGGACAGATATAAATCAAGCAGCCGGTAACGAATCATTGGGGTATCCAACACAAAAACCTGAAGAGTTATTAGAAAGAATAATTGAAGCTTCAAGTGAAGAAGGGGATACTATATTAGATCCATTCTGTGGTTGTGGAACTGCGATAGCAGCAGCGCAAAAACTCCATCGTGAATGGATTGGCATTGATATTACCCATCTTGCCATCAGTTTGATAAAACGTAGAATTGCCGATCAATTCGGTGAAGAATTGATTTATGAAATTTACGGTGAACCCACCACACTTGAGGGAGCCCAGGAACTTGCTGATATGGACAAATTCCAGTTTGAATGGTGGGCACTTGGCCTTGTTGGTGCGCGCCCTGCTGACCCGAAAAAAGGATCTGACAAGGGCATTGACGGCCGGTTATATTTTCATGATGATGAAACTGGAAATACAAAACAAGTTATCATCTCTGTTAAAGGTGGTAATACGGGCGTGAGTCATATCCGGGATCTTGTGGGTGTTTTGGACCGGGAAAATGCCCAGATCGGAGTGTTGATCTCACTTCAGGAGCCCACAAAACCTATGCGCACTGAGGCAGCCAGCGCCGGTTTTTATAATTCTCCCTGGGGAAAACATCCCAAAGTGCAGATCCTAACAATTGAGGAATTATTTAATAGTGCACAGATTGATATGCCGCCAATCCGCCAAGTAAATCAGACATATAGACGAGCACCCAGGCATAAAGGCAATGAGGGGCATCAGTCTAATTGGTTGGAAAAATAAATTTTGTGGTTTAAATAATGGTACCTTATAGGATTTATGCTCTTATCCGCTCGGTCATTAATAGATGTAATAAAAAATATTAAAAGGAGAAAACCATGTTTGAAGATATTCTTTCTCGAATCAAAGAAAAACAAGAACGGAAAGACGAAGAGGTTTCAGAATTACTGCCTGCGATCAATAATTTTCATCAACACTTAATTGATAATCTAATTTCATTTATTGAACTTGCGAAAGAAAAGGAAGTTAGGGGTGTAGACTTCCAAGAACCTAAAGAAAATCCAAATGGTGTTAGTGAATTTTTCTTTAAGATGGCTGAAATTGATTGTATTCTTGTTACTAATAATCACGTAGAAAAGCTAACTCCCAGAAGCAATACCATTGGAAACCATGCATTTATTTATCATGACAAAAATGAAAATTCTTTACCTGAATTTCAAATTTCTATAATTAAAAATTCAGATGGCAGAAAATTTTACTCAATTTCTGGGTTTTTTAATGAGGAAAAGCACAATATAACTGGAAATCTAAGCCTCGAAAATGATTCAGGTGAAGAAGCCGCACAAAGAATAATAAAACTTATATATGATTATGAATTTGTTTTGCGAGATCGTCCTACTTTCGAAGCATTTTATATTGAAACCTCAAAAACTCGGAAACTAGGTTTTCCTTTGTAAAATTACAAGTTTTATATCCGTATTGAAATCATACTTTTATCCGCTCGGTCGCAGGTTCGAACTGCCCGCAGGGCGTGCCGGGCCCACTGTGTAAATACCCCCAGTCAACGCAATTTATTGATCATCATTCCCAATTCAATCTTCGACTGCGCCTCAGAATATTTTAAGCTGGTTCGAGTCTTGCACCCAAACTTATAATTGCCTCCGCCCGAGAACAAACCACCCAATCACTTTTTTACATTGGGTTTTGATTTGGGATGATGCTTGTGTTGATGTACACTGTTAAAATAGGTACCTGAAGGAGGGTAGTTTTGAGTTGGAAGTGTGCCATAGATTCCAAATAGCCAGGTACGTTTGCTAAGATGGCTTGGTTCAACTCGGATTATGCAGCTTTTTTTCCACCAGCGGTAGGCGCGTTAAACCAGGTTTTGGTATTGGATCTGGCTGTCACTTCAATTCTTAATCGTTAGGCTGCTCTTTCCTGCCAAGAAGGACAAAAGATTATGACATTAACATCCGACTATTCTATTTTCGACCAATTATTGGAGGGATGCCAAATCATTGGTTATGATTGGCGCTATCTCTATCTCAATGATGCCGCTGACAGACATAACCGTCGGCCAAAAGAAGAACTATTAGGCAAGAAATATACAGATATGTGGCCTGGGATTGAATCAACTGAGGTGTTTGTAATCATCAAGCGTTGTCTGGAAGAACGAATTGCACAAAATTTGGAGAATGAGTTCAATTTTCCAGATGGAACAAGGGCGTGGTTCAATCTTAGCATTCAGCCCGTGCCCGAAGGGGTATTTGTCTTTTCTATTGATATCACCAAACACAAACAGGCAAACCTGATACTTGAAGAGCAATACCAGGAACTGCTTATTAAAAACAGAGAGAAAGAAAAACAGGCAGCTGAGTTAGTGGTTGCCAACCAGGAACTTGCTTTTCAGAATGAGGAGAAAGAAAAACGGGCAGCGGAATTAGTGATTGCCAACCAGGAACTTGCTTTTCAGAATGAGGAGAAAGAAAAACGGGCAGCAGAGTTAGTCGTTGCTAACCAGGAACTTGCCTTTCAGAATGAGGAGAAAGAAAAACGGGCAGCAGAATTAGTCATTGCTAACCAGGAACTTGCCTTTCAGAATGAGGAGAAAGAAAAACGGGCAGCAGAATTAGTCATTGCTAACCAGGAACTTGCCTTTCAGAATGAGGAGAAAGAAAAACGGGCAGCAGAGTTAGTGGTTGCCAACCAGGAACTTGCTTTTCAGAATGAGGAGAAAGAAAAACGGGCAGCGGAATTAGTGATTGCTAACCAGGAACTT
>Ga0180009_10000262_pt1 | contig 76940 bp, 73 predicted proteins | sample OS_PC_MetaG_FD_123537 | JGI IMG/M metagenome (GOLD analysis project Ga0180009, IMG submission 123537) | Groundwater microbial communities from the Aspo Hard Rock Laboratory (HRL) deep subsurface site, Sweden - OS_PC_MetaG | ecosystem: Environmental > Aquatic > Deep subsurface > Groundwater... | reverse complement strand
TGCTGAACTCCCCGATCATTTTTTTTACGATACGTATGACCACGGTCTCATCCAGGTGGTTGAAGGTGATAATTGCATCTAAACGATTACGGAATTCGGGGGAAAATAGTTTTTCCACGGCCACGGTCACCGCGCCGGAAGTTGCTTCTCCGGAAAAACCAACCATGGTTTTGCCGATTTCCTTGGCGCCGGCATTGGAGGTCATGATCAGTACGACATTGCGAAAATCGGCTTTGCGGCCGCTGTTGTCGGTCAGAGTGGCGTAATCCATCACCTGCAGCAGGGTGTTGAAAATATCGGCGTGAGCCTTTTCGATTTCATCAAGGAGCAGGACGCAATACGGCGCTTTGCGCACGGCTTCGGTCAGCAGCCCGCCTTCCTCATAGCCGACATATCCGGGAGGCGACCCGACCAGGCGTGACACCGTGTGTTTTTCCTGGTATTCGCTCATGTCGAAGCGCAGCAAGGGAACGCTCAGTACCTCGGCTAGCTGCCGGGTTAGTTCGGTTTTACCTACCCCGGTGGGGCCGACGAACAAAAACTTGGCCACGGGTTTGTCAGCTTCATGGAAGCCGGCCCGGGAACGTTTAATAGCCCAGGCGACCATTTTCACGGCCTGATCCTGGCCGAAGATCCTGGCTTTTAATTCCTGCTCCATGACCTGCAGGTTCCTGACCTCGGACAGCGATACGCTGCGGCGCGGAATCTTGGCGATTTTAGCCACCACCTGTTCGACGGCAGCGATCCCGATACGTATCGGCCCGCCTTTTTCCGGAGCGTTCATGCGCGCGTAAGCGCCGGCTTCGTCGATGACATCGATGGCCTTATCGGGCAGGAAGCGGTCGTTGATGTGTTTGCCAGACAATTCGGCGGCGGCTTTCAGAGTTTCTTGCGGGAAAATGACCCGGTGATAATCCTGGTAACGCTGGCGCAAGCCCAGCAGTATCTCGTAGGTTTCCTCGATTGATGGCTCAGGAATTTCAATCTTCTGAAAACGGCGCGCCAGGGCGCGGTCCTTCTCAAAGTATTTTTTATACTCCTCATGAGTGGTAGTGCCGATACACCGCAATTTACCAGAGGCCAGCACCGGTTTGAGTATATTGGAAGCGTCAAGCGAACCACCTGACACTGCACCGGCGCCAATGATGGTATGGATTTCATCGATGAACAGCACGGCGTTCTTTTCAGCCTGCAGGATAGTAAGCACTTTTTTCAGCCTTTCTTCAAAATCGCCGCGGTAGCGGGTTCCGGCCAGCAAAGCTCCCATGTCCAAGGCATAGATCTTGATGTTCCGCAGCGACGGCGGCACCCGCCCCTGCACTACCATCTGGGCCAAACCCTCGGTGATAGCCGTTTTACCCACACCGGGATCTCCGACATGGACAGGATTGTTCTTGAAGCGCCGGCAAAGGACCTGCAGCGTGCGGGTCAGGATATCCTCGCGGCCGATCAGGGGTTCGCTCTCCCCGCTGCGGGCTTTTTCGGTAAGCTCGCGGCTGTACATTTTTAAAAACTCCCCGGCTTTGCCTGCCTGAGATTCTTTTTTGCGTTCGCGCCCGGTTCTGGTTCCCTCGCTTTCATTGTCTTTAAGCGGCTCCGCAAAAGGAGAGTTGCCAACGGCAGGGCCGTGGGTGATAACGCTCAGCAGGTTGAAACGGCTGACTCCCTGGCGCTGCATCAGGTAAGCGGCGAACGACTCCTTTTCTTCCAGCAGGGCGGCATAAATATCGCCGATTTCCAGTTCTTTTTTCTCGGCCGAAATGGTATGAACAATCGCCTGCTCCATCAATTCCTGGAACCCGAGCGAGGCTACCGGGTCGGAGCCAATCACTTTCGGCACCTTTTCATCCAGATAGGTTTCCAATTCTTTTTTCAGCAGTTCGACATTGGCGCCGCATTGGCTGATGATGGCGTCCCCGGTTTCAAATAAAAGTGACGCGTACAAGATATGCTCGGGGGTCAGGTATTCATTGGTCCGGCTGCGGGCGTCGGCGAAGGCCGCGGCCAGGATGCGATTCAGTTCTTCGTTTATATCCATTGGCTTTCAGTCCTAACCCGGTTCAGGCTTCCTCATAACTGCAGCGCAAGGGGAAATCGTGCTGCCGGGCCAGGGTGTGCACCTGGGACACCTTGGTGCGGGCAACATCCAGGGAATAGACGCCACAATTGCCGCTGCCGCGGCGGTGAACGTCGAACATGATCTGGCTAGCTTCCTGGGCAGGTTTATGAAAAATTTTTTCCAGGATCTCGATCACGAATTCCATGGTGGTGTAGTGGTCGTTATGAATGATGACCCGGTACATTTTAGGTTCGCGTATTTCAGTCTCTTCTTTTATCTGCAGATCTGTATCGGGTCCAAAAACAAAATCTTGATCACTGCCCATGGTTCGCCTCAATAATTATATTAATTTTAACCAATTGCAGCCTTGCTGTCAACACAGCACCAATCATCCGCCTATCCTGGCGGATATGATTGGTCTGTCACCGCAGGGGAACACGTGGTTTTCCGTAGGGGCACAGCGCGCTGTGCCCTTCTTGTGCATTTTATTCTGTGTCTTCATGGGCACGGCACGCCGTGCCCCTACATGCGTATTTCTTTCTGTGTTTCATGGGCATAGCACAATTTATCCCCGCAGGGGGAACACCAATCATCCGCTATTGATTTTATTTTTTATAATTTCTATAATGACCATTCCTTGCTTCGCGGAATTTGCAACTTTACACTCAAAAGAGGACAACTACAACTATGAATGGAATTGAAGCAAAAAAGCCAATCGAACTGCTGCGCCAGGTCGGCCTGATAGCGGCTATCGCCTTTGCCATCGGCTCGGTTATCGGCTCGGGGATCTTTAAAAAACCCGGTTTGATGGCCAGCCAGCTTGAGTCGCCGCTGCTGCTGCTCCTGGTCTGGATCGTAGCCGGCCTGATGACCCTGTTCGGCACATTGAGCATCGCCGAGATCTCGGGAATGTTTCCCCAGGCCGGAGGCCAATACATTTATTTCAACAAGAGTTACGGCGATTTCGCCGGCTACCTTTACGGTTGGGCTGTTTTCATCGTCATTCAGACCGGTTCGATCGCCGCCATCGCCTACGTCTTTTCCGACTCCCTGGGCTATTTTTTCACCTTCCCGCGCCTGGGCCCGGCCTGGGAAGCGTTCGCCCTGCACATCCCCTGGATCGGGGCCATCACCCCTTTCAAGTTTATCGGCCTAAAAGGCTGCACCATCCTGTTGATCCTGTTCCTGACCGTTATCAACTACCTGGGCGTGCGTTTCGGCAGCGCCATCCAGGTTATTTTCACCAGTTTAAAAGTCGCGGTCATCCTGGCCTTAGTAGCCCTATCTTTCGCTATCGGCCACGGCAGCCTGGCCAACTTCACCCAGTCGGCCGTCACTTTCAGCGGCGGCTATGCCCCGGTATTCCTGGCTTTCATCATCGCCATGTCGGGCGCTTTCTGGGCCTACGACGGTTGGATCAACCTCACCTACCTGGCCGGGGAAATCAAGAACCCCCAGAAAAACCTGCCCCGGGCCATGATCATCGCTACCCTTGTCTTTATTTCGGTCTACCTCCTGATCAACCTGGCTTATTTTTACATCATACCCGTCCATGAGATGGGCAGCAAGTATCTGGCCGCCGAAAGCACAGGCCAGTCCTATCTGGTGGCCACCGATGTGGCTTCTTCGCTTTTTGGGGGCTGGGGCGGCAGCCTGATCGCCGTGGCCATCATGATCTCCACCTTTGGCACGGTCAACGGCACGCTGATGATGTCGGCCCGGGTCTATTATGCCATGGCCAAAGAGAAGCTGTTTTTCAAAAAACTGCAATATGTCCATCCGCGCTTCCGCACCCCCGGCCCCTCACTGATCGTGCAGGGGATCTGGACGTCGGTTTTGATCTTGAGCGGCACCTTCGACCAGCTGACCGACATGCTTATCTTCGTTTCCTGGAGCTTCTACGCCGCCGCCGCCCTGAGCGTGATCGTCCTGCGCCGCAAGCTGCCCGACCACGAGCGACCCTACAGGGTCTGGGGTTATCCTTTTGTGCCGGTGCTGTTCATCATTTTCGCAACGATCTATGTGGTATTCACCCTATATTCCGACATAGTCAATTTCAGCAGCGGCCGCGCCCCGCTGATCAACTCGCTGTTCGGCATGCTGCTGGTGGCTGCAGGCATACCCGGCTACCTGTATTGGAAATGGCGCAAAAACAAGGGATCGGTATAGAAAAACAACCACCACTGAAAGAGAACAAATAAATTAGCGCCATAGTGCCACCTTCCTACTCTCCCTTAACCAAAGGGGATCGAGATCTCGCGGCAGCGAAAAACTTTTTTTGCAATATTCTTGATCCCCCCGCCTGCGGCACCCCCCTTAGTAAAGGGGGTAAAAAGGTAATCGATATAAACGAAATCATTCGATTTTTTCATCCTCAAAAATTCCCCCCTTACCAAGGGGGGATAAGGGGGGATATTAATATCATGGGAATGATTTCTATTTTTCGATTCCTATTTTAAAAAGTAATATCTAAAAGAACTGGCTGACCAGCACCACCAGGATCAAGAGCGGGCAGACATACTTGATGGACAGTACCCAGAGCCTGGCCAAGCGGAATCCGCTGCCGCCGGCGGTGATCTCGGCAAGGGCATTGGCCGTTTTCCAGACATGAGCCACGAAAACGGCTATTAATAATGCTCCCACGCTCAAAGCTATGTTGCCCCAGACCTTGTCCCAAAGTGAAAGGAAGTCAATGTGCAACAGCGGCAGGCGGCTGAACCATTTTACTCCTCCTCCGGAGAGGGCTGAAGGAACACCGAAAGCCAAAGCCAGGCCCCCAACCAACCAGGCGGCCCGGCGGCGCGGCCACTTTTTTTCATCGATCAAGTAGGCTACCGGCACCTCCAATATGGAAATGGTGGAAGTCAGGGCGGCCACGGCCAGCAACACGAAAAAAAAGGCCCCGAACCACATGCCGCCCGGCATGTGGGCAAAGAGCACCGGTAGGACGGCAAATACCAGCCCCGGGCCCTGGTCGGGCACCATGTTCTGCGAAAAAAGAGCCGGAAAAATGATAAAGCCGGCCAGGATGGCTATGGTTGTATCCAGGGCCGCCACCCAGGCTGCCGAGGAGACCAGGTTCACCTTCTTGCTCAAGTAGGAACCATAGGTCAGCATGGTGCCCAAACCAAGGCTGAGACTGAAAAAAGCCTGCCCCATGGCCTCCAGGAAAACGCTGCCATTGATCTTGGTGAAATCGGGTTTGAGGTAGAAGAGCAGCCCCTTTTCGGCCCCGGGCAAGGTCAGCGAGCGGATCATGAGCAGGATCATGATCAGGAAAAGCGCCGGCATCAGTACCTTGGCATAGCGCTCCAGTCCGGCCGCCACGCCTTTACTGACAATGGTAACGGTCAAAATCATGAAAATGGCCAAAAGCATGATTTGCAACCAAGGCGAAGCAGTGAAAGAACGGAAAATTGCCGCTACTTCCTCCTTGCCGATACCGCTGAATTGGCCGCTGAACGCCTTGAAACTGTAGCCCAGTGTCCAGCCGGCTATGACCGAATAAAAAGAAAGGATCATCACCCCAGTGACCACGCCCAGGAAACCGCAGTAGTGCCATTTCGTCCCCGGACGGATGGCGGCGAAGGCCCCGACCGGGTTTCTGGCCGTGGCCCGGCCCAGGGCGAATTCGGCCAACAGTACGGGCAGGGCCAGGATGAGGATGGCCCCGATATACAACAGCACGAACAGTGCCCCGCCGTTCCTGCCCGTCATGTATGGAAAACGCCAGATATTGCCCAAACCGACGGCCGAACCGGCGGCAGCCAGGATGAAGCCGATGCGCGAACCCCATTTGCCTCTGGATATCATGATGGTTCTCCTTGAAAAGTTCTATTAACACAATGAGCTTTTAAATGTCAACTTGCTAACCGGCAAAAGAAAAGAGTTCGATATTCGGCGTTCGATGTTGAAGATAAAAAATTGATGGGTTTAAGGGTTAAAGGGTTGATGAGTGGCAAGCAATTTCGAATATCGCGGCTAACACTTTAACTCTTCAACACTTCAACATTTCTTCGTCACGCGTCACTTGTTACTCGTCACTGATTTGACTTTTCTTTGCCAAACGGTTATTCATGATTTTTTCCTGGAGCAAAAAATGGAAAACTCAGAATCCAAAAGCGGCTTGGCGCGGCGACTGGGCGTGCTCGATGCCAGCAGCCTCGTCATCGGATCCATGATCGGATCTGGGATATTCATTGCCCCTTCACTGATGGCCGGATTCATCCAGACGCCGGGACTGCTGATCCTGCTCTGGATCACCGGCGGCATACTGACCGTTTTCGCCGCCTTAAGCCTTGGCGAACTGGCCGCAGCCTTCCCCCGGGCCGGCGGGCAGTACGTGTTTTTAAAAGAGGCATATTCGCCGCTGTGGGGCTTCCTCTTCGGCTGGACATTCTTTCTGGTAGTGCAGAGTGGTTTCATCGCCGCCGTGGCCATTGCCTTCGCCAAATACCTGGGTGTGTTTTTCCCTTTCCTGGGCGAAGCCAACAAACTGTTTTCGTTTGGAGTTCTCGGTAAAACCGTCAGCTTGTCGACGGCCCAGGTGGCCGCCATCCTGTGCATCATGCTGCTGACTGCGGTCAACATCCGCGGCGTGCGTGCCGGCGCCGCTTTGCAGAACATGTTCACCATTGCCAAGGTCGCGGCCATGCTGCTCCTGGTCGGGGCGGCGTTCGTTTTTTTCAGGGGCAGCCTGAAGAATTTTACTCCATTGCTCAAGCCGGTCCTGCCCGCCATCGGTGCGCTACCCCTGTTCGCCGCCCTGGCCGTAGCCATGAGCAAAGCCCTCTTCGCCTATGACGCCTGGAATTCGGTGGCCTTCGTGGCCGAAGAGGTCCGCGATCCGCAAAAGAACATCCCCCGGGCCATGATCCTGGGCAGCGGCGCCGTGGCCTTGATCTACACCCTGACCACCATGGCCTTTATCTACGTAATTCCCGTCGGACAAATGGCCCTGGTCAGCGAAAACCGCATCGGCGCTGCCGTTGCCCAGGCCATCATGGGTCAGGCCGGACTGGTTTTCATCACTCTGGCCATCCTGATCTCCACTTTCGGCTGCGTCAATGGACTGATCCTTTCGGGGCCGCGCCTGTATTACGCCATGGCCCGCGACGGCCTTTTCTTTAAAAAAAACTGTCGCATTCACGAAAAATACAAGACGCCATACATATCGCTGGTCTACCAGGGCATTTGGAGCTGTTTCCTGGTCTTAAGCGGCACTTTTAACGATCTGCTGACCTATACGGCCTTCGCCTCGCTGCTCTTCAACGCCATGACCGTTATCGGCCTGATCAAGCTGCGCGTGCAGCAACCAGACCTGGAGCGTCCCTACCGGGTGAGCGGCTATCCTCTGGTACCCCTGCTCTACGTAACCATCGCCATGTTCTTCATCGTTTACATCATCATCGGCGATCCGCTCAATTCGGGCAAGGGCTTGTTCCTCATCCTGACCGGACTCCCGGTCTATTTCCATTGGAAAAAAAAGTTGAAGCGTTGAAGAGTTGAAGCGAAAACGACCATAGCAAACGCCGCATTAAATTGCTGTTCCAGTTCCCGCTCTACTCGGGTCCCAGGGCCGCGTCCTTGAAGAGCAGGAGGCCGATAGGATCCAGGCGCAGCCCGCTGAGCCGCTTGTTGAAAGCCACCATTTCATTCAGGTGGAACAGGGGCAGGAGGGGCAATTCCCGGAAGATCAGGCGCTGGGCGGCGGCGCAGTGCCCATCCCGTGCCTTGTCGTCGACGGCCGTTTCGGCGGCGGCCAGTATCCCGGCATACTCCGGACTTACCGACATCATCTTGCCGCCGCCGGGGACCAGCATGAACATCGGGTTCAGGAACACAAGCGGGTCGGCGGTGAACCCCCAGGACATCAAGAAAAGGTCGGGCTCGCCGTTCTGCACCGCCTTGAAAAAACGTTCAAAGGGCAGCTTGACCGTCCGCACTGTGACCTGGATCAGCCGGGCCTTGGCCGCGATAGCCCGGGCGATCTCCTCGACACCGAACTGCCCCTCCGAATAATAAAGGCTGCAGGTGAAGCCCTTGCCCCAGCCGGCGTCGCGCAGCAGCTTCTGGGCTTTCTGCGGGCTGAATTCGTAGCCTGCCGTCCCGGGGTCGAACCCGGGCATCGACGGCGGCAGGAATGAACCGGCGGGCTGGGCGAGATTCTGAAAAACGCGGCGGACCAGGACCATTTTGTTCAGCAGGTGGGCGAAGGTCTTGCGAACAGGCAACTGGTTGAAGGGGGAACGATAGCCATTGAAACCCAGGTAGCCGGTGCTTGGCGAGGGATGGGAAAGGATGCCGATGTCAGCCCGGCCCGCCAGGTCCCCGTGCTCGGCGGCTGAGCGGATCATGGCGACATGGACGCTGCCGTTCTTGATCTGGGAAAGCCTGGCGGTCGCGGATTTCTCGCTTTTGAAAACCACACGGTCGATCCGCGCCGGGACATCCCAATAGGATGGATTGCGCCGCAGGACCAGGGGCTTGCCTTTCAGCCACTCGGACACCATGTACGGACCGGTGCCGACCGGCATTAACTCAGGGCCGTCGCCGGAACCCGGGGCCACGATGGCGGCGCGCAGATCGACCAGGGACAGGAGAAAAGGGATATAGGGCCGGTCGAGAACGAACTCCACGCTCCAGTCGCCGGCGGCACGCACGGCGGCGATGAAGGGGAAAATCTGGCCGAAAGGACCGTACGCGCCTCTCTTGCCCTCCATCCTTTTTCTGAAGGAATACACGACCGAACGCGAGGTGAATTTCGTCCCGTCGTGAAATTTCACGCCGCGGCGCAGGGAAAACAGCCAGCGTTTGCCGTTTTCCTTCAGCTTCCAGCTTTCAGCCAAACACGGCTCCACGACCAGCGTTCCGGGACGAAGGCGGACCAGCCCCTCGAAAACGTTGGCGATCACCTCCTGGGAATAAAAATCCTCGAATTTACCGGGATCGAGGGTCAAGGCATCGGCCAGGCGCAGATAGATCACGGCCTGTTCCGCCGCCAGGGCGGAAAAAAGCAACAGCAAGGTAAAAAAACAGAAAAGGCGAAATCCTCGGGTCATTGGCAATATTATAAAATTAAAATAATATATTTTCAAACACTTTTTTTATATCGCCTACCCCGGCTCGACAAGCGAATACAGCAGCTCGATTTCCGCCTGCCAAAGGGTATCATCGATGGTTTCCAGGACCAAGGGCAGGTCATCGAAGCGGGCATCGTTCATCAGCAGCGCAAAAGCTTCCATACCAAGCTTGCCGCGGCCGATACTGTCATGACGATCCTTGCGGCTGCCCAAGTCCACCTTGGAATCATTAATATGGGCCGCTTGCAAATATTGGAGACCTATAATTTCTTCAAACCTTTTCATGGTTAATTCATAAGTCTCAGCCGTGCGGATGTCGTAGCCGGCGGCAAATACATGGCAGGTATCCAAACAAACCCCGGTCCGCTTTTCCTGGCCGACCAGGGCCAAAATGGCAGCCAGATGCTCGAATCTGTAGCCGACATAACCGCCCTGACCGGAAGTCGTTTCCAGCAGCAAACAGACCTGGCTGGTTTCGGCCAAGATACGTTTCATGCCTGTGGCGATCACCTCCAGGCATTTTTTTTCATCCATGGCTCCCAAATGGCTGCCGGGATGAAAATTTAGTGAAGTGAGTCCCAACTGCTCGGCCCGGCGCGCTTCCTCGAGCAGAGCCAGGACCGATTTCTCGCGCTTTTCCGTGTCCGGATGGCCCAGGTTGATCAAGTAACTGTCATGGGGCAGGACATGACGAGGAGCGATGGCCACGGCAGCCAGGTTTCCCTTAAAAGCGCGGATGGATTCCGCGCTCAGCGGTTTGGCTAACCACTGCTTCTGGTTCTTGGTGAACAGAGCAAAGGCTTTGGCACCGATTTTTGCAGCGTTAAGCGGAGCGTTTTCAACGCCGCCGGCAGCGCTGACATGGGCACCGACGAATTTCATGGTTTCTCCTGCAGCCGGCATGGCCGGACAGGTGTCACAGACCGGTTTTATTTGCCGGCCGTGCGCACTGCCCAAACATAAAAGAACTGGTTGTAACCGGCAGCGGCAAATTGGCCTTCGGGCAGTTTCAGCACCCAGACCGTGCGCGATTGGTCGTTGACAGTGTCGCCGCTCCAGACGGCGAAATCAGCCAGCCCTGCATATTGAGCCCGGTCCATCTGCAGCAAAGACACGGCCTCCTCGGTAGAGGGCAGCCGCCAGCCGCCATATCCGGCCGTGATCCGGTTGGCCCACCATTTGGCCTTGTCATAAGCCATGGGTTTCTTCCACAGGGTCCACATCAACCCGGTGGCAAAATCGAGCATCACCTTGGCGTCGCCGTGTTCATGTGCTTCAAATTGAGCCGGCGGCTTGCCGCTCTGGCGCAGCATGGCGGATATGTCAGCCTGCCCCAAACTCAAATAGGCGCTGCGCAGCTTGGTCTTTTGCAACTGCTTGATCTTCAGCAATAGCTGCTGATCAACATTTTCCTGGGCTTTCTTTTTAAAAACAGCAATCTTCTTCTCAGCTTTAAAGGCGAATTCCCCCTGGGGGTACGTATTTAAAAAATTCTGCCAGCCGGCCATGGTGTTTTCCGCCTCGGCTTTGGCGAAAGCCTGGCTTTCCTGCTGCCATTGGCTCTGCACCACTTGACTTTCCTGCTTGGCCCGCGCTTCGTCAGTTTGGATCTTGGCGGCCAACTGCTCTTCCAGCAGGCGCAGCGGTTCGGTCATCTTGATTTTTTTTGCTTCCAGAACCACGGCCCATGCCTTCAGCAAATCACCTTTTTTAAAAAGCTCGCTGGCCTGCTGAAATTTTTCATCAAAAGCTTTGTCTTTTTCTACGACTGCGGGAACCAAGGCAGTGGGCGGGATCTTCTTGGCCGCGGGGAGTTGTTTGGCCACCACCGCTTTGGCGACAGGCTTGGGATCGACCGCTGGCGCGTCGCTGCCTGAGAAATTCAACTTGCCGGAAAGAACCAGCCACAAAAGCACAGCAGCTGCCAGCGACAGGACAACCCCCAACAGCAGTTTGAATGGAAAGGCCCTTTTTGGGATTGGCGGCATTTTTTCTGACATTTCATGAAAAGTGCCTCTATCATACTGCGGCTCTTCATCGGCAGCGAGTTTGGCAGAAGGAATTTCTTCCTGGGGCTCCTCGAGGAATTCGCTGCCCCCCGAAGTACTGCGGGCGGGATCTTCCCAAACTGTTCCCCCCTTATCCCCGAAGCCGGCTGCAGACGGCTCTTCTTTTGGCGTAGCAGGGGTCAATTGCGGATCGGCATCGATGGTTATGGAACCCAAGTTTTTAAAATCGAACTTGATTTCCTCCTTGGGGAATTCGTCTGGGTCTTCTCCTGGGTCTGCCATTTCCAGCACGGGCTCGCTGGCGATTTCAACGTTCTCGCTTTCATCGCGGTCACTCAGAATCACCGGTGGTTCATCTGCTGCCAAGCTGAATCCAGGCTCATTTTCCTCAAACGGATCGGTGATGATCAGATCATTGTCATCCGCAGAGGGGTCATAGGCTATTTTATCTTCCCGCATAAAGGATAATTCTTCGGCTGCGCTTTCGGGGATTTTCAGATCATCGGCGGTCTGTTTTTCTTCAGGCAGGGAAACCGGAAATACTATCGAATCATCGTCAACTGCATCTTCGTCATCTAATACCAGGGGTTGATCTTTTTCAGTAAACGCGGGCTTTTTCGTTTCCGGGCCCTGGTTTTTCGGGGGCGACGCGGAAATTCCCAGATGGCGCTCACTTTTAAAGCGCATCAAGTCGAGTTCCATGTCTTTGCCGTACTTCTCGGTATACGATTCGCAGAGTTTTACCACATCCGGCCACTTGCCAAGTTGAAAAAGAATAGAAATCTTCTTTTTTAAAGTGCTTTGATACTCATCTTCCATTGGTTTCCCCCTGTCGCGGCTTACCAAGGCAAATCTTCATTTTTACCCGTACTCCCTTTCCGGCGCCGGGAGGACCGGCACACAGCCGGTTCCATAGCGGCAGCCATCTATTCACTATCACAAAGAAAAAACACTGTCAACAGCAAATCAAACCTGGAAAATTTGACAGCCGGCGTCGAAAAGAGTAAAATTTGTTTTTTCAGGCAGGCCGGATTCCATGCCGGTCCGATCATCCAAATAAGGAAAAATCATGGCCTCGAACGGTTCAGACGAACAACCGACGCTTTTGGAGAAAGTGCGCCAGACAGTGGTCGGGGCGCCGCGCAATATCAAGGACCCCTCCATTTTCCACAAACTCTCCCTGGTGCCGCTGCTGGCCTGGGTCGGCCTGGGCGCTGACGGTCTCTCGTCATCTTCCTACGGCCCCGAGGAAGCCTTTCGGGCCCTGGGACAGCATACCTACCTGGCCATTTTCCTGGCCCTGGCCACCTCGCTGACCGTTTTTATCATTTCCTATTCCTACTCGCGCATCATCGAACACTTCCCGCACGGCGGCGGCGGCTACATCGTGGCCACCCATACCCTGGGAGCTAAAGCCGGTGTACTTTCGGGCAGCGCCCTGCTGGTCGATTACATGCTGACCATCACCGTTTCCATCGCCGCCTGCGGCGACGCCCTGTTCAGTTTCCTGCCCATTGAAACGCACGGCTATAAGATATTCTTTGAACTTTTCCTGATCCTGGTCCTGATCGTGCTCAATATCCGCGGCACCAAGGAATCGGTGACCATTCTGGCCCCGATCTTCGTCGTCTTCGTCGTCACCCATATTTTCATGATCGGCTATGGCATCCTCTCGCACCTGCCCCAGATCGGGCCAGTGGTGCACGGCATCAAGACCGATTTCAATTCCGGTTTGTCGAGTTTGGGCGGCCTGGGCATGCTGGCCCTGTTCCTGCGCGCCTATTCGCTCGGCGGCGGCACCTACACCGGCATCGAAGCCGTCTCCAACGGCATGCAGATCATGCGCGAACCCAAGGTGCAGACCGGCAAAAAGACCATGCTCTATATGTCGGTGTCGCTGGCCTTCACTGCCAGTGGCCTCTTTTTTTGTTATCTGCTGCTCAAGGTCACGCCCGGACACGGCAAAACCCTCAACTCCATCCTGGCCAACGCCCTGTACGGCCATTGGTCGTTCGGCTACGCCCTGGCCCTGATCACCATCCTTTCCGAGGGCGCCTTGCTGTTCGTGGCCGCCCAGGCCGGATTCATCGACGGCCCGCGCATCATGGCCAACATGGCCATCGACTCCTGGCTGCCGCACCGCTTCGCCTCGCTGTCGGAACGGCTGACCATGCACAACGGTATCCTGCTCATGGGCGGCGCTTCCATTTTGCTGCTGTTTTATACCCGCGGTTCCATATCCAACCTGGTAGTCATGTACGCGATCAACGTTTTCCTGACCTTTTCCATCTCGCAGATCGGCATGTCCATTTACTATATTAAAAACCGCGCCAAGGAAAAGCTGTGGAAAAAGCATCTGCCGGTCCACCTCGTCGGCTTCACTCTCTGTTTCACCATCCTGATCGTCACCATTTATGAAAAATTCAGGGAGGGCGGCTGGATGACGCTGCTGATCACCGCGGCTTTCGTCTCCCTGTGCTACCTGATCCGCAGCCACTACTTTAGGGTAAAAAAAGCCGTACGCAAGCTGGACGACCTGCTGATGGACATCCCCACCAGCCGCAAGGCGAACATGGAAAAGCCGAACCCCCAGGAGATGACCGCCATCCAGCTGGTCAGCGACTACAATGGCTTCGGCGTGCACACGATCCTGTCGGTGATCCGCAATTTCCCCAACCTGTACAAGAATTTTGTATTTGCCTCGGTGGCCGTGGTCGATTCAGGCTCGTTTAAGGGGGTCGAAGAGATGAAAAACCTCGAAGAAGCATCGAAAGCGACCCTGCAGAAGTACGTGGACCTGGCCCGCCGCCTGGGCTTCGCCGCCGACTGGCGCTGCGCCGTGGGCACCGACGTGGTCGAAACGGCGACGCAGTTATGCAAGGACATCAAAAACGAGTTCCACCGTTCCACGGTATTCACCGGCAAGCTGACCTTCCGCCACGAGAAGTTCTACCACAAGATGCTGCATAACGAGACGGCCTTCGCCATCCAGCGCCAACTGCATTGGGACGAAATAACCTCAGTGACTATGCCTATCCGCTTGGACCTTTAGATCAACGTGACGCGTAACGCGTGACGCGTGACAAGGAAAAAGAAAAATCCAAATTCCAAGCACCAAATAACAAACAAGCACCAAAATCCAATGACCCAATGACCCAAACAAAGAAAATAAACTTGAAAGGGCTTTCGTTTTGGACATTGGAACTTGGAATTTATTTGGAATTTGGAATTTGTTATTTGGAATTTTAATCTTCCCTTGTCACGCATTACGCGTTACGCGTCACGCGTCACGAACTAATATTCCGGAGGCATATCCTCAAGCTGGGCGAAGGTGAAAACCGGCCCGTCCTTGCAGACGAAATACTTGCCGACGTTGCAGCGGCCGACGTCGACGCCGGTCTTTTCCAGGACGCGTCTGCCAAGGTCAGATCGGCGGTATGGGTGTGGTTGTCACTGCGCATCACGGGTCTCCTTGTCAAGGCATAAGGAGCGATTGCTGCGCATTTTTTTGCATAAATAAACCGGGGAAAAGAATTTTCGGGACCTTTTTAGACTGTCAATCCCCGGTCAAGAGGTCTTTGCTCTGCTGCAGGGCGCGGATGTCCTTCTCCACCGCGATCGCTTTTCCCGCTGGCGACAGGCCCGAGTGATACATGGCAGTGGACAGGGTGCCGGGCGTGGGGGTGAAGATCTGCGCGTCGCTTGTCTTCAAGCCCAGGGCGCGCATTTTCTGCTTCATGGCTTGAACCATAGCCATACTCTCGCCGGGATGGCCGACGATCAGGTAAGGCGCCAGCACGACCGGGCGGCGCAGAGCGCGATTCAGGCGCTTGAAAAGCGCTACGAATTTTTCAAAAACAGCGAAACGCGGCTTGCCCATCAGATCCAGAATTTCGTCCTCGGTATGCTCAGGGGCAACGCGCAGGAAACGGCCGCAGTGCTCGCGCATGATCTCTTCCAGCAGGTCGGGATTTTGCAGCAACAGGTCGTGGCGCAGCCCGGAGCCCAGCATGATCTTTTTGACTCCGGGCAAGGCCCGTGCTTGGCGCAGCAGTTCCCGATACGGCTCGCCGGGATTGAAATGGCGACAGTTCCGGGGCTGAAGGCAGGAATCACGCTGACAGGATGCGACCGAACAATCGCTGCCGTACATTTCGGCAGTGGCACCGCCGATGTCGGAGACCACGCCGCGCCACTCGGGGTGGGCGGCCAGGGAGCGGATCTCCTTGAGGATCGAATCCGGAGAACGAGATACGACCCACCGCCCTTCGCTTAAAGTGATCGAACAGAAGGCGCAGCCGCCGGCGCAGCCCCGGTGCGCCGTGAGCGAAAAAAGGTTCATGCGCAAGGCCGGGGAAAAGGCGGAACTTTTCAGGTGATGGCGGCTATAGCCGAGTCCATAAATATGGTCAAGGTCGGCACTCTCGTAAATCTCGGCCGGATTCAGAACCACCCAGCGGTTGGCGTGTTTCTGGGCCAGGGAGCGCTGGCCTCCGGCACGCCCGATCTGCAATTGGCTCTGCAGCAGTTGGGCGGGATCGGCTTGCACTTCTTCACACGCGGGCAGCTCCAGGCAGTTTTTTTCCAAAGGCAGCCGCGAACATATCCTGGCCGTACCGGGAATGTCGATCCGGGCGGGCGGCACTCCCTGGCTCAGCAGGCGGGCAATGGTCACGATCTGCTTTTCGCCGTTGCCGCTTACCAGGATATCGGCACGGGAATCGAGCAGGACGGAGCGCCGGACCTTGTTTTCCTGAAAATCATAATGGGCGAAGCAGCGCAGGCCGGCCTCGACGCCGCCGATGACCACAGGCACTTCGCGGAATACTTCGCGCAGCCGGTTGCAGAATACAGTAAGGGTACGGTCGGGGCGGATCTTGAACTTGATGTCGGGAGGGCGGCCGCTGAAAAAGGCTGCGCCTTCGAATTGGTACAGGTCTTCCTGGCGCCGGCGGCGGTTGGCGGTATAGTTCAGCACCACCGAATCGAGCGGGCCCGAGACCACGGCAAAAAAAAGCCGCGGCCGGCCCAGCGCCGCAAATGACTCCCTTTCCTGCCAGAACGGCGTTTCGATCACGCCGACGCTGAACCCGGCCGCTTCCAGGGCCCTTTTCAGGATCCCCTCGGGGAAGGAAGGGTGATCGGCGTAGGGATAAGGCAAAACCAGGATGACGTCAAAAGCAGCCATGAATCAGGGCAGTAACTCGTCTTCCATGACCAGCACAGTCCGGGCAATGATTTGCAGCCGATCATCTTCCGCTGGATTACCCAAAAAGGTCAAAGCCATTTTTTTTTCTTGAAAAAATAGAGCATCAGCGCCGCCACACCGCCCATGATAATCAGCACCAGCGGGTAGCCCCAGCCATGGTCATACCAGCCGTTTGACATAGATGATCTTGTCATCGTTGGCACCGTAAAAATCCTTGAGCACCGTCTCTTCCCTGTAGCCGAAACGCAGATAGAATTTTTGCGTCGGCAGGTATTTTTCCTGGCTCGAGGTTTCCACCCATATGGCGCGGCCTTTGCGGGCCGTGATCAGCGCTTCTGTCTTTTCGAGCAGGATTTTACCTATGCCCTGGTTGCGGCAATCGTCATGTACGGCAATCCAGTAAAGGTCGTAACTGCCTTCGGTGCAGGCGATCTCACCGAAACAACTGTAAGCGACCGTACGATCACCCTGCGCGGCGAACAAGAAAAGGTAGCCGCTTTTCAGCCCCTTTTGCAGCCGCTCGTCCACCAGTTCCACCGCCACATCGATCTCATGGTCATAGAAAAACCCCGTTGACGCTACGATTCCTCTGACCGCGACGGGATCGCCGGGCAGAACATTTTCGCGAAAAACCAACGGTTCGGACTTATTCATGGATTCCTCCGTCATTCAAGAAAAGATTCTATTTCTTACCGGACAGGCAATCATTGACGATCCTTTCCACTGTTTTGCTGAACGACAGATCGTTCCGTTCAGCGGCGGCATGGAAACCTCCGTCCGGAGAGAGGCAGGGATTGGTATTGATCTCCAGCACCCAGGGACGGTTGTTTTTGTCCACCCGGAAGTCGACACGGGCGTAACCGCGCAGGTTGAAAAAATCCCAGCAGCGTCCGGCTATGTTCCGCAACTCAGCAAGAAGAGGCTGATCGGCGGCCGGGAAATCAAAGGTACGCGGGGTGTGGGTGTATTCAAACGAATCCTCCTCCCATTTGGCACGGAAATCGACGATGCGCAATTTGTCGTCAGGGAATTCGATAAATTGGATCTCCGCTGCCGGCAAAAATTCACCGGTCAGCAGGGCCAGGTTGAACTCACGCCCATCGATATAGCTTTCGGCATAGAAACGGCCGTGGCCGCTGCAGTTCTTCTTTTCGAGCAAGGCGCGCAATTCGGCCGCGCCGCCGACCTGGACGATGGAACTTTCGTCGAACCAGTTGGAAGCATGTTCCCAGACCGATTTTAGCAGGTACCTCCCCGCTCCCAGCGAGGTGGGTTCCTGCGCATCCTCCGCCCAAAGCCAGGGTGGTGAAGCGACTCCGGCGGCGGACAGCAGTTTCTTGGCAAGGACTTTGTTGGAGGTAACGAAAACGGCATCCTGGCTGTTGCCGGTATAAGGCAGGCCGAGGTGATCGAGCAGCGCCGGCGCTAAGTGGATCAAGCGGCCGTTGCCTTCCACGGACTCCACCAGGTTGAAGACAAACAATGGATCCATTTTTTTTATGGCGCGGATATTTTTTTCAAAATCCAGGAAAAAGGGCACGGTCACCGGCTCATAGCCCAGTTCGGCCAGGGATTTGGAAACCTCGTCGGCCTGGACGAGAACATCCAGTTCGTCCTTGGGTGAATCTTTCGTGACCTGGTTGTGCAGGATGACCGCTTTTTTCTTTTTCATGGGCGCGCTCTGCCGCTGGCGGCAGTCATGATCCTCTCCATCAGCGCCTGGAAGGGGATGCCTACCAGGCTGCAGATGATCGGCAGGTCGGAATGCTCGGGATGCAAACCGGCCAACGGATTGACCTCTATGAAATTAACGGCACCGTTCCCGTCCATTTTTACATCGACGCGGCCGGCATCGAGGCAACCCAAGCCGCGCCAGGTCCGCAAAGCCACATCCCGGCAAGATGCGGCCGCCGCTTCGGGCGCCAGTGCGTACTGGACCAATTCCTCGCTGTTCTCCTTGTTGACGTATGAATAGGCATTGGCCTCGGCCTCGGGCCGTAAAAAAACTTCTATCACGCCGACGGCTTCGGCCGCGCTGCCGCTGCCGACAATGCCGACGGTGAACTCCCGACCGGGCAGATAGGTCTCCACCAGCACCGGCTGTTTGAATTTTTCCAACAGTTGGCAGCAGACGTCCGCCAACTGTTGGCGGGAATCGATCTTGGACCTGGCATCGATGCCCAACCCCGTACCCTCGGCCAGGGGCTTGGCAAAGAGGGGAAAGGGCAGATCGACGGCGGCGATATCCTCCTTGGCAGCGACCACCGCGAAATCGGGGGTGGCCACGCCCAAAGAACGGACCACACGCTTGGTCAGAGCCTTGTCCAGGGTAAGGGCCAGCACCAGGGGTCCGGAAAAGGTATAAGGGATCTGGTAAGCGTCGAGCAGGGCCGGCACCTGGGCTTCGCGGCCCGACCCGAACATGCCTTCGCAGATATTGAAAACCATATCCCAACGCTCGCCGGCGGCCAGCCGTTGTACCAAACTTTTAACATTGCCAATGCGCCGGGTCGCGTGCCCCATGGCGATGAGCGCTTTTTCAATGGCGGTGATGGTATCGGGACGGTCGAACTCGGCTGTTTGTTCTTCGCTGTACCCGGCCTCCAGGTAATCCTGCCTCAAATCATAGGTTAAACCAATGGTCATGGGTTCCTCTGCGTTTGGATTTCATGCTGATTTTATGCCAGTTGAAAAAAATACGCAAGCGGAAATTTCAGTGGATCGCAGGCTTTTACAAACCCTCTCCCGGCGCCGATCCTTCGCTCTTCTGATCGGGGTAGCGGTATATTTTTTTTTGGTAGTTTCTCAGCAGTATGTTGCCGTCGGCTCGTCCCTGGTAATAATCGGGAAGCAGAGGGATCTTGCCGCCGCCGTTCGGGGCATCGATAACGTAATGGGGAACGGCGTAGCCGCTGGTGTGGCCGTGCAGACCTTCGATTATCTCCAGGCCTTTTTCCACCGAAGTGCGGAAGTGGGAAGATCCGAGGATGGGGTCACACTGGTACATGTAATAAGGACGGACCCTGATCTTGAGCAGTTCATGCATCATTTTTTTCATGACCGGCACCGAGTCGTTGATGTCTTTCAGCAGCACGGTCTGACTGCCCAAGGGGATGCCGGCATCGGCCAGCCGTTCACAAGCCTGGGTGCTTTCCGGAGTGATCTCGTCAGGGTGGGTGAAATGGATACTCATCCACAAGGGACGGAAACGTTTCAATATATTGATCAGCGAATGGGTGATGCGCTGCGGCAGGGTCACAGGCACCTTGGTGCCGATACGGACGAATTCCACGTGTGGAATGCGACTTAAACGGGTCAGCAGGTATTCAAGGCTGTCATCGGGCAAAGTCAGCGGGTCACCGCCGGAGAGCAGGACATCACGCACGGCAGGATTCAGTTCGATGTAGGAAAGGGCCCGGTCCCACTGTTCGCGGTTGAGATGGCGCTTGTTCTGGTCGCCCACCAGACGCGAGCGGGTGCAATAGCGGCAATAGGTCGAACAGAAACCGGTGACCAGTAAAAGCACCCGGTCGGGATAGCGATGCACCAGACCGGGGACGCGGCTGTGGGAGTCTTCACCCAGCGGGTCGGCGGCCTCAGCGCAGGAGATCAGGTGCTCGGCGGTTACCGGCACCACGCTGCGGCGCAGCGGCTGCATGGAGTCGAGGGGATCGAGCAGGCTGGCATAATACGGAGTGACGCGCAGGGGCAGGCTGCCACTCTGCACGGTCATGGCCCGCACTTCATCATCGGACAACTGCAGAATCTGCTGCAGTGCTTTCAAGCTGGTGATACTGTTGCGCAGCTGCCATTCCCAATTATTCCAGTCATCCTTTGTCGCCAATGGAAAAAATTTTCTCAGGAACTGCAGTGAACGGACTCCGATCTTCAGAACTGTTTTATCGGGTTTGGAATTGGGGAACTGTATTAACTCGGGAAAGAGCAACGACGGGGCAAGGTTGTTGCTTTCCTCCAGCAGCGCACTGCTTGGAGGTTCAGCCTCCTCACTGGGAAGTTCAGCTTCCTTCATCGCCATTGCCTGATTGGCTTTTTTCAATTTTATTGCCTCCCATTTTTCATTTAAGAATATAGTGCGTTTTTTAACACGTGTCAATAGAAATAAAAAATAAAAAATATTTTTATTTCATTGAATCAAAACGGCCGCAGAATTTTTTTTGAGCGGTCAGTTTTTCGCAGCGACCGGCAATCCCTCCGCTTCATTTGTTCCTCCTATTCACTTTGTTTGATAAAAATTTTTCATGGCAGCCCTCGTTGAAGTTCAATCGGATTGGATCTCGCCGGTGACCATGAAGATGATCCGTTCGCAGATGTTGGTCACCCGGTCGGCGATGCGTTCCAGGTTGTGGCTCACCCAGATCAGGTAGACGGCGCGGGTAATGGTCTTGGGATCCTCCATCATATAGGTCAGAAGCTCGCGGAAAATCTGATCGTATAAAGCGTCCACTTCATTATCCATTTTAATGATGGCAGCGGCCGCTTCCACATCCTGGGTGATGAAGGCGGTCAGGCTTTTCTGGATCATTTCGCGGGCCTTGTCAGCCATGCGCGGGATATCGATCAGCGGCTTGAGCAGCGGCTTATGATCGTGCCTAACCACGATGATGGCAATGCCTTTGGCGTGGTCGGCCATACGCTCCAGGTTGGTGATCAGGTCGATGAAGGACACGATCTCACGCAGGTCTCCGGCCACGGGCTGCTGGGTGGCGAACAATTGGAGACACTGGTTTTCGATGTTCCAGCGCCGCTGGTTGATCAGGGCATCGTCGGCGATGATGCGTTCGGCTTCGACCTTGTCGACGTTCTTCAGCGCCTGGATAGAGCGGTCAATGGCGGCAATGACCATCTCCCCCATCTGCAGCAATTCCTGTTCCACGTCGTTCATGATGCGATGATAGCGTTCGCGTGTCATAGCTTCCCCCGTGCTCAACCGAAGCGTCCGGTCATGTAATCCTCGGTCTGTTTTTCACGCGGCTTGGTGAAAATCTGTGCTGTTTGCCCGTATTCGATCAGCTGGCCCTCGTAGAGAAAAGCAGTGAAATCGGAGACGCGGGCCGCCTGCTGCATGTTGTGGGTGACGATGATGATCGTGTAGCGGCCGCGCAGCTCGGCGATCAGGTCCTCGATGCGGGCCGTGGCCCTTGGATCCAATGCCGAGGTCGGCTCGTCCATGAGCAGTATTTCGGGATCGACGGCCAGGGCGCGGGCGATGCACAAACGCTGCTGCTGCCCGCCCGACAGGCTCAGGGCGTTATCGCCCAGGCGATCCTTGACCTCCTCCCACAAGCCGGCACGGTGCAGACTGGTTTCGACGATGGATCTCAGCTCCTCATGGTTCCGGGTATCGTGCAGGCGCCGGCCGTAAGCGACGTTGTTGAAGATGGATTTCGGGAACGGGTTCGGCTTTTGGAAGACCATGCCGATGCGCCGGCGCAGGGTAACCACGTCCAGGCGCGGGCTGTAGATATCCTGGCCGTCGAAAAGCAGTTCGCCCGAAGTGCGGCTGCCGGGGATCAAATCGTTCATGCGGTTGATGGAGCGCAGCAGCGTGCTCTTGCCGCAGCCGCTGGGGCCGATGATGGCTGTCACCTGGTAGGAGGGGAAATCGAGCGAAACGTTCTTCACTGCCTGGTTGTCATAGTAAAAAAAGGAAAAATCCTGGCAGGCGACGTGGGCTTTCAGGCCGTTTTCATTCATGATTGCCGGGCCTTGAAGCGACGGGATTGATCGTTGGCTGGATAGTATCATGGAATTAGCCTCTCATTTTTTTGCTGATGCGGGCGCGGATCATGATGGCGGCCAGGTTGAGCAGCAATACCAGCAGCACCAGGGTCAGCACCATGCCGTACTGCACATGGCGGATCTCATCGACCGCCTGGTGCTCGGTGGCCAGGTTGTAGATGTTCCAGGGCAGGGCCGGCGTCGGCTGGCTGAGGGTTTCCCAAATTTTCAAGGGCTGGCCGACGCTGACCGCGGCGGTGAAGATGATGGGCGCGGTCTCTCCGGCCGCCCGCCCCATGCTGATGATGATGCCGGTCAAAATGCCCGGCAGGGCGGCGGGCAGCAGCACGGTCAGCACCATGCGCAGCTGGCTCGCTCCCAGGCTGAGGGCCGCTTCCTTGTAAGTATGGGGCACGGCCTTGAGCGATTCCTCGGCCGAGCGGATGATGGTCGGCAGGATGAGCAGCGCCAGGGTGGCCGAACCGGCCAGTACGCTCTTGGAACGGGAAAGGTGCAGCGTGTTGATGAAGAAGGCCAGGCCGAACAGGCCGAAGACGATGCTGGGCACGCCGGCCAGGGTGCTGATGCAGACCCGCAGCATGCTGACAAGGCGCCCGGCCGCGGCGAATTCGCTCAGGTAGATGGCGGCGATGATGCCGAAGGGAATGGCGAATATCATGGCCCCCAGGGTCAAATAGACGGTACCGAGGATCTCGGGCCAGATGCCGCCGAAAAAATGCGCATCCATCGATATGTCGGTCAGGAAGCGCCAGTAGAAAACAAGGCGCGGCCGCAGCATTTTTCCCAGATTGTTTTTCAAATAGGGAAAAAGCGGCTCCAGGCGGGTTCCGGCAAAGGACTGCTGGCGGGGGATTAGCACTTTTTTGCCCATGCTGCTTTTATCGGAATAATCCCATTGCTCGCTGTACAGGATCTGCTCGAGTTTGATCCGGGCCCGGTCCCAGCGCGTCTGGCCGTATTGCTGGCGCAGCATGACCCCTTCCGGTTCGCCGGGCAGCGGGCCCAGCAATTCGCGCAGCAGGCCTGTCACTTCCTTGAGTTCAGCCCGGAATCCCTGGCGCCTGGCAAACTCCATGCCCCGCATTTCCACTTCGAATTCTTCGAGCATCCGGTACAGCGGCCGCCGTGCCAGGGCAACGGCCTGGATCTCGGCCGCGATTTCTTTTTCGTCGCCGCGGCCGAATTGCTCCAGAACCAACCGGCGGTGCTCGCAGGTGGCGCGGAAGAAAAAAGCGCCCAGGCCGCGGGAAAATATGGGGCCGAGCAGCACCAGCAGCGAAAGAGCCATCAGGATGACGGCCATGATGCTGATGCCGGTCAGCGAGCGGTCGAACAGTTTGCGTGATCCGAGGTTCATGCTATTTCAATCCTCCCAGCTTGCGCTGCTGGCGGCGCAGGATCCACTCGCTGGCCAGGTTGGCGGCGAACGAGGTCAGCAGCAGGCACAGGGCCAGGGCGAACAGCACATGGTAGCGGCCCGAGCCTAGCACCTGGTCGGCTTCGCCCATGTCGCCGGCGATGGTGGCGGTCAGGGTGCGCACCGGGGTCAGGAAGTTGAACCAGGGGCTGGGGATCTGGGCGGCATTGCCCGAGGCCATCCATACCACCATGGTCTCGCCCACGGCGCGCATTACCCCCAAAATGATGGCGGCGATGATGCCACTGCCAGAGGCGGGGATGATGACCTTGAACAGGGTCTCGGCCCGGGTGGCGCCCAGGGCATAGCTGCCTTCGCGCAGTTCGCGGCCAGCTGCCTGCAGGGAATCCTCGGCCACGCTGATGATGGTGGGCAGGGCCATGATGCCCAGGATGATGGATACGTTCAGGGCATTGGTGCCGCTGGCAATGCGCAGGGTGGTCAGCTTGGCCGAGAGCGCCAGCAGTCCGCGGACCAGGATCACGGCCAGTACGGCGGCGAGGATCAGTCGGGCGGTCAGGGCCACGTCCGCGCGGATGGAGCGCGTGGCCGCATCCGTGACCACGAAAATCAGGAGCAATCCCAGGGGCAGGGCGATCAGCCAGAGCGCGATAGCCAGCAGCGAGCCACCGCGGTTCTGCAGCAGCGGCGCGAAGATCACCAGGGCGAAGAAGCCATAGGCCACGGAAGGAATGGCGGCCAGGATCTCGATGACGGGCTTGACGGTTTGGCGCAGGCGGTAGGGCAGGATATCGCTCAGGGCGATGGCGGCGGCGATGCCCAGGGGCACGGCCACCAGGATGGAGCCGAGAGTGACCAGGCCGCTGCCGACGAGGATGGCCAGGGCGCCGAATTCGGGCGGATGGCCGCTAGGATACCAGGCGGTGCTGGTGAAGAGTTCTCCCGGACCGCGCAGCTTGAAAAAAGGCAATGCGTCGCGGGTGATATAGGCGATGATCAGCAGCACGGTTACCAGCGAAAGGGCCGTGCCCAGCAGCAGGAAACCCTTTAAAATGAGGGCGGTCAGCCGCCGCAGGCGGCTGACCGCATCACTCATGATCAGATTTTGCCGGGAAGTTTTCACTGGCTGCGGCGGAACATCAATAACTGGTGACCGGGATGAATCCGATCTCTTCGATTATGGCCTGCCCTTTCTTGGACAGGTAGAGGGTGACAAAGCGATAGAGGTGAGATCCCATTTTCGGATAATCGTTGGTCACCATGTACAGGGGGCGGGCGATGGGGTAGCTGCCGTTCTTGACCGTTTCCAGACTGGGCATGATGCCGTCGATCGGCAAGGCCTTGACGGTGCTGTCGATGAAGCCGATGCCCACATAGCCGATGGCCGCCGGCGTGCTCTGCACCCGCTGGCGGATGGCACCATTGGAGCCGACGTACTCGCAATTTTTGGCGATCTTGTCGCCTTTCATCACCTTGCCCTCGAAGGTCTCGTAGGTGCCGCTGTTGGTGTCGCGCGAGATGATGACGATGGGGACGTTGGGACCGCCGAGCTGGTTCCAGTTCTTGACCTTGCCGAGATAGATGTCCTTCACCTGGTTCAAGGTCAGTTTGCTGATGGGATTGCCGGGATGGACGATCATGGCGATGCCGTCCAGGGCCACGACGTGAACCACGGGCAGGATCTCGGAGTGCACAGCAGCTTCGAACTCGTTCAGCTTCAGCAGCCGCGACATGGTGGCAACCTGGCAGGACTGGTTGACCAGGCTCTTGGCGCCGTTGCCGGAACCGGATTCCGATACGGTGATGTTGACGCCCGGGTTGAGCTTCATATAGTATTCGGCAAAGGCCTTGGCAATGGGGCCCACGGTGGTGGAGCCGTCGACCACGATCTTGTTGGCTTCGGCGGCGCCCAGGAATCCGGCAGCCAGGGCGATGATGAGCAATGTTTTGAATATTTTCATTTTTCCTCCTTTTTTAAAACTGGTAATAGAACGTGACATTGAAGTAGGTGTCGCTTCCCGGCTTGACTCCCATGTTTTCCTTGTAGGACACCATCTTCAGGTTGGGCATGATCTGGAACTTGGGGTGGATGTTCCAGGCCAGGCCGAGAATGAACAGGTCGGTCTTGTAGCCCTTTTCGATGAGCAGGTAGTCGCCCTGGCCGTGGAGCTGCGGATCGGCGCTCATGTCATAGCGGGCCACGGCTTCAAACTTGTTGCCGAGCTTGATCACGACAAAGGCCGAGAACAGACCGAAATTGGCGTCATCCTTGCCGTCTTCCTGGACGGTCTCGCGGCCGTAGCCTGCGCCCACGCGGCCCCAGTCGCCCTTGTAGCCGGCGAACATTTGATAGACATAGGATTTCTTGACGGCCGACACGGTGCTGATGTCGCCGTTCACCTCGATCAGCAGTTCCGGGGTGACGTTGACGAATAAGCGGGCACCCACCTGCTTGTACTTGTCGGCCTCGCTCTTGTTGCCCGAGTAGTTGCCGTACTGCACGCTGTAGTTGAACTTCTTGGCGGCATCGAAAGCGCCGCTGAGGCAAAGGGCGAAATCGCGCGAGGAACGGACCTTGTACAGGTCGAACGGGGTTTTTTCAAGGTGGCGGTAGCCGTAGAACTTCTCAATGTTGGAGAATGAAAGGCTGTCCTGGATGCCGAGGATCAGCTTGTGCAGGGGGGCGAACTGGTAGGCGATGTAGGCGTCCTTCAGGACGGGAACCAGGGTGGACGCCGAGGTACTGAATTTGCCCGGGCTGTTGAATTCGAGCCGGGCGCGCGCCTTCAGCTTGTCGGAAATGTCGGACTCGTAGGTGATGTAGACGCGGCGCAGCCAGAGGCCGTTCTGGTCTTTCAGGGCCTCATTGTGCTGCTTGAGCACGACGTAGTAGTCGCCGAAAGCATAGGCTGAGATGGCGGCGGGCAGCTTTACAGTGCTCGGAACGAACAGGGCCAGCAGGGTCAAGAGAATCAATCGTTTCATTTTTTCCTCCAGAAAAAATTTTAATTTCCATTCGCATTGTCGTCGGCGATGATTAAGGAGAAATAAATAATTTGTTAATTTTGGGTTAATAAATTTATTTTACTGTTGACAAGAAAATACCTTTCTTTTAAGAGCGTGGCCGGGTGGATGGAAAGAAAAAGGATCAGGCTTCAGGGACCAGAGGCAGAATGATGATGAATTCGGTGCCCTGGTCGGGCTGGCTGAACGCTTCGATGCGGCCGTCATGCAGCAGCACGATGTGCTTGGCGATGGCCAGGCCGAGGCCGGTGCCGCCCTGCTCGCGCGAACGCGAAGGATCGACCACGTAAAAGCGTTCAAAAATTCGCGGCAAGTGCTCGGCGGCAATGCCGGGGCCCGTGTCCTTGACACGGATCTCGATTCCCCTCTCCCGGCCGGCCAGGGACACGGCAATCTTACCCCGTTCGGTATATTTGACGGCGTTGTCCACCAGGTTGATGAACAGCTGTTCCAACCGGAACGGATCACCGAAAAATGCGGGCAAACCGGGGCTGGCGGTCACTTCCAGATGAATATTCTTTGCGCGGCATCGAGCGGCGAAAATCACGGCGACATTTTCGGCCAGCTGCAGCAGGTCGATGCGTTTCTTCTCCAAACGCATCCGCGGTTCTTCCATCTCCGCGAGGGTCAGCAGGTTCTTGACCATGTTCACCATTCGTTCGGTGTGGCGGCTGATGATTTCCAGGTAATTGCGGTTCTGAGTGGAGCCTTCCTCGGCCAACGTTTCGACGAATCCCTTGATCGCGGTCAACGGTGTGCGCAGCTCATGCGACAGGTTGCTGACGAAATCGCGCTTGATCTTTTCCAAGCGCTTGTACTCGCTGACGTCGCTGAAGGTAACGATGAGCGGCCTTTCCTGCGCCAGAGGGCTGACATGAACCAGATAGACGCAGTCGTTGATATCCAGTTCCCCACGGGTATCCTCTCGCTGCTCAAGAGACCGCTTGATCAGGTCGTTCAAGCGTGAATCGCGCAGTATCTCCCAATAAAGACGCCCCTGGCATTCCGGCTGCCGGCAGATCTTTTTAAAGCTTTGGTTGGCTAGAATGATGCGCCCGTCGCGATCCAGCACCAGCAACCCTTCCCCGATAGAAGCCAGGATGGTTTCCAGCTCCAGCTGCTGGCGTTGGACCGACTCCAGCAGCATTTTCTGCTGCTCGACCATGTGGTTGAAGGCATCGGCCAGCTGCCGCAGTTCATCACGGCGGTTGATCCTGACCCGCGGGCTGAAATCGCCCCCGGCAACCTGGTGGGCGGCCCGGGTCAGCCGCTTGATCGGTTCGGTCAAGTATCTGGCGTACAGGAATGCCATTATCAGCGCCAGGGCTAACAGCACGGCCAGCATGGTGTTGATTTTCCTGCGGGTGGGGGCGAACGACCGTTCGATGGCGCTTACGAACTGGCTGAGCCGCAGCACGCCGATGAGCCGGGCGTTGTCACGCATGGGAACGGCCTGGTAGAGCATTTTCCGGCGCAGGGTCGAGCTCTGCCGCGAGAATTCGGCTGGCTTGCCCTGCATGGCCAGGATGAATTCGGGCCGGTCGCCATGGTTCTCCATTCGCCTTGGATCGCCCTGGGAATCGGCCAGCACCCGGCCATCAGGTGCAATCACGGTAATGCGCACGCCAATCTGTTTTCCCTGTTCCTTGACCAGGTTGTCCAGCGATCCGTGATCCGGCGCCGCCAACAGCGGGACGAAATTACGTTGCAGCGATGCGGCTATCTGGCCCAGGCCCTTTTGCACATTGCCCAGATATTGGTTTCTGATGATATTTGCTGTAAACAGAAAAACCAGCAAAACCACCAGCACCATGATCAGCAGGTAGCTGAAGAACGTTTTAAAAAAGATCGATTTCCTCATGGCTCCAGCTTGTAGCCCACGCCGCGCACGCTCTTGATCAAGCGCCCGGCTTCGCCCAGCTTGTCGCGCAGGTTCTTGACGTGCACGTCAATGGTGCGGTCGAGGGAAGCCTTGTCATCGCCCCATACTTTGTCCAGAAGTTGCTCGCGGGAAAAGACCCAACCCGGATTCCGGACCAGCACTTTCAGGATGGCGAACTCGGTCGCTGTGATCTCGAGCTTGCGACCGGCAACCCAGACGGCGTGCTGCCGCTCGTCAATTTCCAGGATATCGCCGATTTTCCATTTGCTGCCGGTTTCGGCGGCAGTGGCTTTCGGGCGGCGCAGGATGGCGTGAACCCGGGCCAGCAGTTCCTTGGGCGAAAACGGTTTGACCATATAATCGTCGGCGCCCAGCTCCAGCCCCAGCACCACATCGGTTTCGTCGCCCTTGGCGGTCAGGATCAGGATCGGAATGGCGGCGGTGCGTTCGTCTTTCTTCAAGCGCTTGCATATCTCCAATCCATCGAGGTCGGGCAGCATCAGGTCGAGGATGAGCAGGTCGGGGATCTCTGCAGTCAGCGCCTTCAGCAAGGGCTCGGCTTTGCTGAACGTCTTGATGCGAAAACCCGCTTTCTGCGCGTGGATGGCAATGAGCTCGAGGATGTCCGCTTCATCGTCAACGGCGAACAGCAACGGCTTCAAGATATTATTGGTTTCAAGCAATTCGCTCTCCGGATTACAACGGTTCGTTCATATTAGCAAAACCAAATAAAGTATTCAACACCGTGGGTCCAGGTGCTATTTTTCATAATTGTGGCGAACGATCTTGCCCTCGATCATGTACACAATGTCCTCGGCGATGTTGGTGGCGTGATCGGCAATGCGCTCCAGGTGGCGGTTGATGCGCATGTACTCGACAACGTAGTCGATTTTCTCCGGCTGGCGGCGAACCTCGTCTTTCACCTGCTGGAAAAGCATCCGCACGGTTTCGTCGATTTCGTCGTCCGAGTCGATGACGGAGTGGGCCATGGAAGCATCCATATTGACCAGCGCATCCAGGCTGCGCTTAAGCATGGCCATGACATTGCTAGCCAGAGTTTTCAGGTCGAAGTTGATCTCAATTTTCGGATAGGCATTGATATTCAGAGAGCGGCCGGCGATGTTGACCGCTTCGTCGCCGATGCGCTCCAGGTCGCTGTTGATCTTGAGCACCGCGATGATGAAACGCAAGTCCATGGCCACCGGCTGGTACAGGGCAAGAATTTTCAAACATTCCTCTTCGACCTCAATTTCGGTTTGATCGATGATCTGATCCGTATCCTTGATCAGTTGGGCCAACTGCGCGTCACGCTGGTCGATGGATTTGACCGCATCGGCCACTCGTTTTTCAACGCTGCCGGCTAGCAGCACGATCTGCTTTTTCAGTTTCTCGATTTCTTTCTGAAGATGAACGGGCATTTGGTACCTCCTGATCAGCCAAAGTGGCCGCTGATATAATTTTCGGTCATGGCCTGTGCCGGCTTGGTGAATATTTTTACGGTTTCGTCAAATTCGATTAATTTGCCAAGGTAAAGAAAACCGGTGCGGTCCGAAGCTCGCCCGGCCTGCTGCATGTTGTGGGTGACGATGACGATGGTATAATCCTTTTTCAATTTTTGCATCAGTTCCTCGATATGCATGGTGGCGAAGGGATCCAGAGCGGAACAGGGTTCGTCCATGAGCAGGATCTGCGGCTTCAAGGGCAGCACCCTGGCGATGCACAAGCGCTGCTGCTGCTCCAGCGACAGCTTCAATGCCGAATGGTGCAGCCGGTCCTTGAGGTCGTCCCAAAGCTGCACGCTGCGCAGGGCCTGTTCAACGATGTCGGCATACTCGTTGGGCCGGGCCAGACGGTGCACGGCCAGGCCAAAAACAATATTCTCATAGACAGAAAGGGGAAAAGGATTGGGACGCTGAAAGACCATGCCGACCTTTTCACGCAATGCCAGCAGGTCGGTAGCCGGAGTTAAAATGTTTTCGCCGCCGATGATGACTTCACCGCTAATGCTCACGCCGTCGATCAGATCGTTCATGCGGTTGAAGACGCGCAACAGGGTGCTCTTGCCGCAGCCGCTGGGTCCAATCAGGGCCGTTACCTGTCTGGCGGGGATGTCCAAGGTGATACCGGTCAAGGCCTGGAAATCGCCGTAAAAAAGGTCCAGGGCGCGGGTTTCTATACTGATCTCGTTCATGTCAGCCAAACTTGCCGGTAATGTAGTCGCTGGTGCGCTGATCGGCCGGCGTGGTGAACATCTTGCCTGTATCGCTCACTTCGATCATATCGCCCATCAGGAAAAAAGCGGTGCGGTCCCCAACCCGGGCCGCCTGGGACACATTGTTGGTCACCAGCACGATGGTGTATTTTTCTTTTAAGATCAGCAGTGTCTCCTCGATCCTGGCCGTGGCAATCGGGTCCAGTCCCGAGGTGGGTTCATCGAAAAGCAATACATCGGGTTGGCCGGCCAGGATCCTGGCCATGCACAGGCGCTGCTGCTGGCCGCCGGAAAGGTTCATGGCCGGGGTGCGCAAACGGTCTTTCACTTCCTCCCAAAGATACGATTCACCCAGGCTTCTTTCCACCGCGTCGTTCAAGCGCTGCGAGTCGCGTATGCCCTGCATGCGCAGGCCATAAACCACGTTTTCAAAAATGGAAATGGGCAGCGGCAGCGGCAGGGCAAATACAATGCCGACTTTGCGGCGCAGGACTTCGATTTCCAGGCCGCGGCGGATGTCGACTCCGTCCAGACTGATCTCTCCCTGGCAGCGGCTGACCGGGACCAGGTCGATCAAGCGGTTCAGGGAATGGAGGAAGGTGGTTTTGCCTGAATTGGCCGGCCCGATGACGGTGAATATTTCATTGGCGCGGATGTCCAGGTCAAGATCGCGCAGGGCGCTGAGCTGGTCGTAGTGAACATGAAAAGCGCGAATGGAGAACTTGGCTGCCGGGGCTACCATTTTTTCTTCCTGCGGAAACGGGAACGGATCAGTATGGCGGCCAGGTTGAGCAGCAGTACCAGCGTCAGCAGCACCAGCGCCGTCCCGTAGCGGACGTTCTCGGCTATACCCGGCACCTGGGTTGATATGACGTACAGGTGGTAAGGCAAAGCCATGGTCTGATCGAAAACCGACTGCGGCAGGCGCGGCAGGTAAAATGCGGCCACGGTGAAAAGTATGGGGGCGGTCTCCCCGGCTACCCGGCCCAGGCCCAGGATCATGCCGGTCAAAATTCCTGGCAAGGCGTGCGGCAGCACCGAATGGCGGATGGTCTGCCAGCGGCTGGCTCCCAGCGACAGGCTGACGGTGCGGAAATGCCGGGGCACGCTTTCCAGGGCTTCGCGCGCAGAGGTGATGATCACCGGCAGGATCATGATGCCCAGGGTCAGCGACCCGGACAGGATCGAGGCACCGAAACCGAAGAAGGTGACAAAAATTCCCAAGCCGAAAAGGCCGTACACCACCGAGGGCACGCCGGCCAGGTTGACGATGGACAACTTGACCAGGCGCGACAGCCAGTTGTCGCTGGAATATTCAACCAGGTAAACTGCGGCCATGACGCCCAGCGGCACGGCAAAGATGATGGCGCCCAGCACCAGGTAGAGGGTGCCCAGGATGGCCGGCAAAATACCGCCGGCGGTCATGCCGTCACGGGGCATGGAAAAAAGGAAATCCCAGCTGATGGCGCTAGCGCCTTTGGCCACAATGATCAGCAGGATGATCAGCACCGGCAGCACCACCAGCAGGGTGGCCAGCAGCAGGACGGCAAAAGCGATCTTCTGGGCCAGGCGCGTGGTCATGGCTAGCGGCGCGAGCGGTGCAGGTAAATATCCGCCACACCATTGATCAGGAAGGTAATGACAAAGAGCACGATACCGATGGCGAACAAAGCGGCGTAGTGCGGCCCTCCCTGCACCGACTCGCCCATCTCGGCGGCGATGGTCGCGGTCAGGGTGCGCACCGGCTGCAGGAAGCTGGTGGGGATGATGGCGGCGTTGCCGGTGACCATCATCACGGCCATGGTCTCGCCGATGACGCGGCCGATGCCCAGCATGACCGCGGCCAGCATGCCCGGGCGGGCGGCACGGGCCACGATGCGCCAGGTGGTCTGCCACTTGGTGGCGCCCATGGCGATGGCCGCCTCGCGGTATTGCCGCGGCACGGCGGTGATGGCGTCCTCGGCGATGGAAACGATGGTGGGCATGGCCATGAAGGCCAGGGTGACCGATCCGGTTAGGGCCGTCAGCCCGGTGGGTATGTTGAATAAGTTTTTAATCCAGGGACCGAGGGTGATCATGCCGATGAAGCCGATGACCACCGACGGAATGGCGGCCAGGAGCTCGATGCCGGCTTTCAGGATTTCCTTGAGCCGACGCGGCGCAATTTCGGCAATATACAAAGCGGCGGCGATGCCGATGGGCACCGAAATGGCAGCCGCACCCAAAGTGACCAGCAGCGAGCCGAGGATCAGCGGCAGGATGCCGAAACGCGGTGGGTCAGAGATCGGATACCAGCTTTTACCGAAAAGGAAATCAAGCACGCTTTCACCGCGAAAAAGTGAGAATCCCTCACGCAGCAAAAACAAAAAAATTAGCATCACAAAGAAAACGGAAAAAATGCCGCTAAGCAAAATGGATTTTTCGATAAACCATTCTTTCAGCTTGTGGACGCGGATGGGCTTCATCTTCTATTAATTGTTTTTTATCGGCACGAAATCGATCTTGACCACGATCTTTTGTCCTTGCGGGCTGAGGACAAAATCGATAAAGCGGGCCACCAGCCCCGAAGGCTTGCCGTGGGTGACCATGATCAGGGGGCGCGAAATGGGATAGGCCTGGCTGACGACATTTTCAATAGTCGGCTGGATGTAGGGGGAAGCAGAGTCCATGGCGATGGCCAGGGCCTTCTCACGCGCGGAAATGTAGCCCATGCCGAAATAGCCGATGGCGCCGGGATTCTGGGCCACTTCGTCGGCGATGGCCTGGGAGCTGGGCAGCATTAAAGCGCTGGCGGCGAATTCCACCTGGTTTTCCTTGCCGCGACGCAGCACGTGTTCCTTGAAATAGACGTGGGTACCGGAGTTGACTTCGCGCGACAGGACCACGATAGGCAGGTCGCTGCCGCCCACTTCCTTCCAATTGCTGACGGAACCGGAAAAGATCGCGGCCAGCTGGTCCAAGGTCAGTTGCGAAAGCGGGTTGGCGGGATGGACCACCACAGCCAGCCCGTCCAAAGCCACGATGATCTGCTTGGGCTCAAAGCCCTTCTGCTTGGCCAGGGCGATTTCTTCGGGCTTGAGCTCGCGCGAAAGTTCGGCGATGTCGCAGGTGTTGGAAAGCAGGGAAGCGATGCCCGTGCCCGAGCCGCCGCCGGTGACGGCCACCGAGACCTTGGGGTCGGCCTGCATGAACGCTTCGGCCCAGGCTTGGCCCAGGTTGACCATGGTGTCCGAGCCTTTGATCTGAATGGCACTGTCCTTCTTGTTTGGCCGGCCGCAGCCGGAGAATCCAAGAATCATCGCCAGGCAGACGACCATTCCTGAAAATATCCGATTTTTTTGTGCCACTTTTTTCTCCTTATAATTAAAATGATTGTGGAAATTGTTTTGGAGAATATATAGGTTTCATTTTACCAATTTTCGAGTTGTTGTCAACCCCGGAATCGAATTCGATCAAAGAGCATTTTGACCAGGGTCTGCACACCTTCGACCGTATTGGCACTGATCTGGTCGAAGAGTTCATAAAAAATTTCGTTTTTCGGAACCAGGGACTTGAACATGTTTCACACCTCTTCCATCCGCTTGGATTGGCTGGGAAGCCAAAGTGAAACGCAATGGTAACATAGCCCAGTACGAATGTCAAAAAGGTTCGATGTTCGAAGTTCGAGGTTCGAGGTTGAAGAGATCGGCGGACGGCAAACGGCGCACGGCAAACGGCTGAAAAAGAAATTGAAGGGACTAAGGCTGGGTTTTGATGTTATTTTCTTCGCCGTAAACCGTATGCCTTACACCTTATACCGAGTCTTTATCCAGGTATTTTTTCACTTGCGGGAAAAACTTTTGGTTGGCGGCGGGATTGGCAAAGCAGATCATTCCTTGGCGGTCGGTGAGGAACACGGCTTCGCGAGCGGTCAGGATGGCGGACCGCAGTAGGCGGGGCAAGGAGGAGGAATTCTTTTTTTCAATACATCCGCCTTTGTCTTTGGCAGCTGATATGCTGTCTCTTTTTATTTTCATGACTTCTTGCTTTGTTTTAGCGTCGTTTCAGTTGCTTTTCGATGTCGGCCTGGGTCAGGGTGACGATGATCGGACGGCGGTGCGGACAAAAATAGGGATGGGCGCAGGCAAAAAGGTCCCGGACCAAAGCCTGCTGCTGTTCAGGCTGCAAGCGTTGGTTAACCTTGACGGCTTCGTGGCAGGCCAGGGCGGCAAGCCAACGTTCATCATCGTTCAATTCAGCGGACGACCTGTCCCCAGCAGGGGATTCGCGCAGGGCGGCGCGCAGGGAATCGCGGATGCCTGCTTCGCTTAAAAATTGCGGGAATGCCTTGATCTCAATGGCCGAGCCGCTCAAGAGACGGATGTCAAAACCGGCTTTTTTAAAAAAAATCATTTTGCTTTTTTCATCGAGGGCCGACCGTTCCGCCGGAGACAATTCCAGCAGCAGGGGGAACAGGGCTTGAGCCGAAGCGGCGTTGCCGGAATTGTAGCCGGCCTGCAAGCGCTCGAACAGTACTCTTTCCCGGGCGTTGTGCTGGTCGATGATCAGCAGTTCGCCGTTTTTTTCGACCACGATATAAGAATTAAGGTATTGGCCCAGAACGCAAAAATCATCCCCGGAATCAAGCGCTGCCCGGACAAACAACGCGGGCGTTTCTGCGGCGGTCGCATCGCTTCCGGGGACCGGGCCGGCAAAAGCCGCAGGCTGAGAAAATTCGTTGAACGCAACGGCCTGCGGGCGCGGCTGCCTCCCCAGGGTGGCGTCGATGGCCTGCTGCAGGAACTGGTAGACGCGCTGGCTGTCCAGGAAGCGTATCTCCAGCTTCATGGGATGGATGTTGACATCGATCTGGCTGGGAGGAACATTAAAATGGAGCACCCCGACCGGACTACGCGTTTTCTCCAAGTAGGGTTGATAGGTGTTGTTGAAAGCGGCCAGCAAGGTTTTTTCTTTGACCGGCCGGCCGTTGACCATGAAAAACTGGCGTCCTTTGCCGCTGACGCCGGTTTGGGCCGCCGAAATGAAACCATTGAGTGAGAAGTGGCCGGAGGCAAAATCCACGGGCCGCAAATCGTCCAAAAACTCTTTGCCGAAGACCTGATAGATGCGTTCAGAGAGGTTCGCGGCCGCGGGGTAAGAAAATACCACCCTGCCGTTGTGCTGCAAGGAGAAGGCGATGGTGGGACGGGCCAGGGCCGCATTTTCCAGAAAAGCGGCAACCGGCCGCATCTCCCCCTGGTCGCTTTTCATGAACTTGCGGCGCACCGGGAAATTGGCGAACAGCTGCTGCACCGTCACGGCACTGCCGCGGCGACAGGAGACCTGTTTTTTCTCCAGCATCCTGCCGCCGCGGAAACGGCAGTGCCAGCCGCGGCCCTCATTGTTGTCGGCTGTGTCCAGGTCGATATCGGCCACTTCCAGGATGGAGGGCAGGGCCTCGCCGCGAAAGCCCAGGGTCAGCAAGCGGTCCAGGTCTTCCAGTTCCACCAGCTTGGAAGTGCTGTGGCGCTGGAAAGCAATCTCGATGTCGGCTGCGCCAAAGCCGCCACCGTTGTCCTCGACGCGAATCATTTCCTTGCCGCCGGACAGCATGGCGACGGCGATCTCGCTGGCACCGGCATCAATGGCGTTTTCCACCAGTTCCTTGACCACGGAAAACGGGCGTTCGATCACCTCGCCGGCGGCGATCTTGCGGAACACGCTTTCAGCTAAAACCTGAATTCTGGCCACGGCTACTCCCATAGCCGGCTCACCGACCGGCAGTCTGGAAAAAATATCACAAAGCCGCTTATTTTGCAATTCGAAACACACAACCCTTACCCGAGGGATATGCAGGCAGGAGCGAGAGACGGCAATAACAAAACCGTTGATACACGACATATGGATCCCCCCGCCTGCGGCACCCCCCTTAATAAAAGGGGTTGGAAGCAATCGCTTTAACAGAAATCACTCAACTTCTCTCACCTTTCAAATTCCCCCCTTACTGAAGGGGGGACAAGGGGGGATTCCAAGTTCGGCAAATCCGCGAATGATTGACAAGTGTCCGGCGAAAAAATATAATCATGCCGTGGAATCCGGGATACTAAAGATCTGCAAATACGGCGAAGACGTGCTAAAAGTGAAGGCGCGGGAAATCCGCGACATCGACCGGCACATCACCGACCTGGCCGCGGCCATGGTAAAAACCATGCACCAAGCCCCGGGGATCGGCCTGGCCGCGCCCCAGGTGAGCGAATCCGTTCAGCTGCTCACCCTGGATCTCTCGGTCGGGGAAAATCCGGAAGAGTTATTGATCATCATCAACCCGCAGATCATCGAAGCCGATGGCTATGAGATAAGCGAGGAGGGTTGCCTGTCGGTTCCCGGCTATTCTCTGCCCATCAAGCGCAGCGCCCGAATTTTTCTGCAGGCTACCTTGCTTGACGGCCAAGAACTGCGCGCCGAATTCGACGGCCTGAAGGCCCGGGTGCTGCAGCACGAGATCGACCACCTCAACGGCATGCTGATCGTGGACCGCTTATCCAGTTTGAAACGCACCCTGGTCAAAAAAGAGATCAGCCAAAAGAGAAAAAGTGGCCAATGGTGAGTTGTTTTTTTTCGGAACCGCGGCCATCGGCCTGCCCATCCTCAAAGAGCTGAACAGAAATTTCAACCTGAAACTGATCATCACCCAGCCGGATACTCGCGGCGGACGCAACCGCCAGTTGCTCGTCCCTGCGGTCAAGCAGTTCGCCATGGAGAACCGCCTGCCCTACATTCAGCCGCCCGACCTGCGCGAGCCGGAGCTGGAATTGGCCATGCGCCGCATCGATCCGGCCATCGCCGTTGTCGTGGCCTACGGCCAGTTCATTCCCAGAGCCGTCTATTCCCTGCCCCGCTACAGGACGATCAATGTCCATTTTTCTCTGCTTCCTGCCTACCGCGGGGCCGCTCCGGTGCAGCGCGCCCTTGAAAACGGGGAGAGCCGCAGCGGCATTACCATTTTTGAGATCAGCAGCCGCATGGATGCCGGTCCGGTCTGGGCACAGGAAGAGATCGCCATCCGTCCCGATGACACCACCTCCTCCTATCAGCTGCGCCTGGGTGAAAGGGCCGCTCCCTTCCTGTTGCAAACATTGAACCAGATTTTTTCGGGCAAGATCCGCAAGCATCCCCAGGACGATTCCCTGGCTACCTTGGCACCGGCGGTCAAAAAAAGCGAAGGTCAAGTTGATTGGCGGCTGCCGGCCCAACGCCTTTACGACCGGCTGCGAGCTTTCACACCTTGGCCCGGGTTGTTTTTCAGCCTGGAAAAGCGGCAGATTAAAATCCTGAACGCCAGAGTGTCCGGCAAAGAACACCACGGCCAGGCAGGCCAAATACTGGCCTTGGACGCCCAAGGCCTGCTGGTCGGTTGCGGTTTAAAAACGGTCCTGGAAATTACCGATATTCAACCCGAAGGCAAAAAGGCCATGAGCCCCTGGCAGTTTTCCCTGGGCAACCGCTTCCCTGAGCTGTTATCGTGAATTTCATCAGCCCGGCCGCCAGCGTCCTGTGTGATTATTTTACCGACCCGCAAACCAATCTGCGCCTGTTGTTGACAAGATTTTTGGAGCATTATTCCGGCAGCGACAAAAATGCGCTGACACGCACGGTATACGGGGTCGTGCGCAAGGACATAGTCCTGGAACATGTTATCGGCCTTTTTCTAAAAAATAAAAACCAGGCGCCGGCTACAGCCACGCATGTATTTTTAAAAATCGCTGTTTTCCTGCTGTTGTATTCCGATTCCTATCCCGAATACGCGGTGGTCAACGAAGTAGTGAATGCCGTGGCCAAGAAGGAGAAGCCTTTTGTCAACGCCGTATTGCGCCAACTGCTGCGCCGCAAGCAGGAGATCAAAAACACCATCAACCGCAGCGAAAACCCGAGCTTGAAATTCTCCATCTCGGCACAGCTGCTCACCAGCCTGCAGCAGGTGTCGGCCGCCACGGAAGCGGACCTGGAATACCTGGACCGCGAACCCGCTTTTCACCTGCGTTTCAACCCTAAGCAGATGACAATGGACCAGGCGCGCCAGGCCCTGAACACCGTAGGCATCCCCTACCGTGAATTGCAGCAGCTGGACTGTTTCGAAACCACGGCCGCCGGCCAGGTACTGGAAAACCCGGAACAATTGGGCGGATTTTACATCCAGAATAGCGGTTCCCAGGCCGTAGCCCTGCTGGCGGCCGCTACTGCCGAAAAAACCGTCTGCGACGTGGCCGCAGCCCCGGGAGGCAAATCACTGACCTTGGCCTGCTTGCGACCCGATGTAAAAATATGGGCCAGCGATGTCAGCCCGCAGCGGCTGCGCCTGCTCGAGCAAAACATCCGCCGTTTGCACCTGAACACGATTTTCCCTTTCGTTGCCGATATCTTCAAGTATCCGCAAGGCCGGGAGGCAGCCGACTTGGTCATCCTCGATGCCCCTTGCACCTCGAGCGGCACCTTGCGCAAAAATCCCGATTTAAAAAGCAAGATCAGCAAAGAAATGATCGAAAAAAATGCCCGCCAGCAACGTCTCATGCTGGCCAGCCTGGTCGAACGCTTCCCGCACGCCCGTTGGTTGTATGCCGTTTGCTCATTTATCCATGAAGAGAGCGAGGCGGTGGTAGAAAAAGTTGCCGCCAGCCGCGGCCTGCAGGCGGTGGCCATTCAGCCGCTGCTGGAAAAATACCACTACCGGGTGAAGAAGACGAAATTCGGCTGTTATCTCCTGCCTTCTGAACTGAACAACGACTTGTTCTATATCTCGCTATTGGAAAAAGGTAAGTGAACTTCGTGATGCGTAATTCGTGAGTCGTAACTCGGAAGAAAAAGATTTTGTAAATATTTCTTGAAAATACTTTGTCGAATCACGAATCACGACTTACGAATTACGAACTCAGCTCCACAGCACCAGATTCATCTGGTTGGGATCGCTCAGCAGCGCATGAAAAGGCGTAACGCGCAGCTTGAAACCGAAGCTGCCGGTGCGGGTGCAGGGGATGACGCCGCTGAAGCGGAAGCGGCTCTCCTCGATCTTTTCAACATCGCCCAGAGAGACCAAGGCGGAATTCTGTAAAATGTCTTCGCCGACGATGGTGCCGTAATATACATCGACCCGTATTTCCCCGGGTTGGACCTTGCCTAAAAAAAGGTCGGCTTGCACACGGAATTGCTCGCCGCTCTTGTAGGTGCGGTTGGTGTCGGCCTGAACGTTCTCGACGCGCACGGCCGGGAATTCGTTCTTCATCCTGCCCTTCCACTTGACCAGTTCACGGCAGGCGGCGAAACCATCGGCGCTCAGCTTGGCGTAGTTGTCCGCAGCGTTTTTATAGAATTTGTTGAAATATTCCTTGACCATGCGATTGGTATTGTAGCGCGAGGCGATGGTGACCAGGGAATGCTTCATCATGCGGATCCATTCGCGCGGTAGGCCATCGGCGCCCCTTTCGTAAAACAGGGGAATGATATCTTTTTCAAGAATGGAATAAATAGCCTTGCTTTCGACCTCGTCCTGGTATTCCTTGTCGGTGTAGGCTTCGCGGTTGCCGATGGCCCAACCGTTCTTCAAGTCATAGGCCTCGTCCCACCAGCCGTCTAAAACACTGAAATTCAAGACTCCGTTGCAGGCGGCCTTCATGCCCGAAGTGCCGCAGGCCTCAAACGGCCGCAGCGGCGTATTCAACCAAATATCAACACCAGAAACCAGGTAGCGGGCCACGTTGATGTCATAGTCTTCAACAAAAGCGATCTTGCCGCGCAGGTGCTCTGTCGACATGAAAGAAATGATATCCTTGATCAGTTCCTTGCCGGCCTGGTCCTGGGGATGGGCCTTGCCGGCGAAGATCAGCTGCACGGGCCGTGCCGGATTATTCAGTATTTTAAGCAACCGCTCCCGATCTTTGAAGATAAGGTAAGCGCGTTTGTAGGTTGCGAAGCGGCGGGCGAAACCGATGGTCAGGGCCACCGGATTCAAGGCTTCCTGCGATTCACTGACCAGCAGGTTTGAGGCACCCTTGGCAATCAGTTGTTTTTGCAATCGCTGGCGAGTGAAGGCGATCAGGCGCCGGCGACGGATCTCATGCACGTTCCAGAGTTCGGGATCGGGGATATTCAGCACCTTTTCCCAAGCATCGCGGTAATCCTGTTTTTCGCGCCACTTGCCGCCCAGATACCTTTCGAACAGGTCGTTCATTTCAAAAGAAACCCAGGAGGGAATGTGGATGCCGTTGGTAATCGACTGAATGGGAACATGCTCCAACGGCACGGTCGGCCAGAGATTTTTCAGGATATCTTTGGCCACTTGGGCGTGCAGGGTGGAAACGCCGTTGACAAAGGCAGAATTTTTCACGGCGGCCACGGTCATGGAAAAATTTTCCTGCTGGTTGTCACGATCAACCCGGCCGAAGGCCAAAAATTCGTTCAAGGGAATGTTGAATTCCTTTAGGTAGTTTCCGAAATAGTTTTTCAACAGTTCGGGGCTGAAGACATCATGGGCGGCCTGGACATTGGTATGGGTGGTGAACACACTCGACTGGCGCACCAGTTCCATGGCCTCGGTGAAGCTGAGGCCGTCGTTTTTCATCAAGGTTCTGGCCCGCTCGAAAGGCGTGAAAGCGGAATGGCCCTCGTTCATGTGCACGGCGGTGACCTGGATGCCGAGGGCTGCCAACATCTTCACACCACCGATGCCCAGGATGATCTCCTGCTGCAGGCGGATTTCGGGCCCGCCCCCGTAAAGCTGGGAAGTCAAGCGCCGGTCGTAGTCACTGTTCTTGTCAATATTGGAATCAAGCATATGGATGGAAACCCTTCCCACCCTTATCTGCCAGACCTTGACATAAACCTTGCGACCGGGAAAATCCAGCTCGATTTCCAAAGGCAGTCCGTCCGGCTTTTTCACTTCCTGGACCTGCATATTGTGGAAATCGTTGACCTGGTAAAAATCCTGCTGCCAGCCGTCCATATTCAAGTATTGCTGAAAATAGCCCAATTGGTAGAGCAATCCGACGCCGTGGAAATTCAGGTTTAAGTCGCTGGCCGCTTTGACATGGTCGCCGGAAAGGACCCCCAGTCCTCCGGAATAAATGGGCAGGGTATCGCTCAGACCGTATTCTGCGGAAAAGTAGGCAATGCTGACATGCTGGGTATGGTTGATGCTGCGTAACAGGTGCAGGTACTGGTCCAGCTGCTCGCTTACCCGCTGCAGCTCACTCAAAAACCCTTCATCATGGGCCAGTTCATCAAGCTTTTCCTGGCTGATTTCACCCAGCATGCGGATCGGGTTGTGCTGGTTTTTTTCCCACAAATCAGCGTCCATTGTTATGAAAAGTTTGATGGCTTCAGGATTCCAGGTCAGCCACAGGTTGGAGGCGATAACCAGCAGCGGCTTCAGTTTTTCCGGCAGATCGGGAACTACTTTGAATTTTTTAAAAATTCCCATGGCTTATACTCCTGAAAAATTTAGTGGAAATGCTTGGTTCAAAGCAAAGCGAGGATACTGTCTTTTTTTAAATTCAGGTAATAATTCAATTTCCCGGAAATCAAATTCGGTCCGGAAAAAAAAAGCAGGAAATAACTGCTGTTCAATGAATGAACCATGATCTTGAATTTTCCGGAAATATATTCGATATGGAAATCGGCATGGGTCACTTCCAGGTTGTCCAGTTTCCCGACCACTTCGGCCAGCTCGGCGCCGAGCAGGTCCATGTTGGCGTCGGGAGGCAGGTACACCGCTTTTTCCAATTCCAGCCCGTCCTTACCCCAAATCCCTATCAGGTAAATTTCCGGATTGCGGGCCTGTATGTCATTAAAAATCGTTCTAAACAATTTGGCTTCCCCTTTGTTGGAGCAGTTGCAAAAACCTCTGCAGTTGTTCGATGACCTGGTTGCTTTTTTCGGTACGCAGCAGCAGCAGTATGGCCTTGATCTTCATGAAAAAGTCGGTGCGACCGGTTTTTTCAAACAGATTCTTGTAAATGGCCAGAGATTCACGGAAAAGACCCTGCTTGAAATACAGTTCGGCGGCGCTTTCCGTTTCAAAAGTCTTTTCCTCACCTGGCCGCGGTGATCCCTTTTCATCCGTCAGCACTGTTGGTCCGCTTTCGCCCTCAAAAGTGATCTGGGGCGGCGAGGAGAGTTTCCGGGACATGCTGTATTCCTGAGACAATTCTACTTTGGTATCGGCTAATTTGGCGGTCATACCGGCCTCGAGCAGCCCCTGGAGCTGCTTGACCCGCTCCTGGGCAACCGTGTTGAATGAATCCAAAAAAAGCAGTTTCTTGTAATAAAGCAGGCTCTCGGGATGTTTTTGCTGCTGAAAATTCAAGTCAGCCAGTTCTTTCAGGACCATGATATTATCGCCGAACATGCCATGCATTTCACGCAGCAGCAGCATGGCTTCCTCGCTTTTTTCCAAGGCGCGTAGAAATTTAAATTTGAGGAACCGCAATTGAAAGGAAACCGGAAACTGTTTGATCACCGCATCAGCCTGGGCCAGGCCGTCGATGAACTTATTTTGCTGAAACAAGTCTTCCAACTGTGCCAGTTGCTCCCTTTCATTCTGAAAATTGGCCAATTTTACCTCTTTTCCATGTAAACCATATCAGTTTTTTGTATCATATCTGACAGCAAAATGCAACTTGGGTACCGGCGAACCGATCCCCTATCAAAAATCGGACATAGCGCGCCCAGGGCCGGTGGCAAGGACCTGTCGGGCTGGGTTATTTCGTCGTCCCGGCCGCGGCGCCGCCGGAATTGTACATGGCAATCGCTATATAATCCTGGGGGACGTTGCCCACATGGCTGCTGCTGCCCCGATAGGCACGGTCGTCGACCTGCATCAGCGCGTGGATGTACATGCCGCCGGAGTGGTATTCAACCGGGCTGAAGAAGGTAACGCTGACCTCGCCGTTGGCGTTGGTCACCTTCTTGATGGTCACGTCACTGTTTTCGAAATAGCCCCAATCAATCTGCCGGTGAGAAGTACTATCGGCCAATTGCTCGAAGAAGATCGTTTCGCCGGGAAGCGGGTTGCCCTTGGAATCGGTAACGCGGACGTAGATCATGCTGGTATGGATGTTGCCGTCAATGAAGAACACGGCTGGGTCGGCCGAACCCTCGAGCAGCACATAAAAGCCGACCGGGCTGTCCCAGTCCGGATCGTCGATAGCGCTGCGCTTGCATGAAGAAACGGACAGGACCAAGCTGATTAAAAGCAAAAGAAAAAGTGTCTTTTTCATGTTATTTTCCTCTCATTTCCCAAAGACTGCTGTAGCGGGGGGCGTAGGTTCTGGTTCGGGGTCGGCGAAATTGGCACACCAGACGCTGAGATAACCGCTCACCGGCGCCACCCGGTGCCCGCCAAGATCCTTGCCGTGGATGGTCACTATGGCCACCAGCTGCAGGACGATTCCCTGGCTGGGGACCTCGCGCAGGGCCAGCAGGGGCGCTTCCAGTTTGGCCACATGGCGGATCAATATAAACGGAATCTCTGCAACTTCATCCACCTCCACCAGCCAGTTCATGGGCTGAGTGAAGCGGTAGGGCACATCAACCCCCTCCACGTTGCGGCCATCGGTGCGCCGGAACTCGACGTCGATCTGGTCGACGATGACATTGTTGTAATAGGACACATCGGTATCTGTAAGGGGATTGTATATCAGTGCCGAAACCTCTGCCACACCGTTGTCGTTGATGATGCTGCCGGCGCTGTCGACATCGGAAAAGACCGTGGTGGATCCTTCATTCCCCTGCAGGTCGGTGCCGGTCAGCGAATTGATCACCAGGAAACTTGAGGATGTGCTGTCATTTTCCTTGGCGACGCAGCTGACCAACAATAACGCCACTATGATCAAACCAAAAATTTTCATTTTCATTTTTCCCTCCTATTTAATTATACGCGGAGTAATGAAGATCATCAGTTCTTGCTGCGACCCCGCTTTGCGCGAATTGCGGAACAATGATCCCAGCAGGGGGATCTTGCTTAAAAACGGCACACCGTCGTTGCTGGAGGATTGGCTGATCCTGTAGAGGCCGCCGATGACGATGGTGCCGCCGTCGTTGACCATGACCGTGGTTTTAGCCGATTCGGTGATGATGGATGGGATGCCCAGGACCTGCTTATCAAAATTGGCAATATCGTTTTTGATATCGATCTGCATGATCACCGAGCCCCTGGCCGTGATCTGCGGCGTCACTTTCATCTCCAGGGCGGCGTTGATGTACTGGGTGGTGATGGTGTTGTTCTGGTTGGTCTGGATGGGGATGCGCTCGCCCTGGGAGATCTCGGCCGGCATGTTGTTCTGGGTGGTAGCCCGCGGCGAGGAAAGTATCCGCGCTTTACCTTTTTTGGTTAGCGCGGTCAAGGCCACGTCCAGGTTGAAGGTGCCGGCGATGTTGCCCAGGGAAATTTTCGGGAAAACCACGCTGTCCGCCGTCGGCAAATTGATGGCGTAGCCGGTGGGGGTGACGGCGCCGCTGACAATGGAATTGGGAAATATCAGGTTGGTCTGGTTGCCGTGCGCGGCATTGGCGATAGCGCTATATCCCCACTGGATGCCGAACGTATCCAGGGAACTGGTAGAAGCTTCTACAATGCGCGCCTCGATCTGCACCTGGAGGTTGGCGGCGTCCAGGGTATCGATCAGCCCATCGATGATCTTGAAGCGATCCGGCAATTCCGAAATGATCAAGGTGTTGGTGCGCTCGTCGATGACCAGCTCGCCGCGCGGGCTCATCTGCTTTTTCAGGATCGCCTGCACGTCCTTGACCTTGGCGTAGCTCAGGGTGCGGGTAGAAACTTCCAGGTTGCCTTCCATTTCGCGCGCATCGCGCAGCTCCTGCCTGCGCTTGGACTCCTGGGCCAGTTTTTCCACCTTGCCAATGCGCAGGATATTGCCCTCCTGGACCATGTCCAGGCCATTGACTTTCAGGATCAGTTCCAGGGCCTGGTCCCAGGGGACCTGCACCAGCTCGCAAGTGAAGCGACCGGTCACATCGGGGTCGATGACCATGTTCAACCCCGTAATTTTGGAGATAAACTTCAGTATATTGCTGATATCAGCATTCTTGAAGGAAAAATCGTAGGGGTCGCCGGAAAACTGCGGCCGGCCTTCATCGACGGTTTTCTTCTGGAAATCGAGGTTTTGAACCTGTACCGGTTCTTCCTGGACCGGGGCGTCATCCTGCAGATTCGCGATCTCGTCCCCGGCCTTGGATTTTTCCGGGCCAAAAAATTCCTTGTCTACGGCCGCGGGCTTGGCTTTGGATTCGGCGGCAGTGGTCAAAAGGATCTTGTTTTGCACTTTTGCCATTGCCGTAGGTTCGGTTTTCAGCACCGCTTGGGCCGGCGTTGAGGAAACGTCCGCAATATCCTGATTCTGAGCCACAACCGGGATCGCCGGGCTCTGCTGCGGGTTATCAAAAAATTCCACCTGCAGCAGGTTGCCCTTGGCCTGCACCGAAAAATGCTTCAGGTAATTCAGATCAAAGACGATGCGGTAGACTTCGGCTGAATTATTGCCGCCGCGGATGGCTTTGACATTCTGCAAATTCACGGTTTTAAGGATCTTCCTGGACTGGGCGTTCTTCAGGTCGATGGCCAGGCGCACCGGCTGCTGTTCGAGCGGGATAACGCGATATTCGGTTTGTTCCGACAAGGCGAATTCGAAGCAAACATGGCCGGGTTGCGCAGAAACCACTTTCACGTCCCGAACACTTACCCGGCCGGAATTCGCAGCAACGGTCCGGACCGCAAGCGGATTCTGGGCGGCTTTTGGCTTTGGCTGCGGGACGACAACGACGCTTTTCTCATTTGCTGTCGCCAACCCCTTGAGTACGGGGAATTCGATATACAACCCGGTCTGGTTGGTGAAGACACGGTAATTGACATCACTTTTCAAAGTGATCTCAACGTCGGTAAAATCAGTGGAATTTTTGATGCTCAGGTCCTGGATCACCGGCGAATCAAAAGTAAGGTAATTGTTTTCCACCTTGAAATCGACATCCTTGATACGCATGACCAGGCGGTTGAGATTGTCTTTCTGGGGATAGAAAATATCGGGGATGGGGAGAATCTTGTCGGTTTGCATGTGCAGTTGCACGAAATCCTCGCCGGGGAAATATTCAATTTTGTTGATAGTCACCTTGGCGTCGAGCCCCAGGCCGCATAATAAAAAGAGAACTATCAACAAAATTCTACTTGTTGCTTTTTTCATTTTATTTCCTCCTCTTCAGGATTTAAGGTCTTTATAAGAATGCGTTCTTTCTGGCCGGCCAGGGCCAAGGTCAGGCTTTTTTTAAAACTGACGGAATTTCTGTCCATGGCCACGACTTCACCATCATAGACCTTGTCGCCGATGCTAACGATATACGGCCTGGTATCAGGACCTTTCAGCAATGCCTTGAAAGACCCTTGCGCAAAGACGATACCCTCGAGTTCCAGTTCATCGATCATCAATCCGGCGATGCCTTCTATGGCCTCACGGTTTTCCTTGACGCTCTTGCCCTGCAGCAGGTTCCAGAAAGGATCGCGGCGGCCTTCTGGATTGTAGACGAACTCTCCGGGCATCACACTGATCTCGGCGGTCTCTTCATCACTCGCCTCGGGAATATCCATGGGTATTCCCTGGGCTTGCACAAATAAGGGAAATAATAAAATTAAGAGAATAAATACGGGTTTCATTTAAAAATCTCCTGGTTTCAGCCCCGCATCCGGATCTGCAGGCCTGCGGGCCGGGGCGCGTTTGGGGACAGCTTTCTTGATTTTGCCGCCTTCGTGATAGATATAGGTTGTGGCGGTAAAATTGGCCTGGATCGTATAATCATAACTCAGGGAACGCAGGGGAGCGATACGCAGCCCGTCGATGGTGAATATTTTTTTAAGGCGCGAAACCTGGTCGAAAAATATGCCCAGGTTGTGATAGTTGCCTTCCAGGCTGATGGCGATCGGCCATTCCAGATAGATTTCACGGTTGGTTTCCTTGCTGAAATTAAAGGATGAGGTTTTCAGGCGGGCATTGGAGGCGATGGCCTGGATCTTGCGCAGGATCTGGCTCACTTCTTTCTTCTCTGGCAGAATACCCTTCAAGTCTTCAAGGATCTTTTCATTGAGTGCTTTTTCTTCCTTCAATTTTTCCAGTTTGCTTTCATTTTTTTCCGCTTTGCGAATTTCCTCCTCGAGTCTTTCGCTTTGAGCGACGATGGATGCGATCTCGTCCTGGGTGGGTGAATAAATGACGAAATAAAAAATACCGAACAGGACGGTGCCGACAATCAGAAAAACCAGCAATTGCCCATACCAAGGTAAATTTTGAATTTCCATTTTAAACCACCTTATTGAGATCAGACTGATGGATAAACTGACATTCGATCCGAAATTCAAAAATATCGATACCGGCTTCCCTTTTTCTTGTAGTCGATTTTAACTGGACATTGGCAAACGAATTCGAATTCTGCAGATTGTTGATCAGATCCGCGATCAGGTTGTTGGAAAGCGCTTTGCCGCTGATGGACACCGCCCCGCCCTTGAAGTCCAAATTGGTCAGCCAAACCCATTCGGGCAGGCTTTTGGACATTTTGTCCATCATGAAAACCGCATCTTTTTGCCGCAGTTTCAGGTCGCTGATGATTTTGATCTTATTGTCCAATTCCAATTTGGTAGTCTCAATTTCAGCCAGCTCCTTCAATACTTTTTCGAGTTCCGCCTTTCTGAGGGTGCGGTCGGCCAACAGTTTTTTTTCAGAAGCCAGTTCGCTGGATTGCAGGAAGTACAGCAAACCGATGCCGCAAACCGTGAGGACAATGGCGCCGATCAGCGCCGGCAGGCTCAACTGGCTCGGCTTTGCCTCTTCGGTAATGCTGATGGTCGTCCCCCCAGCGGCCACCTCTTTTTTTTCCGGTTTTAATAAATTGATTTTGATCATTTCGAATCCCCCACGGCCCTCAGGGCCAGGCCTACGGCAACCGTAAACAACGGCGCCATGTCCTTGATGAAGTTTAGATCAAACTTTTTGTAATTGATGTCGATATTGTTGAAAGGGTTAACCACTTCAACCGGGATATCAAATTCCTGAGAGAAATAATCGGTGATCGCTTCCAGGTTGGCGCTGCCGCCGCAGAGCAGGATGTTGTCGATCCGTCCTTCTGTGGTGTTGGAGCGGTAAAATTCAAACGTCTTTTTGATTTCGTTGCGCAGGTCGTTCAGCACGATGTTGATGATTGGCTTAACGGCGGCGGTGGAGATTCCCTCCACGGCACGGCCTTTTTTGACCGCTTCGGCCTTTTCATACTTGAGATTCAATTCTTTCTGCAGCAGGTCGGTGAACTGGTTGCCGCCGAAAGCGATATCCCGGACAAATACAGGGTGGCCAGCCTTGGAAATGATTACATTGGAGATCGATGCCCCGATATTGATGATAGCCAGGACCTTGTCGCGGTACAGATCATAGTTGAGCAGCACGCTATTCAGGGCAGCGAAAGAATCCAGATCAACGATATTAGCGACCTTGGAGGCACTAGTGATCACGTTGAGATAATCATTCATTTTTTCCTTTCTGACCGCCGACAAAATAACCCCCACTCGGTCAGGAGGGGAGTCGGGAGATTCGATGACCTCATAGTCAATGTTGACTTCATCGGGGGTGAATGGGATGTGCGGTCGGGCTTCCCACAGGATGTGCTCGTGCATTTCGTCGGGATTCAGGCGCTGTACTTCGATCCTCTTGACAATAACCGAACTTCCCGATACGGAAAATGCGATGTGGTTGGTCTTGGCCTTGCTGTCGTAAAATACATGTTGAATGGCCTCGGCCACAGCAGTCGAATCCATGATGCTTCCTTCCACGATGGATTGATAGGGAACAGGTTCATAGCCGATGGAGACAAGTTCATAGCGCGTTTCCGTTCCTTTTCTTTTCGCCTTTAACTCCACCAGTTTCAAAGCAAATGAACCTATGTCAAGTCCAACGATGGGTTTGGATTTTTTAAAACCGAATAGAGACATGGCACTCTCCACTGTATGTAATTTTCATACTGAAATTTTTTTAACATATTGGAAATAAAATGTCAAGTTTTTTTTGTTTTTTTTATAGATTTATCGGGGATATGGAAATGCTGACACCCCGAACATCCAAAACAGGCTTGCCTTATGGAGTTTTTTTTCTGTTAAATGCCTATATTACTTGGTAATTAGAATTTCGTTTTTACAGGGCTTTTTTTGAGTTTTTTGCCTGATTTTCTTTTCCCCAAGCGGCTGAAGGGGATATTCAAGGTTTTTTTCGATATCGGCCAGATTTTCAATATTCACGACCGGGATATCACGTTGCTTGTCCCGGGCGGCGCGTTTGAGCAGACCGGCCAGCACTTTGCCGCTGCCGATCTCGGCGAATCTGGCGACGCCTGGATCAAGGAGCAGTGCCTCCATGGTTTCATGCCACAGGACAGGACGTGAAACCTGCTTTTTTAAACCGGCGCGGGCGTCCGCCCCAATCCTGACCTTTTGCACCTGCCAATTGTTGATGACCGGGAATCTGGGATCGGCAAAAACCACGCGGTCGAGGTCCAGGGCCAATTTCTCCTCCGCCGGTAGCATCAGCTCCGAATGAAAAGGAGCGGAAACCGGCAAAAAGAACGTTTTTACCCCCAGGCGTCGCGCTGCCTCCTCCACTGCCCCTTTTTCACCCGAGATCACAACCTGGCTGGCACTGTTCCAGTTGGCCAGGTTGACAACCCGCCTGACCCCTGCGGGGTCGGCGGGCAGGCCCGCAAGCTCATGGTTCACTTCAGCCACGATCTGGCGGACGTTCTCTATGTCAGCGCCGATCAGAGCGGCCATGGCCCCCATGCCGACCGGTACCGCCTCTTGCATGTATTTGCCCCGTTTGTGAACCAGGGTAAGCGCGTCTTCAAAAGTGAACACGCCGGCGCAAAGCAGGGCCGAATATTCTCCCAGACTGTGCCCGGCCGCCAGCAGCGGTTCCTTTTGCCAAAGTGAATAAAGAATGTAGGAAACCGTGAGCAGGGCCGGCTGGGTATTGCAGGTCAGCTTCAGCTCCTCTTCCGGACCCGTAAAACAAATGCGTGACAAATGATATCCCAGGATCTCATCGGCCTGCCTGAAGGCTTTTTTGGCGAACTCACTTTTCTCGAAAAGGTCCAGCCCCATGCCAACAGCCTGCGAACCCTGGCCGGGAAATAAAAAAACGCTGTCGTTCATTTTTTGTCCTCCTTAGATTCGATCATTTTCAGTTGCAGTCGGCAAAAACCGCCCTGGCCTTTGCTGTTGCGCACCCCTATCCACAATTCGTCGGCAAGCAGCGCCCGGTCCACCTGCCGCAACCGTACGCGGCGGAAAATTTCCTTGATCATGAATCCTTTCCAAAGCGGAACGTCGGGATAAGATTCCCCGCATATCTCCATCTCTTCAGAATTACTGGCGCCAACGCGGAAGTGCAGGCGCAAAGGGGATTTTTGCTGTACCGTGACCTTCGACTTGACAATCTTTTCCAGCAGCACTGTTACCCGGTTCAGGTTGTCGGAAAAATCAAGCCCGTCGCCTGTCCACTCGGCGGGAAACGGGCCGAATTGAGCGCCGGCCTGACCGGGGGTGAAACGGTGGTTAAGCAGTTTTAATAATTCAGCCAGCGTGGGAAAGACCTTGAAATAAATGCCGCTTTGAGCAGGGTGGTATTTGTAGCGCGGTTCCAGGCCGACAGTGAAATTGTTGTAATAGCCATGGCCGTCCCTTTCAAAGGCAAATGCTTCCGGAGCGGTAGCTGTCAGCCGGTGGGGGAATTTTTTTATCACTTTCACCCGCTCGGCAAATTCAGGTTCCTGCTTCTGCCATTGCAGCAAAAGTTGATCGACAAAAATCTTTCCGTCCTCTTCGTCCTGATCGGCGCTGAGCAGGGCCAGGGTTTTACCGGAGTAACCAAGCGTCCTGAGGATGTAAGCTGAGCGGGGAATGCCGGCATAGGTGAAGACGGCGGCGCCGTCTGGCCCCGGGCGAGCCTTGAGGTCGATCGCTGCCGACGCATCATAATAAACGCGGATGGGGATGACCAGCAGCAGGCGCGAAACCGCGCTGCCGCAGATCTGGTACTCCAAGCGATAGGTCAGGTCTTTGTTGGGGAACAGCACCGAAGTCAGCATGAAAAGCGAAATGAGCGGAAAAATTTTTTTCATTTTTTAAAGGCGCGCAGGGTCTCGGCAATCTGCTTGTCACTCAACCCCTCCGGTTCAAAGCCCAGGGATTTCAGCTGCATATAAAGAGAAGCCGCTTTCTCCACGATTTCAATCCGGTCCAGAGCCTGGCTCAGGTTTTTTCCCGAGGCAATGACGCCATGCTTGTCCCAAAGGGCCAGACGGTATTTCTTCAACTTCTCCTTGCTGGCCTTGGCCAGGATTTTGGAGCCGGTAACGGCGTAGGGGATCAACCCGAGCATTTCCGGGACGAACAGACGCGTCTCGTGCTGCAGGCGGAAAATCCTCTCATTGATTTCTTTTTCAGAGTTGAAAATATGGCTCAGAGCGATCAGGCTGAGCGGATGACAATGAACCACGGCCCGTTCGCCGCTGCGGTTCTCCTTGAAAAGAGAATGCAGGCCGGCATGAGTGGCCCACTCGCTGCTCAATTTCTCGGAGCCGTCAATGATCCAAAAACGTCCTTTGTCAATGATTTGGATCAGGCAAAGGCCCTTTTCAGGTTCGGCGGCGATTTCGCGCATACGGCTGCCGCTGGCGGTAACCAGGAAGCAATCGCCGATCAGATCCGTCATGTCCACTGAGGACTCCTGGATTTTGTCAGGATCGGGTCTAAGTTCGTCAAGGGCGGGGGGAGCGGCCAAGCGCAGGGACATGTTGCCGGCACTGGCTTCGGCCCAGCTTTTGATGAACAGGACCTCGGCCACACGGCGGAACTCCCGCGTCTCTTCCAGCAAGGCGATCATCGTTGCTCCTGGCTGCAAGTGTAGCGTTTTTTAAAACAGCAGTCAAGATGGCCGGCGGCTCGACCATTGGTCCGGTGGTAGCGGCCGGACTGGGAATACAAACGATCGATGTCGGTAATGCCATGCTGGCCATGCACTCGATCCGGGAAACGGCCGGCACAGCCGATCACCTGTACATGATCAGGGTCTTTGAAGAATTTTTCCGGGATTGAGAAACTTTCAGCGATAGAAATGAACCAGGACATAATTGGCCCACAGGAAGGGATGGGCCAGCGAGAGGCGGATGTTGTCCTGGAAGGGGATTGTTTTGTCTAAAAGAGCCAGTTTGGCCTTGCGTAAGGCCGCGGCGCAAGCCCCGTCCTGCAGGTATTCCCGGTAGAAAAGCGGCACGATTTGGGAGCTGAATTCATCCACAGGCTTGGGAGGAAACCCGCGGGGTAAATTGGTAAATCCGGCAGTGAATGCTATAATCATGCCAACCTGCCAGAGGAGTGCAGCCCCCATGGTCGAAAAAACAATATTACCCTGCGGCCTGACCGTCATATCTGAAAATTTTCCCGAATTTCCTTCTTTCGCACTCAGCTACTCCCTGAAAAGCGGCTCCCGAGCTGAAAACCACGACAGCAACGGCGTACACCACCTGATCGAGCACATGCTGTTCAAAGGCAGCCGCCGCCATGATCTGAAGCAGATCGCCGACATTTCCGACCGGTTGGGGGGACGGCTGAACGCTTTCACCAGCAAGGAGATCACCCAGTATTATATCAAATCAATCGATGAAAAACTAAACGAATCCTTCGCCCTGCTGTCCGATATCGTGTTCTACTCCACTTTCCCCGAGGATGAGTTCGCCAAGGAAAAAAACGTCATCATTCAGGAAATAAAGGAAGCCGCCGACAATCCGGAAACCAACGCTTTCGAGACGTTTTATGAAAAGATATACGCCGGCAACGCCCTGGGCTATCCGATCGGCGGCAGGGAAAAGCATGTCGCCGGGCTGAACCGCGGCCAGGTCTTCACTTCTTACCGGGAGCATTACGTCCCGGAGAACATGCTGCTATCCGCCGCCGGCAATATCCGCCACAAAGAACTGGTCGCCCTGGCCGGCGATTTTTTCGCAGCGTTTCCGTCCCGCGCCCCGCAGCGATTCAAATTTCCCCGCGCCCGCTTCCGCCCGCGCCGGTTTCATAAAAAAAACAAGACCCTGAACCAGTGCTACGTACTGGCCGCCTTGGATAGCATTTCCCTGGTATCTCACCTGCGCCATCCGATCATGATCATGAACGATATCCTGGGCGGAGGGATGAGCTCAAGGCTCTTTCAAAGCATCAGGGAAGAAAAAGGGTTGGCTTACACCGTCAGCTCTTTCATCGACTCCTACCTGGAATGCGGCGTTCAACTCATTTATGCCGTTATCGAGCCCGATAAGGTCAGCGCCTACCTGAAAGCCGTGCGCGACGAAATCGGACGCTTAAGAAAAAAAGGCATCAGCGACGAAGAGCTGGAGAGGGCCAAGGACCACATTAAGTCATCCATCATCCTCAGCCTGGAAAACAATGTGGCCAAGATGCGTTTCAACACCAGCCAGGAGTTGTATCTCGGCAAGGAACAGAAAGTCGCCGACATCATCTCCGAGATCAATGCTACCAGCAGTAGGGATATCAACGGTTTCTGCGGGAAATATCTTGATCTGGACCAGGCAGCGCTGCTCACCTACGGCCGCTGCCCAAAAAAACCGGACTGGCAGGATTATTGAACCTGGGGCCCAGCCGGTTTTATCAGTTGATGTAACCGAGAGCCTTCAACTCCTGCAGGTTTTTTTCATCCAATTCCCGGTTCCTTTTGAACGGCTGCGGCTTTTTTTTCTTGTACACCGTATAGCGGCTGTCGTGCCTGAAAGTGAGAAGCCTGAGCAAAGGCACCCCATCCATGCGCCGGTCTAAAGGCAGATCCAGAAGATACAGCACGGTCGGCGCGATGTCATAAATGCGGGCCAGCTTGATTTTTCCCGGCTTGATCCCGGGTCCGCGCATGATGATGATCCCGTCCGGGGCTATTTCCGGCCCGACATGGTTGTAGCGGACCGTGTTTTCACGGAAGAAAAAAGAGAAGCCGTGGTCGGAAAGGATGATGAAATAGGCGTCGCGGTATTTCTCGTTATCCAGAAAACGACCGATGGTCCTCTCCAGGTTCTGGTAGACCGGGCAGACGATATCGGCTATTTTGGCATATGCTTGGGTTTCAAGAGCATCGGGGAGTTTGCCGTTCACGAAGGAACGGTCCAGGATCTTCTTGTACGCATCGTCGATAAAAGACATGAAGGCGAAATGCTGGACCACATCGGGCATTTTGAAATAGGCGGCGAAGAGATCGAAGTCTTCGCTGCGGAACAGGTGGTCGGCGACATCGGTCACCAATTTTTCCTGCACAACCCATTCGGGGTAGTTTTTGAAGATGGGCAGGTCCAGGTAGTCTATGCCAGTATCCATTTGTTTATAAAGCTCAGGAAAATCGGGCAGATTCATACTTTTTAAGGCCTGCCAATAATCGGGGACAAGGAATTTTACCAGTTCGGCAGAGCGCTCAGGTGGAAAGACGGTTTGGCTCAGCATGCTTTTCTTTTTATCGCTGCTGCTAATGGCGCTGCTGCGGAAATAATCCGACACATTCACGCCATTGAGCGGCTGGGGCGGATAACTCAGATACCAATTGACCAATACGCTGCGCCGGCGGTTGACGTCAAGCATGTCCCAGAGCAACGGCTCCCGGATATCTCTTGAGGTGAACATGGAGAATTTGCCGCGGGCATCCTTTTCTTTGGAGCGAAAATCGTCGATGCCATGTTTGTCCTGGTTCTTGCCGGTGGCAATGCTGGTCCAGATGATCGGGCTTTTGGAGGGCGTGCTGGTGCGCAAGGTTCCCCAGGCGTATTTCTCTTTTAACTCTTTAAAAAGCGGCAGGCGTCCCTTGGCGACCAGGGGATCGATCAAATTCCAGCAGGCTCCGTCAATTCCCAGGATCACCACGACCGGTCTGTCTTTTTTTACACTAGCGGCTTTCGGCGAACAAGCGGTGAATGCAAAGGGCAAAACCAGGAACAGTAAAATAATTTTTTTTACTTCCATTTTTTATTATAATGCAAAATGTTCAACCCTGTCAATCGCTTGCAATCCCGGTCCAGTCCAAGTATTTTGCGCAGGTTCATTTTGTTGACAATCGGGTAGAAGTGTGCTATAAATTTTGACTTGTCAACGAATGCCGAGATAAGGGTAAAAATGATAATAAACGTCAACAAAATCGCTGATAGGGGCTACGCGCTAAAAGACACCATTGATATCGACAGCACCCATTTGCTCGAGGACGAAAGTTTTTTTCTCGAAGGGATCGAGTACCAGATATTTTTCAAGCGGCAAAACCAGCGCGTCCAGGCCCAGGGTAAGATCAAGACTGCCATCTCATTGGTTTGCGTCCGCTGCCTGGAACAATTCGACTTGAAAATCAATTCCCGTTTCGATATTATCCTTTTCCCCAGTGAAATGGTGGATCAGCGCAGCACCGCCCTGGATGAAGAGGAATTGGAATATATTTTTTACGAAAACAACCAGATCGACCTGGAAAAGATACTGATCGAACAGGTCAATCTGTTCGTTCCCTTCAAACCGGTCTGTAAAGCCGAATGCAAAGGAATCTGCTCCAGCTGCGGCACCAACCTGAACCACAGTTCCTGCCAATGCGAACAGAATAAAAACGAAATAAAATTCTTGTTTGAAAAAGTAAAGAGGTGACAAATGCCACAGCCCAAAAGAAGACATTCCCATTCCAGAAAAAATAAAAGAAGGTCCCACGATGCCCTGAAAGTGGAAGGTTTGTCCATTTGCCCCAAGTGCCATGAACCCAAACTCCCCCACCACCTGTGCGGCAACTGCGGCTATTACCAGGGCAAGCAGATTATCAAAGGCAGCGAAGCCTGATTGAAATGGAACCCGTCAAGATTGCCGTTGACGCCATGGGCGGCGACCACGCTCCTGGCATCGTCATCGAGGGAGTGGTAGATTACATCCGCGAGAACAGCCATGATGACAGTTACCGGATCATCCTTGTCGGCAAGGAAAAAGAGATCCAAAAGGAATTGAAAAAATACAAGAATTTCCGCCGCGACCTCCTGGAGATCGTCGATGCCCTGGAAGAGATCTCCATGAAAGAGCATTTCCTTTCCTATTGGCGGAAACGCGAAGAGACATCGATCAAGAAAGCCATCGACCTGGTGAGAAACGATAAAGCCAAAGCCATGGTTTCGGCCGGCAACACCGGAGCCGTCATGGCCATGGCCAAAACCATTCTGGGCTCCCTGAAAAACATCGACCGCCCGGCCCTGGCCATTATGATCCCCACCCTGAAGGGCAATTCGCTCCTGATCGACGTTGGCGCCAACACCGATTCCAAGCCCCACAACCTGGTGCAGTTCGCCATGATGGGCAAAGTTTATCTGGAAAGCATTTACGGCATCGAAAATCCGCGCATCGCCCTGATGAACATCGGCGAAGAGGAGGTCAAGGGCAACGAATTGACCAAGGCCACCCACAACCTGCTCAAACAGCTGGAAATCAATTTCATCGGCAACGTCGAAGGCCGCGACGTATATATCGGCGAAGCCGATCTGATCGTCACCGACGGCTTCACCGGCAACGTCGCCCTGAAGATTTCCGAAGGCGTGGTGGACGTCATGCTCTCCATGCTAAAAAGAGAGATTATGTCCAATATCTTTTCCAAAATCGGTTTTTTCTTCCTGAAAAAATCGCTGAAACGCATCAAAAAGAAACTCGACTATGCCGAATACGGCGGCGCCCTGCTGCTGGGAGTCAACGGCATTGTCATCATCGGCCACGGCGGCTCCAACGCCAAGGCCATCAAGAACGCTATTTCTCTCAGCTACAAATTCGTTTCTGAAAAAGTTTTGGAAAAAATATCCCAGGAGATCGGTAAAATGAAGAAAACCATAAAGGAGCTGAAATATGTCTGACACGGCTCTGAGCGCGATCATCACCGGCGGGGCCCGCGGCATTGGTAAAGCCATCGCCAGGCGCCTGGCCAAGGAAGGGATGAACATCGTCATTTCCGACATCATGGGCGAGGAAGCCGTCAAAACCGCACGGGAAATCGAAGCGACGGGCGTGCGTACCCTGGCCGTCACCACCGATGTTTCCAAAAGTCATGACGCCGAGGAATTGATCAAACAGACCATGGCCGCCTTCGGCTCAGTCGATATCCTGGTCAACAATGCCGGCATAACCCGCGACAACCTCTCTATCCGTATGGGGGAAAGCGATTGGGACCTGGTCATGAGCATCAACTTAAAGGGGACATTTCTCTGTTCCCAGTTCGCCGCCAAGGAGATGATGAAAAAGCGTTTCGGCCGCATCGTCAACCTGGCCTCGGTCAGCGGCATCCTGGGCACCGCGGGCCAGGCAAATTACGCCGCTTCCAAGGCCGGGATCATCGCCCTGAGCAAATCCATGGCCCGCGAGCTGGGCGGCCGCAACATCACGGTCAACGCCGTGGCTCCGGGTTTTATCCTGACCGAAATGACCAAAAAGCTCCCTGAAAATGTCAAAGAGGCCTATATTACGCAGATCGCACTCAAAAGAGCAGGCACACCGGAAGATGTGGCGGAAGCCGTTTATTTTCTGGCATCTCCTGCCGCTCAATATATAACTGGAACGGTTCTGAACGTATCCGGCGGACTATTGATTTAAAATCCAAGGAGGAAAAAATGAAAAAAGAAGAAATCCTTACCAAAGTCAAAGCTGTTGTAGCCGAGAAGCTGAATGTCGGTGAAGATCAGGTTACCGAAGAGGCCAAGTTCGTCGAAGACCTGGGCGCCGATTCCCTGGACCAGGTGGAATTGATCATGGCCCTGGAAGACGAATTCGAACTCAAAATCCCCGAGGAAGAAGCTGAAAAGCTGACGACCGTGGGATCGGCCGTTGACTACGTCCTGAAAAAAGCCCAGTAAATTCCTTTTATAAACATGAATCTCTTTATCAGCAAAACCATACCTTTGCGAAGGGTAGTCGTTACCGGAATCGGTTTGATCACACCCACGGGAAAAAGCAAGGATGAAAACTGGGACAACATCAGGAACGGGCGCGGCGGCATCGGCAAGATCACCCGTTTCGACGCCAGTCGGCATGCCAGCCAGATCGCCGGAGAAGTCAAGAATTACGACCCCAACCAGTACTTTGACAGGAAGGACCTGAGAAAGTTCGATCCTTTTATCCAGTTCGCCCTGATCGCTTCGGAAGAGGCGGTCAAGGATTCCGGGCTGGACGTGAACGCCATTGATAAAGAGAAGGCGGGCATCTATATCGGCTCGGGCATTGGTGGCATTCATACCATCGAGATCAACAAGGAAATATTGATGCAAAAGGGGCCGGACCGCATCTCTCCCTTCTTCCTGCCGGCTTGTATCGCCAATCTCGCCGCCGGCCAGGTATCCATCAAGTTCGGCTTTAAAGGCCCCAACCTGGCCAACTGCACCGCCTGCGCTACCGGCACCCACGCCATCGGCGACTCGACACGCATCATCCAGCGCGGCGAGGCCGACATCATGATCGCCGGCGGCGCCGAATATCCCATCACCCCGCTGGGCGTGGCCGGCTTCACCGCCATGCGCGCCCTTTCCACGCGCAACGACCAGCCTGAAAAGGCCTCGCGGCCCTTCGACAAGAACCGCGACGGCTTCGTCATCGCCGAGGGGTCTGCGGTACTGGTCCTGGAATCCCTGGAACACGCCCACAACCGGGGGGCCCGAATCTACGCCGAGGTCGTGGGTTACGGCTACACCGGCGACGCCTACCATATGACCGCCCCGGATCCCGAAGCAGACGGCGCCTACCGGGCCATGAAAATGGCGGTGGCCGACGCCCAGATCAAACCCAAAGACATCGTGTACATAAACGCTCACGGCACTTCAACGGAACTTAACGACAAGCTGGAAACCCACGCCATCAAGCGCCTGTTCAGCGATCACGCCGCCAAGCTGGCCATCAGTTCAACCAAATCCATGACCGGGCACATGCTGGGCGCCACGGGCAGCGCCGAAGCCGCCTTCACGACCTTGGCCATTGCCAACTCCTTTATCCCGCCGACCATCAATTATGAAACCCGGGATGAAGAGTGCGACCTGAACTACACCCCCAACCAGGGCCTCAGCCGGGAGATCCCCTACGCCCTGTCCAATTCCTTCGGATTCGGCGGCACCAACGCTTCATTGCTTTTAAAAAAATTCAGCGAATGAGATAAAGAGAGAGGCCCACGGGCCTCTCCTTCATCCTCAAATCAATCACTGGAATCCACAAACACATTTCGGGGGTATTCATGAAAAAAAAGAACCTGACATGGATTTTCCTACTGCTGATCGGCCTGGGTCTGACGGCGGCGTCTTGGGGAGAGGATTTTCCCCCGGAAGCGCCGATCATCGTCATGACCCATCCCACTCTCTTCCAGGTTCAGAACATAGTGGAATTGTACGAAAAAAACATCATGCCGTTGAAATCACTAGTGTTGCTTGGGATCTACCACGAGGATGAATTCGCCAATGGGGAGGAAGCAAAAGCGTACCAGGAAGCCTTCACTTACGTGCAGCAGAATCGGCTCACCTGGGTACAATTCCGAAAAATAACGGGCCGGGTGGACGCCAAGGACCTGTTCCAGGAAAACCTCTGGACTGCTCAATTCAAGGAGATCTTCAACGCGGCCAGCGGCATCCTTTTCACCGGGGGCATGGATATTCCTCCAGCGCTGTATAACCAGGGGATCAGCTTGCTTTCCGAACCCACGACGCCTGCTCGCTCCTTTTACGAGATCTCTTTCCTTTTTCACCTGCTGGGCGGCAGCAAGAACCCGGCCTTCACCCCGTTTTTGGCCGGGCGCAGGGATTTCCCCCTGCTGGCCATCTGCCTGGGGGCCCAAAGCCTGAACGTAGCCGCCGGCGGCAGCCTTATCCAGGACATCCCCAGCGAAGTGTACGGCCAAAAGACGGTGGAAGAGGTCCTGGCAGCAGCGCCCGACCGGATCCATTCGGGAGTCTACCTGGCAAAGCTCTTCCCTAACGATTCGGAACTGATGATGACGTTCCATCGCATCCGCTTGGGTGAGGACAGCGTTTTTGTGCGCAAGATGGGATTTTCAAGCGGCGACCGTCCCTTCGTGGCCACGGCCCACCACCAGGCGATCGCCGAACTGGGTGCAAATTTGCACGTGACCGCCACTTCACTGGACGGAAAAATCGTGGAAGCCGTTGAACACCGCCTTTTTGCCAACGTCCTGGGCATCCAATTTCACCCGGAGCGCCACACCCTATACCGCAAAGGTTTTTTTCAGCGTGAAAAAACCGGTGCGCCGTTGAATTTCAATCCCCTGGATTTTTTGCAGACACACCCGCCGGCACTCGCATTCCATCAAGCCATCTGGAAGTGGTTTGCCGAAGCGGTCAGCGCCAAAAAGCTATGAACGATCATGACACGCCAACCTGACGCGTGACGAGGAAGATAAAAATAATAGACGACATCAAAATCCCCCCTTGTCCCCCCTTGAGGGGGAATCTGGGTCGAATAATCCGTAGCATATGACCATATGCTTAATTTTCAAATCTGTAGTGACAGGTCGCGACCTGTCACTACCAAATCGGGACGAACAGGGCGAATACTTATTCATCCCTACAATGGGTATTTGCTTTCAATATAATCCTTTAGGTGCCTGATCTGGTAATCCTTGTCCTTTAACATGGCCTTGATGATATCTCCGATGGACACCATGCCCACGACCTTGTCCTGTTCATTAACCACCGGGATGTGGCGGATATGGTTCTGGGTCATGGCCCCCATCAGGTCGTTGATGTCGTCTTCGGCCCGGGCCACCAGCAGCTTGGCGCGCGGGGTCATGACGTCGCGGATGGCCAGCCCCTTGACATTGGCCTGGTTGCGGTAGCAGTTGCGCATGATATCTCTTTCGGAAACGATGCCCTGAATGTTTTCCTGGCTGTCGATCACCATCAGGGCACCGATATTTTTTTCATCCATGCTTTGCAAGGCATCACTGACAATAGCGTCAATATGGACCGAAAACACCACGCTGGGCTTGCTTTCGAGAATTTTTTCAACCTTCATCCTAACCTCCTCAGCTTCAATTCATTGCCTTATGCAAAAATATACCGTTTTCGTTAAAAATAATCAAGTCTTTGGCATTTCAAGCACTACGTGATTCGTAATTCGTGATTAGTGATTCGGAAGAAAAGGAATATTCTTCTGGATTTGTCTGATTGCTGTTTCGATTTACGAATTACGTATTACGAATTACTGGCCTTGCTTCCCTATTGACGAAAAAGTTTAAAATGTTACAATGAATCTTAAATTAGCTTGAGGTGATTTCATGCAAAAATACAGTTCGCAGGAATTAATGGATATCGAGCATCATTACAGCGCCAACAACTACCACCCCCTGGAAGTGGTCATCGCCAAAGCCGAAGGCATCTGGGTGGAAGACCCGGAAGGCAAGCGCTACATCGACATGCTGTCGGCCTATTCGGCCGTCAACCAGGGCCACCGCCACCCGGTTATTATTAAGGCCTTGAAAGACCAGGCCGACATTCTGACCCTGACCTCGCGCGCTTTTTTCAACGACCGCTGGCCCCTTTTCGCCAAGAAGCTGTCCGAGTTGACCGGCAAGGAGATGATCCTGCCTATGAACACCGGCGCCGAGGCCGTGGAGACGGCCATCAAAACCATGCGCAAATGGGGCTACCTGGTCAAGAAAGTAGCCGCCGATCAGGCCGAGATCATTGTTTTCGCCGACAACTTTCACGGCCGCACCACCACCATCGTCTCATTTTCCACAGATCCGATTGCCAAAGAAAATTATGGTCCTTTTACCCCTGGTTTTAGGATTGTCCCTTACAACGACCTGAAAGCCGTGGAACAAGCGGTTAATAAAAACACTGTCGGCATCATGGTCGAACCGATCCAGGGCGAAGCCGGCGTAGTCATTCCTGACCTGGGCTTCCTGGCAGGGCTAGGGGCGATCGCCAAGAAGCACAACATCCTGCTGGCCGTGGACGAGATCCAAACCGGCTTCTGCCGCACCGGCAAACTGTTCGCCTACCAGCACGAAGACGTCGATCCCGACATTATCATCATGGGCAAGGCCCTGGGCGGCGGAGTATTCCCGGTCAGCGCCGTGGCTGCCAACCAGGATGTGCTGGGGGTCTTCAAGCCCGGCAGCCACGGATCCACTTTCGGCGGCAACCCTCTGGGCTGCGCCGTGGCCATGGCCTCGATCGACGTGCTGCTGGATGAAAAGTTGGCCGAGCGCGCCACTGAGATGGGCGACTATTTCATGAGCCAATTGAAAGATCTTCAGAAAAAAACGACAAAAATTAAGCTCGTGCGCGGCAAAGGGCTGCTGATCGGCGTGGTCCTGCACGAATCGGCCGGCAAAGCCCGCCAGTACACCACCGCTTTAAAAAACAAGGGCCTGCTCTGCAAGGAGACCCACGACTGGATCATCCGCTTCGCGCCGCCACTGATCATCGGCAAAGCTGATATCGATTCCGCCATGGAGAAGATCAGAGAAGTCCTGGGCTAAATGATCGCCTTTCGCGCCGATCTCGCACCGCAAACCGGCCTACGGCCTCTGCGCCGTTGCACCTGGCTGGCAGCCCTGCTGAAAAAAAACACCCCGGTGCGGATCTACAGTAGCAAAGACAAGAAAACGGCGAAATTTCTGGCTGAACAAAACATTCCTACGCAACTGGGTACAGACCCGGGCGCCATGGATCTGGACGGGATCACGGCTGTCATCTTCGACCTGCCCTATTTTTCCACCCCGGACAGCGCCCTGCTGGAAAAAGCGAAGAAAGCCGGGGTAAAGACCATCCAGATCGTTTGCGCCGGCGGCGAATGCCAGCCGGCCGACGTCCTTTTGCAACCGCTGACTGAAGTGGAAAACCAGGCTGCAGCCGGACAGGTCGTCATTTCCGGCCCGTCATACGCCCTGCTGCATCACAAGTTTCGCCACTTCCACAAAGCCAAGAGAAAATACCGCAAAAACATCAAAAATATTTTCATTAACCTGGGCGACCCGCTCTCCTACCGCGACCTGCGCCACATCGTCGACACCCTGCACCGCCTGCGCTTCAAGATGAAGATCGCGCCGGGATTGAGCCTGAAAAAAGCCGACAAGCGCAACCTGATGAAAATTTATCCCGGCATCCATTTTTGCGGCAAGAGCGAAAGCCCGGCCCGCGCCTATTTCGAAGCCGACCTGGCCCTGGTCCCGGCCGGCGACGAGATTTTGGAAGCCGCCGCCGCGGGCACGCCGGCCTTGTATTTCTGCCAGGAGCCCGGCCAGGAAGTTGCGGCAGGCGCCTGGGCCGATCACCAGACCGGCCTTACATTCGGCAAAATGGAAGCCCTGACCATCGATTCATTCCGGGATATGCTCGCCCCGCTCACCCAGGAGCGCCGCGAGCAGATGGGCGCCGCCGGTAAAGAGCTGGTCGATGGCCTGGGCGTGCAGCGATTTTTGAAAATTTTAAAAGAGCAGGGAATAATTGAATGATCGGTAGTGACAGGTCGCGACCTGTCACTACAAAATTATTTTCCCTGGATTCTCTTCGTCCTGTTCCCAATTCAAAGAATTATTCCTGATGTACTGACAGACTGCATTTGCTTCCTGTTCAAAGCGAATAATCTTTTCATAAAAAGACCGTTGCCAATAAAAATTGAGGAAACCTGCCAGGTGAATGTCTTTGGAAGAAGTCGTTTTAAAAGCCCCGATAATGTCGGATAAGGATTTTATTTTCTCCACTATTGTCTGTAGTGACAGGTCGCGACCTGTCACTACAGAATTTGGAATTATTTTAACCAATCCATGAACATGATTCGGCATAACGACAAAAGCGTCCAATTCTAAATAGCGATATTGATTTCGTAACCATTCCCAACGTGATTCAACGATTTTCCCAAATTCATTAGGTACAACTTTTCCATTCACCACATCGGCTAGGAAACACTCCTTGTTTTTCACGCAGATCGTCACAAAATAGCACCCGGGAGAAGAATAATCCCAACCATGCAGGCGCATATATTTACGTTGATGAATCATTTACATTTTATTTCATTATCCATAGTGACAGGTCGTGTCTTTAATATTCCACAGCATCCGTAGTGACAGGTCGCGACCTGTCACTACCAATTCTGGGACTGCCAATTTTTAGACTACCGATTCTGGGACTCACAATTTCTGAACTACCGATTCTTCGCATGCTTTTCTTTTACTTTGTCATCCATCCTAGGAGTCTCGCCATACCTTCTGCCAACAACCATCTTCTCATCATCAGGTGTGCCATCATCAGAGCCAAACAGAGATGTTGTACCTGGTGCGCTTTGCAATGAGGAGTACACGGTCGCGCTTTGGGATGTGTTGCCGCTAAAACCATTCTGGTATTCTTTCGGAGCGCCATTCTCCAACACCAGCCTATAGTTTTTTCTTCCCTCTGCGTGCATATTGGCTCCGTGAATCAAAGTGCTAAGCTTGACAGAATCACCGTCAACATTGGAGGGTCCCTGCAATAAATCATTTCTCTCTCCGGGGATCATAGCATAAACAAGCGAATCAAAATCAGGGTTTGGTGCTAGGTTTCCTGCGCAGGTAATTCCATCAAATTGATCAGAGTGATTGCTCATTCCGCTTGCCTGCGGACTTGTTTTTATCTGTATCACTCCTTTCTTCGCAGTATATGATCCTGGCCAGGCTCCTGCGTCAACCCAGGTGATGTTCTCTGCCTTCAGAAGCTTATTCTCTGATGAAGCGTATTCCTTGAATGCAGCGACTACTGCGTTCTTGAACGCCCGAGGTATATCATTATCGTAGAACTCAATCACCATTGAGGAATATCCCCATGTGGTGTTATCCGCTCCTATCTGGCTCACCCAGTTGTTCACGTCAACTCTTCCGTTGCCGCTCATCACGTCGCTTCTTGTCTGAGTTCCATAGATACTGGTGCCAGTATATGTTCTTGCGAATATTCCGTTGCCAGTCACTGTTATGTTGCAGTTCACCGGTGCGTTCTGGTTGGTGAAGCCTGCGCTCACTAGGCTTCCGAGTGCTCCTGATGCTCCGTTAGTAGAATATTGGTGGGTTCCTGCCACAGTGCTTCCGTTTTCCGAGTTTGTCGCTGTGAAGTTCTGGATGTTCTCGACTTTCTCGACAGGAGGGGTCGTGGTGCTCTTGCTGCAAGCCCAGTTTCCAGCCAATAACGGCAATGCCAATAAAACCATTGCCAACCTCCTCAATCTCATATTCCCTCCTGAAAAAGGCATTATATAAAATAACGGGGGGAATATATAGGGCTATTTGGAAGAATCCGTATCTGTCAGAATCGGTAGTGACAGGTTGGTTTAGAATCGGTAGTGACAGGTCGCGACCTGTCACTAGTGCTTATTCGTATTTCTTTATAATATCAACACCAGCCCGGTGGCGATGCCGATCATCAGCAATATCGGGATGGCCATGTAGCGGTAGACGTCGAGCAGGGAAGCCCCAAAATACTCGTTGGTCAGCACCAGGCAGAGATGGAGCGGCGAAACCAGGATACCGGCGAAGCCAATGACGTAAATGTACAAAGAAAGATAAAAATAATTGGGCAGATGCTGGATCAGGGGCAGGAGCACCGGGAAGGCGATGGCGATGTAGGCCGTGTTGACCCCGGTCAAAAAAGCCACGGTGAAGGAAACCAGGAAAATGAAAGCCACGACCAGGCCCAAGGAGATATCCATGGTCTTGAGGGTATCGAAAGCCGCCGAGATCTGGATGACGCGCTGAAAGACGATGACGGCGGCAATGACCAGCAGGCTGCGGATCGTGGATTTGCCGAAAACAACGGCGCCGATTTCTTTCAAACCGACTTTTTTCCATATGCTTAAAACCGCGGCGACCAGAAGCAGCGCCCAATGCAGCGGCAGCGGCAGCAATGGCGGAGCTTTCACGAAGAACAGCAGGATGACAGCCAGGATCGGCCAGGTTCCGGAAAAGAAGTCGCGCGCCGTGGCCTGGATGCCGTTGCTCATACCCGGATATTCCCGTTCAATGCCGTGGCGGCGGAAATACCAGAAGGAAACGGCCAGGCCGGCGGCAATGTGCAGGATCGAAAATGGCAGTTGAAACAAAATGATCCTACGCATGGGTAGGCGCGACATGGTCTGGAAAAGCAGCAATCCGGCGTACAACGGCCAGATCAGTTCCCAGTCATGGCGGAACCAGAAGTTGAGGAAAGCGTTGAAAGCCGGCTTCAGCTTCATTTTGTCGGTGGAAACCTGGACCAACGGCGCCGAGAGCAGCGCTCCTCCAGGCATGGGCAGGAAACCGATAATGGCCGGGGAGACCATGGCCACCAGGCGCTTGTCGCGGATCATGGTGTTGAGCGAATCGATCAGGCGGTCGTACATGCGCCGGCTTTTCTGCACAGCGCCGATATATTGCACCAGGACGATGATCAGGAACAACTCCAGGGTCTGGGGATCACTCACTCCCGCCCAGGCGCTCTCTCCGGCTTTGAGCAGCTTGATCCCGAACAGGGCCACAGTGAGCAGGGTGATGGTAAAAACGGCCAGGGAGAGGTCGACCTTCCAGCGCAGCAGCAGGATCAGCAGGACGACCAGCAGCAGGAATTTGGCGGTGAGTAGCATCCCCGAGCTCGAGCGATCTAAGAACGCTTGATGTTGGGCATTTCCAGGCCGTAGCCCTTTTTCCGGTCATCGGCCTTGAGCAGGAAAGCCACATAGACGGCGATGACGCCGAAGCAGAGAAAAATGATCATGGGTAGGGTGTAGTTATAGGCGACCTTGCCGCCCACGCTGGGCAGCCTGCAGAAGCGGTCCAACACCCAGCCGATGAGGTAGGGCACGCCCATCAGGCCGATGTTCTGAGTGAAGAAGATCATCGAGTAGGCCGTGCCCAGTTGCTTTTCCGGGATCAACTTGGGCACGGAAGGCCACATGGCGGAAGGCACCAAGGAGAAGGCCACTCCCAGGAGCAGCATGGCTCCCACGGCCACCAGCCAGTGAGAAAACGCAGGAATGGCGAAAATGATGTGCACAAAGACCAGCAGGAAAGCGCCGAGGATCATGATGGATGCCCCTTTGCCCTTGCGGTCATAGATGGTGCCAAAAACAGGCGTCAGCAGGATATTGCCGAAGGGCAGCAGGGCCGGGATGAGCCCCGCCAAGCTCTCGCTCACATGGTACTTCTGCACCATAAGGTCCGTGGCATAGTCCAGGAAGGGGAACACACCTGAATAAAAAATGAGGCAAAGCAGCGCGATGAGCCAGAAGCCCTTATTCTTCAGGATTTCCAGGATATCCTTGAGCTTGAAGGCATCTTCCTTGGCAACCGCCACCTGGGGTTCGGAAGCATCCAGCTTTTTGTCCATCCCGCAGTAGAGGATAAAGGCGATGGTGCCCATGACCAGCAGAACGAGACCCAGGAAAGCTACCGCTGCCACGCCATATTTCAGGGCGATCGGCATGGCCGCAGCCAGGCCGACGGCAGTGCCCATGCGCGCTCCGGCAAGCTGCAGCCCCATGGCCGTGGCCAATTCCTTGCCCTTGAACCATTTGACGATGACCTTCGACACCGTGATCCCGGCAACTTCAACCCCCATGCCGAAGAAGGAAAATCCAATGGCGGCGCCCCACACCTGGGTCTTGATGGGGAAACCCGAGACGAGTGCGAACCAGCATATGGCGACACCAAAGACCATCACCAGGGAAGCCAGGATGCCGGTAAAGCGCACGCCCTTCTTGTCGAGGATGATGCCGCCGATAATGAGCATGAAAGCGAACACATTGAGCCAGCCGTAAGCGCTCTTGAAGAAACCAAAATCCACACTGGTCCACCCGGTAGCGACAAGGGCGGTTTTGAAGGCCGAGGTGGCCTTGTCAAAGTAATAGCCACAGAACATGATGATGGACACGACGCCCAGGGCGGACCAGCGGGCGGCCGCGGAATCGCGCAGAGATTTTTTCATTGCTTCAACCATCTAATACTCCTTATAAAAGCACTGTTTCTGGAAAAATCCAATGTTTCCATGGATATTATATGAAAAACGCGCCGAGAAGACAATCCCTGGCGATCAGTCCCGGCGGCCGATCAATTCCCGATAACAGCGGATCACTCTACTCCATTTCCTGGAGCCATCCTTCGTCCAGTCCCAGCCGCAGCGCCTCGTCCCTGACCTCCCGCCATTCGCCGGGGCGCAGGCGGCGGTCAAAGGGCGGGCAGCCGGGGGCGCGGTGGGCCGGAAAATACTGGCTCATCAGGCTGATCCAGGCGGCCTTGAAAGAACCGGCGGCCATGATGCGCAGAACTTCGAGCGAATTTTCCGTCTGGCCGGGGATGATCAGGTGGCGGATCACGGTGCCGCGCACGGCCACACCCTGCTCATCCATGAGCAGCGGCCCGGCCTGGCGGAACATTTCGGCAATGACGGCCGCGGCGTGCTCGAAATAGTCGCCGGCGCCCGACAGCTTCAGCGCCAGCAGCCGCGAGCTTGCGGAAGGACCGTACTTCAAGTCGGGCAGGTAGATATCCACGACACCTTCCAACTGGGCGATCACCTCGACCCTATCGTAGCCGCTGGTGTTGTAGACCAGCGGGATATCGAGTCCCTTGGCGCAGGCGATCTCCAGGGCACCTATGATGTGATGAAGGTAGGGCGTCGGCGACACCAGGTTGATATTGTGGCTCCCCCGCTTTTGCAGCGATAAAAAAATTCCGGCCAGCTGTTCGACCTGATAAAACTCACCGTGAAAGAGATGCGAGATCGGGTAATTCTGGCAGAACAGGCAACTCAATGTGCAGCCAGAAAAAAACACCGTTCCCGAGCCCCGGCAGCCGGAAATCGGCGGCTCTTCGCCGAAATGGAGGTTGTGAGAAGCAATCTTGACTTCCCGGCCCGCCCGGCAGATGCCGGGATGATTGTTTTGACGATCGGCGCCGCATTGGCGCGGACATAGGCGGCAGGGATTGAAACGATCGGCAAAAAACTCGCGCTTCAAGCGCCAATCGGCCGCGGAAAGTTCAAGGTAAGATGGAGTGCTCAGCCGTGCCACTCGAAATCTTTGCCCAGGAACACCTGGCGGGTCTTTTCCTCCTGCACCACCTGGGCCGGAGTGCCGGAACTCAGGATATGTCCCTTGTGGATGATGTAGGCCAGGTCGGTGATATAAAAAGTGTCCTTGACATTGTGGTCAGTGATGATGATGCCGATGTCCCTGGACTTGAGCTTTAAAATGATGGTCTGGATATCCATGATGGTGATGGGGTCAATGCCGGTGAACGGTTCGTCCATGAACAGGAAGCTCGGCGCCATGATCATGGAGCGGGCGATCTCCAGACGCCTTTTTTCCCCGCCCGACAACTGGTGGGCCGAGGAGTCCTTGACCGCCAGCAGGCCGAAATCATTCAGCAGGTCCATGGTTTTCTGCCGGGCTTCGCCGGCGGGATTGTGCATCTCCAGCACCATGAAAAGGTTGTCGAAAACCGTGGCTTTCATAAAGACCGAATGCTGTTGGGGAAGGTAGATCAGCCCCTTCTGTGAGCGCTCGTAAGACGGGATGCCGTTGACGTTCTCGCCGTTGAATTCAACGCTGCCACTGTCGGGCTTGACGATGCCGGCCATCATCAGGAATGTGGTGGTCTTACCAGCCCCGTTGCGCCCCAACAGGGCAGTGATCTTCCCGGACTTGAATTCCAGGTTGATGCCGTCAACCACGGGAATGCGGTTGTAGATCTTGGTCAGGTCGCGGGTCTGCAGCCGGTTCATCACAATCCGAGTTCAGTGGAAATTTTTTGCATGGCGCCCAGGCACAGCTGTAGAAATTCGTCAAGGGTTATTGCCAATTTGGCGCAGCCTTGCATCTGCTGGCGCGAAGCCCCCTTGGCAAAGGATTTCTCCTTGAAACGCTTTTTCAGGAACAGCAGGTCCAGGCTTTGCAGTTTCTTTTCCGGATGCATCAGGGCGCAGGCGATGATGAAGCCGCTGGCCGGATCGATGGTCAATAGGGAGATATCCATTTTGGAGCTGGGTTCGACGCGCATATTGTGGGACTTGATGGCATGAATGATTTCCTCCGGCAAGGCATGGTCGGCCAGCATCTCAGCCGTTTTTTCGGTATGTTCGGCCGGTTTCTCGACCGTGTATTCGTAATCCAGGTCGTGCAGCAGCCCGGCCAGCGCCCACGGCTCCGGATCCTGTCCAAAATGGAGGGCAAAATCCTTCATACAGGCCTCCACGGCCAGGCAATGCTTGACCAGGTTGCGGTTCTTCAGGTGCTGCTGCAGCAATTCCAATGCTTGCTCGCGTTTCATGGAAATCTCCTTTAAAAACAGAATTATATGATGCCGAACGCGATTATGCAAGAGAGTTCCGGATTGTTTCATCAGGATGTTTGTGATAAAATATGATTTACCGTAAAGAGAATCGATAGATTCACCCAAGGAGGAAAGCATGACCCAAGAAAAAGCAAAGGTTCCAGCCAAGGAAAAGGAGCCTGAAAAAAATTCCAAGAAATTCTATTACGTCATCGGCGCCCTGGCCCTAGTGATCCTGGTTCTGGCTTATTTTGTTTTCAAAGGACCGGCAGGTCCCCAGCTCTCACCAAAAATGAAGCAGATGCAAGAGACCGTGCAGCAGATCCAGCTACTGGAATCGAGCATCCAGGAAAAGCAAAACGAAGTTTTCGATATTTTAAACGATTACAAAACAAAGACCGGCGAAGACCTTCCCGAAGGCAACATCATGAACCTCTCTCCCGAGCAAAAAAAGGTCCTGGAAGAAAAGATAAAAAATGAGAAAGACGTCTCCATTAAATCGTTTCTCCAGGATATCCTGGACAAGAACAACGATATCCAAAACCTGAACGCCAGGGTACAGGAGCTGGAAGCGCTGCTGCCCAAGCCGCACATGGTGGAAAAGGGAGAGAACCATTACCAGATTGCCATGAATTTCCTGCTCAATGAAAAAGGCGTAGATAAAGCCCGGGCCATGGAACTGGTGGAAAGGACCCTGCTTTTCGAGCCGATCGTTCCCGGCTTTAAGATCTGGAACTTCTATGCCGAAGACGAATACGGCACCTTCATTACCCAGGGCAGCGCCCCCATCTCCCCCAACCAGATCCAGAGAAAAGTGAAAAAAGAGCTGGTCGACGCTAAGGACAAAGCCATCGCCGAAAAAGATCAATTGCAAAGCGACATCACCGAAATGGAACTCCGGCGCAGCGAGTTGATCTCCCAGTTGGACCTGCTCAACCAGGAAAAACAGAACATGCTGGGTAAAATGAGCAATCTCAACGATCAGAACCAGGAAATGCAGGCTGCCCTCAATTCGGTCTATTTTGCCATGGACCGGCGCAAAAACCTGACGAAAAACGGCATCATCAAGGGTGGCTTCCTGCGCTCCACCAAGCTGCAGAAAGTCGACATCGCCATGTTCGACCGCTCGCTGGACCTGCGCGGTGATTACAAGATTACCGCCGCCGCGGCCGATTTCCAGCTCAGCAAGATCAAGGACGTCACCATTTATCCAAGCTATTTCAAACAGGATAGGGATTATAAAGTCGAATTTAACGAAGCCCACCAGAACGTGATCATCACTATCCTGGACATCAAGAAATTCATGAGCGAAAAGATCGCCATCGCCATCGAATAAGGCAAACAAGGTCGCGGGGCGCGCCAACAAACGCGCCCCGTTTTTTTCTAGCCGGATTCAAAAACCAATGATCGGGAAAGTGCATGCCATGGCCAAGGGCGGCGCCGGCATGATTCACGAAGCAGGGAAAACCATATTCATCCCCGGCGTCATCGCCGGAGAAACTGTGGAATATGCCGCCTTAAGCCGGCGGCGATCGGTCTGGCAGGGAAAACTGCTGCGGGTGATCGAAGCTTCGCCCCAACGGGTCGAACCGCCCTGCCCCCACTATCATGAATGCGGCGGCTGCAACCTGCAGCACATGAGCTATGATGAGCAGCTGCGCAGCAAAAGCGAAATACTGCTGGCCAACCTGAAGAAAATCGCCGGCTTGGTTTTTCCCGGCCCGCCGTGGATTTTTTCTTCCCGGCCCTGGCGCTATCGCAGCAAGAGCGAATTCCAGGTCCGCGACGGAGTGAGCGGATTTTTTAAAAAAGAGTCGCATCAGGTGATCCCCATCCAGCAGTGCCTGCTGGTGCCGGAGGCGGTGGAAGCCCATTTTCTCGCCCAACGCCAAGCTCTCAGCAACTATGCCAACGCCCAACTGCGGGTCATCAGCAACGGCCGGGAACTCGCCGCCCGGCTGGCAACTCCAGGCGGGTCGAGCGCCTGGCTCAGCCGCGAGCGTTCGGTCCGCTTCGAAGTTGGCGCTTACGCCTATCAGCTCTCCCCTGATAATTTTATCCAAGCCAACCTTTTCCAATTGCAGCCCATGCTGGATCTTATTGAAAAAACCCTGGACGGCATGAATCCGGACACGGCCGCCGATCTCTTCTGCGGCTGCGGCTTCTTCACCCTGCCGCTGGCCGGCCGCTGCCAAAGCGTTCTGGCCCTTGAAAACGATCCGCAAAACCTGGCGGCCCTGCGCGCCAACCTGGAACTGAACCAGGCCGGTAATGTCCGCGTCTTCCAGGCCGACGTGCTGCAAGCCGACCTGCCGCCGGCCGGGCTATATGTAGTGGATCCCCCCCGGGGGGGATTGTCAACCAGGGTCATCGCCGCCATGGCCGCAAACGGTGCGGAAGCCGTTATTTATTTATCCTGTGATTCGGCCACCTGGGCCCGCGACCTGCGGCTGTTCTCCGCCCATGGCTTCCAACTGCAGGAATTGCGGCTGCTCGACAATTTTCCCCAGACCGACCATTTTGAAATTTTTTCTATCCTGAAAAAGAAATGAATTGATGCGGCTTCAGGTATTATTTCATAAAAAGCAACCCATATACCTCTTCAGGTGACATGCGGTTTTTTTTAGCGATATCGCTTAAGGTTTCGCTCAAAGCATTGAACTGCAAGCCCTTGGCCGCGGCATTGCGTAAAACCCATTGCTCGGAAATCCCGGACAAGGCACAGAGGCCGGCCAGCGAAAGTTTGTCGGCGTCGGCAACGGGCGGGGCGTGCGTCACCACAGCGGATCCACTCTTGAATGCTCCGCGCCAACCGACGATCCATTGGCAAGGCAGCCACTCGCCAATAGCGCCGATCAGGACCAGCACGGTAAGCAGCGCCGCGGCGAGGAACTCGCGGAACGCAGCCATGCCTTTATAGACCATTCCGAATTGCTCTTTTTTCAGCCGGCAATAGGCAGTCAAGACGCGCCAATTGTAAAGCAAATGGATTGAGGCGCTGATAAGCAAAACAAAAACAAAAACCGTGTGCACTCCCTCCCACTGCATTTTGTTCAGCCCCAGCGCCGACCAGCCGGTCCAAGTTGCCAGACTGCCTTCGGGGCGCAGGAATAAAATGAGGCCCGACAGGACACTTAACAAAAATGAAAAGGTCAACCAAAAAGCGGTAAAGGCGCGGAAGCGGAAAGCATTTGCTTTTTTAATCATGAAATGTCCTTGTTTTTTTAGTTCAAAAGAAAATCAATTGTAACAGATACAGTTGAATGGTTAAAGAGTTAAAGGGTTCAAGCGTTGTAAAGTTCAAGAGGATAAGGCGGAACTCGATTGATTCGGCTAACTCTTTAACCCTTGAACTCTTGAACTTTTAACAAGGTAATTTTTTGTTTTTTGTCAAAACGCCAAAATTATGCTATTTTAAAATCATGAAGAAAAGCGTTATTTTTATTCTAATAGTCTTTTTGGCCGGCTGGCTGCAGGCGGCTGATGAAAACCTCAACTGCTTCACCATCGTGACCGGAAAGGACGCCACGGCCGACGGCTCGGTGCTTTTGGCCCACAATGAAGACGACCGTGGCCGGCTACTGGTCAACATCTACAAGGTTCCGGCCCGGGAACACCGGCGCGGTGATGTCTTCACCATGAAAAGCGGCACTGTACTCCCCCAAACCACTAGCATTCCCGGTCTGCTGTGGCTGGAGATCCCGGAATGCGATTTTGCCGATGCCTACATCAGCGAATACGGGGTAACCGTGACCTCCAATTCCTGCCCCTCGCGTGAAGACAAGCCCGAACTGTCCGCAGGCGGCATCGGCTTCAGCCTGCGGCGGCTGGTCGCCGAACGGGCGCATACGGCCCGTGAAGGCGTGCGCATTGCCGGCGAATTGATCTCCCAGTACGGGTACAATGCTTCGGGACGGACCTATATCATCGCCGATGCCCGTGAGGGTTGGCTTTTACACGCGGTCAACGGCAAACACTGGGTCGCCAAACGTGTTCCTGACAACGAAGTTGCGGTAATCGCCAATCGCTACACCATTGCGGCCGTGGACCTGAACGACCGTGAGAATTTCCAGGGGGCAGCGGACATCATTGAATACGCCGTGGGCCGCGGCTGGTTCGATCCGCAAAAGGACGGCGAATTCAATTTCGCCAGGGTCTATTCCAATCCAAACAATTTCACCGACATAAAAAATGTTTTGCGGCAATGGCAGGGTACCAATTTGCTGGCCGCCAAAGCACGCAAGCTGGAAGACCCTTTGCCATTTTCATTCAAACCCCGGCGCCGCATTCGCTTGAACGATTTGTTCCGGGTCTTGCGCGACCATTATGAAGGAAGCAAGTACGATAGCAGCAACCATTACAAAAACGGCTCGCCCAACTCCGGTAAAAACCGCACCATCTGCACTGAAACCACCCAATACGCCTTTGTCGCCCAAATGCGCGGCTGGCTTCCCGCCGAGATTGCCAGCCTGGTCTGGATATCCCTGCGCCGCCCGGACAGCAACGCCTTTTCGCCCTGGTATGTATCCATGGGCACAGCTCCGGACGGTTACAGCCGGGAAAACGCCGACAGCGCCCTGAAAAACCACTTTTCACCCCTTCCAGCCCAGGCTCTTGAAGATGCCGGCCATGCCTTCAACACTTATGCCAAAATTTCCGAGGTGGTCGACAGGCAATACAAGGACCGGATCGAAAAAACACAGAAGGTTTGGCGCAACTTCGAGGATTTTTTATTCGGCGACGTGAAAAACCACGAAAAAGAATTTATTTTCCTTTTAAAAGGCAACAAACCCGTGGCCCGGAAAATCATCGACAATTACATCCACGGGCTGGAATACCGTAAATGGTTCCTGGCCACGGAACTGTTAAAAGAATTCCGTAAGTGATCGCCGCCGCACCCGGCCGGTATTCCATTTTTTGTCCTTGATTTTATTCTATACTTTGAGAACGATATCGATCAGTACTTCAATTACTTCGTCAAAATCAATTCCATTTGCGTAAAAATTATCTTTGCAATATCGCTCCCAGCGTTGTCTCATGATCGTATCAGATTGAATTGTCCGGAGTATTTCTTCTTTCTCTTGTAATGCAGCACGGCTTGAGCGGGTATGTGGTTTTTGCAAGCCAGGTTTTTTATTTTGGCTTTTAACTGCATCGCTTTACTCATAAGAGAACCTCAATATATTCCCTTACGATTTTCTGGATTCTGAACCGCATGGCATATTTGTAGAGCCGGTCAATATTCCTGTCTTTATGGACCACATATTTTTTCAAGGTTACGTTTACGAATTGAACATCCATCTGGTTTCTGTTGCGCAACACATCACAGATCGTTCTTTCGAGATTAAAGGTTTTAATATCATTTCCATGAGGTGATTTCATTGTAGTTAACCCCAATAGGTATAAAGCACGATTTACAAAATATACTTTCGCCCCGCTCCCTTTCAGCGAAGTTGCATTATACTTAGCCGGGACAGTCACAGAATAAAATAGTGGCGTCCGGTCGGTCATTTCTAAAAGGTAAAGAGTTGTTTCATGGGAGAAGATCGCTCCTTTATATCTTGACTGAATACCAACCATTTCATCGATCATATAATTAGCGGCTGAATAGACTCCCCTGGAAACCCGCTGAATTTCGCCATTTTTTTCCAGAATTGAAAGATAGGTTCTCGGAATTCCATTTTTCGTCAGATCAGAGGTTAATAGGGTGCCATTCTGCTCCCTTAAGATTTCTCTGATTTTTTCAATAGGATTCGTTTTATTTTTTACAATCATGCTTATATTATGCGTCAAATAAGCATGGTTGTAAAGATTAAAAGATAAACATAGATTTTCACGGGATAAATAGCCTTTAGTTTGAGAAGACCAAATTGAAGTTGCATTTTGGTGTAAAATGCCGTCAATAATCAATTTCCAAAGCTATTTCAGGATATTTAAATCACT
>Ga0180009_10000261_pt1 | contig 77185 bp, 62 predicted proteins | sample OS_PC_MetaG_FD_123537 | JGI IMG/M metagenome (GOLD analysis project Ga0180009, IMG submission 123537) | Groundwater microbial communities from the Aspo Hard Rock Laboratory (HRL) deep subsurface site, Sweden - OS_PC_MetaG | ecosystem: Environmental > Aquatic > Deep subsurface > Groundwater... | reverse complement strand
ATCAATTCCCGCTCGCGCTGCCGAATGTACCTGGTCAGTTCATCTTCTTCCTTCCGTTTGCTCCGGAAGGCAACGCCGTAAAAGACAATACCCATCTGCCGGTCATGGTAGGTTCGGACAACGTCTCCCTGGGATATTTTTTTCTGCTGCCACCCCGTGAGGATATTCTCTTCATCTCCGGCTGGGATCGATAGGGCTATGTCCTGGACGGTGTTTCGCGACAAACTCATCGGTTTTTTCGAAAAAAAGAGCATGCCCGTGGCGCTGATATTTTTCAAGGTCAGGCCGGTGTGCAGCGTGTTGGCGCTGCGAAAGGAAACATGGCAGCCGGGGGGGGCATCGACCCGGTAACGGGACCGCCGCTGCAGGCGGAACATCTCCTGCGGGCGGGAAGATCGCAGGGTGTCCAGGGACTCCGACAGGATGCGTACGTCAAAATGATTGGTGAGCCTTGCCTTGTCCTTGAAAATAATGCGGATCTTCGGGCATGGGGACCAGTCCCGCGGTCGATCGATGAGCAAACCCTGGTCGTTGGCGCCGATCAGGATGGCGGGCCCGGACTGGTATCCTCTGCCGGCTAGAAAGATCGGGAGATGTTCCGTCACCAGCCATGCGAGAGTCCGCTCGATACGTTCGCTTGAGGCGGATGATTCATAGCCCGCGCCGATGTCCAGCCAGCCGGAAACGGGGGGTGTTTTTTCCATGGCGATCGTGTCATCCCTTGAAGAATTGTTTTTTGAGGGATTTTACGACGAACGGTTCGGCCAGGCAATACGGGGTACTCTGTATTTTTTCCGGCATATTGATTCAGGGTGCGACGCCGACGCGGTTGCGCCCGGCTTTTTTGGCCTCGAGCATGGCGGTGTCTGCCTGCTTGATAAAGTCGGAAAAATCAGGCTGGTCGGCGGTGGTCCCCGGGGAATAGCACGCCACGCCGAAGGTGGCGGTGATCCGGATATGGTGCTGGTCCGCGATGCTGACCTGGGCCTCGATGGCTTGCCGCAAGCGTTCCGCCAGGGCGCGGCCTTGTTCCAAGTCGGTTTCCGGTAAAAGCATGAGGAATTCTTCTCCGCCGTAACGACCGAGGGTGTCGGTCTGGCGGCATTGCTCCTGGGCCGTGGCGCTGATCGTTTTCAGCACCGCATCGCCAGCCTCATGACCGTAACTGTCATTAACCCGCTTGAAATGGTCTGCATCAAAAAAGATACAGGCAAGGGGATGGCGGTAACGGGTGGCGCGCTCGAGTTCCTCCTTAAGGCGCTCGTGCAGAAAACGGCGGTTTTTGAGTTTGGTCAGGTCGTCGGTGATCGCCATTTCCCGGATGCGTTCTTCCGCAGCCGCCAGCTTTTTTTTGAGTCCGCCCACCAGGCGGTAAACGATTCCCAGAAACGAGATCAGAGTTACCGTGAACAGCAGGCCCAAAAGCAGGCGGTGCAACATCTGGGCGCGCATCATGTCGTTGATGTTGAAGCGGACGCTGATGCCGCCGCGCACTTCGCCAAGCTGATATCCTTGCCCGGCATGGCAGGCGAGGCAGGGTTTTTCAACGAAAAGCGGGGCCATGTAGCGGTAATAGGTGTTCCCATCGATTGTATCCTTGCCGATGGCCTCGGTTTTCCCCTGGGCAAAACTCAGCAGCGCCTGCAGTTCAAAAGGGTCTGGGATATTATTGGGATTGAGCGGTTTGAGGCTGGTGATGCGGAACTGGAACGCGCCTTCACGGTCGGCGATTTCCGAGATTTCCCTGGTCATCAGGGCTGGGTTTTTTTTGGTGTAGGTCTTGCCGTTGCTGGCTGTGATGTCCGGGTTTTCAAGGTAGGGGTTGGATTGCATGCCCGGCGTTTTTTCAACGTAAACGCCGCCGTGCAGGGCATTCCATTTCCGGGCAATGACCAGGCTGTTGAAAAGCGACTGGGCCCGGCTCTGGAGCTCTTTTTCGATGGTCTTCTGGTGATTGAGGTAAATGCCGGTGAAGAGGGAGGAAATGAACAGCAGGATCACCATGCTGATATTGACGGCAAAACGTTTCCAGGGAGATGTGTACTCTGATTTTTGGAGTGTCATGGTTTTGTCTGTATCCGAAAAAAGGGGCGATTTTCAAAGAAATATCAAAAGTTACCGAGCTTGCTGATTTTTGGCAAGGCTCTCCCGTGCAAGGCCAAGGAGTCAGTGGTGCTGTGTCGCGGCACGCTCGGAGTATGCAACCACCTTGTTGCGGCCTGTCTTCTTGGCCTGGTACAGGGCTTGGTCGGCAAAGGCGAGCAGTTCCTCCGGTTTTTTCGGGGAGTGAGCCCGGTTCGATGCCAGGCCGATGCTGATGGTGACCCGCATGGCAACGTCCTTATCCTGATGGGTATAGACCTCCGCCCGGGCGCGGATACGTTCGGCAATGCGCATGGCGCCGTCCAGATCCGTGTTGGGCAGGAGGATGGCGAACTCCTCTCCCCCATAGCGGGTCACGGTGTCGGTGGCGCGGGCCTCGTGGAGAATCTGTTCCGCTGTTCCTTTAAGGACCAGATCGCCAAAGGGATGGCCGCAGGTGTCGTTGACCTCCTTGAAAAGGTCGAGGTCGAGCATCATGCAGGAAAGCTCCGTCCGGTGGCGTTGGGCCAGGAGAAACTCATGGCGAAGCATTTCCTGGAAGTACCGGTGGTTGTACAGGCCGGTCAGGCTGTCCCGGCTGGACTGCTCGCGGAGCTTCTTGTTGAGAATGCTCAGCTCATGGGCGACGGAAGTCATCCGGTTGGCGTGGGAGATCAGCAGGCCGAGCAAAAGAGCGGTGATGCCCGCGGTTATCCCCCCGACCAGGAGATGCTCGGGATCAAAATAGGGGATTTCCGGATGCATGAAGGAATAGATGACCGGACTGATATTGGCCATGAGCAGCAGGATGGCCATATAGATCAGCACGCGGATCATCCGTTGGCGCATTGTTCCCTCCCTTTCTGAAAGATTCAAACCATGCCTTTTTGTAATAGTATAGTAACAAGGAAGGCCTGGAAAGTACAGGCAAGGCGGTTTTTTATAGTTCTTCCTCCAGGCGGTTGATCAAGCGGCGGTGGGGGGAGGGAAAGGCGAAATTCACAAGTTCCTCCGGGGTTACCCAGCGGTATTCCTGGGCGGCGTGGAGGACCGGCGTGATGCCTTTGCCCCGCAGGCGGCAGTGGTAGCAGTGCAGCGTAACCCGGTATTTGGTGAAATTGTGGATGATGGTGGCTATTTTTTCCAGCCCATGGATGGCAAAGCCTGTTTCCTCCCGATATTCCCGAACCAGCGCCTGTTCCGGCGTTTCGTCCTCCTGTAAGCCTCCGCCGGGGAATTCCCAAAGATTGGGCCAGACATCATCGGGCAGGCGTTTCTGGATGTAAATCTTTCCCTGATGCCGGAGTATCCCGCTTGCCATGGTGATGGGGATGATCTCCCGCGCCTTGCCCGCAACCGGTCTTTCATTCGTTACTCCTTGGGCAAAGGCCTCGCAGTGAGCGTGGATCGGGCAGACATCGCACCGGGGAGAGCGGGGCAGACAGACCAGGGCGCCCAGTTCCATGAGCGCCTGATTGAAATACCGCGCCTGGCCTTCGGGGATAAGCTCGGCGGCCTTCTGCCAGATGAAGTTGTGGGTCTGCTTTTCCTTGACCGGGACGGCCAGGTTGAAAAGCCGGGAAAAAAGGCGCTCCACATTGGCGTCCACGATGGGGTGGCTCCGGTTGAAGGCGAGGCTCATGATGGCCCCGGCAGTATAGCGGCCAATGCCGGGAAGCTGGAGCAGGGCCGCGTGGTCTTCCGGCAGGGCGGAGCCGTGCCTCAGGCAGAGCAGCTCGGCGGTCTTGAGGAGGTTCTTGGCCCGGGAGTAGTAGCCCAAGCCTTCCCACAGCCGCAGGACTTCCTGCTCTTTCGCCTCCGCCAGGGCGGCAATGTCGGGAAAATATTCGAGCCAGCGGGTGAAGTAGACAACCACCCGATCCATCTGGGTCTGCTGCAGCATGACCTCGGAAATCCAGATGTGATAGGGGAGATAGGTTTTCCGCCAGGGGAGATCGCGGCCATTTTTGGCAAACCAGTGGAGCAGTCCATCCTGCAGGGAGGGTAACGACATGGCGGACTTGCTCATCCTTCCTTCAGCAGCCGCAAAAGATCGGCGGGATTCATGGCGTGGCCGACATCGGTGCCTTCCAGCAGGCTGTCCGCCAGGGCTCTCTTTTCGTGGTGGAGGTGAACGATCTTTTCCTCGATGGTGTTCTTTGCCACCAGCCGGTAGATGGTCACCGGGTGCTTCTGGCCGATGCGATGAGCCCGGTCCGAGGCCTGATCCTCCACGGCGGGATTCCACCAGGGGTCCATGTGGATCACATAGTCCGCGGCGGTGAGGTTGAGGCCGACCCCGCCGGCCTTGAGGCTGATGAGAAAGAGGTCGCCATGGCCCGCCTGGAATTCCTGGACCTGGCGCTGGCGTTCCCGGGGGGGGGTGCTGCCGTCCAGGTACCGGTAGGGAATGCCCTGTTGCTCGAGATGTTCGCGAACCAGGCTCAAATGATCGACAAACTGGCTGAACACCAGGGCCTTGTGCCCGTTTTCCCGCAATTCATCCACCAGCTTGGCAAAGAGGGTGAGTTTGGCGCTGGGGATGTCGGTTTCGGGCAGGACCAGGCGCGGGTTGCAGCAGGCCCTGCGCAGTTTCATGATCTCGGCCAGGATCTGCAGCGAGCGTTTTCCCGGCGGCCCGCCTGTCTGACGCAGGTTTTCAAGGGCCCGCTGCCTCAGCGCCAGATAGAGGGCCGCCTCCTTTTCCTCCATCTCCACCTGCAAAAGAATCTCGGTGCGCTCGGGCAACTCCTCCAGAACCTGCGATTTGAGGCGGCGCAGGATGAAGGGGTTGATCAGTTTTTTGAGTTTTTTCCGCGCCTCCGGGTCGTTGCCGCGCTCGATGGGGATGGCAAACCGCTGGTTGAACTGGTTCAGGGAGCCGAGAAGCCCTGGGTTGATGAACTGAAACAGGTTCCAGAGCTCGGTGAGGTGGTTTTCAATGGGGGTGCCGGTGGTGACCATCTTGAACTTCCCTTGCAAGAGCATGGCTGCCCGCGAGCGTTTGGTGATGAAGTTCTTGATGGCCTGGGCCTCGTCCAGGATGATGGTCTCCCAGTTTCGGGTGGCAAGGAGCGCTGATTCCTGCTGGAGCAGGCCGTAGCTGCAGATCAGCAGATCGAAGGGGCCGAGCTCGGCGAGCATTTTTTTCCTCTGGCGGCCGCCGAAGAGAACGACCCTGAAGGTGGGGGCAAAACGGTTTGCCTCCTCCTCCCAGTTGGGGCAAACCGAGGTCGGGGCAACCACCAGGGTCGGTCCCTGCTCGGCGCGGTCAAGGGCCAGAGCCAGGGCCTGGATGGTCTTGCCGAGGCCCATGTCGTCGGCCAGGCAGGCCCCCACCCCCCAGTTGGCCAGGCGGGCCAGCCAGTTGAACCCGACCAGTTGATAATCCCGAAGCACGGCCTTGAAGGTGGACGGCAGTTTCGGCTCATATGCTCGGGCCTCCTTGAGCCGTTTATGCTGTTCCTGCCAGCGCTCATCCGTGTGCAGCTCTCCCACCCCGTTGGTGAAATCCTCCAGGGCCAGGGCGGCAAGAGGGTGGAGGCGGAGCGTGGTTTTTTTCAGCTCGGCAAAGGCGGCTATCTCATCCAGGCGTTTGCGCAGCTCCCGGGAGAGGGAGAGGAAATGGCCATGCCCCAAGGGGATGAAGCGGCTGCTGTGTGTCTGGGCCAGCTCAAGCAGGGTGCGCATGTCGAGAACCAGCGATTCGTTGAGCTTCAGGGTTCCGCTCATCTCAAACCAGTTGTTGCGTTCCTTCACCGTGAGCAGAAACTGATTGAGTTCGGCCGGCGGACTCACCGTGAGGCGTTCCCCCTCGGGCCATTCAATGAGGACGCTATCCGGGAGGCTCTGCAGTTCGAGGAGGAGTTGCAAGCATTCCTCCGGATCCTGCAGCAGCCATTCCCGCTCCAGGTCGGTTCCCTTTGCCAGCATGGGGCATGAATCTTCGACAAAGCGGGCGTTTGCTTCTTCAAGGTCCAGGTTGCGCTGGGTCTGGATGCGTTTGCCGCCGCTGTGGGCGATGATGGTTTTGGGCCCTTCTCCCGGCCGCTGGTATGGGCCGTCGGGCTGGAGAGGCCTGACGAGCATGGCCAGTCTGAACCCGGCTCCGTAGGGCAGGAGCTGCATGTGGATCCGGGCGTCCGGCGGCGCCTCGGCCACGTCTACGGATTTTCCGTCTATGGTGGAATGGACGGTCATGAAGGAGGAGATGTTGCCCAGGGTGGCAAAAAGCTCGTCCTTGCCGTCGCGGGGAACACTCAAGCCATTGGGGCCGATAATCTCGGCCACCCGCCGATGGTCCTTGGTGATGGGGTAAATCCGAAAGCGGGCCGGGGTTTCCCGAATGACTATCGCCTCAGTGCTGTCGGGCCACGGGGAGAACTGAATCAACAGCGACTCCCCCTGCTGGTCAACCCGCAATTCCGGTTCGCCCTGCAGGATCTCAACCGGGGTTTTCGGTGAATCGGCGAGAAAAACATGGGGATGCCCGAGGAGGGAGACCATGGCGGCAGGCATGGTGAAGCGGAAAAAAACGCCCCTGCTGTCTTTGTGCTCGGTAATGGTTTCACACACCAGGAGATCCTGCGGGCTCAAGAACGTGGGCTTGTTTTTGCGAAACAGTTTCCGTAAGGCCACGGATCTGCCCTTGGTCCATTGGCCGCGGGCGGTAAGATTCTGGATCTTGGGCACCAGGGAGACGAGGCCCTCCTGGGTGCGGTAATCGATCATCCAGGTCAGTCGTGATGCGGTTTCCGGCTTGGCGAGATTCCGGGCTGGGGACGAGCTGAAGTTGAGGGCGCGCAGGGCGCGTTGCCATTGTTCTTCCGGGGTGATCATGCTTGCAAGGGAACAGGCCTGTGCGAGTTCGTCCGTGGCGGCCGCAGGGGCTGATTGTTCTCCGGCCAGGCGCAGCAGGGATCCGTATTCGCGGGCAAGCCACAGATACCCGTGCGCCGCGGCTTTTTTCCGGAATGATTTCAGGTGCGGCAGGCAGACCGGGCTGGGCCTTCCTTCGATCCAGTAGGTGACAAGGGAGAGGAATAGCGTGGTGATGCTGTGCGGCCGGGGAAGGATGCTGACTGCCGTCAGCCGGTCGCGGGCCAGGTCAAGTCGGTTTTCCCTTGCTTCAACCAGGGCAAGGAGGAGGAAATAGGAGGGCAGAAAGGGGTTGTGGGGCTGAATGTCCTCAATGTCCTTGATGATGTCCCTGAGCTGCTGGTGTGCGGTGTAATCATCATTCTGGAGCAAGGCCAGCAGGTAAAACAGCCCTTCAACCCCGGTGAAATACGCCTGGTCGTTCTGGTTGGCCTTTCGGATCTTGGCGAGATCTTTTTCGTAGCAGTGAATGGCTGCCGTTGTTTCTCCGGCAAGAAACTGCTGCCAACCCCGCACACCCAGCGGCGCTCCCTGTTGCAGGGTGTTGTCCAGCCAGGCGGAGGCGGCCTGGGTTTGCCCCCGGATGAGCAGATGGGAGGTCAGCAGAGAGGAAAAAGGCTCGCGGTTTTTCGCGGAGAGACCCTTGAGGAAACGTTTGTCTTGCAGGTATTCCCGGGGCAGGATGATTTCCGTAAGGTGGAGCAGTCCGTTCAGGAAGATCTGATGCAGGGCGTAGAGTTGGACATGGAGGGGGAGCCTGGCGAACCATGGCGGGTCAAAGGGTAAGCCGCAGAGCATGACCAGGGGGTTTTCCGGGAAATGTTCCGGGAATTTTTCCTGAAGTTCAAGAAGGACGAGGAGGTTGCGGGTGTACGCTGTTTCGTCCGCGGCAAGGAGGGCAAGGCGAAGGTCGCGCAGGGAGCGGCGCCACAGACAGTCCGGGTCGGGGCTTTTCTCCGGGGCCGGGGTTGGCCAGGCGTGCTGGATGGCGAGGGCCAGGGCCGGAAAATACGGCTGTTTCCGGCTGTCATGGGCCACAAGCTCAAGGATTTCCCTGCGGCAGGCGCAGTCCTTTTCGAGAAGACTTTTTTGCGCAAGCTCGGTCAGTCCGGCCAGGAGATGCCCTTCCGTGGGCGCGGGCCATTTATGCCCTGCCGCCGAGGGAAACAGGCAGGAAATCAGGGCGGACTCCCGGATCGGTTCTCCTGCCAAGGCGCAAGCGTGCAGGACGAAGCGGGTTTGTGGCGCCAGGGACTGGTATGCGGCCCATGGGCTTTGGTTGTTTTTCGGGGGGGTCATTGGCAGGCGGGCGATCCTAAGTCCGAATGAAACTGTCGAGTTTGGCGACAAGGGCGTCTTCCGGCAAGGCGCCGACAATTTGGTCGGCAACCTGGCCGTTTTTGAAAAAAATAAGGGTTGGGACGCCCCGGATTCCGTATTGTCCTGCGCTGATGTGGTTTGTGCTGGTGTCGATCGTGGCGATGATCGCCCGCCCGAAAAAACGGCGCGCCAATCGCTCCATCACCGGGGCCAGCATTCTGCAGGGACCGCAGGTCGGCGAATAGAAATCGAGCATGACAGGCAGGTCGGCCTCGCGGATTGCCTGCGCGGCATCCTGGTCGGTAAGCTCGACCGGCGCGGCGTAATCGGCCATGGGCAGAGAGGTCTGGCATTTGCCGCAGCGCGGCTTACGGTGCTGTTTGACGGCGACCACTTTGTTCTTGGTCTGACAGCTTGGACATGCAACAATCAGGCTATTCATGGTATGCTATCGGTCACGCAGGTAAAGGATAAAAAAAGGGGCGCTGTGCATGAAAGTCCATTTCTTGGGGGTTGGCGAGGCCTGTGACCCCGAACGCTTCAACACCTCGATTCTGGTTGTGGGCGGGAGCAAAAAACATTATATCCTACTTGACTGCGGATTTACCACCCCCCATCGATATTTTGCCGATTGTTTCGATCCGGACCAGCTTGAGGCTCTGTGGATCTCGCATTTTCACGGGGATCATTTTTTCGGGGTTCCCTTGCTGCTCCTGCGATTCTGGGAGATGGGGCGCGTTAAGCCGCTGCTGCTGGCCGGGCCAAATGGCTTGCGGGAAAAGATCGAGATGGCCCTTGATCTGGCCTACCCTACTTTTTTAGGGAAACTGCGCTATGCTTTGGAGTATCGCGAGCTTGAGGATGGCGACTCTTTTCAAGGGGCCGGATTTCTCTGGCGGGTGGCCGCCACGGAGCACTCGCAGCCCTGTCTCGCCCTCCGGTTGAATGGTGACGGGAAATCGATATTTTACAGTGGTGATGGGCGGTCCACCGCGGGATCAGCCAGTCTGGCAAAGGGATGCACGCTTATGGTGCATGAGGCGTATCGGATTGCAGGGCAGACCGCCAATCATGGCAGCCTTGCCGAGTGCCTCGATGTGGCGCGGCAGGCAGGATGCGAAAAGCTGGCAATCGTGCATGTCGCGCATTATGAGCGGGAGCGGGAAATGGGAGAGCTTCGGCGTCTTCTGGGCGAATCCGGCTTGCCGGGTGTTTTTCTGCCGGAACCGGGCGAGAGCCTGGAGCTCTGAGCGAAAGGCAGCCCTGGGGATTCCGGGATGGGGCAGGTTCAGCTTTTGAAAAGCATGGGGTTCGGAGAGATTGCCGCCAGGCTGGCGCCGGATCCTGGCGGCCAGGGGCGTGATTTGCCATTCATCCGGTGGTGGTGAATTATCTGGAACCAAAAATCATGGGGCGCGGTCTTACTCTCAGCGGTTGGGTTTTCCGTGGTCCCGTGACAGCAAGCCGTGCTGTCGCGATGGAAGAGTGATTAGGCCATGCCCCTGGCACAGCGGGTCTGCGCGGAAGAGTGGCGCATTGTGGCGGAATGATTATTATGAAACCCTGTGGTTCGCAATTTCAAATGTATAGCGCAAGGAGAGATTATGTACAGCAGTGACAACGGCAGAACAATGGTTATCGACCAGTCCCGCTCCCAGGAGGCAACCCTTTTCCTGGCCAAGGTCTTCAACTGGATGGCCATCGGCCTTGGGCTCACCGGGGTTACCGCCCTGGTGGTAGCCAGCACCCCGGCCCTGCAGCAGGCAATCTTCGGCAACAAGATCCTGTTCTATGGCATGATTTTCGGCGAACTCGGCATGGTGATCTATCTTTCAGCCCGGATCGAACAGATGTCCGCCGGGATGGCGACCAATCTTTTTCTGGCCTATTCCATCTTGAACGGGGTGACCATTTCCGCGATCCTCCTGCTCTATACCGGCGCCTCCGTCGCCACTACCTTCTTTGTCGCGGGCGGCATGTTCGTTTCCATGGCGATCTACGGCACGGTGACCAAAAAAGACCTCACCAGCATGGGTTCCTTTTTATTCATGGGGCTCATTGGCATAGTGATCGCCTCGGTGGTGAATATCTTTCTGGCCAGCTCCATGGTTTCCTGGGTTGTTTCCGCCATCGGCGTGATCGTTTTCACCGGCCTGACCGCCTACGACGTGCAGAAGATCACCCGGCTCGGCTCGGGCGGGATCATGGAAAACGGCCAGGCCGCGATCCGGAAGGGCGCGATCATGGGGGCCCTGGCTCTGTATCTCGATTTTGTCAATCTGTTCCTCATGCTGCTCCGTTTCTTGGGGGATCGCCGTTAAGCCGGAGCGCCATAGTATAGAAAAAAGCGATTGTCCGGGGCGGCAATCGCTTTTTTTTTCGATTTGAATATATCCGGGGATCTGCGTTACCTTGTGAGGCAGTTCGCATGTGGCGACGGCTTGCGCAAAGAAAAAACGAAGGTATTTGTGATCCGGAGGAGAAGATTCATGGGAAATGTGAAAAATCGATGGTTGCGTGGGACAAAAGCCATCACCGTGTTGCTGTGTGCGGCAGTGTTGGCAGGAGTTGTCGCGTGCGCGAGCCAGACAGGGGAAGCCCCCAAGAAGTCCGGCGGTGGCTGTGTGAGCTTTTTGCGGTTGTTTTCGTAGGCACGGTTTCCTGGAAACAGGACGATGAGAAATCCGGCCGGATAATTCCGGGCCGGATTTTTTTGTGCGGGAGCAAAGGAAAGGGGTGTCTCTTGCCCATTGACAGGAGGGAACCGGTTAATGGCGCATGGAAGATCCAGGTATCCGTCCAGGGTCAGGAGGTGAGGCCCCGGTAGATTTCTGGAATCCGGTTGGGGAGTTTTCCGACCTCGTCGATGCAGATGTAATTCACCTCCCCGTACATATGGGGGAGATAGGCGTGGGCCTGTTTGTCAATGGTGATGCAGAATGGATGCACCCCCTGCGCCTTGGCCTCGATCAAGGCATGGCGGGTGTCCTCGATGGCATACTCGCCCTTGTAATCGTCATAATCCTCGGGCTTGCCGTCGGAAAGGGTGATGAGCAGTTTGATTCTCGCCTCGCTTTCGGCAAGGAGCCTGGTCAGATGCCGGATGGGCGGTCCCATTCGCGTGTATTCCTGGGGGGCGATGGCGGCAATCCTCCCCTTCACCGCATCGTCGTAAGGTTCGCCAAGGTCCTTGATCCGGAACAGCTCGGAACGCGTGCGGCGCATGCCGGAAAATCCGTAGATGCCGTAGGTGTCGCCCAAAACCTCCAGGGCTTCGCACATGAGGATCAGGGCTTCCTTGAGGGCGGTGTTTACCCATCCCTCGGTTGAGGAGGACATGTCAACGAGGAAGAGGGCGCTGATGTTGCGCTTGTCCCGGGCCAGCCGGATATAGAGATCCTCCGAGGGAGAAAGGCCGGCTTTGATATCGGCAAGCGTTTCGATGAGGGCGTCGAGATCGATTTCGTCCCCGTCTTTTTGCCGCCGGACAAAGCGTTCCTGGTTGCGCATCATTTCGAACTGCCGCTTGAGCCGGGTCAGGTGGCCGCGGTATCTCTTCAGGGTGTTGCCGACAAAAGTGCCTGCGACCGGAATGATTTTTTTGACGGCAAGGGAGCACCAGTTTTTGCGAAAGCCCGCGCGCCGGTAATCCCACTCGTCAAAGATGAAGAGATCGGCTCCGGCAAGGGGTTCGCCCTCCCGGGGGGCAGGGGCGTTTCCCTGTGCCAGCCCCTTGCCCGCAGCCTGCTTGGCGCTGGAGAGGTACTGGGAAGGGATCTGGCCGAGATCCTCGACGATCTCCCTGGCCAGTTTTTTGAGTTTGTCGGGAAGATCGATGTGGCTGTCGTCGATGGTGATGAATTCCAGGGTTTTCTCCCCTTGCGGTTTTGTGCCCTGGGTATCTTTCCCAGCCCCTTCGGGCGGAATAACAGCGGCGGTCTGGCCTTCGAGGTCGGGAAATCCCGTGCCCTGTACTTCTCCTTTTTCTTTTTCGCCTGGGGCATTCCGGGGCGTTTGCGCGTTGATGACGGCGGTGAGGGCCTCGATGAACTGTTCCTTGGCCGCTGCTCTTTTTTTCCGCTGCACCGCCAGGACCTCGGCCGGGCGCAGCACGCCCTGGAAAATTATGGGGGGGGCCGGTTCCCCGGTTAGGTCGAGAAACCGGGCATACGCCTTCGTTGCAAAGCAGGCGGAGTCCTGGCTGGTTGCATTCTCGCGAAATAATCCGTTAAAAAGGCTGGTTACGGGATGGGGCGCGGAAGGGGTTTCGCCGGTATCCTCCGCGGCCCGGAGAAGGATGGTTCTTTGCAGGTCTCCGGTGGAGCCCTCCGCGCCCCGGGGGATTGTCCGGGCAAGGGCCTGGAAGATAGGGCCGCTTTCCCGCATGAGGCCGGGAAGCTTTTCCCGGAGAAAAACGGTGGCCCTGGCGGTTTCGCCAAGGTGGAAAAGGTGGGCCGCAACGGCTGGTTTTGCAAACAGGTTGCAGTAATCGTTGAGGCCGGTGCATGCAGGGGGAAGGGCGGTGCGCTGCCGTCTTGTGGCGGCGGGAATCGCCGGGGAGCCCGCGGGGAGATGGAGCGAAAAGGTGCCGATGGCGGTAAAGGCCCACTGAAAGGAGATGATGAGTTTGTAGAGCAGGAAATTGTCGGTCTGTTTTGGAAAGACGGCGATCCCGGGGGGGAGATAGACCGCCGCAGTGTCCGTGTAGACCTCCTGGCCGGGGATCAATTCCAGGGGATGCCCGGCCAGTCCGGTGGCATAGGGCTGCAGTCGGCCGGTGACCTCGGCGAGGCTGATGCCGGTTTCTCCCCGTATCGTGCAGAGAAAGGTTTCCTCCACCCGTTCGAGGAGCTGCCGGGTCTGATGCAGCCCCCCGGATTCATAGGCCGCAAGGATGGTCTTGACCCAGTCGGCAAGCTGGGAGTGGTGCAGGCAGGTAAGTCCCTTTTTCACCGCCTTGAGAAAGCTGTTGCAGAGGGCATGACTCACCGGCCAGATTGCGGCAATCTGACGAAAGATTTCGTCCAGCGCCGCATCGGGCAACCCCTGCAGCGGCTCGGTTATCTCTTCGATCTCCCAGTCGTTGAGGATGTCCGGCAGGACTGCCTGGGCAAATCTGGTTTTGAGTTCGCGTGGGTCCAGGGGGGTGCCTCCGCTTAAAAGAGGGAGCTGGTTATCTCCTCAAGGGCTGCCAGCATTTCATGGTCATCGGTCAGGGTCTCGGTGATCGTGGCCTTGCAGGCAGTGCGCGGCTGGATGCCGCTTTTGATGAGTTTGCCGGCATGGATCAGGAGCCGGGTGCTTGCCCCCTCCTGCAGGCCGGAGTCCTTCAGGCTCCGGGTCATGGTTGCCAGCCGGACAAGTTTTTCCGCCAGCGGCTGCTCGATGCCGGATTCCTCCCGGACAATGCGGGCCTCCAGTTCGGGAGGGGGGTAGTTGAATTCAAAGGAAACGAAACGCTGGCGGGTCGACTGCTTCAGATCCTTGAGCACGCTCTGGTAGCCGGGATTGTAGGAGATGGCCAGCATGAATTCGGGCGGGGCGGTCAGGGTTTCCCCCAGCTTTTCAATGGGCAGCTCCCGCCGGTCGTCGGCCAGGGGGTGGATGACCACGGTGGTGTCCTTTCTGGCTTCGACGATTTCGTCAAGATAGCAAATGGCTCCGGTCCGGACCGCCTTGGTGAGGGGGCCGTCCATCCAGACCGCTTCTCCACCCTTGATGAGAAACCGGCCGATGAGGTCGCTGGTGGAAAGATCGTCATGGCACGATACGGTGATGAGCGGACGGGTGAGTTCCCAGGCCAGCCGATGCATGAACCGGGTTTTGCCGCAACCGGTCGGGCCTTTTAACAGGATCGGCAGACCGTTGTGGTATGCTGTCTTGGCGATGTGCAGTTCTTCCGCCTGTTCCAGATAGAATGGCTTTTCGGCAATGAGCTGCGCTGCGGTGGCGATTTTTTTCATCTGTTTCCGCCCTCCTTGACGGAAGAAAATAAGGACGGTTGGCGCTGGGGGCAAATGAAAATCTGACGGATTCGCAAATAAAAAAGGGGAAAATGGCGCAGGTGTGCAACATAAAAAATTAAGGCTTCCTTAAAAAGTTGCGCTGCGATTACCGCCGCCGGCCGCTTCGGTCCCTGCTGGAATCGTGAATTGTTGCGAATTTAAAAAAGTTGGGCTGGGCCGAAAATACTTGCCGGTGTCGGCCGGTGGGGGTAAGGAGTGGAAAATACCCTGCATATTTTCTGAAGAAAGGAATGAGAACCAGGGGTTCCCTTCGGGAGGGAGGACGGAGAGGCATGATTACAGAAGCAGGGAGAGAGGCGGCGAAAAAACGGAAATGGTATGAGAAATACCTGCCGTTTGTGGCCAGAAGTCCGGAAATGCAACTGCGCTGGCTTGAGTCGACTTTTAAAAAAGGCGTTCTGAGCCCGAATGAAGTAACCCCATATCTCAAGCTGTTCATGGCTCCGGACGGGGAAGGAAATCTGGCCCGGGTTCGTGGGTTGCTCCACGCATTGAGCGGCAGCCTCATTGAAAAAATGCTGGGAGCTGCCGATATCTATGATGTCCCGGATCTTTTTCGGTGCATCGCCGTGCCTACGGTGGCGCAGGCGGTCATTGCCATTACCAAATCGCCCCCTCCTTACGAGAAGACTCCGGAATTGGTCGTCGATAAGGTTTTTCAGGCGGTGTACGACTGTTCGGAAGAGCTTTTGGCCCGGGCGGCGGCGGAGGTGGCGGCGAGTGTGGACAAGCCTGCCCATTTCCAGGAGGCCTATGAGAGGTTCAAGGAGATCAAGGAGGATGAGAAATTGTTGAGTGCTCTGTATCCCAAGGCCATACTGTAAATCCTGCATGGTTCGTCAAATAAAAAGCCCTTCCGGATTCGGAAGGGCTTTTTATGATTCTGCAAAGAGTAGGGATGGTTATTTCTTCTTGCCCTTCGTTGCGGCGCGTTTTGAAGCCTTCAAGGGGTTGATCTTGAGTGTGGACACGCTGATCTCTGGTTTCACATGGGTTGCAAAATTACAGAGGCCCAGGCGCCATTTGGCTTCCGGCATGGCGTAGGTGGAGCAATATTTTGCTGCCTCGACCTCAACCATACGTTCGCAACCTTCACATTTGTCAATGATCTGTTGAAACTGGCCGGTGGTATATTTGCTGGTCATGTCCTTGGGAGCCGCTTTTGCCATTGTCATTCTCCGTATGAAACCCGGGTCGGGGATTCGCGTTCATCCCTTTCCCTTGGTCGGGTACTGGTTGTTGTGGTAGTCAGAGCGCCGCCGCAAGCGGACGCAACATCATATTAATGAATCAGCTTATTTAAATTATCCAGTGTGGAGTGTCAATAAAAAAAGAGGACGGCGATGCGGGGGAAAGAGACCCTTTGGAGATGAAAATGACGGGATGTAGGAATTTTGCCGACATAAATAAACGCTATCTATCTATTGTTTTTGAGAAAATCTTAAGATATAAGATATAAATGCCGGTTTAATTTCAGCAACAGAGGGGATGGGATATGCCGTTTTATATCTGGAAGGGTGTCAACTCCTATGGGGAAAAGCGCAAGGGTAAGATTGAAATGCCCAGCGAAGCCATGGCGCAAGCGCATCTGAAAAAGATGCGGATAACGGTGTCCATGCTGAAAGAAGCCCCCAAGGACATGTTCGAAAATATTGAGTTTTTAAAGCCGAAAATAACCGGCAAGGATGTTGTCATCTTCACCCGTCAGTTGTCCACCATGATCGATGCAGGACTGCCTCTGGTGCAAAGCCTGGAGATTTTGGGGGAGCAGATGGAAAATCCCAGCTTCAAGAAAGTTTTGCGGGCAATCAGGTCGGATGTCGAGACCGGCACCACCTTTGCCGATGCCATGAAGAAGCACCCCACCTGCTTTGACACGCTGTATTGCAACATGGTTGAGGCCGGCGAGGTCGGCGGTATTCTGGATACCATCCTGAACCGGCTCGCCTCCTTCATGGAAAAAAACATGGCGCTCAAGAAGAAGGTCAAGGGAGCGATGACCTACCCCATTATCTGCATCTGTATCTCCTTTGTGGTCATGGCGGTGATGCTGGTTTTCGTGGTGCCGGTTTTTCAAAAGATGTTCGCTGATTTTGGCGGCGCCCTGCCCGGACCGACCCAGTTTGTTGTCGATATGAGTGAGTTCGCCAAAGGGAATTTTCATATCATCATCGCCGCCATCTTTGCCGCGGTTTTTCTGGTGAAAAAGATATACAAGACGGAGAAGGGCCGCATTGAGATGGACCGGATGCTGCTGAACATGCCCATTGTGGGCACTCTTCTGCGCAGGGTGGCGGTGGCCAAGTTCACTCGGACCCTCGGCACCATGCTGCAAAGCGGGGTGCCGATCCTGGAATCCCTCAATGTCGTGGCCAGAACCGCGGGAAACAAGATCATTGAGATGGCGGTGTTCCGGGTGACGGACAGCATCAGCGAAGGACGGGCCATTGCCGAGCCCCTGGAGGAGACAGGGGTGTTTCCCGGGATGGTGGTGCAGATGATCAATGTCGGTGAAGCCACCGGCGCCCTTGATGTCATGTTGACCAAGATTGCTGATTTTTATGACGAAGAGGTTGATCAGGCCGTGGAAAACCTGACTGCGGCGATCGAGCCTTTGATGATGTGTTTTCTTGGCGGCATGATCGGCGGATTGGTTGTTGCCATGTATCTGCCCATCTTCAGTATGGCTGGGGCTGTGGGCGGTTAATTTTAGGGCGTATCCTGTATTGGTTTTTTGGGAGCCGTTACGAAATAATTATTACAGCGATCATTTTGTTACGGCTCCTTATGCCGGTCACTGGATTTCAATGTTACGGTTATTATTGGACAACGGCTTAATACGATTTGGAGGAAGAGATGGGAGAGATTATCGGTGTGTTGGGCAGAGAGGTTCTGGATTCACGGGGCAATCCCACCGTTGAGGTTGAGGTGTTTCTCGATTCGGGGGTGGTCGGTCGGGCCCTGGTGCCGTCCGGCGCTTCCACCGGCACCCGCGAGGCCTTGGAGCTTCGCGACACAAAAAAGAAGCGGTATCTCGGCAAAGGGGTGCTCACGGCAGTGGCCAATGTGAACGAAAAAATCGGCCCGGGCATCATCGGCCTTGATTCCACCCAGCAGGTGATCGTCGATCAGGCCATGCTGCTGCTGGACGGCACCGAGTACAAGAAAAATCTCGGCGCCAACGCCATTCTCGGGGTTTCCATGGCTGTGGCCAAGGCGTCCGCCGAGGAGGTCGGCCTGCCGCTCTATACCTATTTGGGCGGGGTGAACGGCAAGGTGCTGCCCGTGCCGATGATGAATGTTTTAAACGGCGGGGCGCATGCCGACAACAACGTGGATATTCAGGAATTCATGGTCATGCCCGCCGGGGCTTCCTGCTTTGCCGAGGCCCTGCGCATGGGGGTGGAAACTTTTCACAGCCTGAAAGCGGTACTGAAAAAGGCCGGGCTCCAGACCGCGGTTGGCGACGAGGGCGGTTTTGCTCCTAATCTGCGCTCCAACGAGGAGGCCATGGAATTTTTGCTGGAGGCCATTGTCAAGGCCGGTTACAAGCCGGGCAAGGATATTTTCATCGCCCTGGATGTGGCTGCCAGCGAGCTGTATGACCCCAAGAAAAAATGCTACGTGCTTGCCGCGGAGAAAAAGGCCAATAAGTCGGCGGACGAACTGATCGCCTTTTATGAGGCTTGGGTGAAAAAATATCCCCTGGTCTCCATTGAAGACGGACTGGCCGAGGCCGACTGGGCTGGCTGGGGCAAGCTGACCAAAAAACTTGGCGGCAAGGTGCAGCTTGTCGGGGACGATATCTTTGTCACCAACACCAAGATTCTGGCCAAGGGCATTAAAGAGGATGTGGCCAATTCCATCCTGATCAAACTCAACCAGATCGGCACGGTGACCGAAACCATCGATGCCGTGGAAATGGCCCATCGCGCCGGATATACCTCGGTCATTTCTCACCGTTCCGGTGAGACCGAGGACACCACCATTGCCGATCTCAGTGTGGCCCTGAACACCGGCCAGATCAAGACCGGCGCTCCTTCCCGCACCGATCGGGTCGCCAAATACAATCAGTTGCTGCGGATCGAGGAGGAGCTTGGCGCTGCGGGCAGGTATGCCGGCAAGACCGCCTTGAAATATATTTCTTGACAATTATCAGTTAGTTGAACATGTTATGAGCCAATAAAGGAGGGTGCCCCATGACCCTGACAAAAGCGGATCTTGTCCAAAAGGTCTATCAAAATCACAATTTCACCAAGGCCCAGGCTGCCGAGGCCGTTGAGGCTTTTCTGCGCATTGCCAAGAAATGCCTGAATACCGGTGAGGATCTGTTGATCAGTGGTTTTGGCAAGTTCAACGTGAAAAAGAAAAATGCCCGGCGCGGGAGAAATCCCCAGACCGGAGATGAACTGATTCTGGAAGCCCGTAAGGTTGTGACCTTCAAGCCCTCCGGACTTCTGCGTTCCAGGATCAACGGAGACTAGCCCCCCTTCTCCCGGGGAGCGGATTTCCGACGCTGACACGTTTCGCAAGACGGGTTGTGTTTCCCTTGGCAGCAAGGAGGCAGCCCGTCTTTTTTTTTTTTAGGGCCGTGACGAGGCAAGCATGGGCGTGGGGCCATTCCGTCGCGGTTCCTTGTCCGGATCATGGTGTTTTACTGTTGCGGTTGTTGTGAGCAACGGTGAACTTTTTTTCTTGTGCCGCGGGATGCTTTTGCGCGTCCGGTGGGCAGAGAGAGGGAGCGAATATGGCCTGCGAACAGAAAAGTCTTGCGGAACTGGCTGCTCTGGTTCAAGGAGAGCTGGTTGGCGACCCCGGGGTGCTCATCGGCGGGGTTGCCGATTTTGACAGTGCCGGCAAGGGCGAGATAACCTTTGTCGCCGATCTCAAGCGCGGGGGTCGGCTCGACCAATGCAAGGCCTCGGCAATCATTGTGCCGAATTCGGTTGCCGAAATCAGCGTGCCTGCGATTCGGGTCAGGAATCCATACCTTGCCGTGGCCCGTATCCATGCCCTGTTTGTCGCGGAACCGTTTGTCGCCACGGGCATCGATGCGCGGGCGGTTGTGGGCCGGGATTGCCGTATCCCAGCCGAGGTTGCCATCAGCCCCCTGGTCTATCTTGGCAACCGGGTTCGGCTTGGGCAGCGGGTAACGCTTCATCCGGGGGTGGTCGTGTATGACGACGCCGTTATCGGCGACGATGTGGTGCTGTATTCCAATGTAACGATCGGCCGTGGTTGCCGAATCGGGAACCGGGTTATTATCCACGGCGGGACCGTGATCGGCAGTGATGGTTTCGGCTATGCCACCGAAGGCAGCGGCCGCCATGTCAAGCGGCCCCAGGTCGGCGTGGTCCAGATCGATGATGATGTGGAGATCGGGGCCAATACCTGTATTGACCGCGCCACCTTCGGCAAGACCTGGATCAAGCGGGGGACGAAGATCGATAATCTCGTGCAGCTTGGTCATAATGTGATGATCGGGGAGGACGCAATGGTTGTCGCCCAGGTGGGCATGGCCGGCAGTACTACCACCGGCAACAATGTGGTTTTGGGAGGGCAGGTCGGTCTTGCCGGGCACATCCACCTCGGGGACCGGGTAATGGTTGCGGCCAAATCAGGGGTGCATAACAGCCTGGAACCTGGCGCCATCGTGGCCGGCATTCCGGCCATCCCCCACAAAACCTGGCTGCGCGCCAGCGCGGCCTATGCGAAACTTCCGGAAATGGTGCGGGAGATGCGGGAATTGAGACGGCAGATCGCCGCGCTGTCCCGGGAAATAACGCAGGACGAAGAGGATCGTCCTGAAAGCAACGGATAACGTGCGGACTGGTCGCCGCGGACGGCAACGATGGCCCGGCATCGGTTCGGCCCAGTAAAAAGAGAGGTGAGGTGGCATGGATTCTGATCTGCAGCAGCTTGATATCCTGGAAATCCTGAAGATTTTACCGCACAGGTATCCCTTTCTCATGGTGGACCGCATTGTCGAGATGCACCTCGGCGAATCCATCCGGGGGTACAAGAACGTGACCATGAACGAGAATTTTTTTCAGGGGCATTTTCCCTCGCAACCCGTTATGCCGGGGGTCTTGATCCTCGAAGGCATGGCCCAGGTCGGTGCGATCCTTGCCTATCTCACCGATCCCGAGGCGGTTGCCAGCAAGCTCGTCTATTTTGCAGGTCTTGACAGCGTGAAATTCCGGCAGAAGGTCGTGCCTGGAGACCAGTTGTATTACGAGCTTTCGGTGAGCAAGCGCAAGGCCAGGTTTTGGAAAATGGACGGCAAGGCCTATGTCGACGCCAAGCTCGTGGCCGAAGCGGAGCTCATGGCAACTTTTGCCTGAGCGTCCCCGGAAATCTTTCATCCGTTTTTGATGTTTCAACCAACCAAACCCAAGCGAAGGCGCAATGAACATACATCCTACCGCAGTTATTGATCCCGGGGCGAAGGTCCATGCCTCCACCACCGTTGGCCCCTATGCCGTTATCGAGAAAGGGGTGGAGATCGGCCCTGATTGCGTGGTCTGTCCCCATGCCGTGGTCACGGGACTGACCACCATCGGCGCCCGCAACACCATCGGCTCCTTCACCAATATCGGCGGGCCGCCCCAAGACTTAAAATACAACAACGAACCCACCCGGCTGGTCATCGGCGACGACAATCAGATTCGGGAGTATGTTTCCATCCACCGCGGCACCCCGGGCGGCCATGGGGTGACCACGGTGGGCAGCGGCAATCTGCTCATGGCCTACACCCACATCGCCCATGACTGCGTGATTGGAGATCATGTGATCATGGCCAATGCCGCCACCCTGGGCGGGCATGTCGAGGTCGCCGACCGGGTGATCATCGGGGGGCTCACCGCCGTACACCAGTTTGTCCGCATCGGCGAGTATGCCTACATCGGCGGCATGTCCGGGCTCAGCAAGGATGTGCCCCCCTATGTGATCTTGGCCGGCATCCGCAACCAGATGCGGGTGACCGGGATCAACCGGATCGGCCTGCGAAGATCCGGTTTTACCGCCGATGAGATCAAAAAACTGGGGCAGGCCTACAAAATCATTTTCCGCAGCCCGGAATTGCTGCTCCAGGATGCGCTTGCTAAGACCCTGGAAGAGATTCCCGATTGCGCGCCGGTTGCCAAGCTGGTGAATTTCTTTGCCACCTCGAAACGCGGGGCGGTGCGTATGGCCGGTGATGACGAAGAATAGCATCGGCATCATCGCCGGCGGCGGTCAATTTCCGAAGCTTTTTGCCGAGGCCGCCAAAAAAGCGGGGCGCGAGGTGGTGATCGTGGCGCACCAGGGAGAGTCCTGGCCAGAGCTCGAAACCGTGGCCGATCGGTTCTGCTGGGTAAAACTCGGCCAGTTGGGGCGGATCATAAGTTTTTTCCGGGAACATGGCGTTACGGAAACCGTCTTTTTGGGCGCCATCACCAAAACCAAGATTTTCAAGGATGTCTGGCCGGACCTCAAGGGGTTGACCCTTTGGAACAAGATAGACATCCGCCAGGACGACGCGATCCTGCGGGCAGTGGCCGGGGTTCTGGAGCAGGAAGGCATTCACGTTCTGGAGTCCACCCTCTATCTCAAGGATCTGCTCTTCCCCAAGGGGGTGCTTACCAAGAAAAAGCCCTCTGCCGAGCAGATGGAGGATATCCGTTTCGGCTGGCAAACCGCCCGGGCCATCGGCGCCCTGGATATCGGGCAGTGCGTGGTGGTCCGGGACCGCACCGTGCTGGCGGTGGAGGCCATTGAGGGGACGGATGCCGCCATCACCCGGGGCGGCGCGCTGGGAAAAGAAAAGGTTGTGGTCGTCAAGGTGAAAAAGCCCAAGCAGGATTTCCGTTTCGACCTGCCGGCCATCGGCGGAAAAACCATTGAGACCATGGCCTCGGTCAAGGCTGCTGTCCTGGCGGTGGAAACCGGGCAGGCCCTGCTTTTTGACCGGGAGGCCGTGATCGAAGCGGCGAACCGGGCCGGGATTGTCGTGGTTGGGGTGGAAGAGTTGCCGGACGGCACCCTGTCGTTGTAGTAACTGCTCAGCAGCACCACATCTGCTTCGCCGCTACGCTGCTGTCATCGGCCTGCTCATGTGCAACAGCACACTTCGCAGACCTCTTCCGCGCATCTGTGGCAGCAGCGAAGCGGCGCTGCTGAGCAGTTACTTGCTGTAGTTTTTTCGTTACCGATACTCAGTCAGCAGGAAGATACCTCTCATGAAAGCCATGGTTCTGGCTGCGGGCTTCGGAACACGCCTGCGCCCCTATTCCCTGCAACGTCCCAAGCCGCTGTTCCCGGTGCTTGACACCCCCCTTCTTGCCCATACCCTGGGCCAGCTCCGCCGGAGCGGGGTTGAGGATGTCGTGGTCAATGCCCACCATCTCCGGGAGCAAATCAGCACCATGCTCCATGGTCAGCGAGATGTTCGGGTTCAGCTCGAGGATCTGGAGCTGGGGACCGGGGGTGGCCTGCGGTTGGCGCACAGTCATTTTGGCGGGTCTCCTTTTCTTGCGGTCAACGGCGATATTGTCCACGATCTCGATCTGGCCGCGGTCTATGGATCCCATTGCGCCTCGGGGGCTGAGGTGACCATGGTGCTGCACGACTGTTCCCGATTCAACAATGTCCGCGTCAATGGCCAGAGCAGGATCGTCGGGTTTTCCGAGCCGGCCGGAGAGGGCGAACGCTTGTTGGCCTTCACCGGGGTGCAGGTCATCAATCCGGCGGTTCTCTCCCTGATCCCCGAGGGCGTTTTCTACAACATCATCGATTGCTATGCCGACTTGCTGAAACGCGGCGGCACAATCCAGGCCCTGGTCGTTTCCGGCCATTTCTGGACCGATATGGGCACCCCGGCGGATTATCTGCAGCTCCACGAGGATATTGTGCTGAAGGGGGGGATGCCCGGATTTTTCCCGGAGCGCGGAGCCTCTCCTTTCTATCTCGCAAAAGACGTGGTTCTCGGCTCCAGGGTCGCCTTGCAGGACTGGGTTTCCATCGGACATGGGGCAACCATCGGCGAGGGGGCCAGCCTGACGAGGGTTGTGGTCTGGGATGGGGCCAGGGTTGCCCCCGGCAGTATCGTGACTGACAGTATCATCACGGGGGAGGGCTAAGGTGTTTACAGAACAACACAGACTGGCCCTGGCCAGATTATTGGCCGCGCAGGGGTTTTCTTCTGATGTGCCGATGGCGGACAGGATGGCCGGGGACGGCTCCGACCGGCAGTTCTACCGTTTTGCCGTGGGCGATTTTTCCCTGCTGGCGGTGTTGCCCGGCGCCGGCCAAGCCCAGGGCATGGCCGAGGCGCGGGCCGCCCATGCAATAGGCTGCCATTTTTTCACCCATGGGGTGCCGGTTCCTCGGATCTACGGCTTTGCCGAGGAGTGCGGCCTTATCCTCTGCGAGGACCTCGGCGACACCAAGCTTCATGATCTGCTCCTCCGGCATGGTGCGGAGGAGGAGGCGGATGCCTGTTACCGGCAGGCCCTTGCCGCCCTGGCTCATTTGCAGACCGAGACGCGCCGAGGGTTTCAGCCGGAATGGTGCTGGGATACCACCCGTTATGACCGCGCCCTCATGCTGACCAGGGAATCCGGCTATTTCCGGAAGGCCCTGTGCGAGGATTTTCTGGGGATGAGCGACTTGCCCCAAGGGCTTGATCAGGAGTTTGTCTTTCTGGCGGAGCGAGCCATGCAGGAGCCCGCCGATTTTATCCTGCACCGCGATTTTCAATCGCGCAACCTCATGATCTGTGAGGGAAAAGTCAGAATTATCGATTTTCAGGGTGCCAGACTGGGGCCGTTGGGGTATGATCTCGCCTCCCTGCTCATCGATCCCTATGCCGGTTTGTCCCCGCCCCGGCAACAGGCCCTTCTCTGCTTCTACCTGGATGCGCTCGCCGCTCATATTCCCCTTGACCGGGGACGATTCATTGAGGGATATTACTACATGACCCTGCAGCGCAACCTGCAGATTCTGGGAGCTTTTGCCTTTCTTTCCAAGAATCGGGGGAAAGATTTTTTTCGACAGTTCATCAACCCCGCCGCCGCCACCCTTGACGAGCACTTGGCCGCGCCGCAGGGGCGGGATTTCCCCTCTCTGCGCACTGTGGTGGAACAGGCGCGAGATTTCCTTAGTGCATGATGGGCTCGCACAATGCGTCACCCCGGCGAAGGCCGGGGTCCAGCCTTGCTGCAACTCTCCGGGAAAACTGGATTTCGGCCTTCGCCGGAATGACGGAATGGAGCCTTTTTTGAGTCGTTGCGCGTGCATCAATAACCAACACGGAACCCATAACTCCCATGCAAACACGATATCCCATCGTTGCCCTGGTCGGCCGGCCCAATGTCGGCAAATCAAGCCTTTTCAACCGGTTCGCCAAGAGCCGCAAAGCCATTGTCGACCCTACCCCCGGCGTGACCCGTGACCGCCATTATGAGCAGGTGACCATGGAGGAGCGGACTTTTATCCTGGTCGACACCGGCGGCATCGAGGGCGACGGCCGGGAGATGATGGCCGGTTTGATCCGCGAACAGACCATGCAGGCCATGCGGGAGGCGGATGTGATCCTCTTCCTGCTGGACGGCAAGGAGGGGGTGCTGCCGGAAGACTACGAGGTGGCGGATTATCTACGGCGCACGAAAAAACCGGTGCATTTTTTGGTCAACAAGGTGGACAGCCCGGAGCTTGAACAGAAGCTCATTCCCCAATTTTATGAGCTGGGGGTGGATAAACTCTGGCCTGTTTCCGCGGCGCACGGCTATGGGGTCAAGCCCTTTTTTGAGGCCCTGCTCGAAACCCTACCGGTTTTTCCCGAATCCGACGACATCCCGCCGGAAACCATCAGCCTGGCCTGCCTGGGGCGGCCCAATGTGGGCAAGTCTTCCCTGATTAACCGGCTGCTGGGCGAAGAGCGCATGGTGGTTTCGGATATTCCCGGCACCACCAGGGATTCGGTGGACACCCTGCTCACGGTTGGCAAACAGCCGTACCTGCTCATCGATACGGCCGGGATCCGGCGCAAGGGCAAGGTGCAGGAAAAACTCGAGAAATTCAGCGTGCTCCAGGCCCTGGGCGCCTTGGAACGCTGCGATATAGTGCTGATCCTCATAGATGCGGGGGAGGGAATCACCGAGCAGGACACCAAGGTGCTGGGCTATGCCTTTGAACGGGGCAGGGCCTGTATGATCGTGGTGAACAAATGGGATCTGCTCCACGGCGATGGGAAGCGGCAGAAGCAGTTGATGGAGGAGATTGCCCGGGCCACGAGCTTTGTAGAATATGCCCCGGTGCTCAAGATCTCCGCCCTTACCGGCGCAGGGGTGAGGCAGTTGCTGCCCACGGTGGCGAAGATCTACAAGCAGTATTGCGGCTCCTTTTCAACCGGCAAGATTAACCGGATCCTGCAGGATGCGCTGGAAGGGCATAATCCGCCCATGCACAAGGGGAGGCGCCTCAAGCTCTACTACACGACCCAGATTTCCACCAAGCCCCCCACCTTTATCGTCTTTGCCAATTATCCCAAGGGGGTGCATTTCTCCTACCTCCGCTATCTGCTCAACCAGTTCAGGGCCGGGCTCAAGCTGGACGCCATCCCCATCAAGATTATCCTGAAGGAACGGCAACGCAAAGAATATGGCTAATGACCCTGGAGAGGAGAGGCTTTTTCCTTTAGGCTGTGATGGGCCGGGCGTGTATGCGGCCTTTGCCGCCCTGGCCGAGGAATCGGGCTATGCCCGGCATCTTGCTCTACGGGAAAAGTCTTGGGAGCTGTATCTCGTCTGCCTTGCCGAAGATCTTGCCTCTTTTCTTGCCGCATATCCCGCGGCAGAGACGCTCATTCCTCCCCAGTCTGCCGTTCGCGGCCCCGACCTCCCTGCCGCGGCCGGCCTTGAGGCAGTGCGCACCTTCAGGCCGCTCGGTCTGCCGTTCACCATTTTTTTCTCTCTGCTGAAATGCGCCCGCCAGGTTTTTTTCATCTGCTTGTCAGAGGGCAACCGCGAGCAGGTTCGGGCCGGATGCGCCCTTTTTTTTGACCGGATGGAAGCCGCTGCCGTCAGTCAGTGGGTCAAGGAGGAGAGCGGTTCCGTCCTGCACAGGCTTCGCAAGGCGCGGCAGTATATTCTCAAAGAAAAAAGGCGCTATGCCGCGGTGTTTTCGCGGATGGCCGAGCCGGCTTTTATCGTGGATCGGGAACGTTGCCTGGTGGATGTCAATGACGCCTTTGAGGATTTTTTCAAGGTGCGCGGGGAGACGCTGGCCGGCAAATCCTGCGATGTGGTATTGGGGCATGCGGTCTGCGAGGCCTGTCTGCTGGAAAATGCGCTGTCCGAACAGGGTTCCTTTTCCAGCATCGAGATTGCCATTCCGGTTGCCGGGGAAACCCGGACGGTGCTGATGAGCGGCACTTCCCTGGGGTTTGTGAACGGGGAAGATTCCGGCGGTATTGTGGTGCTGCAGGATATCACCGAGCAGCGGCGAATTGAGCTTGCCCTTCAGGCAAGCGAGGAACAGTTCCGGACCCTGGTTGAGAATATTCCCGATGTCGCCTGGCGAGCGGATGCAGAGGGGGGGCTGGTCTATGTCAGCCCCAAGATGAAAAGGATCTGCGGCTACGAGCCGGAGGATCTGCTCGGGCAGAGCAGATTCAGCCACGTTCATCCCGAGGATGTTGACGAGGTCCGCAAGCGGTATGGCCAGCTCTTCAGCAAGGAGCGGGATTTCACTCTCCATTACCGGTTGCGGCATAAAAAAGGAAAATGGCTCTGGGTGCATGACCGGGCCCAGGCTGTCGGCGGCTATGCCACCGGGGTTTTCTCCGATGTCACCAAGCTGCGCAAGATGGAGGATGAGCTCAAGGAGTACCGGGTCTGGCTGGAGGAGATGGTGGACGAAAGAACCCAGGAGGCCGAAGCGGTGAACCGGCAGCTGCTGCTGGAGGTGGCCGAGCGCCAGCAGGCGCAGCAGGAGCTGGAACGGGTGGCGGCGCGCCTCAGGCACTCCAACGCCGAACTGGAGCAGTTCGCCCATGTGGCGTCCCACGACATGAAGGAGCCGCTCCTGCTGATCGTCTCCTTTGCCGAGCGGCTGCTGGCCAAATGGCCCGAAAAATTCGACGGCAAGGCAGGGGAATTTCTCCGGCGCATTCTCAAGGCAGGACACCAGTTGCAGGAGCTGATGGACAACATTTTACAACTTTCCAAGGTGCGCAACTGCGATCACCCTTTCGGAGCGGTTGACCTGAATGATCTCCTGCGGGAGGTGATGGCTGATTTTGAGGAGAAAACCAGGCAGATGGGGGGAACCATCGGCCTGGGAACTTTTGCGGCCATTGAGGGAGACAGGACCCAACTGCGGCAGCTTTTCCAGAACCTCATTGCCAACGCCTTGAAATACCGGCAGAAAAGCATTCCCCCCCTGGTCGAGGTGAAGGGCAGAACGCTGCCGGGCAAAATCTATGAAATAACGGTGCAGGATAACGGCATCGGCTTTGAGGAAAAGCATGCGGAGCGGATTTTTCAGCCCTTTGTCCGGCTGCACGGCCACCACGAGTACGACGGGACCGGGATCGGCTTGGCAACCTGCGAAAAAATCGTCGCCCGGCACGGCGGAAGGATTTCCGCCAAAAGCAGGCCGGGGGAGGGCTCGATTTTTATCGTTCAATTGCCCCTTTTTCAGTCTAAGCGCCAATAGCGATCCGCAGTTTCCTGCCGCCGACCTTTCCTTGGGGAGGGTTGGCAATGCCGGGATATCTTCCCTTTTTTATCGTAAAAAATACTTCCTTCCGAGCTCCTCTTTGAGTATGCTGTACCATATATTGTGGTGGTGTATGCATTCGATGCGCCATATAGTGTTTTATTTCCGTTACAATCATGACATTTACCCAAGGGGTGCCCGATGGATTTACCGATCAGTTTTGATGAAGCGCTGAAGGAATGGGAGCGATTTGAAGAGTATCTTGTGCAGGCCAGGTATGCAATCCGCAACAATAAAACCGGGGTGCCCATGGAAAAGGACATGACCCAGGTGCTGTTGCGCGTCAGCAGGCAGTTCAAGCATCCTGCGGTTGCCAAGGCCCTGATCCACGGCACCATCATTACGGCCACCCCGTTTCTGATGAACGGCGGTAACCCCCATACCCGCCGGGCAGGCTATTATTCCTGCTATCCCCTGGGCGATGTGGAAGACTCCACCGACGCGATATTCGACATGGAGCGGGATCTGGTCAGCATCTTCCAGCATGCCGGCGGCGGCGGCATCGATGTGACCAAGATCCGGCCCAAGGGCACCATTGTGGACAACGGTCAGGGCCTTGCCTCCGGTCCGGTTTCCTTTGCCAAGGGCTTTTCCCATCTTTCCGAGCGTATCAGCCAGGGCGGCAAGCGGCGGGGCGCCCTGATGATTCAGGCGGACTGGGATATCAAGGACGTGAAGGAGTTCATTTCCTTCAAGGGGGATAATCCCGGCCAGTACACCGGCTGCAACATTTCGCTCAACGTGACCGACGAGAAGTTCTGGGACGATGAGGAGCTTACCAATCTGGTGGCCGAGTATATCTGGAAATCCGGCGATCCCGGCCTGCTTTTCACCCAGAAAAGCCTGGCCAATACCCCGGTGCTGGCCAAGCATAATCCGGTCTACTCCAACCCCTGCGGAGAATATCTTTCCACCAAGGATACGGCCTGCAATCTGCTTACGGTCTGTCTGTCAAAGTGCCTCGACGAGGACAAGGGCAAGTTTCTCGACGCGGTTTTTGAAGCGGCCCGGCTTGCGGCCATTGCCGGCAACGAGATCCTCGACCTGGGCGGCTTTCCGCCCATCGAGCGGATCAAGGCCAATACCCTCAAATTTCGGCCCATCGGCATCGGGTTTACCGGGTTGCACCATGCCATGAACCATTTCGGCGTTTCCTATGCCGATGAGCACGAGGCCCCGCTCTTTGCCAAGGCGACCCAATTGGTCCTGATGCTGGGCTCCATGCAGGGCAGCCTTGACTACGCCGAGTTCATCAAAAAAGAAGGCAAGCAGAAAAAGCTCACCCCCCAGGAATGGAACATGACCTATGTCGACAAGATCGACAGCGAGGCCATTGCCTTCATCGAGTCGGACATGCCCGATAAGGCCAGGTGGCGCAAGCGGACCAGCGAGATCTTCACCACCCTGCGCAAGCTCGGCGGGTTGTACAACTCGGTGACCACCTCCCAGGCCCCCACCGGGTCCATCTCCCAGTTGATGCGGGTGGCCTGTACCGGGGTGGAGCCCTATTTCTCCATGATCCAGCGCCGTAAGGTTAAGGATGTGGATGATTCCTGGAAGGAATTCATCCTCGTGCCCCTGGAGTTTTATCAGTACGAGGATGAGAAGATCGAGTGGGTTGCCGAGCAGACCGCGCACAAGATCGAGCCGTACCAGCAGATCCGGATTCTTGAGGCGTGCCAGGCCTTCAACCATACCGCGGTATCCAAGACCATCAACCTGCCAGCCGACACCACGGTGTCCGACATCAAGAAGATCCTCCAGTATGCCCGGAAGAGCAACCTCAAGGGCATCACCATGTTCCGCGACTCCTCCATGGAAGGGGTGCTGAGCGATCACGGCGGCAAGGTGGAGGCGACCTGCGAATTCTGCGACATGGACGTGCGCAGCGGCTCCACCTACAAGTTTCGTGGGCCGGCGCCGCTCTATATCACGGCCAACAAAGGCGGCCAGGGGCATGTGCGCGAGGTGTTCCTCAACACCACCAAGTCCGGCTCGACCCTGCACGGGATGAGCGAGGCCCTGGGCCGGGTCATTTCCGTGGCGCTCCAGCACGATTACCGGCTGGTGGGCAAGATCGCCCGGACCCTGGAGGATATCTCCTCGGACGGCGCCTGGATCAGCGCCTCGCTGGGCAGGGTCTATTCCATTCCCGCCGCCCTGGCCAAGGTGCTTGACAAGAGCGGAGAGGGCGAAGTGGAGCAGGATCCGGAGCCCTACACCGAGCCGTCCTCCTATGCCTCCTGCCCGGCCTGCGGCAAGATCAGCCTGCGGCGCAGCGGCGGCTGCAACCAGTGCGTGAGTTGCGGGTATTCCTCCTGTTGACGAACGGAAAAGAGGGCGGTTCCATGCAATCAGGCCCGCAGCAGGGCAGATACAGCAAGGCGGTCATGGCTTTCATGGCCGTCTTGTTTTTTTTCATGGTGCTGGTTGACGTCATCATTGCCCGTCATCAACGGAATTTTTTGTTTTCCAGGGCGGAAGAACAAGTCCGCCGGGATCTCCAGCTGATGGCGGTCAATTTACTTGAGCCGACCCTCAAGTATGACTACGATTGGATACACGGATTCGTCCGGCGCTGGGGCGAGGAGCATCCCGAGGTGGTGCGCCTGGCCGCCATCGGCCCTGAGGGCAGGGATCTTTTTGCTTTCAGCCGTCCCGATGCAGGGGCAAAAGCCTTTCTGGTCGAAGAGAAGGTGCACTTTCAGGGCAAAAAACTGTTGACCCTGCAGATGGTGGCTTCCTCCGGCGAGGTGGATGCGCTTTTGCGCAAGCTCCACTGGCAGTTGGGGCTTGCCTCGTTTTTCCTCACGGCGATCGCAGGAATTGCCCTGTGGTTCACCCTGAAACGCATTGCCTTTGCTCCCCTTGAAAAAGAGATCGGTCTGCGCCTGGAGACGGAGCAGCAACTTGCCGCGGCCCACCACCGCCTTGAGGAGCGGGTGCGCGAACGGACCGCCGATCTGGAGGACGCCAATCTCCTGTTGCAGAAAGAGGTTGCGGTGCGTCATGCTGCGGAAGCGCAGTTTGCCAGGCTGCACCGGGAGTACGAGCTGATCCTGAAATCCGCCGGGGAGGGAATCTATGGCCTGGACACCGAGGGACGCATAACCTTTGTCAACTTGGCGGGATTGCAGATTCTTGGGTATGATGAGGCGGAGTTGATCGGCAAGCATCTGCACGATTTCCCCCATCATGTGCGCTGGGACGGCGAGCCGTATGGCCGGGGGGATTGCCCGGTGTGCGCCGCCTATGGCGAGGGGAGAGAAAATCACGGGGGGGAAAGCTATTTTGCCAGAAAGGACGGCTCTGTTTTTCCGGTGGATTTTGTCTGCACCCCCCTTGTGGAAGGGGAAACGGTCATGGGGACGGTTGTGGTCTTTGAAGACATTACCGTGCGCAAGCAGGCCGAACGCGATTTGCTTGCCCTGACCGAAACCCTGGAGCGGCGGGTCATGGAGCGCACCGCACGTCTGGACGCAGCCAACCTGGAATTGCGGGAAACCCTTGGGCAGTTGGAGCAGACCCAGGCGCAGTTGGTGCAATCCGGGAAGATGGCGGCCTTGGGGGATCTGGTGGCCGGGGTTGCCCATGAGATCAACACTCCGGTGGGCGTGGGCGTAACCGCGGCGTCGCATCTGGAGAACAAGACCAGGGAGATTGTGGCCCTTTACGGGGAAGGGCGGATGAAGCGCAGTGATCTTGACCGGTATCTCGCCCTCTGCCAGGATGCGGCGAGTCTGATTTTTTCCAATCTTCACCGGGCGGCGGGACTCATCCGCAGCTTCAAGCAGGTGGCGGTGGATCAGTCCGGGGAGGGGCGCAGGACCTTTCGGGTCAAGGAATACCTTGCCGAGGTCTGCCTGAGCCTGCGGCCTGTTTTAAAGAACACCGGTCATCGCCTGGAAATCTCCTGTCCCGAGGATCTGGAGCTGAACAGCTATCCCGGGGCATTATCCCAGATCGTCACCAACTTCATCACCAACTCGTTGACCCATGCCTACGATGGGGACCAGGCCGGGATTTTGCTCGTGGAAATAGGGCTGGAGGGGGGCAATGTCCGGTTTTGCTACCGCGATGACGGCAAGGGCATGACAGAGGATCTGGTCCGCCACGCCTTTGATCCGTTTTTTACGACAAACAGGGAAAAAGGGGGGAGCGGTTTAGGTCTGCATATCGTATATAATCTTGTGACCCAGAAATTACTGGGGTCAATTACCTGTGAAAGTAAGCCGGGAAAGGGAACATCCTTTGTTCTGCTTTTCCCGGCCGCCATACCTGGGGGGGTATAGCATGGTGGAGTCACATGAGGCGGTTTTTTTTGCGGATGAGCCGGAGGAGTCCGGTTCTTCCGGACAACAGTCCGTGGGGAACGGCGCCTGGAAGGTGCTGGTGGTCGATGACGAGGAAGAGGTGCATGCCGTCACCAAATTGGTGCTTGCCGACTTTACTTACGAGAACAAAAGGTTGCTCTTTCTGCACGCCTATTCCGGGAGGGAGGCCAGGGAGCTCATTGCCGAGCATCCCGACACCGCCATCATTTTTCTTGACGTGGTCATGGAAAAAAATGATGCCGGACTCGATGTGATCCGCCATATCCGGGAGGAGCTGAAGAATTCCTTTGTCCGGATCATCCTGCGCACCGGCCAGCCCGGCCAGGCGCCGGCGGAGAAGGTGATCATCGAGTATGACATCAATGATTACAAGGAGAAAACCGAGCTCACCGCCCAGAAGCTCTTCACCACCATGGTGGCGTCCCTGCGCTCCTACCGGGACATCCTTACCATCGAGGCCAACCGCAAGGGACTGGAAAAGATCATCGACGCGGCCACCTCCATCTGCCGTCTCCGTTCGGTCACCAATCTGGCCAGCGGGGTTCTGACCCAACTGGTGGCCATCCTCCATCTCAGTGAAAACGCCCTCTATTGTCAAACTTCCGGGATTGCGGTGGCCAATATCCAGGGCAGTTTCAAGATGCTTGCCGCCACCGGGGCTTACGAGTCGTATCTCGATGCCGAGGCTGGGGGAGATTTGCCGGCCAAGGTTCTTGCCTATGTCCGGCAGGCCACGACGCTCAAGCAATCCATCTGCCAGGACAACCGCTACATCGGGTATTTTTGCAGTGAGCGCGGGGAGGAAACGGTTATCTATATCGAGGGCTGGCGCGATCTCAGCGAGCTTGACCGCAGGATGATCGAGGTTTTTTGCGGCAACGTCCAGGTGGCCTACGAAAATGTGCTTCTAACCCAGGAGATCGAAGCAACCCAGAAGGAGATCATCTATACCCTGGGCCAGCTTGCCGAGATGCGTTCCCTTGAGACCGGCAACCATGTCCATCGAGTGGCGGAATACAGCCGGCTGCTCGCGGAAAAACATGGCATGAGCCCGCGGGAGGTGGAGGTGATCCGTCTTGCCTCTTCCATGCATGATGTCGGCAAAGTCGCCATCCCCGATGCCATTCTCAACAAAACCGGGCCGCTCACCGCTGCCGAGTTTGAGATTATGAAGACCCATACCAGCCGGGCCCGGGAGATGCTGGGTCTTTCCGACCGGAAGGTTGTCAAGGCCGCGATCGTCATCGCCATGCAGCATCACGAAAAGTTTGACGGCAGCGGCTATCCCAAGGGCTTGAAAGGGGAGGATATCCATATCAGCGCCAGAATCACCGCCCTTGCCGATGTCTTTGACGCCCTGGGCAGTGACCGTACTTACCGTCAGGCCTGGGAGATGGAGGCTATTCTTGATCTTATCCGCGCGGAACGCGGCGTGCATTTCGACCCGATCCTGGTGGATCTCTTTTTTGAAAATATAGACACGATCCTGTCCATCAGAACCAACCTGGCAGGCTAGCCCTCGTGCGCCTTCAAGGCATCGGCGATGAGCGGCCAGGTTGTGCGCAGCGCTTCCCGATCGGTAAAGGGGATGGTGAGGTGCACCTGGTCCTGTTCAAAGGAGGGCGAGTGATTGAGGCCCACCCCGCTGGGCAGCTTGAGCGCGGCGGCAAAGGCGCGGAATTCCTCTTCCGCCTCGGTGAGCCTGGGGAAGCGTTGTTCGGTGAGCCACTGCATGAGCCGGGCTGTTTTTTGGGGGATGTTGGTCTCCTGCGGGTCAAGGATTTCCCGCACCTCTGGCTGGCTGAGCAGGGCCATGACCGAGGTGTTGTGCCTGGCGGCCATTTCCCGGCAGATGGCGGAGATTTTTTTTTGGTTGCTGACGCTGAGGCTCAGCATCTCCATGACTTCGTACAGGGAAAGGCGGTCGGTGAAATTCAGGCCCAGCAGTTCCCTGGCCACCGCCTCGTGCAGCCGGCCGGCATGGAGCGCGGTGAGCAGGTGCTCTTCAAGCCGCAGCAGCGGCAACAGGCTTTGCAGGTGATGGCGGTGGGGTTCCAGCCCCAGAACGGGGAGAAACCTTTTGGTCGCCTCGTTTTCATCCAGATGAGCGAGGATCTTTTGGAAAAAGATCGCCTGCTCGACCACGGAGATGTTGCCCCGGAGCACGGTGTCTTCCAGATTGATGGCCAGGGTTTCCGAGGGCAGGGTATCCGCCGGCAGCACCAGGCAGATGGTCGAGATGGAGTGCAGGGCCTGCTGGGCGGCCAGCAAACGTCTGCGGCCCGTGATGATCTCCATGCTGGTTCGCCCCTGTTCCCGGAGTATGGGCGGGTGGAGAATCCCGGCTCGGGCAATGGAATCCAGCAGCGCTGGGCTTGGTTCTCGTGCTTCTTCCGGGGTCAGGCTGTTGCGGAAATCCTGAAAATTGATGTGGTGCAGGTTGACAAGGCTTGAACGGAAGGTCGGCGGCATGGTTTTCTCATTGTGTGGCGGATGGGTTCTGGTTTTCAGGGTTGCTGATGCACTTGTGAAAAATAGCCCTTCGACAAGCTCAGGGCGAACGAAGATGTTTTTATTTTAATTCAAATAACTACCGTTCGTGCTGAGCTTGTCGAAGCACTTTTTTCGAGGTCGTCGTGCATGACTCTATGGGAAAAAAGGCCCATCTTGTCAATGAAAACCTGTAGGCTCTTTTCAAGAGGGGCAACGTGAAAGTAACCATCATCGCGGCCAGCACCATCTGCGGACGCATCGGCCCCGGCCTTACCGGCAGCTCGCTTGATCGCGGGCTGCTCGAAAGGATGCGGGCGGCAAGCGATGCCAGCCTGTTGGGCGCGGAAACCCTGCGCCAGGGCGACCCGGAGATGCGGGGGCCGGAGGGGGTTCTTTTGCCCAACCGGATCAGGGGGTTCATCACCGGCTCCGGAAATATCCCGGTGGCGGGGAAGAAAGTTTTCCGGCACGGGGAACCGCCCCTTATCTTTACCGGGGCGGCAACGGCTGCCGGCTTGCGGCACAGGCTGGGCGCGCTGGCCCAGGTCGTTCCTCTGCCGTCTGCATCCGGAGGGGGGCTTTCCCTGGCCGCGGCCCTTGCCCATCTGGCACAACTCGGCGCGGCCTCGGTCCTGATCGAAGGCGGCGGCGGGTTGAACTACGCCTGCCTGCGGCAGGGGGTTGTCGATGAGATTCTCCTCACCCTGACCCCGAAGATTTCCGGAGCTCAGGGGGCGCCTTCCCTGTGCGGCGGCCCTGAGCCCCTGGGGGAGCCGTTTTTGCCGCTGGCCCTGGTTTCGTGCGAGGCGGCGCCAACGGGGGAAGTCTTTTTGAAATACCGGGTAGGCAAAGGAGAATGACCATGCAGCAGGAACTGGCGATCTTGTATTCCGGAGGGACGGATTCCCTCGCCCTCTATGCCCTGGCCAGCGCCGGGCATCATCCCGGCCTGCCCAGGCCGGTGCGCATTCATCTCCTCCACATGCTCAACGGCATGGGCCGCTTTGCCGATTTTCCCAGAAACCGTTTTCTTGCCGCGCACAAGATCCTGCTGGCCAATGCCTCCGATCCCAAGAAGATTCCGGAGGCCGAGATGGTGGAGCTTGACATGGGCCGGATGTTCCAGGGGTTGTGGCTCGACCGCTATGAGGAAATGATGCCCCGCTACAACGGGAAAAATCTTGTCTGCGTGGCCTGCAAGCTCGCGATGCACGCCCGGGCCATCGTCTATTGCCATGAGCATTTCGTTCCCCATTTCGTGGCCGGCTACACCAGGAAGCAGGGGCATTACCCCGAGCAGACCCCGGTTTTCATGGAAAAGGTACGGGAGCTGTCCGCCCGGTTCGGGATCAACACCACCTTCCCGGTCTACGAGGATTTTGACGACCAGGTGATCACCCGGCATGTGCTGGAGGATTTCGGACTGCCCTCCACGGGCGGGGGCGAGCGGAAATGCCTGTTCTGCCAGACCCTGACCACGGCTACGGAGAAGGAGATCGGCCAGTACCTCGACGACATGCTTCCCCTGGTCGGCGAGTATATTGAGCATCGTCTGGCCGGTCGGGTCCGCGAGGCGGCTCTCTGTTTTCCTCCCGGCAACCGGCGCGAATAGCGACCGGGAGATCGATCTGCCAAAATCAGGGCAATCCCCTCGCCCGGTCTGCGGTAAGGGGCGCAAGATATTTTGCGCCTTTGCGTTGCTTTTTCTTGTTGTTCTCCTGCGTTATCCCGTGTTCACCCCCCTCCCCCTGGTCAAATTACATTGCGCCCCTTTCCTTGTGGCGCAGATTCCCTCGGCCTTGTTTTATAGCGCGAATTCATCCCTTTGTTTGTTTTGTTGGGGCTTGGCACCCAATTTGCTTCTTGCAAACGGGATATGCTGCGTATATTGCCTCTGTCATGGGGCCAGGAAAAGGGAAGAGTAACCGTTCATTTTTTATTAAGGAGGAGAAAAAGGCTATGAAAAAATCCCGTGTATTCTCGGCAATGCTGGTTGCGTCGGCTGTGGTGGCCGGCGGATCGGCCTATGCCGGCGAGGCGCACAAGGCGATCACCGGTCCTTTTGCCACGCCCATGGAGGTGACCAAGAAATGTCTTGAGTGCCATGCGGACGCGGCAACGGACATCATGCAAACCACCCACTGGACCTGGTCCAGCGAACAGGAGATCTCCGGCAAGAAGGGTAAGGTCGCGCTGGGCAAGAAGAATGCGGTCAATAATTTTTGCATCTCTGTCGATTCCAACTGGCCCCGTTGCACCAGTTGCCACATCAGCTACGGCTGGAAGGATGCCAAGTTTGATTTCACCGACAAAAACAGGGTGGATTGCCTGGTCTGCCATGACACCACCGGCACCTATAAGAAGGCGCCTCCCGCAGCCGGCATGCCCTTTGGCTTCACCGGCAACGCCGAATTGGACGCCAAGCCCGTTAATCTGGTGGCCGTGGCCCAGGGCGTCGGCAAGACAGCCAAGAAAAATTGTGTGGCCTGCCATGGCTTTGGCGGCGGCGGCAACAACGTTAAGCATGGGGATATCGATTCGTCCATGGTCAATCCCACCAAGGCCATTGACGTGCACATGGGCTCCGATGGCCTGAATTTTCAGTGCACCGAGTGCCACACCACCCAGAAGCATGAGATCAAGGGCAACTCCATGATCGTCACGCCCGGCGGCAAGAATCATCTGGAGTGCACCCAATGCCATGACGCCAAGCCCCACAAGAACGCCAAGCTGAACTCGCATGCCGCCACCGTGGCCTGCCAGACCTGCCATATCCCCACCTTTGCCAAGGCCATCCCCACCAAGGTCGAGTGGGATTGGTCCACAGCCGGTCAGGACATCACGGTGGACGAGCAGGTGTTCGGCACGGAGAAACGCGAGGGCTACGACAAGAAGAAAGGCCATTTCAAGTGGGAGAAAGGCGTGAAGCCTACCTACAAATGGTACAACGGCAACGCCACCGTCTATCTGCGCGGCGAGAAGATCGATCCGGCCAAGGTCACCGAGTTGAACGCGCCGGTGGGCAGCATCAAGGACAAGACCGCCAAGATCTATCCCTTCAAGGTGCATACCGGGAAGCAGATCTACGATAAGGAAAACAAGTACTTCCTGACCCCCAAGGTCTGGCCGACCAACAAGGAAGACAAGGATGCCTACTGGAAGAATTTTGACTGGGACAAGGCGGCCAGGGCCGGCAGCGAGGCCTCGGGCCTGGCGTACAGCGGCAGCTACGATTTTGCCCCCACTGTCATGTACTGGCGGATCAACCACATGGTTGCCCCGGCAAGCGAGGCCCTGAAGTGTAACGACTGCCATGCCGCAAATGGCCGTCTCGACTGGAAGGCTCTCGGCTACAAGGGCGATCCCATGAAAACAAAAGGCGCTGCCAGGATGAAGAAGTAATATTCCTGGTTTCCGCACCCTCCCTAAGCCCCCTTCTTTTTTCGAGGAAGGGGGCTTTTTTTTAGATTTTTCCCCATTGGCGCGCAGCCGAGCACCGGAGGGGCTGGTAATGCTTTAAGCCAAGGGCTTCCTGCGGCGGCGTATCCAGTAGATATAGCCGTAGATGAGCAGGTTCACCGCGATCAGCCCCCCGCCCAGCAAATAACGCAGCTCAATGGTCAGGTTCTCGGGATAGAGAAACCGGACCACATAATGCTCGATGAATCCACCCGCATAGCCCGCTTCGCCGCCCCGTTTCAGCAGAAAATTCTCCAGCGGCGTAAGCGGGCAGATCCAATCCGCCAACTCGATCACCACCCCCCAAAACACGGCGCCAAGATGTAGCCACAGCAGGGAAGGGCGGCGCAGCACCAGCAAGCCTCCCAAGACGGCAAAAAGCGTGAAGGCGAGATGGAGCAGGAGGACGCAGTCGGCGGCTATGCGGTAGATCATCAGAATGGGAGTGGGCGTTTTTCGTGGTGAGAAGAAGGAGAGGGGGGCACTTTTGATAAGGAAACTTTGTGCCCCCCTGGGTAGTTCTGGTTACGGATGATACTTGAAGGAAAGCGAAACCCTGGCCCGGTAGGCGGCAACCTTGCCGTTTTCAATCTTCATGTCCAGCTTGATGACCTCGGCGACCCGGAGATCCTTCAGGCTCTTGCTCGCCGTGTCGATTGCCGTTTGGGCCGCCGCTTCCCATGATTCGGTGCTGGTGCCCACCACTTCGATGATTTTGTAGACGCTTCCTGACATGGTTGTCTCCTCTGTTGGGGGTTATGAAAAGACTTTCCGCGCTTTCACCTGTTGATGCCTGCTTCTTTAGGGAACCTTGAAAAATCAACTTCCTGTTGATTTTTCAAGCCGCAAAACCAAAACAAGTTTTGCCTTTGCTCACATTTTCAGCAACGTATGTGGCTGAAAATGACGGGGCGTCCTTGCCCCGCACAGGAGCCTTGAATTTTTCAAGGCTCCCTGTATAAGTACCACGGTGATTAGTGGTGCTGTCAACTGTATTTGCCGGAAATCGCAGCGGGCAACAGGCAGGTCATTTCCCAACCTTGAGGCCGAACATCCCCTGGAGTGCCGCGGGCAGATCCGCGGGCAGGACCACGGTCTTGGCGTTTCCGGAAAGACCCAGCTCCTGCAAGGCGCCAATATATTTCTCGCCCAGCAGGTAGAGGGCAGGCAACTGCTCGTTGCCGATACCTTGTTGCACCAGGGCCAGGGCATCCTTGGTGGCCTGGGCCAGGACCACCCGGGCTTCGGCGTCCCTTCGCGAGGCTTCCAGACCGCCCTCCGCCTCCAGGATGGCTTTCTGCTTCTGGCCTTCCGCCGTCAGGATGGCAGCCTGTTTTTCGCCTTCGGCCTCGGTGATGGCCGCCCTACGGATCCGCTCCGCCGCGGCCTGCCGCTCCATGGAGGCCTGCATGGTCGCCGATGGTTTGATGTCCTGAATCTCGATGCTCTTCACCGTCAAGCCCCAATCCTCCAGATCATTGGCAATGGCCTGGATAAGTTTCACCTTGATCTGCTCCCGGGAGCTGAGGGCGTCATCCAGGTCCATCTGGCCGATAATGGCCCGCAGGTTGGTCATGATCAGATTCTTGGTGGCATGTTCGTAGAAATCGATGCCGAAAATGGCCTTGTGCGGGGTGTGGATGTTGATAAAGGCTATGGCGTTGGTGATGATCACCGCATTGTCCCGGGTGATGACCTCCTGGCTGGGGATATCCAGGGAGATATCCTTTCTGGTTACCTTGGCGGCAATGGTGTCGATATACGGGATGATCAGGTTCAGGCCCGGCGTCAGCGTCGTATGGTATTTGCCGAGTCGCATGATGACAAACTCATACCCCTGCGGCACGATCTTGACCCCGTTGGCAATGGTGACAAACACAAGAACCAGAATGGCAACGACGATAATAAGTCCCACATCCATAGAATATTCCTCCAGGTGAAGATTAAACTCCGTTACAGCACTTTTTTTACTTTGAGAACCCGCTCTCCCTGGTCTGAAACGAGAACCGCGATAACCCGAACCCGGTTGCCTGTCTCAATGGGCTCGTCCGCCTGATACATCCACGATTCCTCCCCCAGCACCGGGACGGAAAACGCCACTCGGCCATGCTCTCCCGGAACCAGGGCCCGGGTGGCGGCAATTCCCATCTGGCCGATGGCTGTCTGGTCATCAGCCAGCAGGGTTTTGGTTTTTTTTCGTGGCACGAAGAAACGGAACCAAAAAAAGGTAAACCCGAGACTGGACGCGGAAAATACCAGTAACTGCCACTTCAGCGAAACGTCCGGGAGCGCGGCCAGTAGCAGGCCGGTCACCACCGCCCCCAGGCCGAACCAGAAAATAGTGAACGAGGGCACCACGATTTCCATGAGCACCAGAATGATTCCCAGGACAATCCAATGCCACCAGAGGATGTTTTCCATTGTCCTTCCTTGTTGTAGATTTTTGAAAAATTCGAGGCTATTCCGGAGGCATAACGTGAAATTAAGGGGCGCGCTTTAGCGCGTCCCTCTTGAATGCAAGGTTAGGGGACTACTGATCCAATTTGTCGAGAGGATGGTGCTCAAGTAACCCCCATAAACCGTCGTCTTTCTCGGAGCCGCGGGCTCCGAGTTCAATTAGTAAACGCTTCGTTGTTTCTTCATCTGCACCAACCACGCGAGACAGTGTTGTGATTTTTCGCCAGTGATCTTTGAATCGTGTATCACGAAGCATTTGTTCCAAGAGCTTCTTTCTTCCTTCGTCAAGTTTCCGGCGCGGGCTGTCTTGAAACCAGTGAAGAAGAAAATTGCCAACGACAGTGATGATTGCGCCAACGACAACACCAGCGAGCCCAACAACAGCGACCCAAAACGACGTGTCGGCAATAACCTTTCCGGCGATTTCAGTTGCGAGTGTTGTGGTATCCACGTGATTATTTCCCTAACAATATTATTATTGAGCTAGTCGGTAAGACCCGATGGTTCAAAAAAGTCCGTAGGATGCGGTGAGGAACGAACCGCATCGATCGTGCACCGCTCGGGTTATTCACCACCACAAACATCGCTGCTCGGTTCGCTCGCCCAATCCTCGGGACACAAACCTTTCATGACGTAATCATGAAAACTCGAGTAAGGCCATGCCTTGACCTGCTCAACCCAGCCGTGTTTTACCGGATTCCAATGAATATACTCGACATGGCGCTCAAAATCGACTTCATCCCGAAGCAAATGCTCCCAATAGCGCCGCTGCCAAATTCCCCGCTCTCCCCTGTTTATCCTGATCGACGATCTTCTTTCGGTGGCCGGCAAAGCGCGGGAGAATCCGGCCTTGATCAATGCCCACCTCGTTTTAAAATCGGCGGCCCCATGCGGCAAGGTGAATATGCAATGGAGATGCTCTGGAAGAACCACTATGGCATCGATGGAAAACGGATGCGACCGTTTCACTTTCGAGAACGACTGCCGGAGTAAATCGACATTTTCCGTGAGAGTCCGATTGCCCCGGCGTTCGGCACAGTTGACGGTGAAAAAGTACGAGCCACCGGTGATCTTTGGCCGCCGATATTCAACCATAGGTCCCCGAGGTTGTTGATTGTGTGGGGAACTCGATCGATGCGGTTTGCCCTCACCGTATCCTGCGGGCTTCGTGTGAAAAGATTATGTGCATCATTATTCGCCGAGGATTTCCTCTGCGGGGATGCCTTGCACCTTGCCGGCACGGCAGGCCGCCAGGCGGTGTTCCGCTTCGTTAAGCCAGAGGCGGTCGATTTCCTGGTCGGGTTTGTCGAGACTGTGCAACACTCGGTCAACCAGGTCGAAACGCTCTGCCGGATCGAGCTTCAAGGCCATTGCCGCCAGTTCTTGTGTATTCATGTTTATCTCCTTTTAATGGGGCTAGGCAACCCCCATGGAGGCCCCCATTTATTCGTCGATTTCAATAGTTAGATTCTATGTGGCAACGCAATGAAAGGCAAGGAGAAAATCGGCCGCGATCTGCTCGCATCCCGCGTCGGCTCGAGCAAGATATGCCGCAAGCAGGAAGTTCATCAATTGTGCTTTGGCCCGGTTTTGTGATATTCAAAGAGAAGAAGCCGCCACAATAATCCGCCACAAGGGAGGCCCCCATGCCACGCGATATTCCGGTGGGTAACGGCCGTCTCCTGGTCTGCTTCGACCAGGAGTACCGCATCCGCGACCTGTTTTTTCCCCATGTCGGTCAGGAAAACCACGTCTCCGGAGACTTCTGCCGCTTCGGGGTCTGGGTTGACGGCTTTTTCCGCTGGGTCGGCCCGGAGTGGCGGCGGGATCTTCTCTACGCGCCGGACACCATGGTGACCCAGGTCAATCTCTTCCACGACGAATTGGGGCTCCTGCTCACCTGCCGTGATGCCGTGGATTTCCACGAGAACATCTATCTCCGCGAGGTGGTGGTGGAAAATCTGCGGCCGGCAGCCAGGGATATCCGCCTCTTTTTTGCCCAGAGCTTCAATATCTCCGGCAACCGGGTCGGCGACACCGCCGCCTTTGACCCGGAAACCGGCGGCATTGTCCATTACAAGGGGAGCCGCTATTTTCTCGCCGGGGGCAGCGTGAACGGCGATACCGCTTTTGCCCAGTTCGCGGTTGGGCAGAAAAAAGTGAACGGCAAGGAAGGCACCTTCCGCGATGCCGAGGACGGCTTTCTCTCCGGCAACACCATCGCCCAGGGATCGGTGGACTCGGTGGCCGCGCTCCATCTCGCCGTGCCGGGCAACGGCCGGGCCAGCGCGTATTATTGGCTGGCCGCAGGCGAATCCTGGCATGAGGTGCGCCGCCTCGACGGGGTGGTCAGAGGCAAAACTCCGCAGACCCTGCTCCAGCGGACGGCCGATTACTGGCAGCTCTGGGTCCGCAAGGAGATGCCGCGCCTCGATCTCCTCCCGGCCAAGGTGGCGGACCTCTATCACCGCAGCCTGCTGGTGGTGCAGAGCCAGCTCGATTGGCAGGGCGGGGTGCTGGCCGGCAACGATTCGGACGTGATCCAGTTCAACCGCGATACCTATTCCTACGTCTGGCCGCGGGACGGAGCGCTGGCGGCCAATGCCCTCGACATGGCGGGCTACCCGATTCCGGCTCAGCGCTTCTTTGAATTCTGCGGGGCAGCTATTGAGCGGGAAGGTTATTTTCTGCACAAGTACAACCCGGACGGGACCCTGGCCTCCTCCTGGCATCCCTGGCTCAACAACGGCCAGAGCCAGTTGCCGATCCAGGAGGACGAAACCGCCCTGGTGGTCTGGGCGTTGTGGAACCATTTCGTGCTGTACCGCGACATCGAGTTCATCAAGCCCCTTTACCGGCCGCTAATCAAAAACGCGGCGGACTTCATGTGCCGTTACCGGGATCAGGAAACCGGCCTGCCCTCTCCCTCGTACGACCTGTGGGAAGAGCGGCGCGGCATCCTCAGCTTCACCACCGGGGCCGTGTTCGGCGGCCTCACCGCCGCCTCGCTTTTCTGCAGCGTCTTCGGCGAGGAGGAAAAGGCCGGAGAATATCAAAAGGCTGCCGCCGAGATCCGCGATGCGGCGAGCAAGCATCTGTGGCGGGAAGAGCTTGGCCGTTTCTGCCGCATGCTCTCCCGCGAGGCGGACGGTGAACTCCGGGTTGATGCGGTGTGCGACAGCAGCCTGTGGGGTTTGTTCGCCTTCGGCCTGTATGAGCCGGATGACCCGCGCATCGAGGCGACCATGGCGGCGCTGCGGCAGAAATTATGGCTCAACACCGGGGTGGGGGGCATGGCCCGCTACGAAGGAGATGGCTACCACCGGGCCGGCAGCGGTTATCCGGGCAATCCCTGGTTTCTCTGCACCCTGTGGCTGGCAGATTACCTTGCCTGTCGGGCAAAAAACGACGAGGAGATGGGTGAGTCCCTCGCCCTGCTCGAATGGGTGGCGAACCATGCCCTGCCCTCGGGGGTCCTGGCCGAACAGGTGCATCCGGAAACCGGCGAACCGCTTTCGGTCTCGCCCCTCACCTGGAGCCATGCCACCTTCATCGCCAGCACCCAGCGCATCCTGCGGCGGCTGGCGGCCATGCATCCCTGCCCGACCTGCGGCCATGCCTCTTCGGTGCGGATGCACGAAGAGGACTGGCTCTCCTCCCTCTATGGCAAGGCCTGCGATACCATTCGCGGTATCTGCCGGGTCCGGTAGTGTGTATAAATATAATTGCGCATTCCCATCCTGGCCTTCCTCCGCAGGTAAGGGTAAATTCATTCCCCTGCGGAATAACGCGGTGTGGTAGCCAGATCATTACCCTTGCCATTCCTGCCATGGGCAAAGCATCATGGGGGAAGATGGGCTATCCCTGGTTTTTTTCCACATTAAATCTGGCCTTTGCCTCGGTGATGATTCGCTCTGCCTCCGGCGGGCAGATGTTGCCAAGTTCTTCCCCGCACTGAAGAGTTGCGGAAGCCCAGTTGCAGCCCGTTCGGTCATCTATTCTCATCCGGATGATGGAAGCGAAGCGGCAATTTTTATGCTGGCCGGTTTTTTTTAGCTCCGTGTTCAGGAAACAGAGCAGTTCTTTTTCCGAAACAAGTTTTCGTTCCATTTTGAATCCCTCCCTTACATTTTCTCACCAAAAAACGGTGGCCTTCATACTCGACAAGGATGATTTTTTGGCTCTTCAGCAGCTCGTTGAGTATCCGCCTCCCATTTTTTCGCGCCTTGATCAGGGAAGACACGGTTTCCTCCCGCAATGGGTGAACCGCGGTGATGCCGAGAAGCTCCTCGGCAAGATCATCGCCGACAACAGCGCAGCTCTGTTCAAAGCCGAGGAGATACTCCACCTGCGCCAATTTTTCCGTGAACAGTTGATGGGCTGCGGCCATAACGGATTCATCGGGAGTCCGGACCCATTTTTCCGCTGGCGGGCGAATCGGTGCGGCAAGATAGGCCCGGGCCGGTTGTATTTCTGCGAGAAAATCCGCGACTGCCCGGATGTCCTCCGGTTTGTCGTTGAGGCCGGCGACGAGCATGGTTTCCGTTACCAGCTCCCCGCTGAAATCTTGGGCAAAGGCCTCGATCCCTTGCAATACCGCCTCAAGCCGCAACTTCGGGTGCGGCCGGTTGATCCTGCGCCAGCAACGGGGATCGACGGAATCAACCTTCACCGAAACCCATTGGGCCTTGGCCACGGCCTGGCGCACCTCCGGCCGCCAGAGCAGGGAACCATTGGTGATGACGCCGATCTTTATTCCCAAAGCCCGAAGCTGTTCAATGGCTTCTCCCATCCGGCTGTCCAATGTGGGTTCGCCATCGGGGACAAAGGTCAGGCAATCCACAACGCCCCCTTGGCTGGTGAGCGCTGCCAGGCGTCGCGCTGTCCGGGCGTGGATTTCCGGCGGCTTAAAAAAGTGGCGGGGCTCGATTTCCATCTGCAAGGTGCGGCCTACCTGGCAGTAAACGCAGGAGTAAGTACAGACCTTGGGCCTGATATTGTTGATACCGAGACTGTTGCCAAGTCGCCTTGAGGCGACGGGGCCGAAGGTAATCATGGCGTCGTTCATCCCCCCTCCTTTTTTTTAGCTGAAATACGTTGGCAAAGGCAAAACCATCATGCTCAAGCACAGTGTCCATGCATTGGGAAGTCAGGCGTAATTCGACGCGTCCGTACCCTTCCTGATCATGGCGGCTATGCTCTGGAAAATAGCTCCGACCGCTGATTCCGGCTCCGCCGCCATCATGGGCAGGCCGCGGTCTTCGCAGCTTCTGATCGTGAGATCCAGAGGGGTGGCGCCCAGCAGGGGGAGGTCGTATTGGCGGCTGATCTGCTTGCCGCCTCCCTGCCCGAAGATGTTCAGGGGTACCCCCCCCGGGTTCGCTGACAAAATAGGCCATATTTTCCACCAGGCCGATGATCGTAAGGTTGTACTTGCGGAACAGGTCGATGGCCCGTTGAACATCGGCCAGGGCCAATTTTTGGGGCGTGGTGACCATCAGAATCCGGCAGCGGGGGATGGCCTGGGCAATGGTGATGGAAGCGTCGCCGGTGCCGGGAGGCAGGTCGATGATCAGATAATCGAGTTCCCCCCCACCGGACGTTGCCTAAAAGATGACCGATCATCTTGGCCACCAAGGGGCCCCGCCAGATAAAGGCTTCGTCCTGTTGAGCCGACATTCCCAGGGAGATGATTTTCAGGCCGTACTTTTCCAGGGGCAGGATCATTCCCTCCGGCCCTGGTTTCGGGGAGCAGGTCAAGTCAAGCATAATCGGAATCGAGGGCCCATAGATATCGGCATCCATCAGGCCAACCCGCAATCCTTGCCCTGCAAGGGCCAAGGCAATGTTGACCGCCACCGTGGTTTTACCGACTCCGCCCTTGCCGCTGGTCACGGCCACGATCTCTTTGACCTGGTAAATCCCCTTGTAAACCGGAGGCGGAAAGATCTTCCCCCACTCTTCCTGGCTCAGTTTCGTTACCTGTATCCGGACATGGCTTACGCCGGGCAGGGCGCGAAGGGCCGAGTCGATTTGTTTTTCAAGACCCTTGCGCAGGGGAGAGCGTTCACTTTTCAGGGTCAGGGTCAGAGAGACCGTGTCTCCCGCAACAGCGATGTCGCGGATGAGTCCCAGGTCGAGAAAATATTTTTGGGTCTTGGGGTGCTTCACTGTCTGCAGAATCTGGCGGACCTGTTTTTCCTCAATCATCTCATTCCCCTCCCTCGGGAATAGGAATATGGAGTTCTTTTTTGGCTAAGACCAGCGCCTTGTCCGCCTCTGTTTCCTCCGTGAGCAGCACTTCGACTCCGGCAGAGCCGAAAACATAGCCCGGTCCCTTGCCTTCCTGCGGCCTTTTTGCCACCAGAACATCGAGCCTGTTTTGCAGCAGCCATTGGGCCACCTTGATGCCCTTGCCTTTTTCTTCTTGGAGGAAGGGGTTTTGCAGGAGGTGCTCTTCCGTGATGGTGCCGTCGCGCAAGTACACGGTGATCAGCTTGAAGCAGGGCGCTTCGCCGAAATGCTCGGAAATGCTCAGTCTGTCGCCTCCCAGGGGAGTGCCGATGGTCATATAATCCCGGGTGTGGGGCTGGTAATGGATCAAAATGCGGTCGATGTTTGCGATTTCTTTTTTGATTTGGCCGGCAAGCTCCTGCGACAGGGCGTGGCCTTTGCCCAGATCCCTGATATTGAAGGAGAGATCGAGTTCGACAAATTTATAGCGGCCGGCGTTTCTGGCCCAGATCTCATTGATCGCCGACACCCTTGGGTCGGCAAGGACAACTTCCCTGATCCGGTTAAGGGTCGGATAATCGAGGGAGGCATCGAGCAAAACCCGCACCGAATCAAGAAAGATGGCAAAGGCGCTTCGGGCGATGAACGCCACCACGATGAGAGCCGCATACCTGTCGATGGCAAAGCCGATGGCATCGCCGGCCAGGGCGCAGAGAATGACCAGGGAGGAGAGCATGTCGGTCCAGTTATGCCGTGCGTCGGCAATCAGGCTCGGTGAGCCGGTTTCCTCTCCTTTTTTCAGTTCGTAGCGCGAAAAGGCCCAGTTGATGAGGATGCTCAGGATGATGCCGAGAACAGCCAGGGGAATTGCTGTCAGTTGCGGTTGGGCTCCTCCGAAAACCTCACGGCAGATCTCATAACCGGCATAGAAGATAAGCAGGGAGGAGCTCAGGGCCACCAGATTTTCCAGCTTGTAGAGACCGTAGGGAAAAGCCGGGCTGGAGCGCTGGGAGATTTTGATGCCCAGCAAAATAATGACTGAGGAGACAATATCGGACAAGGAGTGAACGGCGTTCGCCTTGATGGCCAGGCTGCCGGTGGCTACGGCCAGACCTGTATTGATGGCCACCAGCAAAAGATTGGTCAGGATGGAGAGGACGGCGGTTTTTTCGGCGGTTTCCATCTTCGACCTCCGGGCGGTAACGACGCCGGCATGTTGCATTGCTGCGATTGGGAATTTCTGCCAGAAAGTACGGTGCCCGGCCGAATCGGGGGTCGACACGGGCAGATAAATTTTTTCCAGTGGCAGTGATACACAGTTTCATGGGTAACCCTTCTCATGGCGTGTTCAGATTGTGCGGCAGGAGATTTGCTGGAACGGTATTGACACGGCAAGCGAGGCACAGCGCAGAGCCGTGCCTCGCTTCAAAAAACCGTAGCTGTGCTTCGGGTTGCCTATTTGTCAAAGGCCATCTTCGTGGTCCACTCTTCCCACACCTTGCCGACCAGATTGATGCCGGGTTTCAGGGTCTTTTTCCCCGGTTGCCAGCCGGAAGGAGTCGCTTCGCCGCCCTTGGTTTTCCGGACCAGTTGAAAGGCCTGGATCTGGCGGATGGTTTCGGAAACATTGCGGCCCACCGCCGGGGTGAGCACCTCGTAGCCCTGGATTACCCCGTCCGGGTCGATGATAAAGCGGCCGCGCGTCTCAACCCCTGCATTTTCGTCATAGATGCCGTACACCTTTCCCACGCGGCCACCCGCATCGGAAAGCATGGGAAAGGGGATGCCGCCTTTGACCATCTTGGAAAGCTCGTCGTCGTTCCACATTTTGTGGACGAACATGGAATCAATGCTCATGGCAAGCACATTGACGCCAAGTTTCTTGAACATGGGGTGTTTTTCCGCAACTGCGGAAAGTTCGGTAGCTCAGACAAAGGTGAAATCCCCCGGATAAAAACAGAGGAGCGTCCACTTGCCGAGATTTTCTGAAAGTTTCATGCTGATGAATTTGCCGTTATGGTAGCCCGGCGCTTCAAAATCCGGAGCCTTCTGTCCGACCATTACCATTCGCTTTTCCTCCACAATTTTTTCAGTTTGCTCTTTCGGACCAGCCTCTTCGCCAACCGGTCCTCCTGTGGGGCGGGCACATCCGACGCTTAGTTCTTCACTCATGGGCAACTCCCTTGTAATGGTTGATGGGTCTTATTCTGCATGGGGTTTCCGTGCCAACAACCGCAGCGGAACAAGGAGATAATTATAGCTTATCAGAATAGGGGCAGTAACAGAACGTGCAAATTTTCTTTGCCAAGTTGGATGGGAGGGGGACGCGAAGGGGGCGGAGAAGGGGGAAAGCATTGGTGACTAAGTGATTAATTGTAAAATTAAATATCAGCTTGGTACAGGCATTCTGCACGGCCCATTTTTCAAGACTTGTTCCTTCAATCTTGGAGAAGCTCTTTTTTATGTGTTATGCTGAAAAATAGCCATGGGGCAGGTATTGCCTTGCTGTCCGGAACAGAGCGCAATCACTCGGCAGATCACGGAGAGCCACAACGGCCATGCGAATCAGTTGCGTAATCCCCACCAGAAACCGGCCGGAGATGACCTGCCGGGCCATTGCCAGCGTGGCCGCTCAGGATACTCTGGTAAGCGAGATCATTGTCGTGGACGACGGCTCGACGGATCACACCGCTGCCCTGGTTGCCGCGCGGTTTCCCGGGGTGCGGCTGCTGCATCGTTCCGGCCTTGGGCCCGGTCTGGCGAGAAACGCCGGGGTTGCCGAGGCGCGCGGCGAGGTGGTCATGTTTCTTGATTCCGACGATGTCTGGCTGGAGGGTCATGTCGCACGCCTGGTGCGGACCATGGCCCGCGGCTTTCCGGTGGCCTATGGCGTGTCCAGGAACTGCGATCAGCTCGGCGGCGGGGAATTTTGCCTCCCCGAGCCGGGCATGGCCTTGGAAGGGCATTGCCTGGCCGCGTTGTCCCGCTGGTGTTTTCTGGTCCCCTCGGCAATGGCGGTGGAGAAGGGGGCCTGTATTGCGGTGGGCGGCTTCGGCCCCGGAGAGTTGGGCGAGGATTGGTCTTTTTTTATCCGGCTCGCCCAACGGTTCCCCTTTGGCTTTTGCGGGGAGGAACCCATCACCCTGCGGTATCTCCATCATGGCAGTCTGTGCAATGGTGCGAACAGCGAACGGCTGGAGACCCTGCTGGCCTCGGTCTCCCGTGCCCTGGCGGAAACCGGGGCTGCGGCCGAGAATCGTGTCCGGTTTCAGGCCCTGGCCGAGTGGACCCGGCAACAGGGGGATTGGCAGACTATTCAGCAGTGGTATATTTCCTTGAAACAGGAGGAGCTCATTTGAAACCATCCATATCCCCCCAAGATCATGCGCGGGTGCTGGCGGAAGGGGTTGACATTCCCCAGCAGCGTCCCTCCTTTGGGCTGCCCCTGCCGGAGGTCGGCATCTGCGGGAAAACCGTCTGGGTCCGGCTGCCCGAAGGGCTGATTCCTTTTGCGGCCCGGCTGGAGGTGAACCTGGCCGCGGAGGTCCGCGGCATCCATATGTCTCGCATGGAGGAGGTGATTGCCGGTCTGTACGATCGGGAGTTTTCCGATCTCCGCGACTACGGCGTGCAGCTCGGCAGGGAAATGATGGCGCGCCAGGGAGCGAATCGCGGCAGAGTGCGGCTTTCCGGGCAGTTGCCGCTCATCCGCACGGCCATGGTCAGCAACAGGCAGTCGGTGGATTCCATTGCGATCAGCCTTGACCTGAAGCTCGCCAAGCAGGGGGAGGAGCTGGAGAGCGTGGCCGTGTTCGGCGTGGGCGTGACCCACATCACCGCCTGCCCATGCACCCAGGCCTACAACCAGACCCTGTTTCGCAAGGAGGGGGATGCGTGCCCCCTGCCCACCCATTCGCAGCGCTCCCAGACCACCCTGTCCATGCAGTCTACAGGGTTTGCCCCGAGCATCCCCGAGTTGCTGGCCTGCCTGGAAGAGGCGTTGCATGTGACCCAGGATCTGCTAAAAAGAACCGACGAGGCGCAATTGGTCTACACCTCGCACAGCCAGCCGCAGTTTGCCGAGGACGCGGTGCGGGAGGTGGCCCGGCGGGCCGGGGAGCGGTTCGGCAAGGTGTTGCCGCCGGAAACCCTGGTGGTGATCGATTCGCTGAGTTTGGAGAGCATTCATATCCACGATGTCTGCTGCAGGCTGGAGACCAGTCTGGCTGAAATCGTCAGGCATCTGTAAGGGGCTGAATGGAAGCAGGATTAACCCAGGATTGGATGCAAACCTACCCCGAGGAGCTGCGCCGGGCCCTGGGCAGGGTTGCAAGCAGTTCCGGACAGCCCATGTATGTGGCGGGCGGGCCGGTGCGGGACTGGCTGCTGGGGGTGGCGGCCAGGGATCTTGATTTCACGGTGCCGAAGGGAGCCGTTGCTTGCGCCCGCGAGGTCGGCGGGCTGCTGGGCGGGACCTTTGTTTTGCTCGATGAGGGGGAAGACGTGGCCAGGGTTGTTTGGCAAGGCTTGACCCTTGATTTTTCGGGATTCAGAAATCACACCACCACCATTGAAGAGGACCTCGGCCAGCGGGATTTCACCATCAACGCCATGGCCGTTGCCCTTGCCCCCGGGACCGGCGCCCTTGCCGAACGTACGGTTATCGACCCTTGCGACGGCGCGGCCGACCTTGCCCAAAAGCGCATCCGGGTTCCGGCCGAGGCCAATCTGCTGGCCGATCCCCTGCGATTGTTGCGGGCTTACCGCTTTGCGGCGGCTTTGGGGTTTGCCATCGAACCCGAGACCGAGAGGGCCATTGCCGCCCATGCCGAGTTACTGGCCGATCCGGCCATGGAGCGGGTCGCCTATGAGCTTGGCCTGATCATGGCTTCGGATCGCGCCGGGCAGACGATCGGGCAGATGGGCAAAACAGGGATTCTTTGGGTTGCCTTTCCGGAACTTGTTGCCGGCCGCGGTCTTGTCCAGCCTGCCAGCCATCATCTTGATGTGTTCGAGCATTCGCTGGAGGCCTTGCGGTGTCTGGAGAAAATCCTGAAGGCGCCGGAGGGGTATTTCCCAGGGCAGGGCGGGTTGTTCGTCGGGGCAGCCCAGGGCAAACGAGGGGTGTTGCTGAAATGGGCCGCTCTGTTTCATGATCTGGGCAAACCGGAAACGCACAGGCTGGTGGAGGAAAAGATAACCTTTTACAGCCACGATCAGGCCGGCGCCGCAATTTTTGCCGGGATCGCCGAAAGGCTGCACTGGCCCAAGGATGACCGTGTTCGGGTGGCCCGGCTCATTGGTCTGCACATGTGGCCGTTTCATCTCAGCAACGCCCGGTTGCGCACCGGGATCACGCGCAAGGCCTGCCTGCGGCTGGTCAAGGCGGTTGGCGATGATCTGGACGCTCTTTTCCTGCTGGCCATGGCGGACAGCCTCGCCGGGCAGGGACCGGGCAAGCCGGAAGGGATGGAGCGCAATCTGGCCGCGCTCTGGCTCGAGGTGCGCGGGGTGTATGAGGAGTATATCCGGCCGGTATTTGGCAGCCCGCCGCTGATCACCGGGCATGATCTCATTGCGGTTTTTGCCCTTGCCCCGGGCCCGCTATTTAAGGAGATCCTCGACGGTCTGGAGATGGCGCAGGTGGAAGGACAGGTCACGGACCGCAAGCAGGCCATGGCCTGGGTGCGGATGTTTCTTGACGCCGCGGGATCAGCGGCGCCGGCCGTGTGAGCGGCTCAGGGGCGGGAGCGGGATGGTGAAAAAAACAAGGGGTATTCCATTACAGCCCGTAAATACATTTGACTGTTTTTTCAGTGCCATTGTACTCTGAAGAAAGCAAGCATCGAAGTGGAAGATGGGGGGATTCTATCAACTCAAGTCAACCGGACAGGACGCAGACCGCAACCATGAACAGCAAAATCCCGCAAGGCCCGTACTGTGCGGTCTTTAAATCTCTTTCCAAAAAGGATTTTCTGACCACGATCAACCATCATCTGCTGAGTTTCCTCGGCCGTGACCCCCAGCGGGCCGGGAGCAGGGACCTCTACAAGGCCCTGGCCTACACCATCCGGGATTTTCTCATCGAACGCTGGATTTCCACGCAAAAGGGCTATTACGCAAAGGGCAAGAAGCGGGTCTACTACCTCTCCCTGGAGTTTCTCATCGGCCGTTCCCTAGGCAACAGCCTCATCAATCTCGGCTTTTATGACGTGATGAAGGAGGTCATGGAGGAGATGGGCTACGATCTTGAGGAGGTCAGGGAAGAAGAGGACGATGCCGCCCTCGGCAACGGAGGTCTTGGCCGGTTGGCCGCCTGTTTTCTCGATTCCCTGGCCACCCTGGGCGTTCCGGCATACGGCTATGGCATCCGGTATGAGTACGGCCTTTTTTTTCAGCGTGTCGTCGACGGGTTTCAGGTGGAACATCCCGACAACTGGCTGCGCTACGGCACCCCCTGGGAGTATGAACGGCCCACGAATCTCTATCCGGTACAGTATTACGGCCGGGTGCAGCGGTACCGCAACAACAAGGGCGAGCTGCGGACCGAATGGATCGAAACGGAAGAGATCATGGCCATGGCCTGTGATGTTCTGGTCCCGGGCTTTAACAACGACAATGTCATCAACATGCGTTTGTGGACGGCCCGGGCTTCCCGCGAGCTTGATCTCGGCTCGTTCAACCGGGGAGATTACATCTCGGCCGTGCAGGAGAAGGTGCAGTCCGAAACCATCTCCAAGGTTCTCTACCCCTCGGACGATATCCGGCAGGGTCAGGAGCTGCGTCTCAAGCAGCAGTATTTTTTTGTGGCCGCCACCTTTCAGGACATCTTCCGGCGGCACAAGAAAAAACACAATAATTTCGATTCGTTCGCCGATGAAATTGCCGTGCAGCTCAACGATACCCATCCGGCCATCGCCATCCCCGAGTTCATGCGGCTTCTGGTGGACGAGGAGTCGGTGCCCTGGGAAAAGGCATGGCAGATCTGCGTCGGCACTTTTGGCTATACCAACCACACCCTGATGCCCGAGGCCCTGGAAAGCTGGTCCGTGGAGCTGCTGGGCAAGGTGCTGCCCCGGCATCTTGAGATCATCTACGAGATCAACCGCCAGTTCCTCGACGAGGTCGCGGCCCGGTATCCTGGCCGCGACGATCTGCTGCGCGCCATGTCCATCATCGAGGAGGGCCCGGTGAAAAGGGTGCGCATGGCGTATCTGGCCATCGTGGGCAGCCATTCCGTCAACGGCGTGGCCGAGTTGCACACCCATCTCTTGAAGACCAGGCTGTTTAAGGATTTCCATGAGTTTTATCCGGGCCGGTTCAATTGCAAAACCAACGGCATCACCCAGCGGCGGTGGCTGCTCAAATGCAACCCCGGCCTGGCCGGTCTGATCACCGCCACCATCGGCGGGGAATGGGTCACCAACCTCGACTATCTGCGCAACCTGGAGCCCTATGCCGACCAGGCCAAGTTTCAGAAGAAATGGGCCAAGGTGAAAATGGAGAACAAAAAACGCTTGGCCGTCCTCATCAAGCAGGAATGCGGGGTGGCGGTCAACCCCAACACCCTGTTCGATGTCCAGGTGAAGCGGATCCACGAGTACAAACGGCAACTGCTCAACGTTCTGCATGTCATCACTCTGTACCATCGGATCGCCAATGGGGAGGATACGGATTCTCCTTCGCGGACCATTGTTTTCGGGGGCAAGGCCGCGCCTTCGTATTTCAAGGCAAAACTGATCATCAAGCTGATCACTTCGGTGGCCGAGGTGGTCAACAACGATTCACGGATCGGCGACCGCCTCAAGATGGCGTTCATCCCCAACTACGGCGTCTCGGTCGCGGAAAAGATCTTCCCGGCCTCCGACCTTTCCGAGCAGATCTCCACCGCGGGCACCGAGGCCTCCGGCACCGGCAACATGAAATTTTCCTTAAACGGCGCCTTGACCATCGGCACCCTGGACGGCGCCAACATCGAGATCCGCGAGGAGGTCGGGGCCGAGAATATCTTCATCTTCGGCATGACCACGGAAGAGGTCGAGGAGGCCAAGCGGAACCCGCGCCGCAACGGATTTGACGTGTATCGCGACAACGCCGAGGTGAAACGCACCCTGGACAGCATCGGCAACGGCTATTTCAGCAAGGGCGACACCCGCCTCTTTGCCCCGATCGTCGAGGGTCTGCTCAATCACAATGATCCCTACCTGCTGCTCCTTGATCTGGAGGATTATCTCCGCTGCCAGAAAGAGGTGGGCGAGCTGTACCGCGATCAGCCGAACTGGATCCGCAAGTCCATCCTCAATGTGGCCCGGATGGGTAAATTTTCCAGCGACCGGACCATCCGGGAATATGCCCGCGACATCTGGGGTGTTCCGGTGGACTAAGAGGATTGCCTTGTCCGGCAAGGCTCCGCGCTTCCCTGAAATACATTGACTTTTCGCCCTATTGTTGATAGCTAACAGGATGCTAAAAAAGCCGCATTTCGCTTTTTTGGCATCCTGTTTTGCTATCAGGCGTACAGCACGCGCCGTCGCCGTTTACACAGATCCCGATACTGGACAATGCCATGAGCCAAGACAAGCCATCCTCCCGTTTCCAGGCCAACGGCCTGGCCACCCTCATCGGCAGCCTGCCGGTTGCGGATGCAGGGGAAGCGTTTTCCCTGATCTTTGCGCATACCCCCGACATTCCCCTGTGGCCGCAATTGCCGAGCAACCCCAAGGAAGGGATGCTCAGCCAGTTCAGCGAAGGGATGCCAGGCATTGTCGAAGAGGGGGAGCGCACCTATTTCGATATCCAGACCGAAACCTTTGCCGATGAGATGCTGGCCTATTTTGAGCAGTATCTTGCCGCCCTTGAAGAGCCGTCCCTTTTGCCGGACTCACCCTTTGCCGTGAGCCCGGACAGGGCCCAGGGGCTTTTTGCCCTCAAGGAGGCAGTGGCCGGCAAAACCGTGGCTGCGGTCAAGGGGCAGATGACCGGGCCGTTCACCCTGCTCACCGGGCTGCACGACCGGGAAGGTCGGGCTGCCTATTATGAGCCGACCATCCGGGAAATGGTGGTGAAGGGGCTTTCCCTCAAGGCCGCCTGGCAGGTGCAGGTTCTCGCCCAGTCGCAGGCCCCGGTTATTCTTTTTATTGATGAACCGGCCCTGGCCGGTCTTGGCTCCTCCGCCTTTCTCAGCGTTTCCCTGGATGAGCTCGGCCAGGAACTCAACGAGATCATCGGTGCGGCCCAGGCAGCGGGCGGGCTGGTGGGTATCCATGTCTGCGCCAACACAGACTGGGAATTTCTCCTCTCCACCTCCCTTGATATTGTCAGCTTTGACGCCTACGGTTTTTTCGACAAGCTGGCCGCCTGCAAGGACGCGCTGTACGCCTTTTTGGAACGGGGCGGCATCATTGCCTGGGGGATCGTGCCCACCTCGGAGAAGGAATATATCCAGCGGGAAACGGCGGAGTCCTTGCTTGCCCGCTGGGAAGCGCAGGCCGCGCAGCTTGTGGGCGGAGCCTGGGATTATAAGTCCCTGCTTCAGCAGACCCTGATAACCCCAAGCTGCGGAACCGGCTCCCTGCCATTGACCCACGCCAAAAAGGTGCTGGCCTTGACCCGGGATCTTTCTAAACTCTTGCGCGACAAGTATCTCTAGATGCAGACGCTGCCCGGCTATCTTTTATCCAACCACTATGAAAAGTTTGAGTATTGAGCAATGGAAGAACTGAATCAGGTTTTGAAGCAACGCCGTCAAAAAGCCCAGGAGCTCGCGGATCTGGGCGTCAATCTCTATGCCAATGATTTTAGGCCCGCCCACCGGATCAGCGATATCCTGGAAAAAAACTTCAACCCGGACGCGCCCCTGGAAGAAGGGGTCAAATCCGTGGCCGGTCGGATCATGGCGCTGCGCAAGTTCGGCAAGGCCGCATTTCTTCATATCCAGGACGAAACCGGCCGGATTCAGGTGTATGTCAAACGCGATGAGGTTGGGCCCGAGGTCTACCAGATCTTCAAGAAGCTCGATCTCGGCGATATCGCCGGTTTTGGCGGGGTCCTGTTCCGCACCCAGACCGGAGAGCTCACCATCGACGCGGCAAGTGTCAAGCCGATCACCAAATCCCTGCGCCCCCTGCCGGAGAAATTCCACGGCCTTACCGATGTGGAAACCCGGTATCGGCAACGCTATGTCGATCTGATCATGAACCCGGAGGTGCGCGACACCTTCCGCAAAAGGGTGGAGATCATCCGCTTGATCCGTGATTTTCTCACCAATCGGGGTTTCATGGAGGTTGAAACCCCCATGATGCAGGCCATTGCCGGCGGGGCCACGGCCAAACCCTTCAAAACCCACCACAATGCCCTGGGCATGGATCTCTACCTGCGCATCGCTCCGGAGCTGTATCTTAAGCGGCTGCTGGTGGGCGGCTTTGAAAAGGTCTTTGAGATCAACCGCAATTTCCGGAACGAAGGGCTTTCCACCCGGCATAATCCCGAGTTCACCATGCTCGAATTCTACCAGGCCTTTGCCACCTACGAGGATCTCATGGACCTCACCGAGGAGATGGTTTCCTACATCGCCGCCGAGGTCACCGGCTCCATGGTCGTGAGCTACCAGGGTCAGGAGGTGGATCTTTCCCCGCCCTGGAAACGCTATACCATGGACGAGGCGCTTATTGAGGTGGGCAAGGTCGACAAGGGAGTACTCGCCGATCCGGCCCGCACCCGGCAGCTCGCCATGGAAAAGGGCATTGCCCTTGAGCCCATGGCCGGGCACGGCAAGGCCAAGACCGAACTCTTTGAACTGCTGGTGGAGGAAAAGCTGGTCAATCCCACCTTTGTGACCCAGTATCCCACCGAGGTCTCGCCCCTGGCGCGCCGCAACGAGCAAAATCCCGAGGTCACGGACAGGTTCGAGCTGTTCATGACCGGGAGGGAAATGGCCAATGCCTTCAGCGAGCTCAACGATCCCATCGATCAGAAACAGCGGCTGCAAAAGCAGATTGCCGAGCGGGGCAGTGATGAGGAGATTTTTCCCGAAATGGATGAGGATTTTGTCCGGGCCCTGGAATACGGCATGCCTCCTGCGGCAGGGGAAGGGATCGGCATTGACCGGCTGGTCATGCTGCTGACCGACTCGCCATCGATCCGCGATGTCATCCTCTTTCCGCATCTGCGCCCCGAGAGCAAATAAGCCGCGAGTCCGCCTTTCTCCGTACGGGTATCGTTTTAGCAAGAGAGGAAAATTGTGAATTTTGAATGGTTTGTCTGCCTGCGGTATCTGAAGGCCAAACGCAAGCACGGCTTCATCTCGCTTATTTCGTTGATCTCCATTGCCGGGGTCATGGTCGGGGTCATGGCCCTGATCGTGGTGCTGGCGGTGATGACCGGCTTTACCTCCGAGTTTCGCGACAAGATCCTGGGCATCAATTCCCATGTGGTGGTCCAGGATTACACCGGCAATATCAGCAACTACGAAGAGGTTGCCGCCGCGGTTCGGGCTGTCGAGGGGGTAAGCGGGGTCACGCCGTATCTGTACAGCCAGGCCATGATCACCGGTGGCGAGGGCGGAACCGGCGCCGTACTGCGCGGGCTTGACCCTGCCACCGCCCAAGGCGTGCTCAGTCTGGGAAAACATCTGCTCACAGGCTCCATAGCCGACTTGGTCCCTGCCCGGAGCGACGGCGCAAGTATGGTGCCGGGCATCATCCTGGGCAAGGAACTTGCCGTCCAGCTACGTGTTTCCACCCATGACCGGGTGCGACTGATCTCGGCTTCCGGGCCCCTGACCCCCATGGGGGTAATGCCCAAGGTGTCCACCTGCCGGGTGGTCGGGATCTTTGAAACCGGCATGTACGAGTATGATTCCGCCCTGGCTTACGTCTCGCTGGAAACGGCGCAGCGCTTCTTTGATTTGCCCGGCGCGGTGCATGGGTTGGAGGTGAAAACCACCGATCTCAATCAGGCGGACAAGGTCGCGAAGCGGATTGAACTGGCCCTGGGGCAGAACTTCTTGGCCAAGGACTGGATGCGGATGAACCGGAACATCTTTTCCGCCCTGGCCCTGGAAAAAACGGCCCTCTCAATCATCATGGCCCTAGTGGTCATGGTCGCGGCCTTCAACATCGTCAGCACCCTGATCATGGTGGTCATGGAGAAGAACAAGGATATCGCCATCCTGAAATCCATGGGAGCCACCTCCGGCAGCATCATGCGAATCTTCATCTACGAGGGATTGGTTATCGGCCTTACCGGCACTTTTTTGGGGGTGATGGGGGGGCTGGGACTATGCGCGCTCTTAAGCCGTTACCAGTTCATCGATCTGCCAGACGTCTACCCGATTTCCACTTTGCCGGTGCTGGTCCTGCCCTCGGACGTCATTCTCATTGCCCTGTCGGCCACGGTTATCACCCTGGTCGCCACCCTGTATCCTTCCTGGCAGGCGGCCAAGATTGATCCGGCCGTGGCCCTGCGCTATGAGTAGAGGAGGCGGCTCCATGTCCGAGAACGCGCATGAATCCCCCTTGTTTTTTGAAGCGCGGGATATTTGCAAGGAATATAGCGGGCATGGCAGCCTGCAAGTGCTCGCCGGGGTAAATTTGCGGCTGGCCGCAGGCGAAATGGTAGCGGTGGTCGGCGCTTCCGGCACCGGGAAAACCACCTTGCTGCATATCCTGGGCGCCCTTGACAAGCCCACTCAGGGCCAGCTTTTTTACCGGGGTGAAAATGTTTTTGAAAAAAACGATGACCAGTTGGCCCTGTTTCGCAATCAGGCGGTTGGTTTCGTATTTCAGTTTCACCATCTGCTCCCGGAGTTCAACGCCCTGGAGAATGTCCTGCTGCCCGGATTGATTGCCGGGCGGAAACGCTCCGAGCTTGCTGGGTATGGGGAATATCTGCTGGAGCGGGTTGGGGTGCTGAACCGCTCAAGCCACAAGGTGGGGGAGCTTTCAGGCGGGGAGCAGCAACGGGTCGCCCTGGCCCGGGCTCTGGTAATGAAGCCCGCGGTTCTTTTGGCGGACGAACCCACCGGCAATCTTGATCCTAAAAGTGGGCTCAAGGTTTTTGAGCTTATCCGCGACTTGAGTGAAACCCTCTCCCTGGCAACGGTCATGGTGACGCATAATCTCGACCTTGCCCACCGGATGAGCCGTTGTCTCACCTTGCGGGACGGGGGATTGCATGAAACCCGGGAAGAGAGCAAAGGTTCTTGACACTCGGGCCAAGGCCTGATAATTCTGATACGCTAAAGAGATATCCCACACCTCCGCTCCCATGGGGCGGCCCCAAGCCACTTCACTGCGAAATCGAGAGCATGAAACAAGACAACTCAGCCGGACACATAACAGGCTCCCACGGATTTCCGGGCCTCATGAAGATTGTTGTTGCAGTCCTTTTCCTCGTTGTGGCACAGCCCCTTCCGCCGTCGGCAGGGGCTGCCCTCGGTGCCGGAAACGAGCCGAACACCGTCATGGTGCCGCCCCGGATCAATGCCCCGGCAGGTGGGGAGCAACTTGTCGTCGCAAGCGACACAATCTTACGGGAGGTTGCGCTGAGCAAGGGAATGGCGATGCTGTCCAGGGAGGAAGTGCGGCAGAAGCTCGGCTATGAGCATTGGCCGCCCATGGCCGAGGCCTTGAAACCAATGATCTCATCCCCGGCGGTCAACTATGTGGCGGTCGGCAGTATCACCAAGCTCGGCGATCAGCTCAGTCTGGACTTTGTCGTCTATGACATCTTGGGCAATAGTCCGCCCAAGTTTTACTATCAGGTCAGCAATAACGAGAGCGAACTGAAGAAAGCCCTGTCCCAGATGGCCAACGACATTCTCTCCCAAACAGGCCAATATTTTCTTATCCAGTCCATTGCCATTGCCGGAAACACCCGCATAGATTCGGGGGCTATCCTGCGTCAGGTTAAAAGTCAGGCAGGGGATTCCTATACCGCGGAGCTGTTGCGGGCGGACTTGAAAAACATCTTTCAGATGGGCTATTTCGACGATGTGCAGATCCTTGTCACCGACACGGAAAAAGGCAAGGACATTACCTTTCAGGTCAAGGAAAAAGCGGTAATCGGCCAGGTTCTTGTCAACGGCGAACAGGAGCTTGAGGAAAAAGAGGTGAAAGAGGTGGTGAGCATCTCGCCCAACACCATCATCAACACCAAGGAGGTGCAGACCTCCGTTGAAAATATCCGGAAACTATACAAGGACAAAGGCTTCTACCGCACCACCGTCGTTGCCAAGCTCAACTATGTTGCCGATGACAAGGTGAATGTCACCTTTGATATAGAAGAAGGCGTCAAGATGTATATCAAGGGGATCCGTTTTGTCGGCAACAAGGCCTTCAGCGAGAATGAATTGCGCAAGGAAATGACCACCTCGGAAAAAGGGCTGCTCTCCTGGTTTACCGAATCGGGCAAGCTGAAGCGCGACCTGCTTGAGCAGGACCGTTCCCGGCTCGGGGCGTTGTATCACAACAGCGGCTACATCGAGGCCAGGATCAGCGAGCCGGTGATAAGCGATGAAGGCGACTGGCTCTATGTTACCTTCGATATCCAAGAGGGCGACCGCTACCGGGTCGGCACCATCGAAATCGAGGGGGACATTGTCGGCGAGAAGAATGACCTGTTCGGTCTGCTCGAGTTGAGCAAGGAGAAATTCTTCAGCCGCAAGATCTTGCGGGAGGATGTCCTGCGCCTGACGGATCGGTACGCCGAGAGCGGCTATGCCTTTGCCGAAGTGGACCCGAAGCTGAGCAGGAATGAGGAAGACAAGCGCATGGATTTGTCGCTCAAGATTGCCCAGGGAACCTTGGTCCACGTAAACCGGATCAACATCAAGGGCAACACCCGGACCAGGGATAAGGTCATTCGCCGCGAGATGCAGGTGAAGGAAGGCGGGCTGCTCGATGCGAGCGCGATCAGAAAGAGCAGCGAAAAACTGCAGCGGCTTGAGTTTTTTGAAGAGGTGAACGTCACCCCGGAGCCGACCGTGCAGGAAGGGCTGATGGATGTGGTGGTTGAAGTGAAGGAAAAGGCCACCGGCACCTTCAGCGTGGGGGCAGGATACAGCTCGGTGGACAACATGATGTTCATGGGCGAGGTCAGTGAAAACAACTTTCTCGGCAAGGGCCAGCGCCTCTCCCTGCAGGCCAATGTGAGCGCCAACAGCAACCGTTACAATTTCAGCTTTACCGAGCCGCATCTCAACGACACCAAGCTGCTGTTCGGATACGACCTCTACAACTGGTCGCGGGAGTACGACGATTATACCAAGGACTCCACCGGCGGGGCTCTGCGCTTTGCCTATCCGGTATGGAACAAGTGGAATCTGGGCTGGGCCTATGGCTACGACGACACCAAGATGACCGATGTCCTGCTGGCCAATACTTCCCAGTCGATTCTGGATTCCATGAACATCGAGACCACAAGCTATCTCCGGCTCGGTATTTCCAAGGATACCCGGAACAAATTCACCGACGCCTCAAAGGGCTGGCTTACCAGCTATACCATCAAACATGCGGGCGGCCTCCTGGGGGGGGACAGCGCCTTTACCAAGTACGAGGCGTCCTCCAGTTGGCATTACCCGTTGTGGTGGGAAACGACTTTCCGCATCAAGGGTTCCATTGGCTATGTGATTGAAAACGAAGAGAAAAAATTGCCGGTGTATGAAAAATTCTATCTGGGTGGGCTCAATACCATCCGGGGTTTTGACAGCGGCAAGGTCAGCCCGCTGGAGTTAAACACCGATGGCGTTACCTATTCACGGATCGGCGGCGAAAAGATGTGGTACTCCAACGTGGAATGGATCTTCCCAATCGTCAAGGATATCGGTCTGAAAGGCTTGGTGTTCTTTGATCTGGGCAATGTCTACACCGATTCCGAAACCTGGGATGTTGCGGATCTTCGCTACAGCACCGGCCTTGGCTTCCGCTGGCTGTCGCCCATGGGGCCCCTGCGCCTTGAATGGGGCTACAATCTCGACCCGAAAGACGGCGAGCAGCAGGGAGTCTGGGATTTCAGCATCGGCGGGGCTTTCTAAAAAAATGGCCCCCTCGGGAAATGTGCCGGCTTTTTCCGGCATTTTCGCTACGACACAGACACTACATGGATAATAGACTGACGGCCCTCTTCACCGAGGGCCGTTCCGTTAACATCATCGGGTTGCGGGGAAGCAGCGCCGCCTTCCATCTCGGCCGCACGGCCCGGCTCGGCCAGCGTCCCATCCTCTGCCTTACGCCAAGCGAAACCGCGGCCCAGCACCTTGTGCAGGACCTTGCTCTTTTTGCCGAGATCCCGGCCCTGTATTTCCCCGGCCATGAAATACCCCCCTATACCCCGTTGTCGCCGGACAGCCGTACCGTGGCCGAGCGCCTTGCCGTCTTGTTCCAGATCCATAGTGCGGACAAGCCCTGGATTCTGGTCATGTCGGTGGAGGCTCTGCTGAGAAGGGTTTTGCCCCGCGCTTCCCTTGCAAGCCTGGCCGAATTGGTCATGCGCGGCGAAGAGACCGATCGTGACGGACTGATTGCCTCGCTCACCGCCTGTGGCTATGATGCGGCCAACCTGGTGCAGTCGGTTGGTGAGTTCAGCCTGCGCGGCGGCATTCTGGATATCTTCCCCACGGGTTTTGAGATGCCGGTCCGGCTCGATTTCTGCGGCGATACCGTGGAATCCATACGCAGGTTTGATCCCATCAGCCAACGCTCGGTTGAAGATCTCGAGGAGGTGGTTCTCCTGCCGGTGAGCGATATCCTCTATCCTGCCGCGGAGCAGGAGCTGCGGCTGTTGCTCAAGCGGTTCCATGAGGCGGCGGCGGAACTTGATTGGGACAGCGAGCGGGTCAAGGTGATGGAGGATTGCCTTGAGCAGCGCCGGCGTTTTCCAGGGGTTGAGTTCCTGTTGCCGTTGTTCCACGAAAAGCCCTCGACCGTGCTCGACTACCTGCCGGACGAGACCATTGTCTTTTTCTCCTCGCCAACCGCAATGGCGGAGAGTCTCGCCCTCTGCCGGGACAGGATCGAGGCGAATTTCGCCGAGGCCGCCGCTGCCCGTCTGCCTGTTTTGCCGCCGGAGAGGATATTTTTGCCGGAAAATGAATGGCGAGAACGGCTGGCGCGTTTTCCCCAGGGGCGGTTCTGCGATTTTTCCCATCCGGACATGGAGGATGGGGAAACCCTGGAGATACCTTGCGGCAACCATGTTTTGCTCAAGCAGCAGCTTGAGCTGCAACGCAAGAATCAGGGGATGATGCCGGAGCTGACCCGGCAGTTGCACCTCTGGCTTGCGGCCGGCGAGGCTGTTTTTTTTGCCTGCCGGACCAGGCGGCATGCGGAGCACATGGCGGACTTGCTCCGTCAGTACGATCTGCCGGTTGCCATAACCGAAGCGCCTGTGCTGGATTCGGCTTCCGCTGGCCGAGAGATTGTCCTGGTGGATTCGCCGCTGGCCGCGGGCTTTGATCTGCCTGGCGCGCGGCTGCACTGGGTTTCGGAAAGCGAGCTGTTCGGCGAGTTGCGTCTGGGCGCGGGCAAAAAGAAGGGCGTGCAGCGGAACAGGCCGCCGGTGAGCTTTGAGGAGCTTCAACTCGGCGATGTCGTGGTTCACACGGCCCACGGCCTTGGCCGGTATGAGGGGCTGGTCAATATCGCGCTGGGCGGCATAGCCAACGATTTTTTCCAACTGGTGTACCGCGACGGGGACAAGCTTTACGTGCCGGTGGATCAGCTCAAGGTGATCAGCAAGTACCAGGGGCTCTCCGACACAGAGCCGAAACTCGACAAGCTGGGCGGCAAGGTCTGGCAGACCCGGCGGGAAAAGGTCAAGGAAGAGGTCTGGAAGGTGGCCCAGGATCTTTTGGGCCTCTACGCCCGGCGGGCCATGGTGGAGGGATATGCCTTCTCGCCGCCGGACGAGCTGTTCCATGAGATGGAGGAGTCTTTCCCGTACGACGAGACCCCGGGCCAGCTCAAGGCGATCAACGAGGTGCTCGACGATCTGACCGCGCCCCGGCCCATGGACCGGCTGGTCTGCGGGGACGTGGGCTACGGCAAGACCGAGGTCGCCATCCGGGCGGCCTTCAAGGTGGTGGCCGACAATTTCCAGGTCGCCATTTTGGTGCCGACCACGGTGCTGGCCGAGCAGCATGCCGCCACCTTCCGGGACCGGCTGCAGGGTTTTCCGGTCCGGGTGGAAAGCCTGACCCGTTTTCGCAGCCCGGCCGAGCAGAAGCAGATCATCCAGGAGCTGGGCCAGGGGCGGGTGGATATCGTGGTCGGCACCCATCGGCTGCTGTCCCAGGATGTGGCCTTTAAGCGGCTCGGGCTCCTGATCATCGACGAAGAGCATCGCTTCGGCGTGTCCCACAAGGAAAAACTTAAAAAACTCAAGAGCCAGGTGGATGTCCTGACCCTGACCGCCACCCCGATCCCCCGCACCCTGCAGCTTTCCCTGCTCAGCATCCGCGACCTTTCCGTGATCAGCTCGCCGCCGGAGTTCCGGCGGCCGGTGAAAACATTCGTGGCCCGTGATGACGAGCTGGTGATCAAGGAGGCGGTGGTGAAGGAGCTGCAGCGGGGCGGCCAGGTTTTCCTGGTCCACAACCGGGTGCACTCCATTCAGGAGATGGCCGCCAGGGTGCAAAAGCTGGTCCCGGAGGCGAGGCTGGCCGTGGCCCACGGCCAGATGCCGGGCAAGGCCCTGGAAGAGATCATGGTCCGTTTCGTCAAGCGGGAGATCGATGTGCTGGTCTGCACCACCATTATCGAATCAGGCCTGGATATCCCCAATGCCAACACCATTGTCATCACCAGGGCGGACCGGCTGGGGTTGGCGGAAATCTATCAGCTCCGCGGCAGGGTGGGGCGCGGCAGGGAGCAGGCCTATGCCTATCTGCTGGTCCCTTCCCTGGACGGCTTGTCCAAGGACGCCCAGCAGCGGCTGCGGGCGCTCATGGATTACAACGAGCTTGGCGGCGGCTTCAAGCTGGCCATGAGCGATCTGCAGATCCGGGGGGGCGGCAATATCCTGGGCATCTCGCAAAGCGGCAATATTGCAGCGGTGGGCTATGACCTGTACCTTGAGCTGCTGCAGCAGACTGTTCTCGACCTGAAGCGGAAAGGCGCCGGCGTGGAGCAGCCCCCGGAGCAGATCGAGCCTGAAATCAATCTCAAGATTTCGGCCTTTCTGCCGGAACGGTATATCCCGGCGACGGAACAGCGTTATATCGCCTACCGCCGGCTGACCAACGCCGAGCAGGTGGAAGAGTTGCTGGACCTTAAGGATGAATTTGGCGACCGTTACGGCCAGCTTCCCCAGGAGGCGCTTAATCTGTTCGAGGTGCTGGCTCTGAAAACCCTGCTCAGGCGGCTGTGGATCAGCAAGCTGGAGCAGGGGCCGGGTAATCTGGTGTTCTCCTTTCATGAAAAAACCCCGGTCCCCCCGGAGAAGATCATGCGTCTGCTTGACAAGTACAAGGGGCGGGCCCGCTTCACCCCCGAGGCGCGGCTGATCATCCCGACTCAATCCGCGGCCTCGCCGGAACAAACCCTCGAAAATGCGCAAAAGATCCTGGCCTTGCTCGCGGAAGATGACATTTGAAAATGATTGTGGTAGAATTTGTCGCTTATAAAGTCGTATAAAATTAAAAACTATATTTTCAACCTGTTATGAGTGGATCGGTGAAATTTTCCTTACATCTGGTATGTTCCGCCCTGTGTGTTCTTGCTTTTTTTCACCCCCCTGCCGCCCAGGCGGAGGTGGTGGACCGCATCATCGCCATTGTCAACGATGATGTCATTACCTTCTCCGACCTCAACCGGGAAGGAGGGGCGCTGTTTCGCCGGATTACCCAGGAGGCCCCGCCGGAGCAAGTGGAGCGAACCCTGCTGAAGGCCAAGGAGGAAGTGCTTTCCAGTCTTATTGACAGGCTCATCGTCGAACAACGGGCCAAGAAGCTCGGAATTTCCGTGGGCGATCCGGAAGTGGACAGCGCCATCGCCAGAATTGTCGAGCGCAACAAAACCACGGCGGAAAAATTCTGGCAGCAGATGACACTCATGGGCTCCAACGAGCGAGACTACCGGGAGCTCATCCGAAGCCAGATCCTGCAGGAAAGGCTGATCGATTATGAAATCCGTTCCCGGGTTGTGGTCAATGAGGAGCGGATCCGTGAATTTTACGAAAAGAATTATACCCAGAAAATAAAAGAAGATGCCTATCATGTCTTGCAGATGGGGTTTGTCTGGAAGGAAAACACCCAGGCTGCCAAGGATGATGCCCGACAACGGGCTGAAGAGGCTCGGCGGCAGGTCCTTGCCGGACAGGATTTCCGCGTGCTTGCCCGGCAGGCATCCGATCTGCCTTCGGCCAAGGACGGCGGAGATATCGGGGTTTTCAGGAAGTCGGAGATGGCGGCTTACATGAAAGCGGGTATTGCCGGGCTGCAAGTGGGACAGGTGAGCGCCGTCCAGGAGGCTCCGGACGGGTATCAGTTTTTCAAGCTTCTTTCCGACCGGGGAGATGTGGCTATTCAGGCTCCCTACGAGACGGTCAAGGAACAGATCCGGCAGCGGCTGTATGAAGATGCGTTGAAAAACCAGTTTGAGCGATGGGTAAAAGAGCTTCGGGATCAGGCGTATATCAAGAAAATACTTTAGGCAAGGCCCGTGCCCCATAACCTCAGGAAAAGGGATGTCTCCCATGACCAAGGATTTAACATCCGCTGATGATGCAATCGAGCAACCTGCGGCTTTGTCACGATCCGATGAAACCCTTGGCAGCTTTCTAAAAAGACATCGACAAAGCCAGGGGAAAGAGCTTGAGGAAATTGCGAAAAAGACGCGCATTCATGCCTCAACGCTTCGGGCCATTGAAGAGGACAACCCCAAGGCCCTGCCCGCAGATGTTTTCGCCCGCGGCTTTATAAAAAATTATGCGCAGTATCTTGGCCTTGATCCCAATGAAGCCTTGGCCTGGTATCTCGAACAGAATGCCGGAGAAGCCAAGCCGCCGGAAAAGATCAACGTCCAGGAGGTTCTGGCCGGCGAGGCCATGGCCGAGGTTCAGACATTCCCCTTTGGACGTTTCGTGTTTTTTTTTGTTGTCGTGGGCGTTCTTTTCCTTGCCGGGTATCTGGTTTTGAATTTCTTGGATTCCTCGGCCCCTCCACCCGATGTTTCGGTGGAGACCAAGGCCCCGGCCGTGGTGCAACCGCAACCGCTGCCCGCCCCGGTAGCCGACGAACCCCGGGAAACCACCCCCGAGGAAGCAGGTCAACCGGACTCTGTGACGGATGGGGCAGCTCAGCCTCCACCTCCTCCGCTGTCCGGAGCCGAGAAAACCGGGCCGGAAGGAACCGGGGGGGTATCCGTGCCCGAAAAGGCCGGGAATCTTGCGGAGACCCAGAAGGCTGAAGCGGAGCAATCCCTCGGCGTCCCAAAACAAACAGATGAGGGCAGATTCGTAATTCTTCCCCGGGCCAGCAAGGAAAAGCCGGGGCAACCCCCCGCATCCCAGGAGTTGGGCAAGCCTGCGGCCATAGCAACAGTGTCACCGCCGCCTTCGTTGGTGAAGCAACCGGGAATGAATTATGTTCTGGAGGTGAAATTCACCGAGACCACCTGGCTTTCCGTGCAGATAGACAAGGAAAAGAAAAAGTCCGCCATCTATCAGCCCGGAGATCATTTGGTGTTTCAGGCGGCGAAAAAGATTTCCCTTTTTGTCGGGAACGCCGGAGGGGTTTCCCTTACCTTGAACGGCAAACCGGTCCCTTCCATCGGCAAGTCAATGGAAAGCGCCCGGGTTTCCTTCCCGATTGAATAGCCTCGTCCCGGCGGATGTCCTTGCAGCAAGGGTTGGCCATCGTGCTCCAGGTTAAGGATCACGGGGATTCCGACAAGATTGTCACCCTGTATACCCTCGAGTATGGCAAGATTGTGCTTATCGCCAAGGGCGCCAAGCGCAGCAAGAAACGTTTTGTCAACAAGCTGGAGCTGTTTTCCCTCCTCGCCATTCATTTTGCCCCAAGCCGTCACAGTTCGCTCATGCGCCTGGATCAGGCCGAATTGCTGAACCCTTTCCCCAGGCTGCGGCAAAACTACGAGCGGTACATCGCAGCCTCCCTGCTGTGCGAGCTTGTTCTGCACTGGACCCGGGAGCATGACTGTGACGGGGAGCTTTTCCGCTTGCTTGTCTGGGCCTTGGAAGGATTGGCTCTGGCCGGCGGGGCTGTCAATCGCACGATTATCTTTTTCCACGTCAAAATGCTGGATATCCTGGGATATCGTCCTGATCTGACAGGCTGCCTTGATTGCGGTTTCCTCGGCGCGCCCGGGATTGTCTACCGCTTCAGCGCCATGCGCAACGGATTGGTGTGCAGCCGGTGTGAACCCCAGGCCACGGGGAACACCTCCCAACCGCTTTCCATTCAAACCATTCAATTGCTGCGCAGGGCTCAGGATATGGAGCAAGGCAAACTGGAACGGCTCCATTTTTCCCCGGCGGCTACCCGTGAGGCTGTTGCCTTGCTGAAACGGTACGACACCCATCTTTTGCAGCGGGAGGTGCAGTCCTGGAGTTTTCTGGGCAGAGAGTAACTGTCCAGCAGCACCACATCTGCTTCGCAGTCTCGCTCTACGCTCGCTTAGCGGTCATCGGCTTGCTCGGGTGCAATAGCACACTTCGCAAGCCTCTTCCGCGCATCTGTGGCAGCAGCGGAGCGGCGCTGCTGAACAGTTCCGTCCGGGTGATGCCTTGGGCGGGATAATAGTCCCTGAGCTGATTGCTTATTCCGCTTTGATTTTCTCAAGAAGCCAGGCCATGTTGCGTCCCAGGTCGCGCATGGTTTTCATGCCTTCCTCGTCGTTGGCTACCTCGCCCGGTTCCCTGCCGATGCCGATATTCCAGTACGAGGAGCCCACCACGATCATCTGGCCGATCAGGAAAAAGGCGTTGAGGGAGTTGAATACCTGGATGGCCCCGGCTCTGCGGACCGCAACCACCCCGGCTCCGGCCTTGCGTTTAAACAGATCGCCGTTGGCCCGGGAAACCATGCCGCACCGTTCGATCAGAGCCTTCATCCCCGCGGAAACGTCGGCGAAGTAGGTGGGGGATCCCAGGAGAATGCCATCCGCAGCGATCATCTTGGCGAGACAGTCGTTGATGATGTCCTTTTCCACGGCGCAACGGCTGTCTTTGTTCTTGAAACACTGATAGCAAGCGATGCAGCCTGAAATCGGCTGGCCTGACAGCTCCACCAGTTCCGTGTCGATTCCTTGCAGAGACAGCTCTTCCAGCGCGGTATTCAGCAATTTCGCGGTATTTCCTCCCTTGCGGGCGCTCCCGTTAAAAGCGACGACTTTCATGGCATTCTCCTCCAGTGTTTCCAGTTCATGGGATAGGGACCTTTGTCCTGCATGGACGCATGGGTGTCTGCCTCGGTATTGTAATCGAGAATGGAAGGGGGGGAAAGAGAATCGGAAAAAAACCAGCCGGAAAGGACTCCCTGCCGGTGCGGGGCAAAGAATTTATTTCCGGCAGCAGGACCTTGCCGTTCCGGTATACCAACTGTCCCAGAGATACGCATCTTCCCTCCGTTGGGCGATTATCCGTAAGGCATGGCGCCCCGGATAGAGCATGGCCATCCGCACTCCCCCGGTCCGTGGTAAAAGTCCACCATCTCGGTCAGGGTGTGGACGTTGGCCTGGGTTAAAGAGCCTGCGGCAAATCATGGCGATCAACCAGAGCCCGGTAGGCCGTGTCTGCCTTGACAACCGCGACTCTTTCCGGGGGGCCGACCTCCAGCACGGAAAAATTCGGGCCATTGCCGGTGTTGGCGAAAACGGGTGCTGCTGTCTGTTTGCGAGTCCGTGTCTTTATTTGTGGTTGTGGAGAATTTTTAGGCATGGAAGTGCATGGGGTAGTATTTGCGGCCAAGAGAGTTTTGTCTTTACTGCCATGAGAAACAAAGGTTTTGGCTCCGGTCATCTCCGGGAAAATCGGTTTTAAATCCGGGCAAGATCGCAAGCCGTCCTTGACTGTGGCTTGAAAGTTGGTTATTTTTCCATGTTCAAGCGAGAGTGGCGGAATTGGTAGACGCACTGGTCTTAGGAACCAGCGCCTTTGGTATGGGGGTTCGACTCCCCCCTCTCGCACCACAGGGAAAACAGCTCCCGCATCAATGCCGGAGTACAGGTTGATATCTTATCCGTACCGTGGAAGCAGGACCCAGAAAAACGGTTTTCACGGTATGACCGTGTTGTTGAAAATGTTTTAAACAAGGAAGGTGTTGCATGCAGATCAATGTCGAAGACGTAAGTTCGCTTACCAAAAAAATGATCATAACCCTGCCTAAAGCGCAGGTTTCCCAGGAACTGGAGTCCGCCTACAAGAAACTGAACTCCGAAGTATCGCTCAAAGGGTTCCGCAAGGGCAAGGTGCCTCGGCAGGTTCTTGAGAAAAATTACCGGCCCAAGGTTGAGTACGAGGTGGCGGAAAAATTGATCCAGGATACCTACTTTGACGCCTTGGAGAAAAGCAAGATCGACGCGGTGGTGCATCCGGATATCCGCGAGCAGAAATTTGTCGGGGACGGCACCTTTGCGTATACCGCGGAAGTGGATATCCGGCCTCAGTTTGAATTGGCCGAGTACAAGGGGCTTGAGATCGAACAGACCGCGCTTGAGGTGACGGACGAGGAAATCTCCCTGGAGCTTGAGGCGCTGCGCAAGCAGATAGCCCCCCTGCAAAGCGTTGAAGGCCGCGCCATCGAGAAGGGGCACCTGGCCGTGGTTGATTTTCAGGGCTACCATAACGGCAACCCCATCAAGCAGGTGGTCGGAGAAAATTATTCGGTTGATGTGGGCTCCGGCCAGTACGGCAAAGAGTTTGAGGAGAAACTCCTTGGTTTGAAAAAAGGCGAGGAGGCTTCCCAGGAGATAAATTTTCCCGAGAATTTCGCCAATCCGATCCTGGCGGGCAAGAAGGTGGAGTTCAAGATCAATGTCAAGGATGTCAAGGAACGGGTGCTGCCTGCCCTGGACGATGAATTCGCCAAGGAAGTAGGCAATGAGTTTGCCGATCTGGAGGCGCTTACAACCCATATCCGCGAGAAAAAGCTGCAGGCCAAGAAGGACGGCCAGCGGGGCGATCTCACCGACAAGCTGATGCGGGTGCTGATCGAAACCCATGACTTCGAGATTCCGCCCCGGCTGGTGGCCTATGAAATAGAGGCCATGATCAAGGAGCTCGAGAGCAATCTGGAGCGGCAGGGGATGACCCTGGAAGCGGCCGGGTTAAACCGGGATGCCTTGGTCGAACAGTACAAGCTTGCCGCCCAGTCTCGGGTCAAGGGTGATTTTCTTTTGAAGAAGGTGGCGGAAAAGGAAGGGCTCAAGCTGGAAAATGAAGACATCGACAGAGGCTTTAAGCGCATCTCCGAGCAATACAACATGCCGGTCAGCGAAGTGAAGAAGTTTTTTTCCAGCAGGGATGATCTCCTCCCCTTCATGGCGGAGTTGTTGAACGAGAAAATTCTGACCTTCCTGCTTGACGCAGCCAAGATGAAAATCGTGCCGGCCGCTGCCACGGGCGTGAGTGATCCCCAGTAACTTCTTCAAGGAGCAAATGTATGAATCTCGTCCCCATGGTTGTTGAACAGAGCCCCCGCGGAGAGCGGGCCTATGATATCTATTCCCGGCTGCTGAAGGAGCGGATTATTTTTTTGGGATCGGCCATCAATGACGATATAGCAAACATCATCATCGCCCAGATCCTTTTTTTGGAGGCCGACGATCCGGACAAGGACATCACCTTTTATATCAACTCCCCGGGCGGCGTCGTGACATCAGGCATGGCGATCTATGATACAATGCACTATGTGAAGTGTGATATCGCCACCCTGTGCATGGGGCAGGCTGCCAGCATGGGCGCGGTGCTCCTTGCCGCCGGCACCGAGGGCAAAAGGTATGCGCTGCCGAATTCCCGGATCATGCTGCACCAGCCCATGGGCGGCTTTCAGGGGCAGGCTTCCGACATTGATATTCATGCCAAGGAGATTCTGCGGATGCGGCAGACCCTGAATAGCATTCTTGCCCATCATACCAAGCAAAAGCTCAAGAAGATTCAAGTTGACACGGACCGGGATTTTTTCATGGGAGCCGAAGAAGCCAAAGCCTATGGCGTTATCGACAAGGTGCTGGTGAAACGGGCGAATCCTGAAGAGGAGAATAGTCATGGCAAAAGATCATAACGGCGAAGTGGAAGTCACCTGCTCGTTTTGCGGAAAAAGCCAGGATGAGGTCAAGAAGCTGATCGCCGGGCCGACGGTCTATATCTGCAACGAGTGCATCGACCTGTGCAACGAGATCGTCAGCGAGGATAGGCAGCAGGCGCTGGAATCGCAATTGGAGGCTTCGACCCTCAAGCCCTATGACATCAAGGCCCATCTTGATGAATATGTCATCGGCCAGGAACAGGCCAAGAAGGTTCTTGCCGTCGCGGTGCACAATCACTACAAGCGCATCGAGGCCCAGGGAAGCACCGACGGCAGCGAGGTGGAACTGCAGAAGAGCAATATTCTGCTGGTCGGACCCACGGGCAGCGGCAAGACGCTGCTGGCCCAGACCCTGGCCAAGATCCTCAATGTTCCCTTTGCCATGGCCGACGCCACCACCCTGACCGAGGCCGGGTATGTGGGTGAGGATGTGGAAAATATTCTGGTTAATCTGCTTCAGGCCGCGGACCACGATATCCAGCGGGCCAGCCGCGGCATCATCTATATCGATGAAATCGACAAGATCGCCCGGAAATCCGACAGCGCCTCCATCACCCGCGATGTCTCCGGCGAAGGGGTGCAGCAGGCCCTGCTGAAGATCATCGAAGGAACGGTGGCCAGTGTTCCGCCCAAGGGCGGACGCAAGCATCCCCAACAGGAATACATCAAGATCGATACCACCAATATCCTCTTTATCTGCGGCGGGGCCTTTGTCGGCCTGGACGGCGTGATCAAGCAGCGGACCGGCACCAAGTCCATGGGCTTTGGCGCCAAGGTCGTGGGCAAGCCGAAGAAGTCGGTGGGGGATATTCTGGCCCAGGTGCAGGCGGAAGACCTCCTGCGCTTTGGCCTGATTCCGGAGCTGGTCGGTCGTTTGCCCGTGGTGGCGACCATGGAGGAACTGGATGAAGAGGACATGGTCCGCGTTCTCCGGATGCCGAAGAACGCCCTGACCAAGCAGTACGAGCGTCTTTTCGCCTTTGACAATATCCGGCTGCGCTTCACCGAGGGCGCGCTCAAGGCCATCGCCCAGCAGGCGATCAAGAGAAAGTCCGGGGCGCGAGGCTTGCGTACGGTCATGGAGCGGGCCATGCTCGACATCATGTACGAATTGCCCTCCAAGGAAAACGTGCGGGAATGCGTGATCAGCGAGCAGGTGGTGCTGAACGGAGATTATCCGGTGATTTTGTACGATAACGACCTGGAATCAAAGAAAAGCGCCTGAGTCGGCGATACGTCCCTTAACCCATCACGGTTGCATTGAATATTATGGCTGAGCTTGATCCCCAACAGGTAGTTGCCTATCCGATGATGCCCTTGCGTGATATCGTGATTTTCCCCTACATGGTGGCGCCCCTGGTGGTTGGCCGGGAGCGTTCCATAAAGGCCCTTGAAGAGGCGATGGCCAAGCGCTCCGAGATCTTTCTTGTGACCCAGAAGGATGCGGCCGAGGACGATCCCACCGAGGAGAGCGTGCACGCGGTGGGGACCATTGCCACGGTCATGCAGTTGCTCCGTCTGCCGGACGGCACGATCAAGGCCCTGGTTGAAGGCAAGAGAAGGGGCAGGATCATGAAGCACCTGCCCAATGCCGACTACTTTGTCGTCCAGCTATCAGGCGGAGAGGCGGAGGATGGCGGTGGCCTTGAAGCAACAGCCTATGTGCGGGAGATCCAGGCAAGTTTCAAGGAGTATGTCAAATACAACAAAAAGGTGCCGGCCGAGGTTATCAAATCCTTGGCCCGCATTGAGAATCCTGCAAAGTTTGTCGATGTCCTGGCCGCGCATCTTCCCCTGAATGTGCGGGAAAAACAGGGGATTCTGGAGAATTTTTCCGTTGTTGCGCGGCTGGAGCAGGTGTTGGCCCTTATCCATAAGGAAATTGAAATCGCCGAGCTTGAGGAGGTTATCCGGGCCCGGGTGAAGAAAAAAATGGATAAGACCCAGAAGGATTATTTTCTTGCCGAGCAACTGCGCGCTATCCAGAAAGAGATGGGGGGGGGTGAGGAGGCCTCGTCCGAGCTTGAGGGGCTGGGCAAGACGATTCAGGAGAAAAACCTGCCCGAGACGGCTCGCGCCAAGCTGGGGCAGGAATTCAAGAAGCTGAAGATGATGCCGGCCATGTCCGCCGAAGCCACGGTGGTCCGCAATTATATCGACTGCATCCTGAGCCTCCCTTGGCAGGAAAAGACCGAAGAGAAGATCGATGTCCTAGCGGCGGAGAAAATCCTTGCCCAGGACCATCATGGTCTGTTGAAGCCCAAGGAGCGGATCCTTGAGTATCTAGCCGTGCAGGCCCAGGTTGAGAAGATCAAGGGGCCGATTCTCTGCCTGGTTGGCCCGCCTGGGGTGGGGAAAACCTCGTTGTGCAAGTCCCTGGCCCGCGCCATGGGGCGCAAATTCGTCCGGCTCTCCCTTGGCGGGGTGCGTGACGAGGCTGAGATCCGGGGCCACCGCCGTACCTATATCGGGGCCTTGCCCGGCAAGATTATTCAGTCAATGCAAAAGGCCAGGGTGGTGAATCCGGTCATCTGTCTCGATGAGGTGGACAAGATGAGCATGGATTTCCGGGGGGATCCTTCCGCCGCCCTGCTGGAAGTGCTGGATCCGGAGCAGAACGTCGCTTTTAACGACCATTATCTCGATCTGGACTACGATCTCTCCGGAGTTTTTTTCGTGACCACCGCCAACAATCTCCATGCCATCCCGGCCCCGCTCCAGGACCGGATGGAGGTGATCAAGCTCACCGGCTATACGGAAGAGGATAAACTGCACATCGCCCAGGGTTTCCTTGTCCCGAAACAGTTGGAGGCCAACGGCTTCGGCCGGGAGGACATTACCTTCAACGATGCGGCGATCCTGGAGATTATCCGGAGATACACCCGGGAGGCTGGGGTGCGCAATCTTGAGCGCAGTATTGCCTCGGTCTGCCGCAAGGTGGCCCGGGACCGGCAAAAGAAAAAGACGGACAAGCGATACCGGCTCAACGATGCGGCCATTGCCAAGTATCTGGGCGGAGTCAGGTACCGTTTCGGCCTGGCCGAGGAGCGGGATAAAATCGGGCTTACCACCGGCCTGGCCTGGACAGAGGTGGGAGGCGAGCTGCTGCAGATCGAAACCGCCCTGATGCCCGGAAAGGGCAATCTCACCGTAACCGGAAAACTCGGCGATGTCATGCAGGAGTCCGCCCAGGCGGCCTTGAGCTATGTGCGGACCCGTGCCATGCAGCTTGGCCTGCTGCCGGATTTTTATCAGAAGCTGGATATCCATATCCATGTGCCGGAGGGGGCTATTCCCAAGGATGGGCCTTCGGCGGGGATTACCATGGCGACCTCGATGGTTTCCGCCTTGCTTCAGCTTCCGGTCCGGAGGGATATTGCCATGACCGGCGAGATTACCTTGCGCGGCAGGGTTCTGCCCATTGGCGGACTCACCGAAAAGCTCCTTGCCGCGCGACGGGGCAATATCAAGCATGTCCTGATCCCCCGGGACAATGAAGCGGATCTGAACGAAATTCCCGCCAAGATCCTGAAGGGGCTCACCGTGGAACTGGTTGAGCATGTGGACGAAGTGCTGGTCAAGGCTTTGGTGCTCAAGGACGGGGAAGGTCTTTTCAAGGATATCCCCTTTGGCGGTTTTGGCGTGGAAGGGGTGCTTCCCGCAAGCAAGGTGGCGCATTAGCAGCGGTGCTTGCTGTCCGTGCAGACAGGAAGCGGGGTAAGCGTAGGTTCAGCGGTTTTTATTTTTGGCCTTCGGTAAGTTTTTTGCTTGACGGATTATGGGTGGCAAGGGTATATCTTGCCACACTTCATGTGGGGCGAATAGCTCAGCTGGGAGAGCATCGGCCTTACAAGCCGAGGGTCACAGGTTCGATCCCT
>Ga0180009_10000260_pt1 | contig 77363 bp, 85 predicted proteins | sample OS_PC_MetaG_FD_123537 | JGI IMG/M metagenome (GOLD analysis project Ga0180009, IMG submission 123537) | Groundwater microbial communities from the Aspo Hard Rock Laboratory (HRL) deep subsurface site, Sweden - OS_PC_MetaG | ecosystem: Environmental > Aquatic > Deep subsurface > Groundwater... | reverse complement strand
GAAGCCGTGGCGGCGAAGCTCGGCATCGCCGAGGTCGAGGCCGAGGTGCTGCCCGAGGACAAGAGCAAGATCGTCGAGCGGTTCCGTAAGGAAGGCCGGGTGGTCGCGATGGCCGGTGATGGTGTCAACGATGCGCCGGCTCTCGCTGCGGCGGACGTCGGTATCGCCATGGGCACTGGCACGGACGTCGCCATGGAAAGCGCCGGCGTGACACTGTTGAAGGGTGATCTCAATGGCATCGTCCGGGCGCGACACCTGTCAGCAGCCACGATGGCCAACATCCGGCAGAACCTGTTCTTCGCCTTCATCTACAATGCCGCAGGAGTGCCGGTGGCCGCGGGCGTGCTATATCCTTTGTTCGGGATTCTGTTGTCACCCATCATCGCAGCCGCCGCCATGGCGCTGTCCTCGGTCAGCGTCATCGGCAACGCCTTGCGGCTCAACCGCGTGAGACTTTAACCCATGCCCGTGCTCAGCCGGATCGCCGTGATCGAAGCGCCGGCCGAGCGCGGCTTTGCGCATGTCGACGACATTCGCAATCTCGCCGGGCATATGAGCGGGCAGGGCTCGATGCCAATGATGGGCTCGAAACTGGCACTCGAGATCGTCTCCCAGGAACCCACCGGCATCGGCGCGACGTATCGGTATTCGGGCCGGTTGATGGGGCTCGCAATCGACTTCTCCGAGACGGTCACGCGGTACGTCCCAGGCCGGGAGAAGGTCTGGCGCACCATCGGGACGCCGCTTCTCATCATCATTGACAGTTACGAGATGGGCATCCTGGTCGAGCCGCTTGCCGAGACGCGCTCCCGACTGACGCTGACTCTCGACTACGAGTTGCCGCGTTCCGGTCTGCGGGGGCTGCTCGCCAGGTTGCTGGCTGCTGACTATGCTCGCTGGTGCCTTGGCAGCACGGCTGAGGGCACCGTACAGTCCCTGCAAGGGAGCGCCGCATGAGAACCCCTCCATCGCCGACGGTCGATTGGCCGATGGCGGTTCGCCGCTACCTCGCTGCTTCGATCGCCTTCCATCTTCTCTGGGAGACGCTGCAGCTGCCACTCTACACAATCTGGACGGAGCCTTTGCGCAAGCAAGCCTTCGCCCTGTTCCATTGCACGATCGGTGACCTCATGATCGCCGGACTCTCGTTGCTTGCGGCGCTGGCCGTGATCGGCAAGGAGGATTGGCCACGCGCCGGCTCGCGCGCTGTCTGGTTGCTCCTGGTCCTATTCGGCACCGGCTACGCAGTCTACAGCGAGTGGCTCAATGTGAGTGTCCGCGGCAGTTGGGCTTATGCGCCCGCGATGCCGACGCTGCCAATTCTCGGAACGGGGCTGGCTCCGTTGCTGCAGTGGATCATTGTGCCAACACTGACGCAACGCTTCGCCAACGGTCATTGGCCTTGGAAGCGAGAGTGAGCCCAATGCGAGCCGGCACATGTCGCACTGCGGTCTGAGGATACGCTTTCCCGGATGAATTGGCCCGACCGGGCTTATGGTGCCGATGGATTATAGATGCTTCGCCCCATGGCGCGGGGCACCGAGAGGACTTGCGACGGTATCGAGCCGAGAGTTGACATGGGTCATGGCTGTGGCCGATCGTTGATGGAACATAGATTTAGAGACGTTGCTCGCGACGGCTTGATGGATCGATTTCCGCGGGTTGCTGGATCCTTGCGTCGAACAGAACGGAAGGAGTGGCGTGTCCGAAATAACAGCCTCGGCTTTCGGAATACTGAAAGCCAAAGCCCGGACGACATTGAAGAATACAATTCCTTTGTCTTCGCCACTCCTCGAGTCCTAAACGGTCAGGCAGTATGGTTTTCACGTCGCAATGCGGCCTCGTGGAAAATTCGACGCCCATGAAATAGTCCGGCTCCAAAACGTTTTGTGCGGCGGCCATTCTGCCTCAATCAACTTCACGGCCGTTCGCTGATCTGACAATTGCACCAGGAAAATAAACCAACACTTACCGGGGGAGCGGCAACGCGCGCGCGGGCGCCGCCAATGTGCCCGGCCCTCCTCATTTTTGAGGATGTCAGGAGCCTGCCTGGTCGTTCAGCTCGAACCGCCACCCGTTGCATCGCGCCGGACCGCGCCCACAAGGCGATGCTCACGTTCGGCATTGGTACGTTGTCTTGTTCCCGCTTTGATGCGATAGCCAATTGCTCGTTGCTGCCAACAAAGCGAACCTGACCATGTCCGACACTGCCCGCGCCGGAGGAGCGTTGTCGCCGCAGACCGCAGACGACACCATGTCGATCGTGGCCGGGCAACCGAGCGTCGAGCGGTTGCGACGGCTGCCGTCTGAGTCCAGGTCGGCCTTCGACAGCCTGTGCGGGCTTTCCACCCACCTCTCCGAGGTATTTGGAGCCCGCCTCGTTTTCGTGTCCTGCCGCGACACGTTGCAAGGCAACGTCCCGGACTTCCTATTCGATACGGTCCGGTCCGCCTTCGCAGCCGAACGCGCAAAGCTCTATGGACTGGAAATGCCCCTCGATGTCGCCATCGCGATGACCGGTCGCCCCTTCCTCTGGCGACCCAAGGCGGCCATCGCCACGATTGCAGAAAAGCCGGCGCCGGAAGCTACCTCCGCCGCCGCCAGGCCGTCCTCGAACACGCTCGTCGCGGTTCCATTCCAGTGCGGTTCTGTGCTGGCCTTGTGCGTCGTGATGCCTGCCAGCGAACCGGCGGCGGGGCGCGAAGATACCGACCTCGTCGCCTGGCACTGCATCCAGTTCCTGCCTGAGCATTTTCAGCATCACCCGATGCGCCAGAGCGCCCGCGCACAGCTACTTTCGCCGCAGGAAGAACGGATCATCCTGAAATGCGCGGATGGATTGACGGACAAGGAGATCGGCCGCGATATGGCGATAAGTCCGCATACCGTGCGAACACACATCAACAGCGCCAAGACCAAGCTTGGGGCAAAGAACAAGACCCATGCGGTGATTCTCTTCAACGAGTTGTCAGCGAAATCATGACCCGACTGTCCGGGCGGGCTCACTTTAAGCCGCCAGCCGCCGCCGCCGCGCCGATCGGGTGGACAGGCACCGACGCTAAAGTGCGGACTTCACGTCTGCCAATATGCGCTTCGCGTAGGCGTCGAACTCTTCGGTCTCATCGGTCAATTGGCGCATTTGACGAAGCATGAACTCAAGCTTCCGGTGGAGATCTTCCGGCTTGCCGATTTCATAGCCGAGACAAGCGGCCTCGGCGGCATCGATATCGAATTCGGATTGAGCAATGCCATAGCTTTGCGGTGATTCGCCAAATCCTTGGCGGTTCGCACCTTGCAGAGAATTTTCTGAGACGTGCAGTTCGCGCACGGAAGCCTCAAGAGCTTCCAGGTAAGCCCTTTCGAGCTGCTTGAATTCCACCATGCATCACCTCACTTCCGGCATCGGGAGTGTATTTTGAATTCTTGAACCGCTACAGGAAGGAGATTCGACTGTAAAGCGCAATGGATTTCAATTTACCGATGTCATCGTCAAATGTAATTGGGGTCCCGGTCAATAGAAACGCTGATTTCTACTTAAGATTGCATCCGAGAAATACTGCTATCTGTGCCTTTTCGATTAATTTCCGAGCAATCGCCATTTCGGAGCCGGAGGCGACGCCTGGTGCATCGCCTTCAGCCGCCGAGCGCGGCTTTTCCCTCGACGACAGCTCTGCCGCCTGGGTCCGCGCCTCGCTGCGCGGTTGTCCATCGTGACCGCCCGGGCTGCGGCATTGAACGAATTCTATTGAAAGCCTGTTTACCAGGAAGGGGCGGATTCAATCAGCGTGCCGCGACAGATTGCAACGACGGATTGCAGGACTTGTGGTGTGCTGATTTTGGTGTAACTGGAAGCAGCATCGACACCGGCTAGCGCGGCTGTCTACCGCCGCCTCGAATGAACCGTTGGTTTCGCCACCACGCTCGGTAGTTGGCGCAACATTTGCGTTTGAAACAGATCGTCCCGACTGCTGGTAGAATCATGCGCTTTCGCCGGATCAGTATGACCATCGGCATTACACTGTGCGCGCTTGCAGCGCTGATGCTGCTGCCGGCGCTTGTCGATCTCGTCGACGGCAACCGGGATTGGCAGGTTTTCCTCGTCTCCTCGATCCTGACGTTCTTCATCGGCGGGCTTCTGGTGTTCTCCGGGATCGACCTTGAACGGAACGAAATCGAGCTGAAGGAAGGGTTTGTCCTCACAACCCTGAGCTGGGTCGTGACGGCAGGCTTTTCGGCACTGCCGTTCGTCGGTCTGGGGCTCAGCTATACGGACGCCTATTTCGAGGCGATGAGCGGATTGACGACAACCGGCTCGACCGTGCTCTCCGGTCTCGACAACCTGCCGCGCGGAATTCTTCTTTGGCGTTCCCTTCTGCAGGGGCTCGGCGGCATCGGCATCGTGGTGACCGCGATCGTCATGCTGCCGTTCCTGCGCGTCGGCGGCATGCAGCTGTTCCATACCGAAAGCTCGGACCGGTCCGAGAAAATCATGCCGCGCTCGGTACAGCTGATCGGCAACATTTCACAGGTATATGTCGGACTCATCGCGCTCTGCGCACTGGTCTACGGACTTCTCGGCATGACCGCTTTCGATGCGATCTGCCACGCATTGACGACGGTTTCCACCGGCGGATTCTCGACCCACGACGCCAGTTTCGCGTTCTTCAAATCGCCGGCGCTGCAGTGGACATCGATCGTTTTCATGGTGTTCGGTGCATTGCCGATTGTCGCCTTGATCCGCATCATGAACGGGCATTCCGGAGAGGTCTGGCGCGATTCCCAGGTTCGCGGTTTCGTCGGGTTTCTTGCCGGTATCTCCATCGTGCTGGCGATCTGGCTCGCCGAGACGAGGGGCCTCGAATTCCCTGACGCGCTGTTGTTGGCGGCATTCAACGTCGTCTCCATCACGACGACGACTGGCTACGCCAACGTAGATTACATGGAGTGGGGGCCGTTCGCGATCGGCCTCGTCTTTCTGCTGACCTTCGTTGGCGGCTGCGCGGGATCGACCGCGGGCGGGATCAAGATCTACCGCTTCCAGGTGACAGGGCTGTTGATCAAGGGGCACTTCCTGTCCTTGATGACGCCGCACAGGATTTCTTCGCTGCGCTACAACGGCCGTCGCCTGCCCGAAGACGTTCCGTTCTCGATCATCGCTTTCCTCGCGATCTACATGGCAACGGTTGCCTTCTTTACGCTGCTCCTGGCGGCCCTGGGCATCGACCTCATTACGGCGCTGAGCGCGGCGGCCACCGCAGTCGGCAATGTCGGGCCCGGACTCGGCGATACCATCGGTCCGGTCGGAAGCTTCGCGCCGCTGCCGGTCGCCGCCAAGTGGGCGCTGTCGGCGGCGATGCTGCTTGGCCGTCTTGAGCTTTTCACGGTACTGGTACTGTTGAGGCCGGAGTTCTGGCGCGATTGACGGAGTGCCTGCGGCGTCTTGCGGACCGGGCGGGTGCGTGCTGCCGAAACGACGTGTCATTGATTGCGTGCCGGCGAGGGTTGAGGGGACATACGATTGCAGTTGGCTTCGCCGAAACAGAACGAAGGCTCGCCGAAGCAGGCGAAGATCCTGGTCCTCGTCACGGAGGACTGGTTCGCGGTTTCGCATTTTATACCTGCAATTGAAGCGCTGGTGGCAACCGGGGCCGAGGTCGCCGTCGCAACGCGGGTCGCGCAGAAGCGCGCGCAAATCGAGGCGACCGGCGCCCGGGTCATCCCCTTCGATTATTCGCGGGGCCCCATCCGGCCATTGCAGGAAGCGCGCGTCGCGATGCGGATGCGCGCCCTCATCGCCAGCGAGCGGCCCGATGCCATCCACGCCATATCCCTGAAGCCGATCGCTCTGATAACCGGCCTGCGCCGGCTGGTGCCGCGCCACGTGTTGGGCATTCACCTGACCGGGGTCGGCTTTGCGGGAACGGCGGCGCAAGGTCGGACCGGTTTCGTCTACCAGAACGTGCTCAAGATGGTCGTTGGTGCCCTCAGACAGCCAGACGGCGGCGCGCCTGCGCACCTTTTCGTCGAGAATCCGGACGACCGCGCGCGGCTTGCCGAGTTCGGCGAATTCCCAGGCGACCGCGTGACGATCCTGGGCGGGGCCGGCGTCGATCCGGAGCATTTCGCCGCTTCCCCGTTGCCCGGCCTCAACCCGGCGCGGGTCGGCTTCGTCGGACGCATGGTGTGGACCAAAGGCGTCGACCTGCTCGTTGCAGCTTTCGACCGGCTGGCAGCCGAAGGCATCCCTTTCAAGCTCGACCTTTGTGGTACACCCGATCCGGACAACCCGCGCGCGGTCGCCGACGCGACGCTGGCCGAGTGGAACGCACGCGCAAACGTCAACTGGAAAGGCCGTGTCGAGGACATTGCCGGCTTCTGGAAAAGCACCGATATCTGCGTGGTGCCTTCGCGAGGCGGCGAAGGCTTGCCCCGGGCGCTTCTCGAAGCGGCGGCATGCGGGCGTCCCATCATCACGACGGACGTGCCCGGCTGCCGATATTTCGTGCGCGACGGCATCGAAGGGCTGATCGTGCCGCCCGGCGATGCGCCGGCGCTGACAGGTGCCTTGCGGCGGCTGATCCTGGATCGCGGCATGGCCCGGCGCATGGGGCAGGCGGCACGGGACCGGCTGTTGTCAGGGTTCACGGAAGATCATGTCCGCACCGCCATCCGCGACAAGTACGCCGGCCTACTGGGGCTGGCGCCGGCTTCGCGGTAAGGCAACGGCGTAGTTCGGGCTCCGCACTTCAACAAGGAAACGCAAGACGCGCGATGGCAGCACAGCTCCTGACGCTCAAAGACATCCACCTGACGTTCGGTGGAACGCCGCTCCTGACCGGGGCCGACCTGACGGTTGCGCCGGGCGAGCGGCTGTGCCTCGTCGGGCGCAACGGCTCGGGCAAATCGACCTTGTTGAAGATCGCTGCGGGCCTCGTCGAGCCCGACAGGGGCGAACGCTTCATCCATCCCAACGCGGTCGTGCGCTATCTGCCGCAGGAAGCCGATTTCGAGGGACACGAGACGACCCTCTCGTTTGTCGAAGCCGGTTTGAAGCCGACGGACGACCCGCATAACGCGCTGATGGCGCTTTATCAGCTCGGGCTGACCGGCGAAGAGAGCACGGCGACGCTGTCAGGGGGCGAAGCCCGCCGCGCGGCGATAGCGCGGGCGCTCGCTGCGCGCCCCGACGTCATCTTGCTCGACGAGCCGACCAACCACCTCGACCTGCCGGCCATCGAGTGGATCGAGAAGGAACTCAATTCGACCAGGGCGGCGCTCGTCATCATCTCGCACGACCGGCGCTTCCTGGAGAAACTCTCCAAGGTCACCGTCTGGCTCGACCGCGGCAGAACGCGGCGTCTGGAAAGCGGTTTTGGCGCGTTCGAAGCCTGGCGCGACAAACTCATCGAGGAAGAAGAGGCCGACCTGCACAAGCTCGACCGCAGAATCGCTCGCGAGCAGCAGTGGATGCATGGCGGCGTGACGGGTCGGCGCAAGCGCAACGTGCGCCGCGTTGCAGAGCTTGGAAAGATGCGCCAGCAGCGCACCGAACACCGTCGCGTGCAGGGCGACGTGACACTCGAAGTGTCCGAGGGCCAGTTGTCCGGCAAGCGCGTCGTCGAAGCCACCAAGATCTCGAAATCGTTCGGCGGCGTGCCGGTGGTCAAGGATCTTTCGCTGCGCGTCCTGCGCGGCGACAGGCTCGGCATCGTCGGCCCCAACGGCGCCGGAAAGACCACGCTGATCCGCATGTTGACTGGCGCGCTCGAACCCGATTCCGGCACGATCCAGCTCGGCACCAACCTCGAAGTCGTGACGCTCGACCAGAAGCGCGAGGACCTCGACCCGACCGCGACGCTCGCCGACCAGCTGACGGGCGGGCGCGGCGATCAGGTCATCGTCAACGGCAAGGCGCGCCATGTCGTCGGCTACATGAAGGACTTCCTGTTCCTGCCCGAGCAGATCCGCTCACCCGTCTCGGTGCTGTCGGGGGGGGAGCGCGGTCGCTTGATGCTGGCACGAGCGCTCGCCAGGATGTCGAACGTGCTCGTCCTCGACGAACCGACCAACGACCTCGATCTCGAAACGCTCGATCTGCTGCAGGAACTGCTTGGCGAATATTCAGGGACCGTCATCCTCGTCAGTCACGACCGCGATTTCCTCGACCGCGTGGTGACGAGCGTTCTGGCGCCGGACGGCGACGGGGCCTGGCGGGAATACGCCGGCGGCTATTCCGACATGATCGCCCAGCGCCGAGGCGATGAGCCGAAAAAGGCCTCGGCAATCGCGGCGGCGGGCAGCGCGGGCCGGTCGGATGCTGCCGATGAGGAAGCCGCCCGGAATATGCCGGCGCCCTCAGCTAAAGCGGCAGGGGCCCAATCCGCGCAGGGCAAGCAGAAGCTATCCTACAAGGACAAGTTCGCCCTCGAATCGATTCCGAAGCGGATCGAAGAGCTGGCGGCCAGAATTGCCGACCTCGAACAAAAGCTCGCCGCGCCCAATCTTTTCACGAAAGACCCCGATGCATTTGCAAAGGCGTCGAAGGCGCTTGCCGCGGCGCAAGGCGAGCGTGCCGCGCTCGAAGACGAGTGGCTGGAACTGGAATTGAAGCGCGAGACGATGGAAGGCGGCTAGAGCATTATCCGAGCACACGGAAACGCACCCGCGTTTTAGTGGTCGGATAAAGATGCTCTAGCATTATGAATCTAGAGCAACTTCATCCGATCTGGGAATCGCTCTCGGCGATTCCGTCAGATCGGATGTTGCTCTAGAATCTATTCCGCAAAGCCTGCCCCCGCGAAGGCGGCGGTGTACGCGGTGTCTCTAAAATCCGCCGCCCGTCTTGAAACCGCCGCCGCCGCCCTTGCTGCGTCCCCCGCCCCATCCGCCGCCGAACGGCGGGAAGCCGGCGCTTTTGCGGAATGGATCGGCAGGACGCCCGCGCCATTGGTGGCGGCGCTGTGAGCGCGCCCAGTAATCCGCACCCGTAATCACCCCCTTGATCAGCGCTTCGAGGACGTCCTCGGCGATGTCGTCGAGTTCGAATTCGGAGGCATCGTCGTCGTAGTGGTTGCGCCGGAACTTGGCGGCGATATCCAGTAGTTCCTTGCGCTTGGCGCTCACCTTGTCGAGGTCCTTGCGGCGCTCGTCGATCGTGCGCTTCAGGTCGGTGGCCTTCCGCTCCATCTCACCGATCCGCGCAACGATGCTGTCGTCGGTTGGCCCGGCCGTCCGGCGCGCCAGCATGATCAGCCGTTGATAGCTCTCCTGCTCCAGGAACTTCGCTGAAAGCGCGATGGCTTCCTGGAACGACTGATCGAGGCCTTCGGCATATTGATTGAGCTGACGCGAAATCTCCGCGATCTCCGCCTCGCTGGTTTCGAGCGCCTTGTTCGCCTCGATCTGGCGCCCGCGCGCGGCAGACAGATTACCCGTCAGGTCGCTGCCTGCGAGTTCATTGATGCGCTGGGCTTCGGCCTTTTGAACCTTCGTTTCAGCCGCCGCCATGTCCGCGGCCAGCAGCGCCACGTGCTCGCGCAGCCGCTCGGGGATCTCGTTGAGGATGGCATAGTTGCCGCGCGCTTCCGAATATCCGACGAGCCGCGCAACCCGGTCGTCGCCCATGCGGATAAGCCAGTGCGGCCGGTAATCGGCAGAGCCGTACTTGCGCCGCCATAGATACATGAAGAGCGGGTCGTTTTCGTAGGCCTGCCCCTTTTGGAGACGGTCCTCTTCGGCCTGGTGCGTCTTCTCCTCGGCCTGCTTGTGAACCTTTGCGGTTTGATCGCGAGCTTTCGCCAGATCGGCATAAGCCGGCTCGGAGGCGAGTTGCGCCCGCGCCTTGGCGGCAGCCTCGTCAAGCTGCTTTTCGAGTGCGGCGATCTCGGTGCGGACAGCTTCGGCCTCGACGTTGAACGCCTTTCGCCTGGCGTTGGCGTTCTCCGCGCGCGCCTTGAGGGCATCGATTGTCGCTTGTCGTGCCAGGAGCAGGCTCGCGACCTGATGCTCCAGCGCGTCCGCTTCGTCGATGACGCCGTCGGCGACGGCGCCGCGCGTTCGCACTTCGGCAAGTTCTCGGAAGGCGGCAGTGCGTTCTTCGAGCAGCCGCACGTGATGGCCCGTGATGCCCTCGACGTCCTTGAGCAGCTGCTGCTCGCGGATACGAAGCTCCTCGATCGAGCGCTCGATCTCGGCCAGTGTCTTGCGCCCTGACACCATCACTTCCACCTCGTGATCGCGCCGCCCTGGGTGGCGATTCGCCAGTCCGGCTCCAGGCGTCCGCGCTCCTTGCGTCCGACGATGTTGTTCTGGATGATCCCGTCATCGTCCTTGTCGGCCTTGACCGTCGTCAGAACCGACCTGTCGACGCGCACCGCCCACGTCGAGACCTGCTCCGTCTTGCCGGTTTCTTCGTTGGTGATGGTCTGCACCAGCGGATTTCCGTCGGCACCGATGGCTTCCACGACGAGATAGAAATTGTAGGTGTCGGGATTTGCATCGGGGATGCGCCACAGACCGGAGACTTCGCCGGGGCGGTTGACGATGCGGATCTGGTAGACGGAACGCAGCTTGGCAAGCGTCTCCTTCAAGTCGGCCTCGGCCTTGCGCGCGGCGCCAAGATCTCCCGTGGCTGCGGCGTTTGTCCCCGACTTCGCCAGGGCTTCGGCCCGCGTTCCAACCAGCGGATCGTTTGCCTCGCTGGCGATGCTGCCAGCCAGCGCCTTCAGCCGTCCCGGCAGTTCGACGATCGCCTGCCGCTCGGCCTGGACCTGCACCTGTCTCGGCCGTTCGTAGACGACGTAGTCGATGGCGAAGAACGCGGCGATTGCCGCCATCGCGCCAAACACGTAGCGCCCCCAGCTCCAGCGCGTCACATAGGCCCGTGCGAGTTTTGTCGACAGCGCTTCCGGATCCGGCGGCTTGTAGGCAAATCGGTCTTCTTCGAGCGCCTTCACGCCTTCTTCCAGGATGCGGTCGGGAACCTCGATGCCCTGTCCGCGATAGATTTCCCGCAGCCGGTCGATCAGGTCCTGGCGCCGCGCGTCGTCGTTCAATTCGCGTTCGACGAGATTGCGGTCATGGCGCAGCGTATCGACGACGTCCATGGCGATCATGACGTCGTCGAGCGGCGATTTGCCAGAGACCGGAAGAGAGACCGGCCGAGAAACCGGACCGGACACAACGCCGCCAGCAGCACGTGACGGCCCGCCGCGTACCTGACCTTCTGCGTTGGAAGTTTCATCGCCGCTTGTCATGAGATTGGATCAGGACTCGATGAGCATTTCACTCTCGGCGGCCAGCCGCGCGAGTCGCTTCTTGCCATCTTCGACAGCTTCGCGGATCTCTTCGGAATTGCGCGTGGCGAGCACTCGCATCTCATTGATGATTTCGCGCGTGCGGACCTGGAAATTGACCACCGAGTCGACCAGCATCTTGACCGATTCGGCTTTCACGGTCGGCCCGTAACCGGCCTTGATGGCGGCTTCCTGAACCTTGTCGCCGATCTCGGACAGCGTCTCCAGGCTCTTGTCGATCCCCTCCTTCATGGCTTCCAGCGTGCGCGTTGATTCACTCAGCCCGAACAGCCCCGTGAAGGATGCCTTCAGCGCCGTCAGCACCGCTTCGTTTGTCGAGAAGAACGACACCGCCTGCTGGTAGACCCGCTCCTTGGCGCTGGTCGTCTGCGTCAGCCGCGACATCACTACTTCGGAAGTGTTGTAGCCGATCGTCAGGTTGTCGGCGAGATCCTTGGCGATCTGGTAGCGCTTCTCTTCGTCCTGCAGCGCCCGGATCTTCCCGTCGCGGTCCATTTCGAGTTCGGCGCGCGCGCTGATGTCGTCGCCCTTGTAGGCAGCTACCGTCCTGGAGGCCTTTTCCAGTTCCTTCTTCGTTGCGGCGAGTTCCTTTTCGGCCTTCTGCAGGACCTTCAGCGCCATCACCTGGGCCTGTTTGTAGGCGCCGCGAAAATCGTGATAGGCGTCCAGGATGCGCCCTTCGCGTATGATCTGGTCCTTGGCGTCCTTGGCGACCTCGAGGTAGGTGTGGCGGATCTCGTCGAAGCGTTCCGAGATATCTCCGCGGCGGACCTTCATCCAGACGTTGGCGACCCGTTCGAAGGTGTTGATCTTGCCGTCCTCCATCTGGTCGACGAGGCGCTTTGAGTCGTCGCGGATGGAATTGAAGGCATAGACGATGTCTTCGTAGCGCTCGCCGATGTTCATCGCCGAGATCTCGTTGCGCACGATCTCGTTGAACAGGGAAGTCTGCTGCAGTGTCTTGGCGATGACGGCGACATTCTCCGGGTCAAGGTCGTAGATCTTCTCGAGAAGCCCGCCGATCGGCGTCTCATCCGCCGTCTTCGTTTCGAGCCCGAGTTCCCGCACCTGTTTCAGGGCGCTGTCGAGTTGTTGCAGGGCTGTTGTCTTGGCCATGGGTGTCGCTTTCTGATGCTGGTGAGACGAACCTGACTGATTTCCCGAAGCAATACGACGTTGCGGTGAGAGTTAGCAACGCGCCTGCGGGGTCACTGTAAGCGATAGGATTGCTCCACGACGATTGGCACAGCGCGACGCTATCGGACTTGACCCGCAAGCCCGCCCGCCGCATGAACGTGCTCCAGTGTAGAGCGCCTGACGTTTGGTCCCCACTTGCGGCTTGGTTCTTTGCCAAACGTCCGGAACACTAGTGTGATGATTCAGAAGTTCGCCACCACCTGCGGCTAGGTTCAGAGCGAACTTCTGAATCTGAATCACACTAGCAACTCTATGATTCTAGTGTCCCTTATGTCTCCGAAGTTCGCTCGAGTGGTTGCCGCAGAGTGGAGGCGAACTTCGGAGACGGGACACTAGCAACCGCCCAACGAACAGGCCTTTTTCACCGTCCATGACGCATATATCCCGCATCGACCGACGTTTCGCCGTGCTCAAGGAGCATGATCGCGCCGCCCTGGTGACTTTCATCACGGCCGGCGACCCTGATTTGGAGACGTCGCGCAAGATCCTCAAGGGTCTGCCTGACGCGGGCGCCGACATTATCGAACTCGGCATGCCGTTCTCCGATCCGATGGCGGACGGTCCGGCCATCCAGGCCTCTTCCCAGCGCGCCTTGAAGGCCGGTCAGACGATGCGTCAGACCCTCGGCCTCGTTGCCGACTTCCGTAAACACGACCCCGATACGCCGATCGTCTTGATGGGCTACTACAACCCGATCTATGTGTATCCGGGCGAGAAATTCCTCGATGACGCCGTCGCCGCCGGTGTCGACGGGCTCATTGTGGTCGATGTGCCCCCCGAGGCCGATGACGAATTATGCCTCCCCGCTGTCGAGCGCGGCCTGAATTTCATCCGGCTCGCAACGCCGACGACGGATGATAAGCGCCTTCCCAAGGTGCTCGCCAATACCTCCGGCTTCGTTTATTACGTCTCGATCACCGGTATCACGGGCGCGGCAGCCCCCGATATCGAGGACGTCCACCGTCAGGTAAAGCGCATCAAGGGTGCGACGGATCTGCCAGTGGCCGTTGGTTTCGGAGTGCGCACCGGCGAGCAGGCGCGCGAGATATCGAAGGGCGCCGACGGCGTCGTCGTCGGCTCGGCCCTGGTAACTGCAATAGCCGAAACTCTGGGGCCGACCGGCGAAGCCACTGGTGCTACGGCCCCCGCCGTCTTAAATCTTGTCAAGGGCCTCGCCGCAGCACTGCGCGGCCAATGAGCGCTCACTTGGCGTTTCGCACGATTCCGGAGAGTAAGTCGTGCTAAGCTTGATTGTAACGTCAACCAATGAGGCGCCCCGCGACAGGGGCGTGACAGCGTGAACTGGATCAACAACTTCGTACGTCCGAAGATCCGTGGATTTCTCACCACCAAGCGTGAGGTTCCAGACAATCTTTGGCGCACTTGTCCGATCAGCGGCCAGATGGTCTTCCACAAGGATCTGGAAGCCAATCAGTTCGTTTTCCCGGGCTCCGACTATCACGAGCGCATGAGTGCGAAGGAGCGCTTGAGCGCACTGTTCGACGATGCCGCCTTTGAAGCCGTCCAGGTTCCCGGCGTTGCCGTCGACCCGCTGAAGTTCCGCGACGGCCGCCGCTACACCGAGCGCCTGCGCGAAGCCAAGACCAACACCGAGATGGATGATGCCGTCCTCGTCGGCGAAGGCGCACTCGACGGTCAGCCCTGCCTCGCCGCGGTCCAGGACTTCCGCTTCATGGCCGGGTCGCTCGGCATGGCGGCGGGTGAAGCCATCATCGCCGGCATGTTGCGCGCCGTTGAGAAGAAATCGCCGTTCATCCTGTTTGCTGCTTCAGGTGGCGCGCGCATGCAGGAGGGCATCCTTTCGCTGATGCAGATGCCGCGCACGACAATCGCCGTGCAGCGCCTGCGCGAAGCCAAGCTCCCCTATATCGTCGTGTTGACCAACCCGACCAGCGGCGGCGTGACGGCGTCTTATGCCATGCTTGGCGACATCCACATCGCCGAGCCCGGCGCGCTCATCTGCTTTGCTGGACCGCGCGTCATCCAGCAGACCATCCGCGAGCAGTTGCCCGAAGGCTTCCAGCGCTCCGAATATCTCGTCGAGCACGGCATGGTCGACATGGTCGTCCATCGCCATAAGCTGCGCGAGACGCTGTCGCGGCTGTGCCGCGTGCTGTCGGGTGGTCGCAAGGCGGCGGCAGTGGAGAAGCCGGTCGCTTCGGCAGCGGCGAAGTCGCCGACGGTGGAGGCCGCCAAGCTCAATGGCTCCCCGCACGCTGTTGTAAAACCGGCCGCGGGTGTATCGGCGAAGGAACCAACGCAGTCCGGCAATGGCGCGGCGAAGGACAAGCCGCCCGCTCCGAGTTCGGTCAAGGTCGATCAGGTGGCAGCGGGCAAGGACAAGGCATTGAAGGCATCGCCACCACCCGAAACGCTGCCATCGAAGGATCCGCCCCCTACCACCAGCAAGACTTAGAACGGCATTGCCGCTGAGCCGCAAAATAGATGGGCTCTACTGGAAGGCAGAACCGGAATTGGGTGACAGGTGTCATCGCTTCACCCAGAATGCAGCCTCAAGTTTCACAGACGCGGACCTGAGATGCGGACCAAGCCTACCAGCAGCCAACTCCTCACCGAGTTGAAGAATTTGCACCCGAAGCTGATCGACTTGTCACTGGGGCGCATCGAGCGCCTGCTCGGCAAGCTGGGCGATCCCCATAAGCGCCTGCCGCCGGTCGTACATATCGCTGGCACCAACGGCAAGGGATCGACCACCGCCTTCCTGCGCGCCATTCTCGAGGCCGCCGGCGCCCGCGTGCACGTCTATACTTCGCCGCATCTGGTGCGTTTTCACGAACGCATCATGCTGGCCGGCCCGGACGGCACCGCCCGCCCGATCGGCGAGGACGCCCTGGTCGATGTCCTCGTCCGTACCCAGGCTGTCAACGACGGCGACGACATTACCCAGTTCGAAATTACGACTGCCGCTGCGTTTCTTGCATTTGCCGAGACGCCAGCCGACTTCCTCCTGCTCGAGGTCGGTCTCGGCGGTCGCCTCGATGCCACCAATGTCGTCCCGCGGCCGGCACTTTCCGTGATTACCCCGATCTCGATCGACCATGCCGACAAGCTGGGCGGCACGCTGGCTGAGATCGCCGGCGAAAAGGCCGGAATTCTGAAAGCGGGCGTGCCTGCGATCATATCGCGCCAGCCCGACGAAGCCATCGAAGTCATCGAAGCGGCCGTGCGGCGGCTCGGCGTGCCGCTCCAGCTCTGGGGCCGGGATTTCGACGCCTACGAACAGAACGGGCGCCTTGTCGTGCAGCGCGCCGAACAAGTCGTCGACCTGCCGATGCCGGGCCTTGTCGGCCCACACCAGATCGTCAATGGCGGCACCGCTGTCGTGGCCGCAATGCAGCTTTCCGACACCTTCCGCATCGACGAGCACGCGCTGGAGAAAGGCTTGGTCGGGGCTGAATGGCCAGCCCGCATGCAGCGCCTTGCCGCCGGGCCGCTTTTCGACATCCTGTCGTTAGGCAGCGAACTCTGGCTCGACGGCGGCCATAACCCGGCTGCCGCCGAAGTCCTGGCGCAGACCGCCGCCGATCTCGAAGAGCGCAGCCCGCGCCCGCTGTTCCTCATTGTCGGCATGATGGGGTTGAAGGACGTCGACGGCTTCCTCGCACGCTTTGAGGGGCTGGCACGCTCGGTGCACGCCGTCCCCATCCCCGGCGCGCACGAAGCGCCGTTGCAACCTGCAGCGATCGTCACGGCGGCGACAGCGCTCGGTATCAAGGCCGATGCGGCTGTCTCTGTGGAAGCTGCTTTGGTGGCGATCGAGCGCCAGCATGCCGGGCCCAAGCGCGTGCTGATCTGCGGGTCGCTGTACCTTGCTGGCCACGTTTTGGCGCTGCAGGCCGGTGTCGAGGCACAGCCGAATTAAGCCTCGCCACTGATATTGCCGCCCACCGGCCGATCCCGCTGCTGGCGCGTCGCCGGCCGCGGTATCCCGACCGGGTTGGCGCGGATGATCTCCGGCAGCACCAGCGACTTTTTCGGCTTGGGAATCGGAGCGACGAGTTCCTTTGCCGCTTCGACGATGATGACGCCGGCGAAACCCGGCATCACGCGCGCCCCGATCCGCTCCCAGGCCACCGCCGAGCGCAGCAGCATGTCGCGGCTGAAAGGCGGCGCATAGAGCGCTTCGGCCCACTCGATGGGTTCGAACATCGCGTCGCGCAACATCCCCTCGAGCTGGGTCCGGCTGTAGGGCCTGCCGTAGCCGAACGGCGTCCGGTCGGTACGCGCCCAAATTCCGCGTCGGTTTGGAACGACCATCAGCAGCCGGCCTTCGGGGGTCAGTGTCCGCCATATTTCGCGCAGCACCGGTTGCACCCGCTCGGCTGTCTCAAGACCATGCACCACCAGCATCCGGTCGACCGAATTGTCGGGCAGCGGCAGATGTTCGTCGTCGATCAGCACCGTGTGCTTTGGCCCTTCGCGCGGCCACACCAACGCACCCTGCCGTGAGGGCATCAAGGCCCCGCAGCGGACCGCCTGCGTGCGATAGGCCCCAAGATACGGCACCGCATACCCGAGCCCCATCAGCACGCCGCCGGGAATCCTGCGCCAGCGCGACTGGATACGGCTCGCCACCAGGCGCCGTACGACGGCGCCGAGTCGGCTGGCGTAAAAGTCTCGAAGCTCGGCCACATCGTTGTGCATGGTCGTCCTGACATTTCAGATTGCGGGCAATCTGGGGAACAGCGGTTCCTTAGCGGGGGGTGATCTTCGCGGCCCCAGGCCTTATGTGCAAGTCAACGCGGTATTGTCTGCACCGGGCGCCTTGAGGAGCGATGCGCCAGAGCAGCGTCCGCGCAGACGCCATTGGTTGCTCTTGGCGATCGGATAGTTGGATAAAAGTGCTCTAGAAGTATGATTCCAGAGGAACGTCATCCGATTCAAGAAATCGCATCGGCGATTTCGTCAGATCGGATGTTGCTCTGGTGCCATTATTAAGAAGGCCGCCGTTGGTGGACGCAACCATTTGACCGAACCTATCGATCCGAATCACACTAGCGCAACTGTGACTCGAGTGTCCCTTTTGATTCGACGCTCGCTCGCGAGATGGAATTCAAACTCGGCCAACCTCAAAGCCGGGCCACGAGAGGCCAACCCGGCAGCCATGCGACATCGTTGCCAACCGATATTCCCGAAAAGGAGGACGCCATGACCCTGGAATTCCACCAGTTTCCCGCCCGCAGCGACAATTACGGCGTGCTCGTTCACGACACCGAAACCGGCATGACGGCCTCGATCGACGCTCCCGAGGTCGCCGCCATCAAGGCAGCTCTCGCGGCAAAGGGCTGGCAGCTTACGCATATCTTCACGACCCATCACCACCAGGACCACACCGAGGGCAATGCAGCGCTCAAGGCCGAGACCGGCTGCGAGATCATCGGCCCGCGTGGCGAAGCCGCGAAAGTCCCTGGCATCGATCGCCAGGTCGGCGGGGGCGACACGTTCCGCTTCGCCAATTTCGAGGTAAGGGTGATCGAGACGCCCGGCCACACGCTCGGTCACATCGCGTATTTCATTCCCGAGGCCAAGGTCGCCTTCGTCGGCGACACGTTGTTTGCGATGGGCTGCGGCCGCGTCTTCGAGGGAACCCATGAGATGATGTGGAACTCCCTCAGCAAGCTGCGCCGGCTGCCCCCCGATACGACGGTCTACGCCGGCCACGAATACACCCAGTCGAATGCCCGGTTCGCCATCACCATCGAGCCGGACAACGCGGCCCTCAAGGCGCGCGCCGCCGAAGTCGACGCCCTGCGCGCCAAGCGCCAGCCGACGCTGCCGACTTCGATCGCAATCGAACTGGCCACCAACCCCTTCCTGCGTGCCGGCGATGCCGGCGTGAAAGCGTCCCTCGGCATGGACGGCGCCGCCGACTGGCAGGTTTTCGGGGAAATCCGCAAGCGCAAGGACAATGCGTGAAGAATTAAGCAGATATAGGATGGCTTCGGGTGATGCCGATAAATGCGAAAGAGCCGCTTAGAACGGCCGACGAGTGATCGAGCTGCTGCACAACTCGTCCCGTCCGGCTTCGAGCCAGGATCGGGCGATTCGCGACGTCATTTGGGAGGAGGCTCGCAAATCTGCCTCAGTGCGGTGCTGCCGGGGCCGCTACAGCGAGGTTTTCCACCGCTACCTGTCACCAATTGCAACCCACAGCACATTGATAATAAAGGTGAAAGTTGTGAACTCTGATTCGGCGGCCATTCGTGGCCCAATCCGCCTTGTGGCCTCGGCCCGACTCGCTCAACACTTCCTTTGACGGATTTTACGGCTTTGACCCCGTTTTGATGCCGGCGGCGTGCACGACCGATTGCCGACGTCGGACGCTGAGGGTTTCAGGGGTTGTGAGCTGGGGCAGAATTTCGTTGAATTTCGACGTAAGTGAAGCGCGAGCGGGGGCATTACGAATGAAGCGGTCGTCCGAAGGATCTTTGTTGAGCACGGTGTTCGTCGACTACGACAACATCTATCTGTCGCTCAAGCGCAAGAACGAGGAAGCCGCCAAGCGCTTCGCCAAGGATGCCGGATTGTGGCTCGCCGAGATCGCCTCGGGCCGCATCATCACGCCGACCAACAGCCCCGTCCTGGAGACGCCCCGGCGCATCGTCATGAACCGCTGCTACGGCAATCCGGTCCCGCGCCGCAACACGCACGATAATTCGACCGACATGAACTCGTTCCCGTTCGTGCGGCATCATTACCTGCGCGCCGGCTTCGAAGTCATCGACTGCCCGCCGCTGACCGCCCAGCTCAAGAATTCGGCCGACATCCGCATGGTCATGGATGTGCGCGATTACCTGCTTCATGACACCTACTTCGACGAGTTCATCATCCTCTCGGGCGATGCCGACTTCACGCCGGTGCTGCACCGCCTGCGCCAGCACGCCCGCCGCACGGTCATCTATTCCAACGATCACACCGCCACGCCTTATACCGCGATTAGCGACGGCGAAGTCCGCGAAGCAGATCTCATCGCCGTGTTGATGGGAGGTCGCGCGCCCCAGGTCGTCACCGACGAGCAGCCAATCCGCAAGGGCCTGCCCAATCCGCAGAACATGGTGGACGCCCGCAAGGCGATCATCGCCGACGTTCTCGGCCACGTCCGCGCCGACAGTCAGCCGCTTCTGCTGGAAGTGCTCGCCGACCGCGCCGTCCGTACGCTCGGACACGAAAGGACCGTCGGCACCGCCTGGGGCGGAGCCGGCAGCTTCCGGGATCTGCTCGTCAACGAACTTCCCGACGGCGTCGAGGTTACCGAGCACGCTCCGCACTATGTGTTGGACACGTCGCGTCAGCCGGCTCCCGCCGAACTGAGGAGCGAACCGCGTCCGCATCAGCCCACTCGTGAAGCGGTCGATCGCTTCGCCTCGACCTTCGGTGAGATCCGGCCCGAACCTCTGGTTCCCAACCGCGAGGCGGCACCTTTACCGCAGCAGGCGGCACCCGCTCCCGCACAGGCGCAGCGCGACACCGGCTACGAGCAGCGCGGTTCGGCTCCAGCGCCGCATCACGAGGCAGCGGCCCCGACGCAGCATGGCCACTACGGCGTGCGTTCCGGCGAGCAGTCGCTCCAGCCGCGTTTGGCCCAACCCCGTCAGCCAGACCAAGCCTATGCGCCACAGGCGCGCGCTGGTCAGCCCCATCAGCAGCAGATCTCATATCAGGAGCCCGGCCCGTCGCGGCAGGCAGCACCGGCAGCCGAGCGTCCCCAGCAGCCTGGCGTGCCGCGCGAGCCGGCATCACCCCCGGCTCGCGCCGCCCAGATCGCCGCGCCCCAGGCTTCGGCGGCCCAGGTCCCCGCGACCCGTCCCGCGGACGGCAACGCCAGCGCCATCCAGAAATCCATCGCGCGCATTCACGAAGCCTGTCAGGCGCCGCCGATCTCGCCGCCCGAATACCGCGTCCTGTTCGACGTCATGGCCGAGGAAATCAACGCCAACGGGCTGACCGGCACCCAGACGCTCGTCAACATCAGCGAGCGGGCAAAGGATCTCGGCGTCGAGATACGCAAGGACGACGCGCGCTTCATCCTGGAAGTCGTCAGCGAAGCCGACCCCTGGTTCGAGCAGGGCGCTTCGGCGAGCCTGTTCGCCAGCCGGTTCCGCAACTTCGTCATCGCCCGCTGCAAGAGCCAGAACCTGCAGTTGTCGGCCACCGAGCTCGATCTGATCGAAGCCTGGTTCACGGGCGTCGCCCCGCGCGTGGCCGCCCAGAAGGATCCCGCCCACGCCACCGGGCGCCAGTCCGTCCCGCAAAATGCCGTCCCGCAAAATGCCGTCCCGCAAAATCCGGCAGCCGCCGGATACGCTCGCGCTCCTGCTCCCCAGCACGGGCAGGCACCCGGACCGGTTCAGCAGGCGCCTGCGGATGCCGGTCGCCAGCAGGACTGGTTTGCCGGCGAAACGCAAGCCCATCCGCAATCTGCAACGGTCGGTGACGACGGCTCCGACTTCGGCCGCTACTCGAATTCGACCGACGATTTCCCCCGCGTCCTGCGCAATCGTACCCGTGCGTGATCGAAGTGAAATCTTCTAGCCTGCACTGATTGGCAAAGGACATCCGCGGTTGGCGCGGGTGCCCTTAATTTTTCGCGCGGCACTCTCCAACACGCGCCTGCGCGGTGTTGGGCAACTAAGAAGTTCCAACACGCGCCTGCGCAGTGTTGGATAAAAAAGTATCAAGAGCAGCTGCCGCCGCCGAGCACGCAGAACTTCGAACAATGCCGGTGGCACAGCTTCACCGCACCGCGCTCGAACATGCCGCCGTCGGCCAATGCAGCAGCCGCCAGGGTCGGTCCCATTTCGAACGCTTCGTCGAACGGCAAGAGCGTGCAGGGCACCACCACCGGGGCGTCGGCCCCCCTCCGCTTCACCACCATCCGCGACGTCGCGCACATCATCTCGCTCGGCCTGATGTCGAGGATGTCCCAGCATGCGGTCGTGATCTCTGGTGTCTCCTCTGCGCTGGTCATTTCCGGGAACAGCACGAGCTGTTTCACGTCGTCCGCGTCGACGTCCCAGCCGTTATCGCTGATCAGCGCACGATAGGCTTCGCGGCCTGCGTCCTCGCATTCATAGAGGCTTGTGCGTCCGGCGATGGCGAGCCGGAATCCGTTTTCTGAGAGCCAGGATATGCCCTCCAGCGCCTTCCCGAAGGACCCTTCGCCGCGTTCCTCGTCATGCAGTTGGCGGGTGTGATGGTCGAGGCTGACGCGCATGGTGAGCTTGTTGGCGAATCGGTCTTTGAGGTCGAGGAGCCGCTCCCTCGGGCGTGGCCGCTGCATCGGCTGCATGGCGTTCGTCAGCACGAGCACTTCGAAACCGCGACTGAGCGCGTCTTCCAGCATGTCGGGGAATTCGGGGTTGAGGAAGGGTTCGCCGCCCGTAAAGCCGATCTCGCGGGTCAAGGCCGCCTCCGCTTCGTCGAGAAAGCGTGCGGCCTCGAGCGCCGAGATATAGACGAGCGCGTCATTCTTCGGACTGGAGAGGATGTAGCAGTTCTTGCATTCGATGTTGCAAAGCGTGCCGGTGTTGATCCACAGCGTTTCAAGCCTGGTCAGCCAGACCTTGGCCCGTTGCTCGCCCTTGGCTGTCCAATCGGGATCGGTGAATTTTGCAGGGGCGGGAATCTCCGCCTCGGGGAGGGCTGCTGTGTTGATGCTCAAGGTGTTCTTCGTCCCACTTATGGTCGCTGCGGCCGGGCTCGCCATTATCGCCGCGCCCATCGGTCGCGGCAATGAGGGTGCCAAATCGGGTCTGCCGGCGAAATTGCTACCACGCCCGGGCGCGGCTGCGTACTCACAATGCCTTTATGAGGTAGTGAATGGGGCGTTTACGGCCAGGGTGAACCCGTCGCGAAAGGCTACTTCCGCGCATTCCGGGCGTATGCTAGAGCAACATCCGATCTGACGGCATCGCCGAAGGCGATTCCCGGATCGGATGAAGTTGCTCTAGAATCATAATGCTGGAGCATCTCTATTCGACCATCGAAGCGCGAAAAGCGATCGCGTATGGTCGGATGATGCGCTAGTACCGCCGATCAGCAGTCCCTGTGTCGTATCAGTCAACCGCTTTCAGGGACTTCTGATCGAAAAGCGGTACTAGAATCAATATTCTACTAGTACCCTCTGCTTTCAGAAGTTCGTCAAGGTGGTTGCCGCGAATGACTCACGAACTTCTGAAAGCGGGTAGTTTCCGCCGCCGGACATGACGTTACGCGGGTGTAGCTCAATGGTAGAGCAGGAGCTTCCCAAGCTCACGACGAGGGTTCGATTCCCTTCACCCGCTCCAAGTCTGCTGATGCGATTCCAAAGGCCGTACGCGACGTCGCCGTCGAGATGTCCGCTCCAATTTTCCGCAGGACACTTGGAATTCGGCAACTGATTATCCGGGGCTGACGGAGGAACTTTTCTTCCTTGCAGGGGTTCTCCTGCGAAGCCTCGGCGGCCGCGCTAAGCGCGTTGGTCGGCGTGAGCTGGTAAACTTTTGTATCGCTATGCCTTCTCATACTTCAACCGTTCCGTTGTCGGACCGCGTGAAGCGAGCCGAGTTGGGCGAGCAAAGCGGAACCCGCACCGCTCATTTCCTGCTTGAATTCGCGGCGCGTGCGGCAGCAAAAGACAGCGAGGATAACCCGATGGCCGATTCCGGACTGAAAGCGATTATGTTCAACTGCACGTTGAAAAAGCAGCCACGCAAGTCGCATACGCAGCTGCTGCTGACTGCGTCCGAAAGCATCATGCGGAAAAATGGCGTCGCCGTCGAGCACGTCCACCCTGTTTCTCACGATATCGCTTTCGGCGTTCAGCCCGACATGACCGATCATGGATGGCCAAAAGACGATTGGCCCTCGATTTGGGAAAAAGTGATGGCCGCCGACATTGTCATTCTAGGCACGCCGATATGGCTTGGCGAGAAAAGCTCGGTATGTAAGCTTGTCATCGAGCGGCTCTACGGAATGTCCGGAAAGCTGAATGATAAGGGGCAGAGCATTTTCTACGGGAAGGTCGGGGGCGCCGTTGTCACCGGGAATGAGGACGGCATCAAGCACAGCGCGATGTCGATTTTGTACGCCCTCCAACACCTCGGGTTTACGATCCCGCCGCAGGCCGATTGCGGCTGGATCGGCGAAGCCGGGCCAGGTCCTTCCTATGGCGACGAAGTCGGCGGCTCGCGGGCCGGCTTCGATAATGAATTCACCCAGCGCAACACGACCATCATGACCTGGAACCTAATGCATATGGCGCAGCTGTTGAAGGAGTCTGGCGGGCTGCCCAATGAAGGCAATGACAGAAAGGCCTGGAGTGCCGGATGCCGGTTCGACTTCGAGAACCCTGATTATCGGGCGTGAAATAATTATTCGTGACGCCACCTGCCTATTATTTGCCTAAGAATCTCAACTGTGTGCGTTCGACCCAGGGTTGAGGATTCACGCCCGGCTCGTCGTTTGATTAACGGGCCTGACGCCGAGGTCTCACTGGGAACAGCGCAAAATACCTTCATGAGGCACGATGATATCGCTCTGGCATCGACGGCTTGAAAAGATCGCCCAGTTGATGTGGGTGCGCGCCGCATTGTTTGCAGTCGTGGGTGTTGCCGCGGCACTCCTCGCAGTGCAGCTTGCACCGTTCGTACCCGAGGACCTGCCGGCCAAGATCGGCTCCGACGCCGTCCATCAGATCCTCAATATCCTGGCGTCGAGCATGCTGGCGGTCACGACCTTCTCGCTGAGCGTGATGGTCGCTTCCTACACTTCGGCCACCAACAACGTCTCACCCAGGGCGACCCGCCTGGTCCGTGAAGACCCCACGACGCAAAACGTCCTCGCCGTATTTCTCGGGTCCTTCCTGTTCTCGCTGGTCGGCATTATCGCGCTCAACACGGGGTACTATTCCGACCGTGGCCGGTTCGTGCTGTTTGTCGTCAGCATCGGCGTGATCGGCATCATCGTATTCACGATGCTGCGGTGGATCGATCACCTGACGCGTCTTGGCAGAGTTGGAGAAACCATCGCCCGGGTCGAGAATGCGACCCGGGAGGCCATCGCCGTTCGCCGGAAAAATCCTTTTCTCGGTGGCCGTAGGCTGGACGACGAACACCGCATTGCCATGAAGCGCGGAGAGCCAATTCTTCCCGCCCGGATCGGCTACATCGCCTACATCGATATGGAATCGATTCAATCGGCGGCAGAAGAGCTCGATGCCAAGGTCCTCGTGTGCGCACTGCCCGGTACCTTCGCACATACGTCAAGGCCGATAGCCATTGTCGTTTCCGAATCCTTCGAGGCGCAGGAGAAAGGCATAGCCTCTGAACCGGATGCCGAGGAAAACGGAGCATGTGAAAAAATTCAGAATGCGTTTGAAGTCACCGATGAGCGCTCCTTCAGCCAGGACCCCCGTTTTGGTCTGGCCGTATTGGCCGAAATCGCTTCGCGCGCAGTTTCGCCGGCAATCAACGACGCCGGGACGGCAATCGACGTGCTCGGACGCGCAGTGCGATTGCTGGCGCCATGGGTGAAAAGGGAACCGGACCACGACGCCGATGCCGTCTCTTGCCCGCGCGTGCTCGTACCGGAACTCAACATTGATGAAATGTTCGGCGATTTATTCTCGCCGATTGCGCGGGACGGTGCGAAAATTTTCGAAGTGCAAATTCGGCTGCTGAAGTCTCTTCTGGCACTGGCCGAGTTGGGAGATGAATCGGCACGCGGCGCTGCCTTGCGCTGCGCGCGGCAAGCGCTAGAGAGATCCGAACCAGCGATGGACCTTGCACACGAAAAGGCGCAACTCCGTGCTGTTTTCGAGGAGATCCGCCAGCTTGTCACTCCGCAGTAGGCATCTTCCAGCCCGTCTGCTTTCTATGCCGTGAGCACTCCAGCGCGGCGCGCCCGCGGAGTAACGGTTAATGGCCGGCGGGGCGTCGCGCCGCCGGCCTTTATTGAACCGTCCGCCTGCCAACCGACGTCCCTATCATAGTTCGTTCGGCTCGATGGCGATCAGGCGCTGTACGCGGTCGACCGTCCGGTCGACGAAAAGCACATCCGGAATCGAAATGGTGCGCTTCTTTGCACCCGATGTCGTCAACATGAGATCGCCAGCGCCTAAACCCAGTACGCGATGCCGCAGGAAGTCTTCGCCATGCTTTTCGAACAGCATTCCTCTGGTGTCGAAACTTTCGGTGCTATCGCCAATCCATTCCTCCTGGGTTAGTTGCCCGGGACGAACGCGCCAGAAAGTGAGCCGGTCGAACACGAAGTACGCAAGCACCCAGATTGCAAGCAGGGCAGTCGAAATGACCATGTAAGCTCCCGCGTTCATGTGCACGGAAATTTGCGGAATGATTCGAGCGATATCGTCGAGCAGTCCCGCCCACGCCAGCGAAACGAAAAGAAGACTGATGCACAACAACAGGACGATGGAATAAATGCCGCGCAAGCGGCCATTGGTAATCAACAGCGTCGTAATCAACACTCCGGCGAACGCAAGGCCGAGACCGGGGCTGGGATGAACGAGAATACGGTCGCCGTTCTCTGCGATGAACGGGGCGCCAGTGGCATAAGTGACCACTGCTGCAATGTACCCGAACAGCCAGACGGGCCACCAGTAAATCAGCGCGGAATGCGAGTAGATGATGATTTCTGGAAACTTTTCGTCGGGCGAAGGCAGATCGTCGACATCATCGGCGCGCTTGTTGAGATCTGGCATCTCGCGCGGCGGGCCAGAATCACTTTCCGCGATGGACATAGCTTGCCTCCACATTTTGAAAAGAGCGATCACGTGATCAACCACGTGATCACCTATGTGGAAACGCACGAGAATTTTCCAGGTTCCACACCTCGCCCGGATTTGGCGACCCTGCGCGGGGCGGAATTGTTAAGGCGATAGAAATTCGGAGAACGGCTTGAGACTGTCGACGCGGTCGGAGACGATTTTGACCGTCGCCAGCAGCGGGACTGCCAGCAGCGCTCCGACGACACCCCACATCCACCCCCAGAACACGATCGAAATGAAGATTGCGACCGGGCTGAGTGCCAGGCGCGAGCCCAGGATGTAGGGCATGACCAGATTGTTGGAGATGAACATGATCACGAGGTAGCAAGCCATCGGCGCCAGCGCCAACGCGAAGTCGCTGAACGTCAACAGTCCGACGAAGGCGAGGATCATGGTGATGACCGCGGCGCCCGCAAAAGGCGCGAAACTCAACACGGTGACGACGACACCCCACAAAATTGGATTGGGAATCCCGACCGCGATGCAGACAATCGCAACGACCGTCCCCATGGTGACGTTTATGAGCGTCAGCATCACCAGATAGTAGGACAAATCCGACTGAATGCTGCGAAGTATTTCGACGACCCGCTTCTTGTCCTTGAGTGCTGGAACGAGTTCGACCGTTTTTCGAACGAACGTATCGCCAGATGCCAGAAGGAAGAACAGCAGCATGACGACGATGCCGATCGAAGCCATGATTGCAGGCGTGCCCGTCAGCATCTGTTCGGCAACGCCGGGACGCTCGATGCGAACCTCCATGGGCTGGCGCCGGCCCATGTCGGTGGCCGCTTCCACGCGATCGGTTGCAACCTTGATCTTCTCTATCGGAGCCTTCATCGATTCCAGGAGTTGCTCGATACGGAAGAAATTTCGCGGTATTTTCTCGACCCATTCGTTGGCGGAACCCGACAGGCCGTAAATGCCGGCGACGATCACGATAAGTGTGAATGCCACGGTTACCGCCGCGGTTGCCGGCGCGGGTATGCCGATGCGCACCCCTGCCCGCACGACCGGGCTGAACAGCATGCTCAAAAGGAGCGCGATTGTGACCGGGATCAGGAAAGACGACGCAAAGTATATGGCGGCCAAGGCCAGGAGGAGGAAAATGCCGTTGATTGCGATGGATCGGCGTTCCGACTCGCTGAGAAAAATGACCGGCGTCTCACCGTTGTCCGTTGCTGGAATCACTTTTCCACCAATCGCCCTGGCATCTTCGGCCATATCCGCCCCTCGATCTATCCGTTGAATTTCGTTGCAAACCCGCTTCAGCCGCGTTCTCACTGAGGGCAGTGCGCTCCGCTTTCGATCCACGCAGCGGTGAGCTGACCAAACAGCTCTTGCGAGCCGGGGGCCGCGCTGCGCCCGTCGCCCGGCTCCCAGCCCCAGCCGACGAGTCCGTCCTCGGCATTATGCCTCTGGAGTTCGCTGAGAGACTTCCCCCCGTTTCGCTGCGGATCTTTGATCTGCTCGCAGATCTCGCCAAGCGCGCGGCCCTCCCAGGCCATCGACCTTGGCGCCAGATGCCAGGACTCAGCGCCCGGCAACGATCCGCGGCCTCCTCCAAACGAGAAATTCTTCTCGCCATGACATGTCGTGCATCGCATCGCGGGCATCCCGAGTCCGTCGGGTCCCCGGGCAACGGGCGGCATATGCGGGCGTTGGTCATCTCCCTGATTGGGCCGGTCGCTGCGTGGATGGCAATTGACGCAACGTGGGTGCTGGAGAACTTTACCCATCTCTTTGAAGATGGCGATCGAGCGCTGGCGCTCGTTTGCTACGTTGCCGAAATCGCGTGGCTTCGCGAGCCCGTCTGCGACTTCGGCGATCGGTTGATCGGCCATGAATAACGTGGCGCCGGCCGCTACGGCTGCGATCGCGGCGAGGAGCATGGGATTATTGAATCTGGCTCGGCCCATCTATGGAAATCACTTTGCAACTGTTGGAATATCCGACGAGCAAACCGGCGTAGGCCGGACTCCCTCCTGGTTAGCAACGCTTGAAGGGCAGCCTTGTTCCAAGCGCGGTTGTTCAACTGCCGTTAAGTACGACAAGCCAATCGCCAGGCCAGAGAGCGCCAGGAAATTGAGTTGCCGGCTCGGCCAACCGCGGCGACGCTCCAGCAGCACAGCCAGGACGGTTGAGCGAAGAATTTTTCCTCATCGCTGCGGAACATGCCGGCGTGATCGACGTTCCTCATGCCATGCCGCCCTGAGCGGCAATCCTATTTGGGAGCTGAACACATGAAAACTCTGACACGCGTGAGTGCGCTTGCACTCGCCCTCGCACTTGCGTCGCCGTCGCTGGCCGAGCAGCCGAAGGCGACCGACAGCACAGCGTCGACCAGCACGTTCGTTACCGCTGCGCATGCATCCGACACGCGCACCTCGGAGTGGATCGGTGCGCCTGTGCAGAATGCGTCGAACGAAACCGTCGGCAACATCAACGACTTCGTCATCGGCAGCGATGGCAAGATCGTCGCCGTTGTTGCGGGCGTCGGTGGTTTTCTCGGCATTGGCGAGAAGAATGTCGGACTGACCTATGACAACGTCGAGCTGACGCAAGACAGCGACGGCAAGCGGGTCGCCAAGGTGCTCGTATCGAAAGACGAGTTAATGAATGCACCTGACTTCAAGCTCGGCGAGAAGACCTTGCGTGAGCGTGCCAAGGAAGCGTCTGACGCAGCCTCGGAAACTTACGAAAAGGCGAAGAAAAACGTCAAGGCTGGTTACGAAGCGGCCAAGGAAAGCGTCAAGAAAAACTATGAAGCTGCCAAGGAATCAATGACTGGCGACGAGAAAAAGCCCGCCGGTTCGACAAACCAGCAGTAGGTCGGTCGCTATTCCCGCACGCAACAAAAGGAGTTGAGCATGAATTGGGATCAAATCGAAGGTAAGTGGAAGCAATTTAAGGGTTCGGCCAAGCAGCAGTGGGGTAAACTCACCGATGACGAATTGGACAGCGCCGCAGGCCACCGCGATGAACTCGAAGGCCTCATTCAGGAGCGCTACGGCATCGCCAAGGAAGAAGCCAGGAAGCAGGTCGACGACTGGATGAGCCGTCACTAACGCGACCGGCTCTCAACGGCCCCGAAGGCCGCCCTGGTTTCCAGGGCGGCCTTTTGCGTTGGCTGAGGAGGAGTCAGGAAGCGTCTTTCAACGCTGCTGCCTGCTCGAAGAACAGCGCTTGACTGATCACCGCCTTCAGCATTTCCGGCTGGAATGGCTTGGTCATTAGGAACGTCGGTTCCGGCCGGTCGCCGGTCAAAAGCCGCTCGGGATAGGCGGTGATGAAGATGACCGGAACATTGAATTGCCTGAGTAGATCGTTGACAGCGTCGATCCCGGAGCTGCCGTCGGCGAGTTGGATATCGGCCAGGACCAGACCAGGCGTCTTGACCTTCCCGAGCGCCACGGCCTCCTGGCGCGTTCTTGCGACTCCGATGCTCGTGTGGCCGAGCGATTCGACGATGTCTTCGATATCGATCGCAATCAGCGGCTCGTCCTCGATGATAAGCACGCAGGTGGCGATCTGCTCGGCCATTTCGGTCGCGGCCTGTGCGAGGAGTTGCTCGAGCTCTTCTAGCGACTTCTGCAGAATGCCAGCAGCTTCAGCCTGCGAAAACTCCTCGACGAAGACGAGGAGGAACGCTTGTCGCGAGATTGGCGTTAGACTGGCAAGCCGGCGTTCGACGATGCCGTCACCAAGGTTGCCTGTGTCGCCGATGCCGGCCTTGTTGACGTCGACGGAATTCCAGATTCTGAGATACACGCTGAACAAGCCGCAGCGTGCGTCCATGTCGTCAGGGAAACTTGATGGATCTTCGACCAGGGCTTCGATCGTGGCTTGAACGTATGCATCCCCGCTCGACTGTGTACCGGTCAGAGCCCTCGCAAACCGGCGCAAATAGGGAATGTGGGGCGTGATAGATTTTGCTAAAGACATCGGCGCGGATTCCTCGATTGAAAGTCCAAGCCCGTTTCCGGACTGCGGGGCCTGTGGAGCAACGTCCGTCGAAATTCTAGCTGGTCCCCCGTGCGAGTGGAAGGCACATATAGGCCGGCTTGCAGGCAAACACACGGTTGCAAAAAAAGTTCCAGGAATCGTGGAACTGTCTGCACAAGGCCGCGTTGTCCACGCTGGACTCCTGATGCGGATAGGGTTGTGGCGTGCCGGGATGAGGAGGACATGACGGGAAATGATGTTATAACCAGACGGGATTGATCGACGCGATGCAAGGATCGACAGCAGTGGGCAATCAGGACGAAGATTCGGGGAAACCTGAGGGCGGGCAGGGGAGGCCTCCAATGCCGCCACAAGCCGTCGACGCAGTTGGGCGTCGGCTGAAAGCTTCATATGATCGGATGTTGCGGGAGCCGATACCCGACAAGCTCATCCAATTGCTGGAAAGCCTGGAGAGGTCGCAAGCCAGCAACGAAAACGGCACGCACCCAGATTCGGACGACGAAAGTCAGCCAGACACTCATGACGGACCCGTACAGCGGGAGGAGTGAGAGTTCATGACAGCTTCCGGTGATTTGAAATCGCGTCTCGTTGAAGCGATGCCGAACCTGCGGGCATTCGCGATCTCATTGTGCGGAAATGCCGACAAGGCCGACGACCTCGTCCAGGAGACGCTGGTCAAGGCCTGGAACAAGCTCGACACCTTCGAGGATGGAACGAACCTCAAGGCGTGGCTGTTCACGATTCTGCGGAACACATACTTTTCGCAGTATCGCAAGAGGCGCAGGGAACTTGCCGATACCGACGGCGAGTATTCCTCGCGCCTTTCTGTGCAGCCGCAGCAGCAAGGCCACGTGGATCTTCAGGACGTGTCGATTGCGCTCAACGAGTTGCCGGACGACCAGCGCGAGGCGCTCCTGCTGGTTGCAGCCGAAGGCTTCAGTTACGAGCAGGCCGCGGAAATTTCAGAGTGCGCAGTCGGCACGATCAAGAGCCGCGTCAGTCGCGCACGCGTTCGCCTCGCAGAACTTATGCAAATCGATTCTGGCGATGATTTTGCGACCGAACGCTATGGCAGCGCCGTACTCGTTTCCGGCGATCCTGTGACCCGGGGCTGATCCCACCGAACTCGGCGGGCGCGGTTCCATCGACGTCTTCCACGCATCCATCGAACTTGCCGCACTGTTTGTGAATGGCGCGCAGAGCCTCAAAAGATTTGGAACGAATTCCTTTTCCATCGCGTTTCTGAAACTGCGCGGCTTGACGCGCCGCTTCGCATTCCGGGAATTCGGATGCTCGCGGAAATTCTACGCAAGCCAGTCATGTCGATCCCCATATGACGCAACGTCCTTCAAGGTCTCGAGCGATCTAACAGCCCGCAACAAGGCTCGACGACTTTCGCAAATCAACACGGAGACAATCAATGACCACAAATGTTTTGCAATCGAAGCCGTCCGAGACAGCCGTCAACACCGGGCTCGACGCATCCGCGCGACAGGAGATTTCCTCGCAGCTTGGCCAGGTGCTAGGCGATACCTACATGCTTCTCGTCAAAACCCATGTCTATCACTGGAACGTCGTTGGACCGTTGTTCATCGCACTCGGCTTCGTCACACCGCTGAGCTTCGCCAGCATGATCAAACAAGCCGACCTGACGGAGGCGAAAACCGCCGCGAGCGCCGAAGCTATGGTTGAAACCTTGGTGGCCGATCACGAAGCTATCGTCCGTTCGGTGCGCGATATCGCGATCAAGGCGGAGAAAGCCGACGATTTCGTTACGCACGACCTGCTCGTTGCACGTTTGACCTTCCACGAAAAGGCGATCTGGATGTTGCGCGCCATCGTTTCGTAGAATCTCGGCAGGCCGCCGAAAGTTGCTCGGCAGCTATATTATTATGATTAGCCCGGCAGGTCAGCAGCAGTTGCTGTCGGTCGGGCTTTTCTCAACCCCGGTCGTCGTCAACGGGGTACTGAGGGGCACGGATCAGTCCGGGAACAAAAAAATCTCCCAAATCGCTTCGGGAGATCTTCAGATTTTTAAGTGTCGCTGGTGACGCCGCCCGTTACGGGGCGGGCGGCCGGCGGCCGGTTACAAGGCTGTAGATTAGTGAGATTGCGAAGAGCACCAGGAACACCCAGAAGACGATCTGAGCAAGCTCCACGGAAACAGCTGCGACGCCGCCGAAACCGAGTAACGCCGCAATAAGTGCGACAATGAGAAACGTGATGGCCCACCCAAGCATGGGAACCTCCTTTGGCTGCCTAATGACGATGGTAGCTAAACACCTTCATCAAGCGATCGTTCCCGCCCATGCCGAAGCCGATCAAACTTTCACTGACGCCAATTCGAGTTCGAGAATTGTCAGTCCCGCTTTCGGCAAAGCATCCCCGTCCCGTGCTGCGAGCGGCCGCAGTTCGATGCCTCCATCTTTTCCGCCGAATAGAATCCCCGATCCCGCAGTCCCGCCTGAGCCTGTCGCTCCCGGCATTTCGCCGGTGAAGCTGCCAGTCAAGTCCGGCGGATCGATACTGGCAGTCGGCGCCACGACCGACCACGCGACCACCGTCAAAGCGTTGCGCTCGACAGTTGTGCTCATTCGGACGATGCGGCCGGATAGGTCGAAGCTATTGCCGGACGTGGTGGCAACAAAGTTGCAGGCAACGGCGGCCTCTGCCTGTCCCGTTGATGGCGACCTCTCGGACGGCGCCAGTGTGCACGTCAGGGTGCCGGCATTTGCAATCGCTTTGGCAGCAAGGCTGGAGCCCGCGCCAGCAACGATCAGCATCGCCATTCCCAGGATTTTTGCAACTGTAGCCAGGATTTTTGCAACTGAAGTATGCATGTCAGGACTCCATCGATCGCAACGACAGGCAGGCAGGAGTGAGACGCCCCTGCATTAAGTATGTTCCAACATGCGCGAAGTTTGTTTGATGATAATGACGCCGTCGACTGCGCCAACGCCGGCGCAGCTTCCCGCGAGCAGACCCGTCCGGATTGCACGGCTTAACTTATGACGAAAGAATTCAGAAAATGCCGGAACATGTGCCGCCGGTCTTCTGTTTATGCTTGGAGACATGAGACACAAATAGGGAGACACCCATGTTAAGCTGGGCAATCGCATTCCTCGTTGCCGCATTGATTGCAGCCGTACTGGGCTTTGGTGGCGTCGCTTCGGCCTTCGCCGGGATCGCACAGATTCTGTTCTACATCTTCGTCATTGTATTCGCTGCCATGCTCGTCATGCACCTGCTGGGAAGAGGCGCATCCTCCGTGCGCTAACCGCGGGTTCGTGAGCACCGGATCATCTTCGGCACGGCTGGATCGCTGTGCCGGGGATTGTCGCGTTGTCGGCTTCCCGTTCAGATAAACGGCCGGGGTGGTCCGACGTGGGTTTCATACTCACCCAGAGCATGAAGCATTTCAACGTCGTTCACGACCAGTTCACCCCGTGACCAATCAATGCATTTCGTCGAACGGATCTTCCGCAAGGTTTTATTCGTATGGACTGCGGACAGGCCCAGCATGTCCGCCAGATGTTCTTGCGTCAGGGGCAGAGGGATCATGTTGCCATGCGAAAGATTGGCCCGTTGCGCACGATCGTAAACGTGCGCAAAGAAATACGCCATGCGCACAAATGCCGTGCGTTGGCCAACGTTGACGAGGTGCTCTGCAATCATTGCCTCTTCGCGTGCAGCCAGCCAGGTCACGTCGAAACCGAGCTCTGGGTGAGCGGCATTGAGTTCGAGCAGGCGGCTTCGTGGAAATACGCACAGCGTGACCCGTGTCAATGTTTCGACCGAGTGTTGCATGGCGCCGAAGAGTGAAGACTGCAAACCCAACAGATCGCCAGGCAGGGCAATATTCAGGATTTGTCGTGCACCATTGGGCAGGTATTTGAGCCGAATGACCCAGCCGTCCAGAATAGTGTAAAGGTGAGCGGAATCGTGCCCGTCGATCAGCACTTGTTCGCCGGCTTCGATCACCAGCTCCCCTGTCTTGAAGTTTTCAACGAACGCAAGTTCGTCTGCCTCGAAATTCCGATAGTTTGGGTTCTTGCGGATCGGACACTGCTTGCATCTGGTCATTTTTGAGTTGGTATCTTTGGGCATTTGGCGCGGGCTCGTGCAAGGGTGTAGGATAGCCATGTGGTGATGATGGAACTTCAACCTCATCGAGCAGGGCAAGTACCGATCGGCAGGAACAAAGACGCCGGCTCAACGGTTATAGCAAGGCGGACTGGAGGGGCCGAATAATTATTGCCAACGTAATGGTCCGCATCACCCCAGGTTCGGGCAAATTGTGTTCCGGGACAGCGATCTGCCCGCCGCTTGCATTCGTAGGAGCGAACGCCCCGAAATTTCATCCCACAGGCTAAGGAAAAATGCCATCACTGCAGGAAATCGCCCACACCGTCACCGGTCTGATGACCGTCAGCGGTGCTGTCTCCCTGGTGGCATTCGTGATCCTGCGGCGGAATTTTGACATTTCCTTGCGATTGTCTCTGTCGCTTCTCGCAGCCGGTTTGATTGCCATCGGCGCGTTTCAATTTTCGCTTGCGTTGAAAGTAGGCGGCAATGCTCGGGATTTCATAAGCATACTCACGATCGTCGCAGCGGCGGTTGCCACCATCGCCAGCGTATTTCTCGCCCGCACGGCCTTCAACTCGCATTTGATCTCGGCACTCCATCACCGGGTGGAAGCGCATCGGCGCACTCTTCAGCGGCTCCGACGGTCCCGCATTGAGCTTGAGCACCGCGTCAACGACCGCGCCCGCGAGTTGCGCGAATACGAGAAGCGTCTTCGCATTGCGCTACGCGACAGCAAGATTACCGTGTTCATGCAGGACCCCGCGCTTCGCTACGTCTGGGTTCGCAATGCGCCAGAAGGATTCAGCGCCACGGATTTGATTGGGAAAACCGACGACGAGGTGCTGCCCCCCGCGGCGGCGCGAGCCGCGACCACGGCAAAAATGAAGGTCATTGAAACCGGACAGGATAGCACGACGGAACTTTACCTCGAGCCCAGCAGTCCAGGCCAGCGGGCACGGTATTTCGAAGTAACCACCGAACCTTACTATGGCGAGACCGGAGAATTTCAGGGCCTTCTCAGTGTCAGCGTCGAAACAACAGACAACCGGCACCGGGAAGAGCTATTGAAAGAGACGCTGCTGGAAGTCTCCCACAGGACCAAGAACCAGCTCTCCGTTTTGATGAGTATCGCCCGCCGGCTGGGGGCGACGAAAGCTGACACGGCGAAATTTCTACCCGCGTTCGAAGCTCGCCTGCGGGCCCTGTCGATTTCCCAGGACGTCCTTGTCGAGAACGACTGGGCATCGCCGCATCTGGAACGTCTGGTTCGCGCGCAGCTCGAACCTTACCTTTCCAGCGTTACAAGACGGAAGTCGGCGATCGTTTTCAGCGGGCCCGACGTATTCATCACGCCGACGGCCGTACAGAACCTCGGCTTGGTATTTCATGAACTGGCTCTCAATGCATTTGAGATCGGCGTGATGAGATCCCCCGGCGGACAGATCGATATCTCATGGGACTTCCACGATGAACCGGCCTGCGATTCTGATTCTGGCCATCAGCGCCTGGAAATCCGGTGGAAGGAAATCGGGGCAAGTACGCCGGCGAATGGCAAACTGAAAAGCAGTTTCGGCCAGAACATGGCGCATCAGATTGCTCATTCAGCGTTGGGTGGTGACCTGGAGATCGTTCCTTCCAATGATGGATTTCAGGCGCGTCTGAAAATCGGCAGCGCTGCCATCTCATTCTCCTAGGAGACTGTTGAAATTAGCTGTTGAGGGGTCGGCAACGCGGTCCGTGAGGCGCCACAGGGAAATCTCAAAAAGCTTAATAAATGACAGAGCGGGGCGTGAGCACTGATGGTAATGAGTATTACCCTACCATCAGCGCAGGTTGTCGCGCGGGGAAGATTATGGCGTAGGGGGGGAGCATCGTAAACGTATATGGACGTCGATCGCGCACATCAATGCATTCGCGAACTTTGCCGGCATGTACTGCTGGTCGAAGACAGCATCCTTATCGCCTTGGATGCGGAAGTTCTGGTGACCGATCTTGGTGCCGAACGCGTATCCATAGCCGCCAGCGTCTTGGAAGCGCTCCGTTCCCTCGAAAACGCCCCGCCGACGCTTGCCATTCTGGACGTCAAGCTTGAGGGCGAAACCTGTTTTCCCATCGCTGACAAGCTTCAGGAGAAGCAAATTCCCTACGCTTTCGCCACCGGGTATAGCGATAAGGCGACTTTTCCAGATCGCCACAAACTCGCACCGTGCATGACGAAACCATACAACGAACAGGCACTGCGGCGTGTCATCGAAGAATTGATAGGCGGCGCCGATCAGTGCGGAATTCAACGGTTACAGCAGACCGGCTGACCGACGCCCACGGCAACATCGCAGCCTCCAACGATGCGGAGGCGCTCGAAGCACGGTGAACTCGCTCGGGATCATCGACCGCGTAGAACACCGGACATTGTACCCTCGCATGGACGGTCGGATCGTGACGAGCGGCGCTCCCGCAACCGCTGCCACAAAAAAAGCACGCCGGCGATGTCGGCGTGCTTTTTTGTGGAAGGACCGCCGATCCTTCGCGCTATTCCACGGTCATCTTCACAGCAGCAAGTATGCAATGAGGATCACGACCAGCGGGACTCCGAGAAGATATGCGATAACACCTGGTAGCATTTTCGATGCTCCTTACGAGTTTGCGTTGTTATTTCAGCAGCAGCCAATCAGCGGACGTTTTCAAACGTGTCCCTCGGACTCGTCGCGATGCGTTCCGCCGAGCGTGGCCGCCCACCAGCTTGCAAGGCCCGCCAGCAACACGACGACCGCTGTCCAGAACCCGGCGAAGGCTGTAGTTTCCTTGGCCTCCTCGAGGAATGCCTTTGTTTCCTGAAGCGCCTGATCCATGTTTTGGCCCACCAGCCTGGTCGCTTCGTCCGGCGAATAGCCGAAGTCGGATTCGAGCACGTTTGCCAGATACTGTTTATCGGCATCCGAAATTTCGCCGGCGCTCAAGCTCCGCGAGACAATGCGAACGATCTGCTCGCGCTGTTGCGCTTCGAGTGTGCCATCCACGTTGGCAGCAGTCGTGTTTGTGGCTGCGCTACCGGTCGGCGCGGCTGCGTTCGTTGCTTCAGCGGGCTCGCCCGGCGACGCCGTCGGCGAAGTCGCAGGAGTAGCCTCAGCCGCCGGTCCTTCCTGGGACGCGGCGCCGGTCTGGTCCGCAATCGGCGACCGCAGCAAACGGTCCACGACGGTTTCGGCAAACGGAGCAACGGCTGTCGACACACCTGCGGCTGTCCGATATCCGGCAGTTGCCACGCGATCAGCCGTACCGACGAGCACGTTGCTGGCGATAACTGCGCCAACGATCAGGGCGATTGCCCAGACAACGAGGCCGTTGGTGCCGTCGCGGAATTGGGCTTCGCTGGTGTTGAAGCTGTGCCGTGCCCGCATCCGTCCGGTGAAGTACGAACCGAGCGCCAGCGAATAGATGTACGCGATCGCAACGAAAATAATGGCCGCCACTGAGATGGCGGTCGTGGTCTCGGAACTGTTCGACCAGGGTTGCGCGACATACAATCCGACGGCAGCGCCGAAGCCGTAGAGCAGCATCGACATCGCCGTTGCAATGGCGGTTCCCGCGAGGACTGCCGACCAGTCGACATAAGCGGGTTGTTCCGTGGACATCGCGATCATTTCGATGTCGGGCTGGATCTTCGGGGGCATTGTTGGGCTAGCCATGTTGACATTCCAATTTCAAGATGTTGGGGAATCCTGGATTAGAGACGATCGGTTCACGCTACACTCGGCCAAGAACCGCGAGGATGAGAACGATCACGAGCAACGTTCCAAGTAACCCCGAGGGCCCGTAGCCCCAGTTGCGACTGTAGGGCCACGCCGGGGCGGCACCGATGAGGAGCAATACTAGGACGATCAAAAGCACGGTGCCGATCATAGCTTCGGCTCTCCTTTGAATGAATTTCCAAATGCCGAGCGCACTTGATTATTAAAAGCCTTGGCGTGCGAAAACGTTCCGTGCCGGCTGGAAAAAATGTTTGAGTTACCGCATGACAACCATCAATCATGTATCAATCTTGGCCGGTAATCGTCTTGAGCGTTCGCAATTGCCATCACTGCATTGAATGCATGTTGCACGATTTATCCGCCAAATAGCCAGCTGATCGCCGAACCGATCGTGCCCCACACGTAATACATCACGACGAGTGTCACCGCGCTCAACGCATAACCTGCTATGGCGAATGCACCGTCCCGCCCCATCAAGGCGACACCGAACAGAACGATGCCCAATGCCGGCGGCAGCACACCCCAGGGCACGAGCGCCAATGGGATCATCGTCAGCGCCAGAAGACACATCGCAACGGCAATCACCTTCCTCTGCGGCCTCCCGCCGATGATCCAATTCGCCCGAGGTTTGACAAACCGATCCAACCACTGGGCGTAGGGCCGTGCCGTCTCGGCTGCCTTTGTGACTTTTTCCCTTGCGATGGACCTCTTGGTCAGAAATGAGGGGATCCAAGGTGTATTGCGGCCCGCCAGATATTGTCCAGCCACGAGCAGCACAAGCATGGCCGTGAAGATCGACATGCCCGGTATCGGACCGATGACAGGCGACGCGGCTAAAATCCCAATCACAGTGCAAAGGGCCCCGAAACTGCGGTCTTCAAAGGCGGTTATGATATCGCCGATCGAAACTTGCTCGCCGCTGGTATCGTCCTTGAGCCGGTCGATGACGTCGGCAAGTACGTGTTCCTCTGCGGATGCGGTATGCGACATGCGACTTGATCCTTAAGCGAGCAAGTATCGGGGGAGACTCACGCGACCTCAGTAGCGGGGTCGTCGCTCAAGACCTCGGCGACCGATGCAACGGACTGCGAAACCGGCGAAACATGATAGAAGATCATCGTCGCTACGATCAGGATAGGAACGGCAAGGAATGCCCCGACCGGACCCCAAAGCCATAACCAGAACGCGATGGAGACCAGGACGGCCAGGGGATTGAGCGTCAAGCGCTCTCCAAGCACGATAGGTGTCACGAACTGGCCTTCGAGAAAGTTCAAGATGACAAACGCGATGGCCGGAGCAAGAGCCGGCATTGTGTCTGAAAACGTGGTCAGGCCGACCCCTAATAGGATGATCGTCATCAACGCCGGGCCCACGTATAGAGCAAAATTCAATACCGCAGCTAAAGTCCCCCACAGATAAGGTTGCGGGAGTCCAAGCAGGAATACGGCGATGCCAACGACAGCGCCAAAGCATAGGTTTATTGCAGCGATAGAAAGAAAATATCTCGAAAGAAAGCTTTCTGCATCTCTGATGATTCGCGCCGAACTGAACCGCATGGACGACGTTGGCAACGCCATCAATATGTTTCGCTTGATGCTGGTGCGTGTTGCCAGAAAGAAATAGAGGCAGCCAAGAAAAAGTACGAGCCGCGCAACGATGTCGGCTGCAGACGAAATCAGGTCGGTTACAATGCCGCGCTGCTTGATCGTAACTTCCGTCGTTGGCGCATCGGACGTCGCTTCATTCACCTGCTTTTCAACGTCCTTGATCTTTTCGATGGGCTTCGAGTACTTGGACCACTCATCCATCAATCTGGTGCCGACCGCGGGAAGTTTGCTTGACCACGACTCGAGCGGGACAGCCAGCGAGTAGCTGGCCAGCCCCAACATCGCGACGAGCGAGATCACGATGAGCCCGGCGGCGAGGCCTCCAGAAAGGCCGCGACGCTCGAGCCATCCGTTGAGGGGGCCGAGCGTGAAACCCACCAGAACGGCGGCGATGACGGGGGCGAGAACATATTGCCCCGCATACAACGCCGCCGCGAACCCGATGAAGAACAGTCCGATGATCGAAAATCGAGTGAACCTGGCGAAGAACTGTTCAGCCTCAGCACCGTGGCCGAACGAGCGGATGGATACAGCAGACCGAGGAATTTTCTTTTCCCGCGGACGAATTGGAAACATCTTCGGCGCCTTCTTTAATCGTCGTTGCGGTGCCGTTCATTTCTAGACCAATCGGATTGGAAGGCATCGCGCACGCTGCCGTACAGGTCCTGGACGGTCTTGATTGCAGGTATTCCGACAGCTTTAGGATCCAATTCGGAAATCGAGTCGACCAGTCCTTCGAAGCGGCTCAACATTGATTTGCGACTGGGAAGTTCCGTTGGCATGTAGGGCGCGACCGTGCGCGTCGACGGAAGATAATCCTGCCAGTCGTTCCGTCTATTCCTGGTATGCTTTCGCGGCGCGATGCTGATTGCCACGATGGCCCCGAGTGCGCCAGCCAGAGTAACCGTAAACCAGGGATGTTGCCCGGCGACCTCATGTGCGTAGCTCGCCGCCCGCTCGGTGCGCCGAGCCACCATTTCTTTAAGGTCCTCGACAGTTCGCGCCAGTTCCTCGGCGGTGCTTGAAACTGTATCTTCTGAAGACGACTTTCTCTCCGTCGACAAACGGGTGGCCATCGACGCGAGCGTTTCGCCCGTCTCTCTGGTTTTCACCGTGTCACTCTTTGCTGCTTGATTGGTCATGACAATGAATCCCGTCCGTTCGCTCGTCCGGATGATGGCGCCGGATCACTTGTGAATACTGGGCCCATCAACGCGCATGAATGTCGGTGGTTCCCGGACTCCCGCAATAATTGTGAGCCGCTGACCGCGCGCCGTGACGATTTTTTACGTCGTCGCGGAACCCGTCACCGGACAGCGCGTTCATTACCCGGTCCTAACGACTGGAGCATCATCCAACCATGCGCGATCGCTCTTCGCGGTTCAGATGGTCAGAGAAAAAAGCTCTATCACTATGATTTTAAGGAAACATCATCCGGTTCAGGAACCGTCTTCCGGCGGTTCCGTCATGTCGGATGTAGCACTGGCTAGGTTTTGACAGGAGAACACCGATGGCGAACGTAATCGAAAACACCAAGCGCAATGTTGAGTCTGAAGCCGCAAAACAGGACGTGAAGGAAAATTACGAGTCGCTTCGCGGAGATGTCGCCGAACTCGCGTCCTCGGTGAAGAAGCTCGCGGACTCCGAACTCGGCGGTGCGCTTTCGTCAGCCAAGGAAACGGCGGAAAAAAACATTGGACAGATCGAGAAGTCGATCCGCCAGAACCCGACGCAGGCCGCGCTCGTCGCTGCGGGTATCGGGTTTGTGGTCGGACTCGTTCTGACCCGTTGACAAACGAATGGAGAATTCGATGAACCAACAGAGCATGAGTAAGCAAGCCGACAGCATCACCAAGAAAGCCGAACGTACCGCAAGCGAGGCAGCCTCCAATGTTGCGGACGTGGCAGAACAGGTGCAGGCCAGCGCAAAAGAACAGTATGATCGGCTGGAGTCGGTTATCCGGCGTAACCCGGTCGCATCGGTCTCGGCGGCCGCGGGTGTCGGACTCCTGATTGCTATGATCGCCCGCCGCTAACCTCGCGAGGCTGAAATGATTGGCAAGGCCCTGACCTACACAGCCTCGCGGCTCGCGAGCCGCGCGGTCGATAGTGTTGAGCGCAAGATCGTCTGGGGCGGTATCGCGGGAATCTTCATGATTGCCGCGTTCATCTTCGGACTGACGGCGTCGTTCGTATATTTGCAGGTCCACTACGGGACCTTGCAGGCCGCTCTTATATTGACGATCGGCTGTGCCGCGTTGGCGCTGGCGGTATCATGGATGCCGTCGGCACTCGATCGCATCGAGGATTACGCCGATGATACGGGAACGCCGGCCGAAGAGCTGGCCGAGGCCGTGGACGACGAAGCGAAGGAAGCAGTCGATACGTTTGGACCTCTTCAAGTTGCCACTTCGGCGTTCATGCTGGGCTTGAGCGCTGCACGAGGTCTGAAGAACAGAGCCTGAGAGTCTCGGCTTCTGAAGCCATTCAACAAACTACGGCGACTGACATCAGATCAAATATCAACGCTTGCGATATCCTCGCGCGGCATTACGCGCGAGGACTCGTCCGGCATTGAGTGTCTGGCTCCAGACTTGCCTCCAGCTCAATGGGGAATTCGAACCCTTTGCGAGTTGTCGCGTGACCTGGGCGCGACGCGCAACGGGAACAATCTCAAAGATTTCGGCAACCAGCGCATCGACGTTATACGGCGCGCGATCAGGCGCAATCATGACCGGAATGACGTCTTCGGTATCCACATCCAAATCGTCTGCAACGGCTTCGACCGCGTCCCGAATTTCGCGGGCCTTTTCAGATTGGGGTTCGTTGAGGTTGTAAGGCGGCGACCATTCCTTGAACGGTCTCAGTTTGTCGATATCGGTTAAAACGACCGCTATCGGCGCGGCCGTCCTGTCCGTCATCGCTGCGTATTCCGCCCTGATCAGGCGAAGGGCGCCGGTGATGTTTGCGCGATCCGGGCGGACCGAGGAAACGATTGCCAGAACGACGTCGCAATCGAGTGCCTGTTTCACGATTCGACCCTTGAGACCAACTTCGTCGCGAAGCGCGGGAGGCTCGAAAATCAGTGCGGAAAACTCACCGCTCTTCTGTTGAAAGGCAGTTGTGCGTGTGCCGTCATTACCGATTTCGGTCTCGACGATGGCGTCCATTTCCAGCGCCAAGGCGGCGATAGTCGCCGTCCTTCCGGCGTTCTCCTGACCGATGATGAGAATGGAAAGGGGCCGCTCGGTGAGCTGTTCGAGCGCAACGTCGGCTTTGCCGTCATCCGCCTCCGCGGTTAGGTCGGGACGCAGCCGGCCGCTGTAGAGATCGAGGGCTGCTTGGCCGACCTCGCGGACATACGCGCGCGCAACGCGCCGCAGAAGTTCTGTGCGCATTCCCTCGATGAACTGCCCGGATACTTTCTCGCGAAGCTCTCCCGCCACCGCGGATGCTGGGTTCGCGAACCTAAGTATCCGCCATAGATCGTAGGCCCGCTCTGCCGCGGTAATCAGCGTCCGCCAGCGGTACATTGTGAGAAGTTGTCCGACCGTCACCCGTTCGCCGAGCGGAATATTGGCGACGACGAATTTGTTCACCTGCCTGCTGACTTGTTCGACGACCGCAAGCGCCTCGGGCACCGTGAATTTCCACAAGGGTTCCTTTTCGGAAGGGTGCATGTGCCTGGCAACTGCTTCGACGGTGTCGATGCCGGTCTGCAGGATCGCTTCCCTCGATGTCAGGATCGTTGGATCGACTTGCTCGGCGATATCCTCCACCGCGGCGAGCGCCTGTTGCTCGCGTAACGGGATGGTTGGAGTGCCTGGCGAAGTTTCCCTGCCCTGGTCGATCTCGAGTTGGCTCGCTTCTTCTCCAACTGGCCGGCGACCCGTCCGCCAGATGAGAAAAGCCTCCGCCGAATAGATGAGTAGTGCGATCCCCGTAGCAACAACGCTCCAGGTGATGAGCCAGCCGGTCTGCCACAGCCACCAAATTCCGAACGCGGAAAGAGACAGCAACGGCAGTGTAAGGGCGATTGCCGCCATGGCGCCGCGAAGATAGCGGATCGCCCGCTTGTCACGCGTTCGGTTTGACGTCATGGGTCTGCCTTTTTTGCCGCGTCCCAGCCTCGTCGATTGGCCAGGACGAATGCCTCGCGCAGCGACTTTGACCAGACGTCCTTGATTTCCGCGCCACTCGCCTGGCTGCCGCGGGCTGATCGCGAGAGGTAGTAGTCGGCCGCTTTCCCCAGCGCGAACGTGGTCGCAAAACTCGTTGCCGCCGCGGCCGTTGCGCCGATCGTTTGCCCGTAAGCGGGTATCAACTTGACAAGCTGTCGAATGCCGAACCCGGCTGCGTATCGCGTCAACGCACCTGCCCCCAGCGCACCGGCAAATTCCAGCGACATGCGCCGGTTCCACGAGAGCTCATGGGCGCTTGAGAGCGCGTGCAACAGCTTGGCTTGAACGGCTGGAACCGCTGCCACTGCTGCTACAGGAACGAGGTCCGCGGCGGCCGCGGCAGTGGCGTACCCCACGATGAGGCGATGGTGATCATGATCGCTGCCATTCATTTGAACTTCAGAGCGAGCATCGGCAAGGGCGGTCGAAAGCGCCGATGAGCCGACCGCAGCAATCGCGGCCTCCAAGGCTGCGCGACCGTAGTCATGCGGATCGTAGCCGTCGTCTGGCTTCGTGAAGTCGATTGGAACGAACGCGACAAGACCGCTACCAGGCAGACCCAAGAACATTTCTCGCTGGTGCAGCAGGGTCGCTTTCAGTACCTGCGGAACTTGATTGTCAGCCTCGACAGATGCGGACTCGTCAATGCCGTCGACGAATGGATAGGGCATCGGATGGTCACCACCTGGCGGATAACCTTCATGCAGATGCGTTTGGGCAATGACGATCGGCCAAGTCTTATCCATGCGGCGAATCTCGGTCAGGACATTCATGACGGCATCCTGCTGCAGATCCATGGCCCGCATGACCGCGATGGTGCAATGGCTGACGTCACGCGCGACTTCGAGATCCCCGCCCGGATCGTAGTTCGCCTCGCCAAGTCCGCGCGTGTCGAGAAACCGGATAAGTGGCACGTCGTCTGGAAAATCATAGATCTTCGCAGTCTTGGTGCAGGCTTTGTAGCCCGACCCGACTTGCGCACTCGTCGATCCTGTTAGCGTGCTGATGATAGACGATTTGCCGGCCTGGACCTTGCCGACCAGCCAGATCACCGGGGCTATCGCCAATGCCTGCTCGGCAACGGCAGGATCGACGACTGGCGACGGGCCGCCCGCTTCGTCTCCATGTGCAGGCCCCTCGCTCATGATTCTTGGTACAGCATTCGACGGTGGATGGGTGTTCGTTCGCATATCGTCACAATCCGGCATCATGCCAATACTTGGAGCTTCGGCACTACCCGCCCGTTGACGTGGCCCTGCCGCGTTTCGGGCACCAACGCGCCGGTAGGCACGCGATCCCGCCAATTATCGCGCACCGCCCGGCATCGGTCGACCCGCAATCCGGCGTCCAGGCCAAGTTCACTACGCCGTTTCGACACCGAGCGCCGAAGAGATCTGTTGCAACGTTGCACGTTCCTTTTTAGAGACCTTTTCGCCGCCGAACCCCAGGAAACCGCCTTCGTTCGCAGCTTCCGCGACCGCGACCGCACTGTCCCGGATCCACGCCTTGAACCCGGCGGCGTCTTTTCCGGCCTTGGCTTCAGCGATACGTCCGATGTCTTCAAGTCCGGCAAGGCAGGCGGTCACGATCTGTTCGCGCTGCCGGTCGGAGATTCGCGCCTTCAACCTGTCCTGTGCGAGCTGCCGGCCATCCGCTGTCGATAACGAGCCGACGACATCGCGCACCAGCGCTATGTCATGCGAACGACCGCCAACGATGCTCGATGCGTTGGCGTAGCCCTCCTGAAGCGTCCCCCACAGGCCGCCCGGCTCAGCTGCTGAGACAGCAACGCTCGCGAAAAGTGGGGCCGATACGATTTCCGCCCATTCCTCGGGTGTGAAATCCTGCTGGACAGCCATCTCGACATCCTCGTTACGAAATCCGGCGAACGCGTCGCGGGTTTTGCGAACGCTGACTAATCAAACGAGCAGATCGGCAGGTAGGTTCCCGCGTAGAAGCAACATTTGGCATGGCCTCCAGTGAGCGAGAAGGCGAAATCGATGCCGCTTGATCTGGAAACGGTCGCCTTCGCCGCAGGGATGTCCGCCGACATCCAGGTAGCGACCGTCTGCAATGAGCGTGATTTCCGGAGGTGATGTCGACGGCAACACTTGACCCGCTCGCGAACCCGGTTCGGCGGACGACTTGCCATCACTCAGGAGATGCGCGTCGGCTGAAAGATCGCCGCATCAAAAGAATAAGCCCCGCAGACAGGAAGGGGGGTGGGAGGCTTTCCGGTCCGCGGGGCGCGCTAAGTTAGACAACCTGGGTTTGAGGTTGGGAGGTGAAGACGCTCGTCAAGTTGTCGAACTTGACAATGCCTTTATGCCATCAAAGAATTGAAACTCCTTTGCGTAGTTCTCTAGATGAATTTCGAACTGACGGTTGTTTGGCAGATCGCGGCATGCGTTCTAGTGTTCCGTTTCTGACATTTGCCTCCCATTGCGGCCAAGTTCCGAGCAAATGTCAGAACCATAAGGAACACTAGCAAACATATGATTCTAGTGCAGCTTTTGCATCTAACGTTTGGTCGATACGCCAGCCGCAAGCGGGTACCAAACGTAAGATGCGCTACACTAATGATACATCCCAATTAATGTCGACTCTGTGCCGCCCAGCCCGGCCTTGAACGCCGTTACACCCGCCGCGGTTTCTTGATTGAGGCCACCCAGATCGAAATCTCTTATTCCGAGTGCTTTCAGTTCGACAATGGCCTTCCACAGCAGACCCTGATGCGCCCCGAGTTTTCGCCCCACGCCACTCGTCCATCCGATCTGATAGGTAGAGGATCTGCCGTGCACGAGGATGAGGACGGAAGCAACTGTTCGTCCATCGAGCTTTGCGTGGAGCAGCAGAACTTCACCGCGTGGAGCCATGAAGCAGACCAGGGCCTTCATCAGCTTGGCGGAAGGCCCGGAGAATCCTTTTTCCGATTTGGAGGCTTCATGCCGCTCCAGAAGCAGCCCGAGGCCGGCGAGTTTTTCGTCATTCTCCAAAATGAGCGCCGAGCGTTTGGATTTGGAAAGTGTGTTTCTCCATTTGCCCTTCAGGCGCGCGCGGAGGAGTTCCGTGTCGGAATCGAGATCCAGCCATGCGGTCTTATAATTGCTGATACGTAAATTCCGGATCAAGCCGATAGATCGAAGGAATGTTTCACTTAATTCGAAAGATTCCAACTCTGGAATGATACGTCTTTTGCGTCCCAGCCTTTTCGGGAACTGACCGGTGAAAACGGCGAGGAAGCTTTCCCATGATTCGCTGCTTCGATATCCATCAAACCACAAGGGTCCGCGATCGAGCGTAATGGCGTGGATGGCATTGCCCAACAGACCGGCCTCGCCGATTTGAATGAGCCCGGCAGGGTGTCCATCAAGATGAATGACGCCGTGTCGCGCTCCCAATTGCTGCGTCGCGCGCAGCGCCTGCGCGTAAGGGTAATGCTGCAGCAGCGTCGACCGTCGCACGGTCGCGAACATGGCATCCCACCGGTCCATCGGAATTTTTTTCCACTCGATTTCACAAGTGTCCATTTGCAGCAATCCGTTTGCAGCCCAGGCGAGAATGACCAGAACTGAATGAATGACTTGGTGCCGGGCTCGCACGGCGCGTCGCCCTACGCGGTCCAAGGGACCATCATCTGCCGTCGCGCAGTTCGCCTTGCAACAGGCCGACTGCTGCACTTGCATGGCTGGCCCAATGGCGTTTTCGATCGCGGTAGTCAGACTCGAGCGCCCGGATGGTGGCGCGGAATCGCTTTGCCGTGCTGCGGGAGAACAGCGATTCGACCAGGCTGATGCATTCGCGAAGCCGCTCACTTGTCAGCGAGGGAATGTCGGGTGGCGACTGAATAGAGCCGTGCGGCAGGTGACCCGTCGCTGCGGAAAATGCCTGATACCGTAGTTCCAGTTCCCTTCGGGCCTGATCGATCGCGTGGGCCGTACGTTCGAAGGCCTCCAGTTTCAGTGTTGCCAGGAACATCGCCTGGTCCGGATCGACCGGGACATCGCAGCCGGACTTGCCGGCAGGGTTCAGCCTCCTGGCGCCAGCCCCTTTCATGAGCCGCAACAGCGGAAAGAAGCTGACGGCCGTGCCGATGATGAAAACCAGACTGACGTCGAGCATGGTGCGCCTCCAGTATTGGCAGCTAACGCGAGGTAACGGAGCCGCCGCAGTTGGCGCATTCGATGCGCACTGCATCAAATGGCCCTCAGCAGCGGGCGCTAGGCCGGGCTTCTCGAAGGGAGTCTGATTGGGTGGGGAGCCCCTCAGACCGCATCGCGCAAAGAGCGGCCCTGCTAACGCGACGAATGCTTTTCTCCCACCAACCTTGCTTGAAGCTGCCCGTCCACAGGTGTTTCGGCGCACGGCCAGATTTGCAGGGCGGTCGGATGGCTTGAGAAGCATGCGCCTCAGGGATCGATTTTCAAGATAAGTAAACAATGGCAAATCATATAGAGAACTAATCTGCAGAAGATGTAATTCATATGTCTATTGCATAAATGGCATAGGCGAGATGTTTGGTTGTTGTATCGTTGACCATAAAAAAAACGACTGGTACAAATTTTTTGCAATAGATCGAATTGATTCGCTTGGGGGGCGATAAATAATGATTATCATCGTTGATGATATCAGAAGTGGAGAAAGCTGCTACATTTCATCTCTACTTCGTGAAGGAGTGCCGGCGACCGCACTGACGCCGTGCGATTTCGGGGGGTGGGTCACGGGTGCCGATGAGACGGACGTCGACGCAGTCGATGCCGTTCTTCTCGGTGGCTTTGACGCGCGCAAGGAGTTGGCGAGGTTGACCAAAAAGCGGTCGACCGCCGCGGTTATCGCCTACGATGCCAGGGCGAGTCTGGAAGAAACTCTGGAGCTATTCGCCGCTGGTGTGGACGACGTTGTCAGCGATCCCTGCGATGCAAGGGAGATACTGGCAAGGGTAGCGGCAATACTTCGCCGGATGAAAACTGAAGACACCGCTCCCGTCGCCGGGATCGAGGTCTTTCGCGACGGCCGCGAGCCGATCGTCGGCGGCCAGCCCCTTTCGCTTCCCAGGCGCGAACTCAGAATCCTTGAATACCTCGTCGCCCACGCCGGGCGGCGCGTGACCAAGGCGCAGATCTTCAGCTCTGTCTATGGACTCTTCGAGTCTGACATCGACGACAATGTCGTCGAAAGCCACGTCAGCAAATTGAGAAAGCGGCTGCGAGCGCGCCTCGGCTATGACCCCGTCGATACCAAACGGCACCTCGGCTACATGATCGGCAGCCGCTGAGGCGTTCGTTTCGGCCGCTTCGCGTTGTTGGCGTGAATTCTTTGCGACAGATTCGGATCTGCTCCAGTTCAGCGCAAGTTTGGAATTCAATGGTCGGTTCGAATGCAGAACGTGATTCTAGGGCAAGAGGACGTCGATGAGCGTTTACAATCTTATGCGAACCGGAACCTCCGGAATGGCGGCCCAGGGCAATCGCCTCGGCACGGTCGCTGACAACATCGCCAACGTGAACACGGTTGGCTATAAGGCGGCGGAGGCGCAGTTCTCCTCGCTGGTGCTTAACTCGACAACATCGGAATACACCTCCGGCGGTGTCGTAACCGATGTGCGCTACGACATCAGCGCCCAGGGCAACCTCCAGTTCACGAGTTCATCCACCGATCTGGCGGTCAACGGGAGCGGATTCTTCTTCGTCGAAACGCCAGGCGGCGAAGCCGGTTTGACACGGGCGGGCTCGTTCGTTCCCAATGGCGACGGAAATCTTGTCAATGCGGCGGGCTATCGCCTCATGGGCTACCCGGTGCAGGCGGGTGGAAACACGGTTGTCGCCAACGGCACGGCGGGTCTCGAGCCGGTGTCGGTCGTCGGGCAGAGTCTCGCCGCAACGCCGTCTACATCCGGGACATTGCGCGTCAACCTGCCTTCCAACGCCGATATCGTGGCGGCCGGCAGCCTGCCATCGGATAACGTCCTCGGTGGCGACTACAGCGCCAAGTCGTCGCTGGTTACGTTCGACGGACTTGGCAACGAAGTGATCGTGGACGCCTATTTCACGAAGACCGGGGCCGCCTCGTGGGAAGTTTCTGTTTTCCGCAGTTCCGATGCCGATCCCGCGACGTTGTTTCCCTACGCATCGGTTCCCCTGGCGACGCAGTCGCTGAGCTTCAATCCGACCTCTGGGACGCTGACCGGCGCGTCGACGGTTTCATTGACTGTCCCGGGAGGCTCGCCGTTCAATCTCGATCTTTCCGGAACGACGCAGCTGGCAGCCGACTACAGCGTTCTTGATGTCGAAGTTGATGGCAACGCCCCGAGCGGCGTCGCCAATCTGGAATTCACCGAGGACGGATACGTTTACGCGGTTTTCGAGAACGGTGCCCGCAAGCCCACGTACCGTATCCCGCTTGGCAATGTCATCAGTCCCGACCGCCTCCAGCCCAAGGCCGGCAACGTCTTTTGGCTGACGTCCGATTCGGGTGACCTGAAGGTGGGGTTCCCCGCCGACAGCGGTTTCGGCTCCATCGTGTCAGGCGCTCTCGAGGGTTCGACGGTCGATCTCGCCAGCGAGCTGACGACCATGATCGAAGCGCAGCGCAATTACACGGCCAACTCGAAAGTCTTCCAGACCGGCTCCGAGTTGCTCGACGTTGTCGTGAACCTGAAGCGATGAGTCCGGGCCGACCGGTGAACTATAAGCAGGCCTCGTAGAATGTCCCTCTCACTCAGTTTCGACATTGGGCGCTCAGCGTTGTCGACGACCGCCGAGCAGTCCTCGGTCGTTTCGAGAAACGTCGCCAGCAGCGACGATCCCCGGGCGACCAGGAAGTCGGCGGAGCTTGTAACGAGCTATGGCGGTGGAATCCGCGTTTCCGAGATTCGCCGTGCGGTGGATGTCGCGCTGTTTGAAAACCTCACCGAAGCCACGTCCGTGCTTGGCGCCCAGGACGCGATAAACAACGGTCTCCGGGAAATCGAAAGCGTCATGGGCGGCGCCGACCTTGGCAGGTCGCCGACAGCTCTCCTGGGCCGCGTGCGCGACAGCCTGCAGGCGTTCTCTGCCGCTCCAAGTGACGTGGTGAGCGCTCACTCGGTTGTCGATGCGGCAAGCGACATTGCCGGGCAGCTCAACAGGCTGGCGGAGACGGTTCTAGAGGTGCGGTCATCGGCGGATGTCGCGCTTTCGCACTCCGTGGCGAATTTGAACGCACTCCTTGCAAAATTCGAGAGGGTCAATAACGACATCGTTGCCGGGTCGTCGCTGAACAAGGACATCACGGATCTTCTCGATCAGCGCGATGGGCTGCTCGTCGATATGTCGGAAGAGATCGACATCAGGGCGCTGACCAGGTCGAACAACGACATGATAATTTTCGCGGCCGGCGGCGTAACGTTGTTCGAAACGGTTCCGCGCGCCGTTTATATGGAGCCAATGCCGGTGTTGCCGGCCGGCGTCGGCGGTTCGGCTGTCTTCATCGACGGCATTCCGGTGACCGATCCCAACGTTTCGGCGGTAGCGGCAGGCGGCCGGATCGCAGGGCTGGCGGTACTTCGCGATACGATCGCCCCGGAATTCGGCAGGCAGCTCGATGAAATCGCCCGAGGGCTCGTCGCCTCGTTCGCCGAGAGTGACCAAAGTGCCGGCCCCGGGCTGCCAGATCAGCCCGGCCTGTTTACTTTCTCTGGCGCCGGCGGAATTCCCGCCGCAGGTAGCATCATTGATGGCATCGCACTGGCCATTCGAGTCAATCCGAACGCCATCGGCGCTGAGGGCGGAGATCCGTTCCGGATTCGCGATGGCGCGATTTCGGATCCTCTCAATCCTGCCTACCTTTACAATTCGAGTGGCGCCGCTGGCTTTACCGGCCGGATCAACGAACTGATCGGCAGTTTCGATACGGCATTGGCATTTGATCCGGCTGCCGGACTGTCAAACTCGCAAAGTCTCATCGCTTACGCTTCGGACTCGGAGGGCGCATTCCAGTTGCTGCGCTCGAATTCCGCCCGCGAGTTCGAATACAAGGCCGTGCTCGCCGATCGCTCACGAGAAGCATTGTCCAAAAGCTCCGGTGTCAACCTCGACGAGGAGATGGCCGAACTGCTTGATCTGGAGCGATCCTATCAGGCGTCTTCCCGACTATTGCAGGTGGTCGATTCCATGTTCGATTCCATCTTCGCTGCGACGGGGTGACCAGGATGAAAACGACTTTTATTTCGACCCAGTCGATCGGCGAGGCGACGCGCTCTAACATCATGCGCTCGCAGACCCGACTTTCCGAAGCGCAGACCGAACTCGGCACCGGCAAGCTTTACGATACCGGCATTGCACTTGGCGGCGAATACTCGAACCTCGTCGATCTTCGCCAGCAATTCGAGTCCCTCCTGGTCTTCGAAAAGTCGAACGCGGTCCTGCAGACACGCCTTGAGGTGTCTGAGGCTGCCTTGCAGTCGTTGGTTGATGGCGCGCAGGATTTCATCAGCGAATTGATCGCAGCGCGCCAGGCCCCGTCGGGCGGAGAATTGATACAGGAATCCGCGAAGGGCCGCCTCCAGGGCCTCGTCGATCAGATGAACGTTTCCTACAACGGCGAATTCCTATTCTCCGGCATCAACGTCTCGCAGCCACCCTTCGCCGACTACTGGAGCGATCCGCCACCGGCAAGCCGGGCGGCCGTAGCCGCCTCGTTCCTGGCCGAGTTCGGCGTGGCTCAAGGCGATCCCGGCGCGCAGTCCATCACGCCTGTCGCAATGGACTCGTTTCTTGACGGCACCTTTGCGGACTTGTTCGAGGATCCCGGCTGGGAAAGCAATTGGTCATCGGCATCAAGCGGGTTGGCAACCGTCAGGATCGGTCGTTCCGAGACCATAACGCCGTCGGTCAGTGCGAACGAAAACGCGATCCGCAAGTTGGCGCAGGTCTATGCAGCCGCTGCCGATCTCGGGACGGCGAACTTGAGCAAGGCGACCTTCGAAGCTGTCATCGACAACATCGTGACGGTTGCGGGCGGTGCGGTGCAGGAATTGAGCGGACTGCAATCCAGTCTCGGGTTGAGCCAGGCGCGGCTGGCCACGGCCACCGACAGAGGCGAAATTCAAAGAAGCCTTCTCCAGGATCGGATTGGCCGGTTGGAAGGAGTCGACCCGTTTGAAGCGTCCACTCGTATCACCTCGTTGCTGACGCAGATCGAAGCCTCATACGCAGTAACCGCAAGAATTCAGAGGCTGACGATTCTCAACTACCTTTGAGGCACGAAATCCGCGTCAGGCTATGGGTACTTAAGAAGGACATAAGGGAATCCGGAATGTATAGAATCAGTTACGCCGATGTGCTCGAGGATGATCCGCGCGAGGTACGCGTGCGCGAGCAGAAAGCCCTCGACCACTCGATCAGCTTGATGGAGAGAGCAGAGAAGGCCGGTCCGAATTCGATCGAGGCGGTCGAAGCCGTCACCTTCCTGACGAAGCTCTGGTCGATGTTGATCGAGGATTTGGGCGCTCCTGGAAATGATCTCCCGAAAGAACTCCGGGCCCATATCATCTCTATCGGCATTTGGATCTTGAAGGAAGCCGAGAACATCAGGTCCGGCAGATCGCGTAGTTTCAGCGGTTTGATCTCTGTTTCCAAGGCGATTGCCGAAGGGCTTAAATGACATCGACTTTGAAAATCCATTTGCGCCGCAACGAACGTCTCTTTGTGAACGGCGCGGTTCTGCGAGCTGATCGAAAGGTGACGATCGAGTTCCTCAACGATGTCGTGTTCCTTTTGGAATCCCACGTCTTGCAGGAAGAGCAGGCGGACACTCCGTTACGCCAGCTCTACTTCATGCTCCAACACATTCTCATCGAGCCTGGATCGGCGGATACGGCACGAGCGATGTACCGCCAGTCCTTCGAACTCGTTCGCAAACACTTCGAATCCGAAATGGTGGTCGCCGGACTCGCGGAAGCCGACGCGATGGTGCGATCGGATCGCGTATTTGAGGCCATGAAGATTATCCGGCGGTTGTTTTCGATCGAAGACAGCATCCTCTCCAGCGATGCCCTGTTGGCTGCGGGATGAGCGAATTGAAACCAGAATTGGGAGAGGATTGATGGAAATCAGTGCAATCGGTTCAGGCCAGCCGGCCGCAACCGCAGCTACGGGATCGGGGGGAGCTGCATCGACATCGTCGCTGGCCTCGGTCGACTACGAAATGTTCCTGAAGCTGCTGATGGCGCAGATGGAAAATCAGGATCCGCTCAATCCTACCGATTCGACGGAGTACGTGTCGCAGCTCGCGACGTTTTCGCAAGTGGAGCAGTCGATCCAGGCGAACCAGAAACTCGATCAGATGCTGACAAGTCTGCAGGTTGCCCAGTCCGAAGGCCTCGTTGGTCATACGGTGACGTCCGCGGACGGCGCGGTGAGCGGGGTGGTCGAAGCGGTCAAGGTCTCTGAGGGCGGGCTGGTAGCTATTCTCGGCAATGGCGAGACGGTTGCAATGGTCGAGGGAGTGAAGATCTCGTGATGCCTTGCGATGAATGAAGCTGATGCGCTGGATCTCGCACAGGCTGCGATCTGGGCGGTTATCATTGCGTCGAGCCCGGCTGTCGTTGCGGCCATCGTCGTCGGTGTCGGCATCGCGTTGCTTCAGGCACTGACGCAGGTTCAAGAGATGACCCTGACGTTCATACCTAAAATCATCGCGATCCTCTTCATGTTGATCGTATCGGCGCCGTTCATGGGCGGTGTCGTGTTTGCTTTCGCGCAGATGTGCTTCTCGCGCATCGAGAACGGATTCTAGCCCAGTGGTGATCGAGGATCTCCTTCGGCGCCGGCTGCGAAGTTAAATTGCTTTCTGGGAGGGCGTAGATGGCAGCCGGCGGTATTGAGGATATTCGCATGCCGGCCGGCCAGTCGAAGGGTGGCCGCGACATCGGCTTCGCCATCGGCATTGTTTTCATTCTCAGCGTTCTGTTCTTGCCTCTGCCCGCGATTCTCGTCGACGTGGGGCTCGCCTGCTCGATCGCCCTGTCGGTTCTTATCCTGATGGTCTCCTTGTGGATCCGCAGGCCTTTGGAATTTTCGGCGTTCCCGACGATCCTTCTGGTCGCGGTAATGCTGCGACTGTCTCTGAACATTTCCACGACCCGGTTGATCCTTTCCGAGGGCGCCGGTGGCACCAACGCCGCCGGCTACGTCATCGGCGGATTTTCCAACATGGTGATGGCCGGCGATTTCGTAATCGGTCTCATCGTCTTTGCCATCCTGCTGACGGTCAACTTTCTCGTCATTACGAAGGGTGCGACGCGCATTGCCGAAGTTGGGGCAAGGTTCACGCTCGATGCCGTCCCCGGCAAGCAGATGGCGATCGATGCGGACCTTTCCGCTGGCATGATCGACGAACAGGAAGCGCGGCGCCGGCGCGTGGAACTCGAGCACGAAAGCGCCTTTTTCGGAGCCATGGACGGCGCCTCGAAGTTCGTCCGCGGCGATGCGATCGCGGGTCTCATCATCACGGCGGTGAACATCGGCGGGGGCATCATCATCGGCGTGTTCCGGCATGGCATGCCGCCTGCGGAAGCCGCCGATGTTTTCGTCAAGCTTTCCGTCGGCGATGGTCTAGTGTCTCAGATCCCGGCGTTGATCGTTTCGCTCGCCGCAGGACTGCTCGTCGCGAAAGGTCGTATCGAGGGCTCAGCAGACGTCGCCATTCTCGATCAGCTCAGCGGCTATCCGCGCGCACTGACAGTTTCCGCAGGACTGATGGCGGTTATCGCCGTCCTTCCGGGGCTCCCGTTTTTTCCGTTCGCCCTTCTTGCGTGCATTCTGGCCTACGTGTCCTTTGCCGTGCTGAGTCAGCGCAAGGAGAAGGCGCAGGAAGCCACTTCGATAAAGGTGGAGGCGGAACGCGAAGCCGCGGTTCGGGCAAGCGGCTCCGTTCAGGATGCGCTTGTCGTGCCCGAGGTCGAGATCTGCTTTGGCACCCATCTGGCCAACGAGATGCTGCAAAGCAAGCAGGAGCTGGCGCTTCGCGTCGGCAAGATGCGGCGGAAATTCGCCAAAGAGTATGGTTTCGTCGTACCCGATATCCAGCTCAGTGATGACGTTTCGCTGCCGCCGAAGTCCTATCTCATCAAGATCCACGGCACGATTGTTTCCAAGCAGGATCTAAGAATTGGGGACGTGCTGGTGATCGTAGGTGACGCTAAGCCGCCGTCGGTCGTCGGAGACGAAGTGCGCGAGCCGGCCTTCGGGATGCGCGCGTTTTGGATCCCTGAAGCCTACGCCAAGGAGGTACGCAGGGAAGGCTTTTCGCCCGTCGACGCCCAGTCGGTGCTGCTGACCCACATCAGTGAGGTGATCCGCAACAATCTGGCGCAGTTGTTGTCCTACAAGCACATGCGCAAGCTTCTGGATTCGCTGTCGCCTGAATACAAGCGCCTGCTCGACGAATTCACGCCGACGCACATTTCCCATTCGGGAATACAGGGTGTGTTGAAGATGCTGCTGGCCGAGCGTGTGTCGATACGCAACCTGAGCCTCATCCTCGAGGCTGTCGCCGAGATTGCACCGCATGCCCGCCGGGCCGAGCAGATCGTCGAACATGTTCGGATCCGGATATCGCAACAGATTTGCGGCGAGGTGTCGCGCGACGGCATACTCGGCGTCTTGAGGCTGGGTGGGCAATGGGATTTGGCTTTCCACCAGGCATTGAAACGGGGACCTAACGGGGAGATCGTCGAGTTCGACATCGATCCGCGGCTGATCGAGGAATTCGGCAATGAAGCCACCAAGGTGATCCGCTCCTTGATGGACAAGGGGGAGCAATTCGTCATCGTGACGGCGCCCGATGCGCGCCCATACGTGCGAATGGTCATCGAAAGAATGTACCCGTCGCTTGCGGTGCTTTCCAATACCGAGATTGCCAAGGGCATAGAGCTGCGGGCGTTGGGCACGATCGCGAAATGATCAACGACCTTGCCGGCTACGTCATTCCCACATTCCTCCTGTTTTGCCGGATCGGCGGTTGCCTGCTGCTTGTCCCAGGCTTGGCATCGGCGCAAGTGCCGATGCAGGTCCGGCTGTTCATCGCCCTTGCCGTTGCCCTGACGCTTGCTCCCCTGATCCTCGATGCCAGCGAAAGATCCCTTGGCGAGGCGGCCGGCGGGCGCTTGATCCAATTCATCATATCGGAAACTCTGATTGGCGTGCTGCTCGGCTTGAGTGTTCGCGTGTTCCTGAGCGCGCTCCAGTTCATGACGACGGCGATCGGCATGTACATCGGACTAGGGACGCTTCCTGGCATCCCTGTCGACCTTGACGAGCCCCTGGCCTCGCTGTCGATGTTCATAACTTCCGTAGCGACCATTCTGTTCTTCCTGCTCGATCTTCATCTGGAAGTCGTGAGGGGTCTTGTCCTGAGCTACGAGTATCTGCCATTCGGCGTCGGCATCGATGCGCGAGAAGCATTGGAGAAGATCGCAAGTGCCCTGTCGCGGAGTTTTCTCCTGGTGCTGCAGATCGGTGGTCCGTTTCTCGCCTATGGCCTGATCGTCAACCTGCTTTTCGGATTGGTGAACAAGATGGTGCCGCAGATCCCGGCCTACTTTGTATCGATTCCATTCCTGATCGCCGGCGGCCTGTTCCTATTGTATTTTCTGCTCGGGGAAATGATGGCTGTCTACTTTGCCGCTTTCCGCAGCTTCATCATCGAGGGCTAGCCGCCATGTCGGTCATGCAGCGGCTGCGGCGGCTGGAATCGCTGTTTGATTCCCTTTACCGGTCCGACCAGTTGAAGTTGACGGAATTGCGCGCGCGCAGGAGCGAACTCTCGAAGCGGCTCGACGCCATTCAGAAGGCGTTGTCGAGTGAGAATCCATGCATGCTGGGCTTGATGAGCGAGTTGCTGTCGAACTCGGTCCGTCTCGCTGCGGCTATTGAGAAGATCGAGGTCGAGATCATGGAAAGCGCCAAGGGCGCGGCTCCGCGCAAGGCGCAACTGGAGCGCGTGCGGCGACAAATTGCAGGAGCCGCCGTCGCCGAAATCCGCAAGCATGAGAAAGCCGCTGTCGACGATATTTCCTCGCGGCCGGTTCGCGACTGACAATCGGTCCGCAAGCTTCCTGCAAGCTTCCTCATTCAGACTAATTTCACTTCATTGGAGGCGGCAGATGATTCCCGGCGATCTCATAGTGTCAGTGATCGAGGAAGCGCATCGGCAGCGTCCGCAGTCGATCGCTTTGCAGGAAATCAAAGGCAATCAATCCGCCGCCGCCGCCGCCGCCGCCGCTCATGACTCCGGCGGTTTCGCCAATACGCTTGCTGCGAAGTCGGGAGCCGCCGAGCCGGCCAAAGCGACATCGCAGATTGCCCACATCGGCGCAGTGCGTACCGCGCCCAGGGCGCAGAGCGCACAAGTTATGCTGCAGGGCCTGCTACTGCAGTCCGTCCTCGAAGTGATGCTATCCAAGCAAGGCGAAAGCCTGACCGGCAAGGGCACCGCCGGCCGCATGTGGCGATCGATGCTTGCCGAGCACATTGCAAAGGAGGTCGGGCCGGCACTCGATTTGCAGTTGTTCCCTGACGTTAAAGGCCGTCCGTCAGAGAATGCCGCTGGTCTTCGCTCGTCAGTGCAGCAAGGAACGCGGCCTGCTTTACAGGTTTAGTCGTGAAATGATCGTGGGGAATTCGAAGTGAGAGAAAATCAGGGCGGTGGCCGGGAATCGGCTGCGCGGTTCGATCCGATACCGCAGTTGTTCATTCGTCTGCAGAAGACGCTGGAGTTCGAGAACGAGTGCCTGAGAACCCGGTCGGCCGTCGATCCCAGCGAGCACATTGCGCGCAAGAACCAAGCGTTACTTGAGCTGCAGAGGGTCATCGGCGGATTGAGCTCGCAGGAACTCGCGGAGCGTGCTGGTGAGCGGCTGCAAGCCTTGCGGGAAGCAGTGAAGGCCAACGCGGAACTTCTGTCGAGACAGGTCGACGCCGTCCGCGAAGTTTCAGAAATTCTTCGCAATGCGATCCATATGTCCGACTCCGACGGTACGTATTCAGCCCACCACGTCGCGCGCGGACGGCGGAAATGATTCAGCAGATCATTCTCGGCGTGTGGGTGTGCCTGGCGACGCTTGGCGGCATCTACGGAGCGGATCTTCTAATTGCCACTGAGCGAAGTGATGCAATGTCGGTGCGCGTCGGCGGCATTACCTATTCGAAGATGTTGCCGATCTCGGTGCCGGTGTTGAGGGACGGCGAACTCGACGGATACGTGGTCGCGCAATTCGTTTACGGGATCAGTGACACCGGCGACAAGCACGTCGCGGAACGCGTCGAGCCCTATTTCATCGACGCGGTTTTTCGCGTCCTCTACAATGAGAGCAAGGCGGGGATCCAGCGCGACGATCTGGAAAATATCAAGAAGGAAATTCTGGATCGAGTAAATGCTTCGCTGGGCGACAACATCGTCCAGGAGGCACTCATCGATCAGATTAATTATATATCAGTCGAGCAAGTTAGATGTTCGAAGCAAGTAGAATAGCTTATCTCGCCGGCCGTGAACTGCTTCTGCAGCCGGCGTTCGCTCGGTTCGGCGCGGAGCCGGCATTGTCGGAGGAGACGATCGCGTGAAAAGCGGGCTGAAGGGACCCTACAGGCTGACCGCGGATGGCATCGATGCAGCGATCCTAGAGGCCGAAAAAGGCGTCTTTGCACTGGGGCATGAGGATTACGAAGGGCGCTTTAGAATTGCGCATGTCGGACGCAGCGATCTGGACCTGCGCAAAGCGCTGCGCGAACTCATCGGCACGAGCGCCAGTTTCAAGTACCTGGAAACTCCAAACGACCGGGAGACATTCGAGGCACACTGCGAACTCTTCCACAAGTTCAAGCCGCCGGGGAACCATTTGCACCCGGATCGGCCGAAGGGGACGAACTGGGTGTGTCCTCGCTGTATGGCGCTTCAGAACCGGTGAAGAATTGCTCCATGATGTCAGCGAGCGCTGCCTGGTAGCCCAGGTGCCAATAGGCACGCTCGGGCGTCCCCGCGTCGAGGTGGCGCTGGTCGACATCGGCGTAAGGCGCGGTGTCTTCGAGCCACTGCTGGATCGCTTCTCTGCGCTGCTGCAGCGGGGCTATTTGCGTAGCATGTTTCATGGACGGCAGCTTGGCGCGTCGACGTTCGCACGGGGTTAATGATAAAATTGCTGATATCAGGATGGTTAACCGTTCGCTGCTGGGATGCTTACATTTTAACGGATTGGGGATGGGGCGGCGATTGCGGCGTCGATGCGCGCATTGACCTCCGCCATCTTTTCATTCGCAATGTGATAGAGTTGGCGCGGCAGGCTGTCGGGATGAAACCTGCGTGCATACTGTGAGCGGATACGATGCAGTGCGCCAGGTTCGATTTGCGTGTTGGCTTCGATCGCTGCGAGCGCCGTTCGCGAAGCATCAAGCAGCCGCCGCAAGACGGCTTGCGGCGTATCTGTCGCCTCGCCCGCCAGCGGGTCGGGTTCGATGTGCGATAGATAGACGTTCAAATAGCGGCAGTTGCCAGGCTTCGATGTTGCCGGCGAAGGCTGCGAATTGACCTCTTCGGCAACTCGCTGCGTGAACATCGAACCCATATCAGGCAGACGCAAAGGTCGCCGTTCAACGCGGCCTTGCGTTGCCAGTCTGCGAAGCATCGACTCGAAGGAACCAGCGGACATCCGCGTACTCGGATTCAACAGGAAAAGCAGTGTGACTGCTGCGCCAGGCGCGATGGTAGAAAGACAACCCTAAGGTTGTGTTTATGGGGGCTCATTTAGGCGGGTCCACCCGCGCTGTGTGGTCTGGATTTCGATAATTATATGGGCGTTTACGCTGATTTCATGCGGTCTAAGAAGATACACCTGCTGAAATGCAAAGTCTGCAGGACGGTCCATTAGTGAACAGAATTCTACCTTAAGTAGCAAAAGATCAATTGCGAATCAGGACCTTTGCGCCAATCTTTCAGTCGGCGCCAGGCGGTGCGCATCGGCTCACGTTGCATCCGGTTACGCAGTTTCAAGACACACAGACAGCAAGGTTTGGTCGCGCACTCGCGCCGGCGCGACAAGGCGCCGTAGTTATTGAGTCCATACAATCTGATCGGGAAAGCTAATGGTTGATGAGATGGTGCAGAGGTCGATCTATGCCGGCCCCCTCTACGTTCAAATAAAGAAGCTGCTGCACGAAAACATTCTCTCGAACAAATGGTCGACCGGAATGGCGCTGCCCAACGAATCGGACCTGGCGCGAGCCTACGGCGTCAGTATCGGAACCATGCGCAAGGCCCTGCAGGAACTGGAAGCCGCAGGCTGGATCTCACGCAGGCAGGGCCGGGGAACGTTCGTGACGGATCCGCGGCAGGCCTCGCGCCGGCGGCTCAATCACTTCTACCTCAATGGCGAGCATTTCTCCCCGGACGGTTTCAACTACCTGTCCTGCACGATCGAGCCTGCCCGTCCGGAGGTGGTTTCCGGCCTGGGACTGCGCAAGGGCGATAGCATCGTCCGCATCAGGCGCAAGAAGATCATAAAGGGGATTCTCCGGCTGCTCGAGGAACTTCAGGTTCCCGAGAATGTCCTCGAAGGCATGGCGACCGATGAAAAGCGCCGAAAGAAAATTTCAGACAACGACATCCTTGGCTACAGCGCCTACATCAGGCGTTGCACTGAACGGGTGCGACCGGCCTTCCCGGACGAAGACTGCGCAGCACAGCTTGAGATCGAAACAAGTTCGTCGATCCTGGTCTGCGATCGGCTTGCTTACGACGCTGAGATGCGTCCGGTCGAATGGTCCCGCCGCTTCGTCCTCATGGAAAGCGTCGAGTACTGGACGGACGCCTCGTAGCCCGAACCGTCGGTCGCCGACGGGCTACCCCTTCTTGTCGCCAAGGTGCGCTGCGACGACGGCAAACGCATTCTGGGTGTCCGTCTCGCTCGCCTGCTGCGTCAATGCTTCATAGAGTTTTGGGACGATTTTTACCGCATCGTCGAGTTCGGGGTCAGCGCCCGGCTGATAGGCGCCGACCGATCTCAAATCGCGGCTTTCCTCGAATCGGGCAATCAGCGCCTTCAGCTTTTGGATCAGATTTCGTTGCGAGGCGGTCCAGCTGATGTGGGCGAGACGCGAGATCGAAGAGAGCAGGTTTACCGCCGGATAGCGGCCCTGGTCGGCAATCCCCCGCTCCAGGACGATGTGTCCGTCCAGAATGCCGCGGATGGTGTCTGCGATCGGGTCGTTGTGGTCGTCGCCTTCGACGAGCACGGAAAAGATACCGGTGATCGACCCTGAGTTCTCTTTCCCGGGACCGGATCGCTCGAGCAGCCGCGGCAAGTCGCTGAACACGGAAGGCGGAAAGCCGCGAGCGACAGGCGGCTCTCCGGCGGCCAGTCCGAACTCGCGTGAAGCATGGGCGTACCTCGTCAGCGAATCGACGATGAGCAGAACATCCTCACCCTCGTCGCGCAGGTATTCAGCAATGCACATGGCGGTGTGAGGGGCGAGGCGCCGCATCATGGCGCTCTCGGCGCTGGAGGCCACCACCGCGATAGTCCGCTGCTTCTGGTTTCCGAGGACATCATCGAGGAAGTCGCGGACTTCTCGGCCGCGTTCACCGACCAGCGCAAGGACGACGGAATCGACGCTCTGCCCCCGGGCGAGCATGGAAAGCAACGAGGATTTGCCGACTCCGGAGCCGGCGAAAATTCCGATGCGCTGGCCGCAGCACAGCGGGGTGAACATGTCGATGACCCGGACGCCGGTCTTCACGGGTTTCGAAATTCGTTGAAGCGTCATTGGCAGTGGCGGCGGGCGGTCACGCTCGTAGCCTCGCAATCCTTCCTCAAGTTCGCCAAGTCCGTCGATCGGTTTGGCCATTGCGTTGAGGGTGCGCCCTTTCCACGACATTGCCGGGCGAATATCGAGGCGCTCGGTCAACCAGGCAGTATCGCCGAGTTTTATCATGTCGGTGGATTCGAATGGCTTGACGACGGCTCGCCCGGTCTGGAGGCGGATGATCTCGCCCATCGTCTGGCGACCGTCACTTGTCACGGTGATGATGTCGCCGAGCCGGCCGGAATTCCCTAATCCTTCGACAAGGTAGTGATTGCGCCCGATTTCGATCACGCGGCCGCCCAACTGGCTGATATTCGAGTTGCGCGCCGTCGTGATCACATCGGCAAGACGCGACAAGGCGGTTCTTTGCGAATGCGCTTCACGTATTGGCGGGCTATTTTGATCAGCCATTCGTGCCGAGCTTGCGGATTGCTTCTTTCAGCGAGTCCTGGAACGTATCGGTCGCGGAAGAAACGGCCTCGAAGTTTCGCGTTAGCGTGATGAGTTTCGTCATCTCCAACATCGCATCGACATTGGACTTCTCAAGAAAGCCCTGCTGAATGGAGACCTTGTTGAAGTTTACGACGGGCTGGCCGGGGATGTCCGACAACAGCGCCGAATTGTCGTGGCGCACAAGCTTGGACTGCTCGTCGAGCGTGAAGAGACCTACCGCGCCGAGGCGCAAGCCCTGCTGACTGACCATCCCGTCACCGGAAATGGTGATGGGCCCGTCTTTCGGGCCGACCTGGATTGGGGCACCGCTGACGTCGAGAACGGGATAGCCGTTCATTGAACGCAACTGGCCCTCTTGGGTGACCTGCAACCGGCCGTCGCGGGTATAGGCAAGACCGGAGGGCGTTTCCACTGCCAGCCACGCGTCACCGGATACGGCGACGTCGAGTGGGTTTCCGGTCTGGATAACCGGTCCGGTCTTGCGCGAGATGAACGTCTCGCCGGAAGAGGAAAAGGCGACCGGATCCTTGCCGGAGTTGGACACCAGGCTCGCGAAGCTAACCTCTTCGGCGCGAAACCCCGGGGTGTTTACGTTGGCGATGTTGTGCGCAATCGTATCAAGCCGGCGCTGGGCCGCCAGCTGGCCGGAGACTGCGACGTAGAGCCCGCTCTCCAAGGAAACTAGCCTCCAATTTTGAGGTTTTGCAGGCTTGCCAGGATGTCGATGCCAACGCCGGCGATCGTCGGCGAGCTCAAGATCGCGTTCGGCACTGCGATGCTGGTCGTGCTGGAAGGGTTCGATACGTCCCAGCGGGCCGTGAATCCCTCGATCAGCTTCTCAAGTTTCCGTGGGTCCTTGAGGTCGTCGATATCGAGCCGGTCGGAGATGATTTTTGCCTGTCGATCGATATCGAGATTGGACATGTTGCCGGGCAGCCCGAGAGCGACCTCGGCAACTTCGAGCAGCGCACGGTCGGCAAGGATGCCGAAGGCGCTGCTGATCGTCGGCGCCTTGCGCTGGAAGTACAACGCCAGGCGGACGCCCTGGTTTTGGTTCCCGGCTTCGATCTCGAAGGTCTGTCTGACGAATCGATCGACGGTGCCTGAGCGCGCCCGTTCGAAGATCGTCGCGGTTTCACCGTATCGGGCGAAATTGAAGGTTTCGACGAATTCGCGATAGCGGACATCGGCAAGACCGTTCGCGAAAGAATTTCTTTCATCGATGCCGCCTTCGAGGGCTTTCCTCATGAAGGCCTTGGCATAGCTCATTTCCTCCAGGCCGAAAGCCTCCATGGCATAGTTGAAGAGGCGGTTGTCGCCGAGAAAGTCGTCGATCGATTTCACCTTCTCGATGTTGGCGAGATAGTAGTCGGACTCCCGCTGCACCGCCGGAGACGACCGTGTGTTGGAGAGGCTGCGCTCGACGTCCTGGGTCAACAGACGATAGCTCGCGATAGTGGTCAACATTGCCGATGATCCCTGATGCCGGCCCCTTCTATGCTTCGGTCGGCTTGCGCGAACCTTGAGTCTGCTGGCGGCGGCAATGCGAATTCGATTCTGTGGGTGCAGCCGGCTGACGTTTTCCCGCGCCACGGCTTCGCGTTGTCGCGAAACAAGCTTCGCGCAAGCGGATCAGCTTCTGATGATCACGAAGCTATGGATTGGAGAATGTTGTGACGATCGTTATCGGCCTCGTAATAACGCTTGCCTGCGTGCTCGGCGGCTTCGCGGCGATGGGCGGCAAGGTGCTCGTGATTTGGCAGCCCTGGGAATATGTCATCATTCTTGGGGCATCGTTCGGCACGTTCGTGGTGGCCAACACGGTCAAGGTCATCATCGACACCGGCAAGGCAATGATCGAGGCTTTTGCCGGCAAGGTTCCAAAGAAGGCCGACTACCTCTCGATTCTCGGCTGTCTGTTCCTTCTCATGCGTGAATTCAGAAGCAAGTCGCGCAGCGAAGTCGAAGGGCACGTCGAGAACCCCGACGAATCTCCGATTTTCCAGGCGTTTCCGAAGCTCCAGAAGAACGTCGAACTGCGAACGTTCATCTGTGACTACTTCCGCCTTATCATCATGGGCAGCGCCAGGCCCCACGAAATTGAGGCGCTCATGGACGAGGAAATCGAGACCTCGCGCGCCGACAAGCTCAAGGCCTATTCGGCCCTCAGTTCAGTTGCCGAAGGACTGCCGGCCATCGGAATCGTTGCGGCCGTCCTTGGTGTCATCAAGACGATGGGCTCGCTCGACCAGCCACCGCAGGTTCTTGGGAAATTGATTGGAGCGGCATTGGTTGGCACCTTCGCCGGGATCTTCTTCTCATACTGCATCTTCGCTCCCATCGCGACGCAGATCAAGATCGTCAGGGAAAAGAATATGCGCCAGTTCGTGGTGGTGAAACAGACGCTACTGGCGTTCATGAATGGCGCGGTGCCGCAAATCGCCATCGAATACGGTCGAAAGACGATCAACTTTGGTGAAAGACCTTCGATCGACGAACTCGAGTCGGAAACCGCCAATGGCGGCAAGAGTGACGAAAAGATCGCCGCCTAGTTGATATCAAGCGGTGTCCTTAGCAAGCCGACTTCCGGCAAGAAACACAGGAAAGCGCAAGTCCGATGTCAATGTCTCCAGATATGGACGCCACTCTAATTCGTGACAGCGGAGAACCCGAGCGGGCCGAATCCGGAAACGGAACACGAAGCGCAATCGCCGCCGCCGACGGAATGAGTGTCGTCATGAGTATCGCCGTCGACGTCGAAATCGTGCTGGGAAGCGTGAAAATGCCGCTCTCGAAACTTATGAAGCTTTCGCGGGGGACCGTCATTCCGCTCGATAGGAAGGTCGGCGAGCCGGTCGATGTCATCGTCAACAACAAGGTGGTCGCGCATGGCGAAGTCGTGATCCTCGACGAGGATCAATCCCGCTTTGGCATCTCGCTGACGAGCGTGGCGGGTCTCTCAAGAGCCGAGTGAACGTGCCCGAGAATCAGCGTCACGACAGGCCGAGTGAAGCCTCGCCGGCGGCCGGCGTGCACAGGCAGAGAAAGTTCGATGTCGCAAGATGAGTGATACGGCCGACAAGGACAGCAAGACCGAAGAGGCCACTCCCAAGAAGCTGCACGACGCTCTCGAAGAGGGCAATGTTGCAATTTCCAAGGAGGTCGGCATCTTTGTGTCGATGTTCGGGATTTATTTGATCTCGGTATTCTTCCTGGAATACGGCATAAAAAAAATGCTACTTCTATTGCGTCAATTCCTCGAACACCCGGACCAGTGGCGATTGCTGAGCGGCGAAGATGCTCATTACCTTTTCCTCTTCACGGCCCTGCACAGTCTTTGGCTTTTTGTCCCGGTCGCTGCCGTCTTGATGTCGTTCGGTTTGATTGCTTCGACGTCCCAGGCCCAGCCGCGATTCATCGCGAAACGAATTACTCCGGATCTGTCGAGACTTTCCATCATCAAGGGATGGAACAGAATATTCGGGACGAAGGGATTGGTGGAGTTCCTGAAGACGCTGGCGAAGTTTGCAATCCTCACCCTCGTCGGGTTGATCGTCATCCGCGTCTACAAGGCCGAAGTAGTGGCCATGCTGCAGGTATCGCCAGCCAGCCAGCTGCAACTCCTCCACGAACTGGCAAATGGAATGCTGGTCGGTGTGACGCTGGCATTTCTTTTGATCGTCGCCGCCGATGTCATCTGGACGCAGTTCTCGTGGCGCCGCGACCTGCGCATGTCGAAAGAAGAAATCAAGGACGAGCATAAGCAGCTCGAAGGCGATCCGATTCTGCGCTCGCGGGTGCGCTCGATGATTCGCGACCTCGCCAGAAAAAGGATGATCTCCTCGGTGCCGCGGGCGACGATGATCATTGCGAACCCGACCCATTACGCGGTCGCGCTGCGCTATGTGAAGGGCGAGACGCCAGCCCCCGCGGTATTGGCCAAGGGCAAGAACCATATTGCGCTCAGAATACGGGAAATTGCGGAACGCGAAGGCATTCCGATCATCGAAGACAAGGCACTGGCAAGGTCGCTTTACGATGCTGTTCACGTCGACCAATTGATTCCCTCCGAGTTCTACGGTGCGATTGCCAGCCTCGTCCTGACGTTGTCGAGGCAACCTCACTCCGCGAACTCGAAGCCGTTACGGTGAAGCAAACGATGCGAAAGCAGGCTTGGGTAGCAGTTCGAGAATGCGAAGCCATGTTGGCCCACCAGCTTCTGCCGCTGGTCAGCGAATTGCGCGCCTTCGACGTCGTCGATCTCATCGCATTCAGCCGTCTGGAGCGAAGCGAAAGCCTGAAGTCGCTGGTCGACTCGGCGGTCGAGCAGTTCTTCACGCCGGGAAACATTGAAATCCTGGATTCCGGCGACGTCCGCGTTGCCTGGGGAAAAACGCCGGAAATACAGTTCAATTTCAGATTAAGGTCTGTTCCCCTGGAAATTTACTTCCGGATGCTCCTCAGCGACGCCTATGGCGCCATCGGAATAGATTTCATCGATTGCCCACCCGACTGGCGGAAGGATTTCGAATACTTCGAATCGAAGTTTCGCGATTCATTGCAGCGGGCACGCCTGCAACCGGCTCGCAATGGCGGCGAATAGTCCTTCGGCCAGAGAATTGGAGCAGGTGATAAATTGGCTCTTGGATAAACAATAGGTATTCCAGGAGACATTTGTGCAGGCAGGTCAGGTTGGGGCAAGCGGAGATTCCTAAGCTGACCCAACACCAGCACCGTTGGAAAGGAAGCTGCCTTGTCTGATATGGCGATATTCGCAATTTCCACGCAGCGAATGGAGTGGCTGTCTGCTCGGCAGTCGGCGATCGCAAGCAATATTGCGAACGCAGATACGCCCGGGTACCGCGCCAGGGACGTTGCTCCCTTCTCTTCCTACCTCGATGGCTCGCAGTTCGACTTGGCGGTAACTTCACCCGATCACCAATCGACGAATTCAGGCCAGCGCTTTCCGGTGCAGACCAGCGCCCGGTCCGGCGGCGAGGTCAAGCACTCTGGAAACACGGTGAGCCTCGAGCGCGAATTGATTCGGGCCGGACAGGTTCAGTCCGATCACACGCTTGCCGCGTCGATCGTGAAATCGTTCCACCAGATGCTGGCCTCAGCGGTAAGGGGTTAGGCGGATGTCTGACGCTCTGAGCATGGCGGCCTCGATTGCGGCATCCGGACTTCACGCACAGTCTGTTCGGCTGCGGGTGGTGTCGGAGAACCTCGCAAACTCGCAGTCCACCGCACAAGAGGCCGGCGGTGATCCCTACGCCCGCAAGGTCGTGAGCTTCGCGGAGATGATCGACGATCGGCAGGGCTCGGCGCGCGTGCGCGTTTCCGAGATCGCCACCGACAGCGCGCCCTTCCGGCTGGTGCATGAGCCAGGCCATCCCGCCGCTAACGCCGAAGGCTACGTCCGCTTTCCCAACGTCAACATGATTTCGGAAGTCGCCGACATGCGCGAGGCGACGCGATCCTACGAAGCGAACCTGCAATTGGTGCGCCAGGCCCGTGAAATGATTTCCGCAACGATCGACCTGCTGAGGACCAGCCGATGATCGATACCGTTGGTCAAGTCAACGCGTTGCAGACGATCGGATCGGCTCCGGCGTCGACCGCACGAATTGATCATCCTGCCGCAGGCGACTTCGAGGCAGCTTTGACGGGCGCGGTGTTGGATGTTGCCGGTCGGCTGCGTCAGGCGGAGGCCGTCTCGATCAGTGGAGTCAAGGGAGAGGCATCCCAGCTTGAAGTCGTCAGCACGGTCATGAATGCCGAGCAGCAGCTGCAGGCCGCGATCGCCATAAGGGACAAGGTCGTCCAGGCCTATCTCGAGATCAGCCGAATGCAAATATAAGCGAGGGAAGTGATGAGAGCGTTGGCCATTGCCGCGACTGGCATGAATGCGCAGGAACTGAACGTGGAGGTGATTGCGAACAATATCGCAAACATCAATACGACGGGGTTCAAGCGTGGGCGCGCCGAGTTTACCGATCTGCTCTACCAGGCCGAACGCACTGCCGGTGCTGCCGCCAGGGGCAGCGACACCGTTGTGCCGGAGGGTATCAACGTCGGGCTTGGCGTGCGCGCGGCCGCGGTGCGCAACGTCCACACGCAAGGTGCCTTGGCGCAAACCGACAACAAGCTCGACCTCGCGACGATCGGACCGGGCTGGTTCAAGATCGACAGCCCGGACGGCGAGACGCTCTACACGCGCTCCGGCGCATTCAACACCGACTCCGCCGGGCGCATCGTCACCATCGACGGCTTTCTCGTGCAACCGGCGATCTCCGTTCCCGACCAGACCGTCAAGTTGACGATCAATCAGGACGGCAAGGTTTTCGCGCTGGTCGATGGACAGGCCGCGCCTCAGGAGATTGGACAGCTCACCCTCGCGACGTTTGCGAACGAGGCCGGCCTGACGCCGTTGGGTAACAACCTCTTCCGGGAGACCGAAGCGTCCGGTGCGGCGACGAACGGAGTTCCAGGCGAGCCCGGCTTCGGCACGATCCGGCAAGGCTATCTCGAAGACTCCAACGTCGATCCCGTCAAGGAAATCACCGAGCTGATCTCGGCACAGCGGGCCTACGAAATGAACTCGAAGGTCATCCAGGCCGCTGACGACATGCTGGCCACGACAAGCAAGGGCCTTCGCTAATCCGACGCGGCTCGCAAGGGGGGAAGTGAATGCGTATTCCGAGTCTATTCCTGGTGGTGCTCGCTTTCCTCGGCGGCTTGAAAGCCGCGTGCGCCGATGTCGTTCAGGTCATTTATCCCGTCCCCTTCATGACCATCTATACGGGGGACGCGATTGCCCCCGACATGCTGATCGAGAAGCGCTTCCGGCTGAGCAACCGGGCAGTCGGCTCTTACATCCGCGATCTGGACCAGATTGTCGGCAAGGTCGCGCGGCGCACGCTTGTTGCGGGACGCCCGATACCGAGCAACGCCCTGCAGACGAGCGAAGCCGTAACCGAAGGCAGCAGTGTGACGCTCGTATTCGATGCCAGCGGCTTCACGATCAAGGGGCTTGGCAAGGCCATTCAGGCGGGCTCGGTCGGCGATACGATCAGCGTTCAAAACATCGACAGCGGGCGTCTCGTAAGGGGTGTCATCCAGCACGACGGCACCGTTAATGTCGGGGGGCTATGATGCGCGCCCTCCTGGTCCTGGCAATTGTTGCGATCGCCAGCGGCGACGCCGTCGCCGCCGCCCGGCTCAAGGATGTGACGGACGTCACCGGAATCCGCTCCAACCAGTTGCTCGGATACGGACTTGTCGTCGGTCTGAAAGGTTCCGGCGATAGTCTTCGCAACGCACCGTTTACCGAGCAGTCGCTGCGCTCGATGCTTGAGCGTCTCGGGGTCAACATTCGCGACGCCGGCGCGCGAACGAAGAATGCCGCAGCCGTCATGGTCACCGCCGAACTGCCTCCGTTCTCGCGGGCGGGTGGGCGCATCGACGTGACCGTGACATCTCTGGGCGATGCGACGTCGCTGGCCGGCGGCATGCTGCTGATGACCCCATTGTATGGCGGCGACCAGCAGATCTACGCGGTGGCGCAGGGTTCGATCGCCGTCTCGGGCTTCGAGTCCAAGGGCAATGCCGAAAGTCTCACGCACGGCGTGCCGACCGCCGGCCGGGTTGCCAACGGCGCTTTGGTGGAGCGATCGGCGCCACAGGGCCTCGACCAGGCAAACCAGCTCAACCTTGAGCTGCGCAATCCCGACTTCGGGACCGCCGTGAAGGTCGCCGATGCCATCAATGAATATAGCCGGTCCCGGTTCGGAGGACGTCTCGCCAGGGAACTCGACATGCGCTCGGTTTCGATCAAGGTTCCTCCCGGCATTTCCACCAGCCGGTTTCTGGCCGAGGTCGGGGAACTGCTCGTCGAGCCGGATATGCCCGCACGTGTGGTGATCGATGAGCGAACAGGAACGATCGTCATCGGACGCGATGTCCGCATCTCGACCGTCGCGGTGACGCACGGCAACCTGACGGTACGTGTGACGGAGACGCCTGTCGTTTCCCAGCCGTTGCCGTTTTCCGAAGGACAGACGGTCGCGACCTCCGAGACAGAGGTCAATGCGGTTCAGGAAAATGGAACGCTGTCGATCGTGCGCGGAGCCGATCTGCACTCTCTCGTGAACGGTCTCAACAGAATGGGACTGAAGCCTCCCGGCATCATTGCCATCCTGCAGGCAATGAAGTCGTCGGGGGCTCTCCAGGCGGAACTCGTCGTTCAGTGAGGCAGAATGGGTCGAAGCTTGCAGGAGCGCAGCAGGATGAAAAACGTGCAAAATAGCGAAGGTTGTTCAACGATTGTGAATCCAGAGCACCAACAAAGGGCAAGTCTAGCCCGCCTTTCAGGTCGTCCGTGGCGGGGCCATCGGCTTCATGCTGGAAGCATGCCTCCGGCATGTCGGGCCGCTCAACCGTATGGCCCGATACGCTTTTCGCGCCCCTTCTTGCCGAATGACCCCGCCACGGACGATGACGGCGCGCATCCCTGTGAGAAAGGCGGGCTAAGGTTCCGGGCTGACGCTTGGAAATCTAGCGTCAGAGTCGGGACGCTAGTGGCGATCTTCGCTGTTCTCTTCATCTACCTCACGGGGCAGCAGGTTGGCGCCGAGCCGGAGCACACGTTCGTCGGTGAGGGCCGGCAACCGCAAACGCTCGCAGAGCGCTACTGCACCAATGTTGCCAACAAGGCGGCCAACGTCCTGCTGGTAAAGCAGATGCAGGAACTGCAGGAGCTTTCCGATCAGGTTGCCAAGCGCTCCGCCGCGCTCGAACAGAAACTCGCCGAGCTGAAGGACTGGGTTCGCCGGCGCGATGACTTCGTCAGCCGTGGAACGGACACGCTGGTCAACATTTTTGCCGCGATGCGGCCGGACTCGGCCTCCGCCCAGCTTATCGCTGTCGACGAGAGAACGGCGGCGGCCATCCTCATGAAGTTGAAGCCCAGAACGGCAAGTTCGATCCTCAACGAAATGGATCCGGAGCGCGCCGCGAGACTGGCCGCTACGATCGCGGGAGCCGCCAGGGTCGGCAAGGGCGGCAAGACATGAAGCTGGCACTGGCATCACTACTGGCGCTTCAGCTTTTGACGGGGTGCGCGATCAATCCCCGCGAGATCGGTCGCGAGCCGGAGCTGAGCCCGGTCGGTGCCGGAGTCAATCAGCCGGTTCTGCAGATGCCGACGGACGCGGCAATCCATAAAGCCAGCTATCAGAGCCAATCGTTCTGGCGGGACAGTTCCGCGGACCTGTTCAAGGATCCAAGGGCCCGTCGCATCGGTGACGTTCTCAAGGTCAGGATTGAGATCTCCGACAAGGCGGCGCTGGACAACTCGTCCGACCGGTCGCGCGACGCCAAGCACGACCTGGGACTGCAGTTCGACCACGACGTCAACTGGCGGGGCTGGTCGTCGTCAGGCTCCGGTTCGCTCGGGTCGGGAATCACCGCGAATACTGAATCGAAAGGCAAGGGCGCGATCGAACGCTCGGAAAAAATCAATCTGGTCGTTGCTGCAGTAGTGACCGACGTCTTGCCCAACGGCAGCCTCATCATCAACGGTTCGCAGGAGGTGAGGGTGAATTACGAATTGCGCGTCCTGAGCGTTTCCGGCCTCGTCGATCCCAGGGACATCAGTTCTGAAAACGCCGTCTCCTACGAGCGGATCGCGGAAGCGCGAATTTCGTATGGCGGTCGCGGGCGTCTGATGGAGGTGCAACAGCCGGGCTGGGGGCACCAGATCCTGGACGCGGTTAGCCCATTCTGACGGGGCAATTCGAAGCGCCCCTCGAAGGGGTCAACTGATGGTCCGACCGCAGGCAACGGTGGACCGGGCCCGAACAAGGTGGGGGGACTTGCGAAAATGGCAGCTGCCGGCAAAGCCGATGACGTAAAGAAAGCCGGTCTCGGCAAAGTCCTCATACCGTTCCTCGTGCTGGCCATCCTGGGGGCTGGCTTCGGCATCGGCTTCAAACTCTATTTCCTCAGCCCGGCGGGCAACGAAGCCAAGGCCGCAGTGGCGAATGCCGAGCCCACGCAGCATGCCGGGAAGCCGGACGGGCATATTCAGGCGGTGAACGGCGGAAAAGCCGAGGCTGTCGCGCACGGCGAGGAAGCCAAGTCAGGTGAGCACGGCGCGGGCGCTGGTGAACCCTTCATCGTCAGCATCGATCCCGTCGTCACCACACTGGCGCAGGGGCCTCCCTCGTGGATCAGGCTGGAGGTTTCCTTGATCTTCAAGCGGCAGCCGGAGGAGAACATGAAGACGGTCGCTGCCGAGGTCTCGAACGATTTCGTCGCCTACCTGCGCACGGTCAATGCGGCGCAGATCGAGGGAGCCCAGGGGCTCGAATATCTGAGCGATGACCTGACCGACATCGTACGGGTGCGCACGCATGGAGCAGCCGATCGGCTCGTCATCAAGGGGCTTGTCGTCGAATGACGAGGTCGATCGTTCTCGCCGTGGTCCTGACGTTTGCTGCTGCTTTCCCTGCGGCCGCACAGCTGCCTGACCTCGGCGCCCTGTTGCCGGAGGGCTCGACGAGCGCCAGCGGCCGCATCGTGCAACTCGTTGCGCTATTGACGGTTCTTTCGCTGGCTCCGGGGCTTCTCATCATGGTGACGTGCTTTACGCGCTTCATCATCGCGTTGTCATTTCTGCGAATCGGCATCGGACTACAGACGACCCCAGGCAATCTTGTGCTGGTCAGCCTGGCGCTGTTTCTCACGTTTTACGTCATGGCGCCGACATTCGACGAGGCGTGGCAGGCCGGGGTCAAGCCGCTCATCGAGGAGAAGATCGGCGAGGAACAAGCCTTTGAGCGCATCTCGGCGCCATTCAAGAAGTTCATGACGCAGCATGTCCGCGACAAGGATGTTCGGCTGTTCGAGGAGCTTGCGGGCCTGTCTGCATCGCGACAGACCGGTGACGATATCGAACTGCGCGTTCTGTTGCCTGCCTTCATGATTTCCGAACTCAGGCGCGGGTTCGAGATCGGCTTCCTGATCGTCCTCCCGTTCCTGGTAATCGATCTCATAGTGGCGACTTTGACCATGTCGATGGGCATGATGATGTTGCCGCCGACAGCCATTTCGCTGCCCTTCAAGGTGCTGTTCTTCGTGCTGCTTGACGGCTGGTATCTCCTGGTTGGCAGCTTGGTAAGGTCCTACTCATGAGGAAGAAGGCCGAAATTTACCAGAATTAAAGGGTAAGACCTCTAGGGTAGCGAACTCATAGCGGATTGGAATTCCAAAGGCATGATGCCGTTCCGCTATACCGGTCGAACCGGTATGTCCCCATCGAATCGACAGTCAATTTCTAGGGACATTCTCCATGAACAGCATAAATACGAACGTCGCGGCGATGACCGCGCTGCAATCGCTTAACCAGACCAACAAGAACATGCTCGAGACCCAGCAGAGGATCGCGACGGGTCTTCGCGTTGGTGAAGCTCAAGACAACGCCGCCTACTGGTCCATGGCAACGACGATGCGCTCGGACAACCGCTCTTTGTCGACGGTGAACGATGCGCTGGGTCTCGGTGCCGCAACGGTCGACGTCGCCTACACCGCCATCAACAGCGCCATCGATGTCGCTGACGAAATGAAGGCGAAGCTCGTGGCCGCCCGCGAGCCTGGTGTCGACCGGGTCAAGGTGCAAAGCGAGATCGACGCGCTCCAGGATCAGCTCCGCTCGATCGCCAGCTCGTCATCGTTCACCGGCGAAAACTGGCTTTCGGTCGACAATGGCCAGGACGGCGCCGGCACCTACACGTATGCCGACTCCGAGGAGGTTGTCGCCTCATTCACGCGCACGAACAACGCCGTCTCGGTCGGTACGATTTCGATCGACGTATCAAACACCTACCTGTTCAACTCGAACACCGACGGACAGGGCGGCGCAGCCGGCAGCGGCGCGGCAACCGAAGGCCAGCTCGGCATTCTCGGTTCGCAGCGCTATACTGCGGCAGAAGCAACAGCCTCTCTAGAAGCAACGGCTGTTGCCGGCGGCATCGTTGCCGGAACCGATACCGGTTCGATCGTGCTCGCATCCTACGATGGAACGTCGGAAATCGACATCAGCACAGCAACCGACGCCGAACTCGACGACTACATCTCGGCTGCCGATCGCGCCATTCAGGACATGACGACCTCCGCGACTGATCTCGGCTCGGCCAAAAAGCGCATTGACCTGCAGAAGGATTTCGTCGGTGCGTTGATGGATTCCATTGACCGTGGAATTTCGTCGCTTGTCGACGCGGACATGAACGAAGAGTCGACGCGCCTGCAGGCTCTGCAGGTTCAACAGCAGCTTGGCATCCAGTCGCTGTCGATCGCCAACTCGTCGGCTCAAAACATCCTGTCGCTGTTCCGCTAAACTTCAATTCAAGGTTAGCCACTACAACGCAGAATGAGACACGCCCGGCTACGGGCGTGTCTCAACTCGCATTCTGATCTGCCAAGACCATTCTCGCACAAGCTAAATCAACGACGTTGGGCTCTGATTCAACTTGGAGCTTTGATGCGTGTCTTCGGCAATAGGGCAAGAGCAGTTTTCGCTGCTACTCGGCAGCATACAGCAACTCGGCGCACGCCGCCTCGGCGCGCTCGCGGCGATCGGGCTTGCCGTCATCCTCGCCGTGGGCGGCAGCGCTTACTATCTGAGCCGGCCGACCATGGAGGTCCTCTACAGCGGATTGGAGACCCAGGACGTCGGCCGCATTTCGGCGGCTCTTGAAAGGGCCGGCGTCCAGTTCGATGTCAGCGCCGAAGGTAAGAGCATTTTCGTGCAGTACGGCACCACTGCCCGCGCCCGCATGCTGCTTGCGCAGCAGGGCCTCCCGAGCAGTGCATCGAGCGGCTATGAGCTGTTCGATCAGCTGGGATCGATGGGGCTGACCTCGTTCATGCAGGAGGTCACGCGGGTCCGGGCGCTCGAGGGTGAAATCTCGCGAACCGTCCAGTCGATGGCTGGCATCCAGGCCGCCCGCGTGCATCTCGTTTTGCCCGATCCCGGTTCCTTTCGTCGCAAACAGCGTCCGCCTTCGGCTTCCGTCGTCGTCAGGCTCGCCGGACCAACGAGTGTATTTCACGGGACCCAGGCCATTCGCCACCTCGTGGCTGCCGCCGTGCCGGGGATGTCGCTCGATCAGGTGTCGGTGCTCAGCACCGAGGGTTCTGTTCTGGCTGCTGCCGGCGACGCTTCGACAGCGGCGCCAGGCAACATGCTCGAACTCGAAAAGACCATGAGCAATCAGCTCGAAGAGGCGGCCGGCAATACGCTGGCACCCTACCTCGGCTTCGGCAACTACCAGATCAGCGTCGCGGTCCGCCTGAACACCGACAAGAAGCAGACGAACGAACAGACGTTTGATCCCGAATCGCGGGTCGAGCGCTCGGTCAAGGTCGTTCGCGAGGAAGGCAAGACGGAAAACAAGGCCTCCAATCCGGCAGTCGGCGTCGAGCAGAATATTCCCGCCGAGGACGGCGACAACGCGAATGGGGATCAGAGCCGCAGGCAGGAGGAGCGCCGCGAGGAGATGACCAACTATGAGCTCAATTCGCGCCGGATCCAGACGGAGAGCAACGGATATCGCGTCGAGTCGCTGACGATGGCGGTTATCGTCAACAAGAAGCGGCTCGCGGAAAGCCTCGGCGGCACTCCGAGCGAAGAGCAGGTTTCGTTGCGGCTCGAGGAGCTTTCCAGAATCGTATCTGCGGCGACCGGCGTCAAGGAAGAGCGCGGCGACAGGATACAGATCTCGGCGATCGACTTCCTCGACGGCGCCGAGGGCCTTCAGCCGATCTCCGACCTTTCGATCCTCGACCATCTGCTTCGCAACATCGGCACGATTATCAATGCCCTCGCCGCGCTCGCAGTCGTCGCCATGGTGGTGTGGTTTGGGCTGAGGCCGGCTGTGGCTGCCCTCTCGCAGGTGCCGCAGCCGGTCGCGCTCGACAGCGGCAACGAGAATTCGCAGGCGCCCATGCTGGCGAATGGCGAGGGAGCGGCAGTCAAGGGCGGCCTTGCCCACCTTCCTGGTCCGGAGTCAGCCCGGTCGCTGTCACCCAAGGACCGGCTCGAAAAGCTCGTTGAAATCGAGGAAGAGCAGATCGTGGAAGTCCTCAAGCAGTGGATCAGGAAGGAGG